>Ga0233425_10000142_pt1 | contig 182739 bp, 228 predicted proteins | sample Watercolumn_Towu_2_FD_181712 | JGI IMG/M metagenome (GOLD analysis project Ga0233425, IMG submission 181712) | Freshwater microbial communities from Lake Towuti, South Sulawesi, Indonesia - Watercolumn_Towuti2014_140_MG | ecosystem: Environmental > Aquatic > Freshwater > Lake | place... | reverse complement strand
ACCTGCTGGGGCTGGGATGCGGCAATCTCTTTGAGTTTCACTTCCCCACCGCCTTTCGCGAAAACTCTGACAGCAGAGATCGCACGCACGACTCGCAGAGCCGAACGTAACGCCCGGCACCAGGACGGCCCGCGCGCTTCGGGTCGTTGGTGGATAGGAAGATAACGACTTCGCGATTCTTGACGTGACAGCGCGAGCACACCGGCTGGATCACGAAGGCTTCGCGTTGCGTCGTCACTTCCCCACCGCCTTTCGCAGCTCGTCCGTTTCCGGCCGTCCGTTGATGATGGTGTTGGCAATTTCTATATTATCTGGAAGGTTTGTCATGATGTCCGTCTTTAAAATTATTTTTGTGGAGTTTCCTGGATTTTAAATTTCGTTTAACCAACCAACGTCGGAAAGACGCGGGAAACCAACGTTGGTAGAAACCCATTGGTATTGGGACGCCAAAGACGTTGACGGAGATGGCGTAGGTTTTGCTGCCAAAAACATATTCAAAGAGTGTCATTTGTGAAAATTACAAAAGTGACATCAGAATTGACGAAAATTTTCTGAGACCGTATGAAGTGTAGGAAAAGGTTTGTTGTATCCAGCCCTCTTTTAATCCGGCACGATCACGCCATTCGAGATGAATTTTATCCGATAGAGTGACGGTTAGATTATGACCTTGTGGTGTCTTCTTTGACCAAGATGTTTGTGAAATTGAACTGAAATTATTTTTAGTTAGGAGCTTTTCTAATTTAGATTTCACAGAAATCATGACTAATTAACTTACAAAACGAATGATTGGATTTGCGGAGCTATTGTTCCGAAATTTTAATGTAATTGATTGGATATGAACTTTAGAAAAGTGGCAATTCGTGTTGCAAATGTTAGTTCTAAAATTGTATCAGCCAATATGGAACAGCTAAGAGTCGAATGGAGCAACGTTAGTGAGGATTATGAAGAAACTTCTGATTATAGTTCCGTTACTGTTCTTGATGGAAACCGGGTTAGAGTTAATTGTAACGGTTTTGTAAAGGAATACGATTTGGCTGGTAGTCCAACTAAAGATGGATCAGATTTTGAAATACCTGATTGGCCAATTGACCCGGACGACTGGAAACTTGTTAATGATGTTGTACAGGAAGCCTTTGGCGTTGGTTTGAATGAAGTATGAAACTAGTCTATCAGTCCGTTAACTAAATTGGGACATTTACAAAGAAATTGCTGGCCAAGTACAAATAACAAAATTTCATGGGAAACTTCTATCGAGATCGTGAAACTTTTTCTATTCTTTCCAAGATTTTTCCTATCCAAGATTTTTCCTATTAGGCTTTACCAGCCCAAGATTTTATGAATCTTTCCCAACCAAAGTCGTTAAACCTTCTCGCTTTTCGTTCTTTTCTTTTTTGGGATCTTTCGCATATGTTCATAATTTGGTTTCGGCTTCCTTTTTGGCCTTCAGTTCTTTTTGGTTTGTGCTTGATATATTTCAACTGAAATCATTTCAGTGTAATTTTATATGAGGAGTATTCAAAGTAATGTGAGATATGAAAATTTCGCTTTCGGCAGCCGAGCTTCAAATATTAAATGAAATTATTTCAATTCATAAGTTAAAAAATCGTGAGCAAGCTATAAAATATTTGATAAAGTCTTATAAATACAAATTAATCGAACAACATCATTTGAATAAATCAAAATCTGATAAGCTCCAAGAAATATTCAATGATGATGATAATTTAAGTGACACCAAAAGTATGGATAAGTTGATCGAAAACATATTCACAGCTGATGGGGTTGCTTCAGATATTATGGATGAAGATGAAAACAAAGTTTTTAATGGGTTTGAAAATTTCATTGAAGGCAATAAATCTGAACATAAGTCTGGAATAATTTCAACTGAACAATTCAAGGCTTCACTTGATGAAGCTAAAACAGAAAATTTGTTAAAGCGCTAGCTATCCAAAAGATGATCTGTTATCAATTCATTAGCAAATAAGTTGTTTTTATCAAGTGAAATTATTTCCTCTGCTCTTTCCAAAATGGCATTTTTAAACGCAAACGGGTTTGTTCTCAATTTAAATATTTCAGATTTCAAACGATTTATTTTGCGTTTTCTTCTTTTAGCGACCCGTTTGGACCGTTTGGCCGGTTTGGCGACTCGTTTAGACCGTTTGATTAGTTTAATTTTCATGAATAAATAATTTCCATAGTTTTTATTTGTTCAAGTATTTCATTTTCAAATTTTGGGTCTTCACGCTGAACAAAATTAACCAACTTAATAAGATTGTCAGGCGGTTTATTTTGACGAAATCTGATCATGTCCGAGTAAATTCTAAGAATTTTAGCTTTAGACCTTCTTATTGCTGTTTTAAGTTTTCTTTTTCGTCTATGATTTTTTGTTTTATTTCTTGACATAAAATATCCTGAAATATATTACAACTTAAAAATATATAAGGTAAATTTCACAAATATATGGCATATATTTCAGAATAATTTGAGGGAAATTATAAACCTATTACAAATTATTCCTTTATAACTTCTTTGGTAAAAGCTTCATTGATCATTTTATAAAATTCTTCACAATCTGTTGGTTGGACATTATTGATAGACCAAATGAAATTTTCAGCTTTTCTGACTTTCCAATCCTTGATAGCTTTTTGTCCCCGTTCAGAATCGTAAAAATTTTTGGCCTCTTTAACACATTTATCATAAAATTCATTCAAAAGTGGTTCAAACTCACCTTCGAGGAAGTTATGATATAAATAATGGATGTCATGATTAGCAGAGGCAAGTTGCTGATATACATTTTTGAAATTCGGAATATCTTGTAAGTTGAAAATTTTCGAGGTTTCAGGGTTAAAATCATCAACATCTCGACGCCAAGCAAATTTTTGTCCACCAAAATTTACGGCAACACAACATCTGTAGTTTGAATTTCTTGAAAATTTAAATTCAACGCAAATCAAATTCAACCAAACTTCAGACCCTTCGTTCCAAAATTCAAATTCAACCAAATAATTTTCAGGATAAAACGTAACATCATTTAAATGGTTTTCAACTAAAGCATACAGTTCTTTGTATAAGTCTTGCTCTCTAAGTTTCTTAGCAACTTCCTCAGTCACGTCGATCATGATCCAATCACTTCTTCACTCTTAACTTCATTAAGTATTTCCAGAAGATATTCATTTTCGAGTTTCAAACCGTAAATTTCAAATTTATAAGATAATTCTGAAATCAGATTCTTGCAAGAATCTTGTAGGAAGTCATTCAATAACTTTTCAAATTCATCACTGTTTAAAAAGATAGTAATTTCATTTGCAAGCCATTTTTGAAAATCATCAATCTCTTTTTGAAATTCAGCAGAAATTTCTGCAACCAGTCTCTTATTAGGTTTGATCGTTCCTGTTGGGTCAGCCCATCTACTCAAAATAATACCTTCAACAGCGTCAGTCATCTGCAACGAACATTCTTTGAACGAAACATTGACGTAAAATCCAATTGCATTAATTTTAACAAGCAATACCTCTCCATGGAAATTGAACATAATGGAGTCTAAAGATTTTCCATTTTCAAAAAAACTCTTTACAAGCTCTCTCTTATCCTCGTAAGATTCAGTTCTCAAATATGAATCAGAAAATTTGAATTTCATAGGCTCATCTTTGAAATGAAATTTTCCAAAATTCATGACTTTAAAACCTCTTCACTTTTAATTTCATTTAGTATGTTTAAAAAGCGTTCTCCATCAAATGGTTGACCAATATCATCTAAAAATTTTATAAATTCAATGGTTCTTTCTCTATAATATGATTCTATGAATTTTTCAAATTTATTTTTAAAATCTTCACTATTGACAAATTCAGTAATTTTTTCAGCAAGAAAATCAATAAATTTAGAAATTTCTTTTTGGAGTTCATTAACAAAATAATATGATTGAATGTTTTGGTTGGACCAATTTATTTTTAAAATTTGTTCAACAATATGTTGTTTGTAAACATAAATCAATCGTTCTTTATAATTTACACCAATTCTAAAAATAATATGTGCGTCTTGAAAAGTAAAACTAACGAAAAATTTATTCTGCCCGCCAATAAATTTTCCGGTGTCATTAATTATGAATTGTAACTTTTCAACTGAATTCAGAAATTCCAACAGGAGTCTCCTTTGACTCTCAAACATAGATTTATAAGTATTATCAAAATTTTTAGCGTAATTGTTCTTCTCGGGCACATCAGCACGACTAGTTTTGGCGGAAAATTTTCCGAAATCTTTCACATTTAAGTCTACACTCGTTAAAATTAAAATTTTCGTAAATTTATATAGTCAACGGAAGCGCCAGCACGGTGACCGTATCGTTCAGTAGTCGTGATTCCGTATTGGAAGCGCAAGGGCCTTCCGCCACCCGGTTCTTGGTGGGAGAAGAACGAACTTCGTCGAAGGGAACGTTCCCCCTTGAAAACTGTCTGGGTTGTATATTTTCAAGAAAACAATCCACCTGGCTTCAAATATTCGCTTGATTCCGTTGGTGTCAAACTTCATCAAAGCTTCGAAAATATGATCAGAGAAGCCCAAGTCACTTACGAAGACTCGATGGTATTTTTCAGCAGGGAAGAGGCTATCGAACACATGAAAGAAATGAACATCTCAAACGAGGTTCTCGATGGTTGATTTTGACGAATTTTGCGCGAAAATGGGCCCGTATGTCTCTGATAGAAGTATTCGAGATGAAATTTTGGAAGAAGTTTGGTGTTGGCGTCAAGCCATCGAATTTGGAAAAATTGTAGAAAAGAAACCAAAAATTTCAAAAAGCAAAACTGGAGATTTTGCAGTTTCAGAAAATTTTTCAATCATCCCACAAATTTTTCTAGTCCACGACAATTTCAAAATTTTGGTCAATCCATTTTCTTTCGATAGAAACAGTAGCCCAAATTTTTCAACTAATATTTCCAGACTTAATTCATACTATGCTACTAGACATGACGGTTTAATCCATTCTTCTCATCAAATTTGGGCCATCTTTTTGGACGGTATTGAAGACAAAGCCAAGAAACATCTTGACGATGTTAAATCAATTGAGAAAAGAATCATCAAAGACAAAGATTCGATTTTTGAAGAATGGTCAAGCAACCAAAAAAACATTGATCGCGAAAGAAGAAAATTTGTCAAGAAATTTGAGTATTTTTTGAAAGATCTCGATTTGATGGACATTAACCCAAATGATGTGATTTCTTTCTTGAGGGTTTGTGAAAATAACATGATTAATGCTAAAAAACTTTATGCTTTTGCCAAACGAAACCAAGCAGATTTGGGTTTTATCAAAATTGAGGACGTTCAAGATGCACAAAATCTTGCAAAAACCAACGCGGTGAGGTCCGGATGAAAAAACGTGAGTATGGAGCTAGTGATTTATACAATTTGATGTATAAATCTGATGAATATAAGATCGTAATTAATGAGTTAAAAGAATTTTGGTCCAATTTCAAACTCCCAAAGAAACCAAAAGGTAGAATTACACGGATTGGTCCACACTACAAATTTATCGGGTATGTTGAATTGAAAACAAATTTTGCTGTATTGAATATTCTCAAAACAACACCAAAACATTCTTTAAGTTTACTTGGTGTATCAAAACTGAATGACACAATTCCTAAAAATATAAAATTTGACTTCTCGGCTTTTCAAGAAGCAAACGGATTAATCGCAATCTCATTAACAGATGGCGTCGGTGAAGATCTTATAAACGACAATTACGATAAGATTATGAAATTCATAAAAGATTATGAAAATTCAGCTGACGCCAGTAGAAGACTTGAAAAGTTTATGGAAAATCAATTAAAATTACAACCAGAACGCAAAAAACGCGGTGCCGTAACGTCACTTCGGTCTACACTCAAGAACGTTTCAAGCTATCTAACTGAAGAAGAAATTGTAAATTTGGTTCATGAAGAATTTGCACGTTCAGTGATCGAAGAATGATTGAGCGACCGAAGTTGTCCGGTTTTCGTCCGTACTGGACGGTGAGGCGTATCTGAATGGCGCATAAGGGATACTGGAAACAACAAGTCCTACATGGTCTGCCTGAGGCAATTGCTGAATGGGTTGTAATATCAAAAAGGGATGAAATTTACAACACAATTGAAAAATTTGGCTATGAAGACATGCTTAAATACACTAAAGGTTCTAGACAAATCAAAGACGTTGGGCGGTGGGTTTATGACAGATGTGAACTTGTCAATTTTATTTTGGATGTTGTCCAATCAAACAGCCGACACGAGCAAAAAAATGCTGATTTTGCCAACTGGCTCATGCAAGAGTTGATGGACAGATTTCAATATGATTGGGATAAATTTATTGTACATTCGATATGCAATATGCTTGGTGAAGAACTGAAGGATAGTCGTTGGTGGAAGACTCACAAGAAAGAAATCAACCAATTTGCAAGCCAGCTTCAAACGACCAAAAGTGTAATAGAATCATGACGGAATCTTTGATCAAGGACTGATATGGAACTGCGAGAGCTGTCAGATAGAATTTCGCGCGTCCGAATTCAGGACGTCAAGTTCTATATCAGATACTCCCGCACAGTATACGTAATAGCCAGGGTTACCCTGGTATTAGATGACAAAACAAGATCATTCTCCTTCAGTAAATCAAGAACTATTAAATACAAAGGCTTGAACCTTAATGCAGTTGCGTATAACGTTTTAAGATTAGCAGCCGGGGCCTCGCAACCAACAATTAAAAACACGAAAGCATACAATACGTTAATACATAAATCATCTGAATTTATAGGTGCAATTAGCACTAAAGAACTTAAATTTAATAAGTCAAAGAAGATGCAGTCTTTGATCAAAAAGAGATCCAATGAATATGAAAATGAACGGGTTCTATCTGAAATTGAAACGGCTTTTCAAAAAGCAGCGTATCGTAAAATTCACATAAACAAAATATTGCACGTTTGGAAAAAAGTTACAAATGAACAAAAAACTGAAGAATTACTGAATTTGTAGTTGATGTAATTTTATAGTAAACGGAAGCCGCGGCTTCTCGTGCGTATCGGCCAATGGAGGTGCACGATGCGTGTTTTGACAGCCGATGATGTGAGCGAGATCCTCAAAGACGTTGGCCCCGGGAGCCTGCTCTTTTTGAGTTACCTTGCTGGGAAAGAACCAACTGAGAGGGCTTTGCTCGAAGCCGAACGGACGGTTCGCGAAGAGGGTATCGCGAAACGCCACGTTCTCGGAGCGCTTTCTCAGGTATGGGAGTCCAAGAAGGGCGACCTTTGCGTACGGGTGTTCGCAGATACCAGAGACACCATCAACAAAGATGGTTCGAAAACCCGCGGTGCTTGGCGCACATACAACCCAAACCTCGGGCAGCTTCTCTCTCTTGAAGTGATTCACGCGGTGCCGAAAGGCTAACTGATGTCTGATGATATTCAGTGTTCAAAGGACTGGGTTCCGCACCCAACCCATGAAATGACCGAGTGGGAAAGCGCTATCGTTACACTCCTAGAAACATCAAGATTTGGCTCAATTAGAGAGTGCAAGAATTGTGGTGCCGAAGAGGCCCAAACAAGTGCGGGGCACAGAGCACATACAGAGTTGGCATATAGATGCCTAGCCGCAAGTCGACAAGCCACAGGCGTATCGGCCGTTGGAGGTGACCAATGACCAATGACGAGCTTCTGAACTTGATCGAGGAGGTCGACAAGGAACAGGCTTCCAAGCAGGAGCAGCTTCAGGTTCTGCCGCAAGAAGAGGTTCCCCCAGAGCAGGCCCCGCTTTTGAATCCGGAGGAAGTGGACAAGGTGCGCGAAGCGCCGGCCGGTTACGAAGGGGTCGTCATGTTCAGCCAGGATGTGCTGGACGAGGCCGCTCGTAAACACCGGATCGTACTCGAAGGCGTCTGCTCACACTGCGCCCACTGCAGTCTCAAGCTCACGGACGCCATCTCTGTTCAAAGGGGAATTGGCCCGATCTGCTCAAAGAAGGGCTACACGGAAGAGCCGGAGGGATCTTGCGACCCGATCGAGGCCATGATCATGCTCGGAAAGTGGCCGCATCTGGTCGATTACCTCGTCAAGAACGCTGGTGGTGTCGAGAAGGGGCACGCCCACAAACTCATGAACGGGATCGTGAGGATCTGTTCTCTGAATCGGCGTACTGAAGTGCACGATGCCTGCACGGACGCTCTCGATGCGTTGGGCTTCTACACTCTCGCTTCCAAGCTCCGTGAGACTCTTTGCATCGCTTCCATCAAAGAGTCCGAGGGGAACCCGAATTTCTTCGCAATTTGGATCAAGAAAAGCGAGTACAATCCGCGTTGGGCGTACGAATTCCGACAGGCGTTCCCGGCAACGTACTTCTCGAAGACCGACAAGGGGATGGTTTTCCCGAAGGCTGAGAAACGAAAAGTGTGGGACTTGCTCAACAAGTTCTACAGCGGTCTTTGTCTGAAGACTCCCGACGGCAAGGCCGTCCGCATCAAAAAGAAAGAAAGTGCCACCTCCAACTGAAAAAGAGGGGCTGGGTTCGGAAACGGGCCCAGCCCCTCTGCACTTAGGAGGAAGATTATGAGAAATCATAAAGAACTTTTTGAAACCATCAAAACTGAGGCTCTCAAGGAGCTGCCAAATGCAATTGTCATTTCGGCAAGTCCGACAAGGCATGCCTTGCAAATTCAAGTCCGATTTCGTATGGGTGAGTCCAGAAGGACTGCCCGCATTTCTTTTACGGAGGGGTTTGTCAAAAACCAATTCGAGAAAGATCCATCGAACAGCATGGTAGAGGAGTTGTTTAATTCGATTTTTACACCACTTGCGAAAAAGCAAATGATTGGTGAAGGTAACGGGTTTATTGCGTCACATATGACATATGTTTCAGAAATGTTGATTGAAGAAGAAAATTTGTTTGAACATGGTAAGTGGCTTTACAGGCAAGCCATTAACGAAGCCATGAAAGTTGTCGATTCTGGTAAAAGAAAAGATGCCAGAGTAGCAGTTTTGAAAACAAAAGTAAAATCTGCAATTAGAGCCAATTTGAAATACGCTCTTAATATCGGTTTATCGGAGGACGAAATAAAGATTCTTTTCAAAGAGGCTCTTACTGAAGAAATTCTAGAAGGCTGATCTGTTCATCGGAGCTGCGGCTGGCTCGTGCGTACCGGATGATGGAGGTGTGCAATGACCAAACATGAGTTCGTCTTCGATGGAGAAACTTTGACATCAATTGTGATGAGTGAGGAGGAATTCGACGAATTGCTTGATTTTTTGAAGTTCTTGTTTATGACGAAGGCACCGATGAATATGCGCACAAATACGCGCTTTACGGAAAAAGATCTTGCAAATTTGAGATCAGCCAAACACGTCCCAATGGTTGCAAGAGGAACGGTGACAGAGCCGATTTTCCAAAAGTACGAAGTGACATCTGGGAAGATGTCTTTCATCGTTCGCGGGCAAGGGCCGGACGTCTTTGCAAGGTACTTCTCAGACGGAGACGTAAATTGACCAGCGACACATTGCTTAGGTACTCAGTTCTCATTCAAGATGGTGGTGAGTTTATACCAGTGTTTGATGGTAGAGCACGTGCAGCACCTGATGTTGATGATATCGTGAGATTTGGCGGGAAAAATTACAAGGTGAAAACTCGAACATGGCATGCTGAAGCTGGCGTCGGTCTGTCGTCGGCTTCGCAACTAACACACATTCCAGTCACTGATTTAGTGTTAGTTTTATTATTCTGTGAGGTCGTACCGTGACTAAAGCAGATGTTCTTTCTTATTTTGATTCTTTGAATCCGAACCAGGGTCGTCTCTTGATAAGGGAGTTGAAGAAACTCAATTCTGAGAAAAGCAAAAAAGCCGCGGCTTCACGTGAAAAGTTCGAAAGTGAAACGCGAAAGAAAATTAGAAAAGCGCTTGCTTCGAATTTTTTAAAGAAAACGATTAATGATTTTGATGATGATGTTGCTTACAAAGATATGCCGTTTAGGTTCAAGGTATATGTAAATTCAAAAACTGTTACAATTTCGGCTTATCAAGCACGAATGTTTGCTAACGAGTCATGTTTTCTTTCTAAACGAAAAGTCTCCCTTTCTAATTTAGAATTGTTACCCAAGTTATTTGCAAAGTCTTTCGTTAGTGCTTGCGAAGAAATTTATAGAGAATATAAAGCGACGGAAGTTATTGAATCGTGAAAAAAAATTCCTGACATCGTTGTTGGGCAAATTCATGGTGATGATGAGACGATAGACTTTATTCGTGGTTTAAAGAGACTTGCTAGATTTGGTAAATTTGCCGAAAAATATTTGAAAGAATTAGAAAACGGAAGAATTCCGAAAACGCGAGTTCTATTTTCTGGATTATATGGAAGATATAGTGACAAGACATACACAACTCAGGATTCGTATGTTATCCGTAAGACACACGTCACACCATATGTTGAAGCTTCAAAAGAAGAGCTGCCGAATTTATCGACTATCATAATCAAACTTGCTAATCCAGAAAACAACACTTATTCAGCACAACCAGTCGTTCATAGGGAAGTGTATATAACCTCTGATACTAGTCGACAAATGAATGAATATGGAAGAATTCATTCATTGGATTCTGGGTATAATCTCGGCCATATTAGATCATCAAAATCTTCAAACTATTGGGTTTTTGACAAATACGGGCAAGATGGTTCAAAAATTTTTCAGAAAACAAACATGAATGAAAACTCGGCACGTAGCGCAATCAAACTCGCTAAAAAATTATCTACTGTGTTAGTGTCGTCGCATCCTGATTTCGAAAGCAGGGGTTCAACGACTTCAAAAGTTCTGGAACTCAGAGAATTATGTGAAAAAGAATTAATTGATGAAGGTCACATCGATCGCATATGGAAAGACATTTTAGAACAAATTTATACTAGTGAAGTCTTGGACAGATGATGCAATAACTGCAAGTCCGAGCTCCGTGTTCGTATCGATTGTGGAGGTCAGCATGGCCAGAGAGAATGAGATGTCTGACGAAGCCAGAACGCTTCAGGTTCTCGAACCGGTCCCAACGAAGTGGACACGCGGCAAGCGCATTGCGTTTACTGGTCACCTTGGCTTGCCGAGGGACGATTATCAACGTATCGTTGAAATGGCCGGCATGACTTTCGAGAAAGCTGTCACTTGGGGTGTAAACTACCTCTGCACCAACAAGGTTTGGACGACTGGGTCCATTGATGGAACCAAGTCCAACAAGCTCCGCAAGGCCGAGCAGATGGGTGTGAAAATCATCAACGAGAAGCAGCTTCTCGATCTTCTTACCAAATCTGACGAATGAATTGGGTTAACATTTCAAGTGTAACAGGTGGAGAAGCTATTGGTCTTGGGCTATTAAACGCATTTTTTGATAACATTGGGTTAGAAGACAAAATCAATGAATGGTACTCTAAATTGGAAGTCAAGGACTTCATAAACAGAGGACTGCATGATTCAGATGTTGGTTCAGTAATTGTCGAACAAGAATGTTTATACTCTGAATTTTTGAATTTTCTCATGAGCGAGAAAATCGCCAAGTACCTGTGGAATCTAGCACTATCTGACGGTTATAAAAATGTTGTTCAAAATGCAGTTAAAGCAAGGATGAATTACACAATTGGATGGAAAATGAAAAAACACCTTGGTTGGGGTGCATTTGTTTCTGCAGTTGGTAAGCTCTACAAACGAACTAGAGAAGTGATTGATGGATGATCACGGAAGCTGAGCGCAAAGTTTTCAGCCGAGCTATTCTTAGATTTGAGCTTGGTAAACGAGATCCGTATTTTGCCTTTCGCGGAAAAGTTGTTTACTTAATGCAAAGGGACCCGATCTACGACGGACGTGGATTTTCTCCAGCATTTATGATTCGTGTTGCGGACGGTGAAATTAACTCAGGCGGAAGGCCAATATTAACCAGTCGTGCTTTAGGAAAAACTTTCCCAATCGATGGGGGAATTACAGTTGAAAGAATTCTGGATGCAATTAATGACATGTTGACTCAGGACCTTGTAAATTCATAAATTCTTGATTTGGTATCGTGAATACGATGTCAAATTTTCAACCAAGTGGTTTTCAACGCGACCCGTACGACGCACAAGATCGGTCGTTTAAAGAACTCCTGCCCAAGCTTTCTGTTGGCTCAGGCGACATCGACCTGGTCGAGCTGGTCGAGGCCACGATGACGACCGTGAGCCAGCAAGCGTGGTCATCGTCGTGCGTCGCCAACGGCACGGCTGACATGTTCGAGCTGGCGACAGCGCTGGACGGTGAAAAAGTTGAAGATATATCGCGACTCCAAATTTATTGGAACGGCCGCTGTATCATGTACGCAGAATTGATTGATTCAGGTAAAATGAAAGAATTTGAAATAAAAGATGAAGGCATGTTCATACGAGCCGCAATGAAAGCCATTAGTAAATGCGGCGTTTGCCCAGAGTCTATGTGGCCGTTCGATTTGAATAACATCAATAGACGACCAAGTTTGAAAGCAACTTTCAGAGCTTTAAAAAACCGAATCGACAGTTATTACAGGTTTGACTCATCCGGAGATGAACTTTTAGATGATTTCCACAAAGCTTTGCTAGCAAAGCAACCGGTTGTGTTCGCAATCCCAGTTACGAGTTCATTTCAAGAAAACGATGGTCCGGAATTGATTCAACCGCCAGGTAAATCTGAAGAAATTATAGGATATCATTGCATAGGTGCTGTTGGAAAATACGGAGATAACATAAAAATTAGGAACTCATGGGGTACCGACTGGAGAAATGGAGGTTATGCTTATTTGACTCCAGCGTGGTTTACTTCAGGTTTAGCTGAGGACGGCTGGACGTTTACTAGAGGAAAGGCGCTGAGAACATGAGACAACTTAGGTCTAAGTTAGCGCGAGCGGGCGCAATTGTCGCGTTGTTTTCTGTCTCGGCGTGCCCGACGCGCCCAGCGGACCGACCGATGCCGATAGAGAAGCCAGACGATTGCGTGGCCGGGTGCGCACGGCTAGAGGAGCTGAAGTGCGCTGATATCCTGGGTGAATTGCAGAATCAAGAAGACAAGAATCTAGACACGTGTGAGAAAGCTTGCCGGCATTTAATAAACTCTGGCACAGTTCTCAACGTTTCTTGTTGGAAAGATGCCAAGACCTGCGCTGAATTTGACACAACTTGTAGTTAAATTTCTAAAATTTCAGCGGCTTTGAGTTGGTCAAAATTATAACCTTCTACGTGTAGCTCAACATAATTGGTGCTGCCATGACCACAAGTGTCACACCCGCCTGAGCTCCAGTTGTGTTGGCTGATTTTATCCGTTCCAAGACAATCTGAAACGATTTTCATGAGTTCGTATGAATTCTCGATGTTGTTCGCACTCGCGATCAAAATCGATAGCACATCGGTTGCGCCAAAACGAAATTTGATGTACACACAATTACCAAACGATTTGAAATGCTGTTCGATTCTTCGAACCAAATAACTCATGTCTTGGTTCATGACTTAATTACTTGTTCGGTCGCCCATTCATCTTCATTTTCGAATATTTTGATAACGAAACCGTTTAACATTTTTCTATGTAAACATTCACCACAAAGTTTAGTATAAGTATTTTGGTATAAGTTGTCTTCAAGCACATAATGTTTGATGTTGTTTTTACAATTTGGGAAACATCCAGTCATGACTCAATCACCTGTTTGACCAATCGATCTTTTTCCCACTCTTCCTTGGTTCCAAACACCACAATTTTTTTCTCAAATTCGTGGGTATTTCTCTCAATGTCCGCAAAGCAATCTTTACAAGCTGTTTGGTGTTGTGAATAACTGCTTCCTTGATAATCTACAGGAAATTTTACCAATATATAATACATAGCAAAATCACACTTACACCTTTGGCAAAGTTCAATCATGTTTGAGTCACGGCCTTGGTTTTGAGCAGATCGACAACTTCTTCAACAGCTGTTTTGTCAATAAACATCGATTTGGTTTTGTATTTCTTGCCAAATCTGGCGAGGTGTTCAATCAAATCGAAATTGCCATGATTTGAAAGTTTGATGAGCTTGCTTGCAAATTCTACGTCCATTTCTTCGATTTGCTGCAAACTTTTTTCACTGAAAACGCCAGCGAACGTAGCGTATGCCCACAGCCATTCAAGCAATTCTTCAACGGCTTCTTTCCTCTTTTTCTCAAATTTCTCGTCAGTGAGTTCAGGGAAGAGAGATTGTAGATAAATTTTGTTCATATATCACCCATCTACGACAGATTTGGCAGCGGCTATTCTCCAAGCCGTGTCAACGGCCCGATGCCAATCGTCAAGTGACATGCGACTTTTGCTTTTATGGTCCATCATGATAATGAGTGAATCAACAAATCTGTTGCTTTGCTGCTCAGAAATTGATGTGACACTTTCTAGACGGCATACGTGTTCGACGACACGCCAATGTTGAGAGTTGAGTGCTTCGACAATATCACCAACTATATTAGTTTTTGGATCGTGTTCCTCACAAAAATGTACGACGCGGCGGCCCAAAGTATATTTGACATCATAAGAAATCACCGCCTTTTGACCACAAGGCATGAGACGTGCGTCTCGGACTTTTTTGCTTGGAATTTTTCTCCCAGCCACAGCCACTTTTTTCCTGCGTGGCGTTTTCATCACGCGTGAATTGCACTTGCGGATGCCTGTTGTGTCACCCATTACGACCTCGATACAGTCATCGATTGTGCGGTTTCGTTCCCGACCCTATGCCATACAATTCAAATGTATGGCATAGGGTCGTCTGACCGGTCTCAGAGCTTCCGGTTTCTCATCGGAGCCACGCGCCCGAAGGTGGGGTTGTAGGCGAAGTCTTGTGTGAGAACCCAGACGACATCGCACGGTGGTTTCAACTCCATCGGGATTTCGCCGCAATAGCCATCTGTGATGACTACCACAACGTCGAAATCCCTGCCAACCTTGCGCGGGAATTCCTCGAAGAACTGATTGAAAACCGTTCCGCCCCTGCCCGTGACCTTCGTGCGGTTGAGATCACGGAGATTCTTTGCCAGAGTGGCGTCTTGCCAATAGGGCTGGGCGTCGCACGGGACAATCAGAAGATCCATGTCATCCCCGAGGACCTGGAGCTGAGAGACACCGTATACGAGATCATCTTGGCCCATTGATCCTGAGGTGTCCAGCATCGCTAGCACCTTGGGTCGGTGGTCATGCTTGCGAGGCATGTATTGCGGCATGGGGAATGACATCGGACGACGACGGAATCGCTTCCAATCGTTCTTGTTCCCGACGTCCATCTTCTTGCGCGTGGCGGCGTTCCGAACGATGTCCTGCCAGGTGAGGGTTGGCTTTTCCAATTCCCCCAGCACATCTTCGACACCTGATGGCACCAATCCGCGCATCTTCTTGGCAGTATCGGCCGCGCGCAGTGCCTCTTGAACGGCTTCCTCCTTGGTGACGCCAGGCATGATATGGGCATCCATCGGAAGGAGCTTGCCGCCACAGGTTTTGCAGGTGTGTCCGCCGTGACCATCTCCATCGTCGGAGTGATCGTGTCCACAGCCCCCGCCCTGGCCTTCTTGGTCGCCCTGTCCCTGGCCCCGGCCGGAGTCCTGTTCTTGACCATCACCTTCCTGGTCCTGGTCACCGGAACCGCCCTGGCCTTCTTGGTCACCCTTCTTCTTGAAGATCTTGTTCCCGACGCCGCCACAGGCCGGGCATTTGCGGGGAGAATTCTCCAAGTGCTTCATGATCTCGTCGTAGATACTCTCCGGAGTGCGGCCCTGGAGGGTCTTGTCTGCGAAGATCAGGCCGGAGTCCTCACCGGTCTTTGGAAGGTTGGCACCCTTCTTGGCATCCAGCCAATCGAGCAAGGTCTTGAGCGGAAGAGGCGTTCCGAGATTGGGCGTCCAGAGAGCGCCCTGTCGCTGCTGCTGCTCGTGATCGATTTCGATCACGCAGTTGACGACATAGTCGATGGCCCAGTTCCAAACGTCGTGGTTGCGGCCCATTCCGCGACGCACGTGGTCGAAGAGCACGTGGTATCCTTCGTGCTGCATCACGGTGGAAATCTCCATCGCGTCCAGCTTCTTGAGAAACCCAGGATACCAATAGAACTGCTTGCCATCCGTTGCTGCCGTGCGGATTGGCTGGTGTCCGATCTTGTCAACCACTTCGTGTGGCTTTGGAGCAGTGAGCGCGAAGAGGAACGGGTGGCCCCCGTTCTTCGGCTGTTGTGCCAGCTTGGTCATTGCAGCGGACACCTTCTGCTGAAGTTCCCGCAGCAAGCCCTGGTCTTCGCGCAGCAAGCCGCGCGAATCCTGCAATCGTGTGCTCAACCTATCCAACGACATACGTCACCTCCACCAACCGATACGCACGGAGCCGGTCGACCTTCAATTGTGCAATTATTATCACACATTGGTTCTTCTCCGCCAAGCTTTTTCAAGAATGATCTAGAAGCAATACGTTCCAATTTACAATCTTATGGAATTTGTGTGTCCCAGTTAGGTTCTAACATCAACATGATTGTTTCAAATTCATCACATGAAAGGAACTGTAATTCACTTTCATGAACATAAAATCCAGAACCATTAAAATCCACCACAAGAGTTCCAGTCGGATGTTTTTGTTTAAGAACGCGTACTAATTTATTTTTAAATTGGACGTAAAAATCTCCACGATATATGGCTACTCTGTCACCATGACGTATTGCACCGAGTATCATCTGATTGGCGTTTCCAAAGCTTTATTGTCCACTTGACGACCGTGTGCTTGGCCTGGATCTCCTTGAGCGCCGCGTCGATGCGCGCCTCCAGTCCTCGCCCGCCCTATGCTCGAACCCCAGACCCGAGTATGCGCCCGGCAGGCCGGTCTCCGATCAATCGTCCGCGTCGTCGGCCGGAGGATCCCCGACGGTCTTCACGGCCAGGTGGGCGCAGAGCATCTTCATGCACCGGTTGAGTGTGTAGGTCTGGGAGTCGCGCCAGCACTCGATGTCGCCTGGAACGAATGCCGTATCCAGGTCCTTCTCGGTCAGGAGCCAGAACCCGACAGGCCAGTTCTCAGACAGGATGTCCCCAATTCCGGCCTGTTCGCGCAGCCACTCGTCCAGTTCCTCACCAGACACGTTCCACGGGGCTCCGTCCTCGTCCTTAAGCGTCCACGATCCGTCCGGCTGCTTCTCTCCTCCAGCCTCAAGGCACGCCTTCTCCTTCCAGGCGGAGAGGAGCTCCTCGTACGTCGACTCCTCGGTCGCGTCCAGGGCCCAATAGGCCGACGGAATGTTTCCGCTGTCGCCAGCGAATCCGTCGCTTCCATACGAGACTGCCTTCAGCTTCATCGTTGCCACCTCCGCCCTCCGTAGCGAACCCCATTCGTCTCAGCCATCGTCACCTCCATCCCGGTACGCGCGAAGGGCGCACATCTGCATTACCTCGGGCATATTTGCGAAGGGTGGGGCATATGTCAGCCGCCCCTCTCCGGGGTTGGTCTTGAATCAACCTCTGTCAATACAGACCAGCCCCCTCTCCAATGTGGGAGAGGGGGCTGTGGAAACCTCACTTCCCCTTGATGACGTTCCGCGTCCTGTTCACTACTTCCATGAAGCCAGGTACTTTGGTCAGTCCCCAGTCGCGAATCATGTCCATGTCGAGACTGTTCTTGACGGCCGCGATTTGGAACTCGGTATCGATCGTGGCAAGCCACTTCATGACGTGCTCGGTCACCTTGTAGACCTTGTCGGCGTCCTTCTTGGACCCCTTCTTGGACTCCTGGTCCACCTGGTTGACCGTGCGAGCGATCTGGCTGCAGGCAGAGATCGCGCAAACGATCAGCTTGTCGATGGACATGTCGGGGGGATGCTTCCCATCCTTCACGAGAGCATCGACGAAGGGCTCGATGTGGCGGTAGTGGTCCAGCCAGACCCGGAATTTTGCAGCAGCTCCGGTCCCGACCCGGCCAGAAACGAGCTTGGTCTGGAAGTCCACGTCTCGACGCCCGGCCTTGTCGAGGTCACGCGCGCTGTTCGACCAGGCCCTCGGAGAGGGATGGCAGTAAGCCGTGGGGTCGCCCTCCGGAGGCGGCTTGAGGAGCCACTCCGGGTTCCTGGAGAGGAAGCCCACAATGAGTGGGTTGATGGAGTTCTTCACCGCCCACGGCTGCCATGCCTCGAAGTTCAGCTCCATCTTGTAGACAGAGCACCGGTTCGTGAGAGCGTGGGAGATCGGCTGCGAGAACGCACCCTCGTCGGGCAGGTTTCCGGTTGCCAGAATCCCGTGCACGTGCAACGGCCTTCCGTTGATGCTCCTCTCGTGGAAGATCTCCAGGAGCGGTGCCTGCAACTCCGGGCGGCTCTTGTCGAGCTCATCGAAGATGAGCACGAACGGCTTCTGTGAGACGTCCACCACGTCCTTGCAAGGCATGAACTTTGGGGTGGCATACTCCACCACCTTCGCGCCACGCTCGTTTGTGGAGATGGTCGGGAGCCCGACGAAGTCCGGGGCTTCGAGCACGGACAGGTCGACGTAGATGTGCGGGAAGCCCATCTCCGTGGCAGCCTGTTGTGCCATGGCGGTTTTGCCACCACCGGCCGGTCCGAGAACCAGCGTGTTGGTCCCGGCCTCACAAGTGAACTTGTACAGGTCGAGACACTCGGTTTGATCGATCGTATGTACACCAGAAAGAGTCGCCATTCAGTACCTCCAGCACCCGATACGCCTCGGGTGACCGGACCTCCGTTCAGTGGGAGATTATACAATCCCAATCAATCATCGTTTAAATAATCACCATAGAATGGCGGATAACCAATTTGATGCAGCGGATAACCCATTTGACGCATCATGTGCATTTGATGCATTCGTTTCAAACTCGACCCGTCTCTAGGCCAGTTTTCGTTCTTCGAGTAGATTTTCTTGAGTTTGTCGCTCAACTCAGTGTGATGCAATTTGCCCTCAAATGCCATTGAAATCAGTTCATCAGGATTTGGATTGAAAATGGTTTTAATTCGCTTCCGAGCTTCTTCTCTGAATTCAGGCAAAAGCATTCCGATGTGCACTGCAGTGTGCACATCACACCCTATGAGGCGCTTTCGAACCTCACCAAACAAAATTTGTTTGTCTTCGTCGGCCAACTCATCAAGTTTTGTATAACCGATAAGATTATCAATACAAATCATGCTCAAATCACTTCCAACCGTGTTGAGCCACATCTTGAGCGTACCGGGAATGTTTTTGAACAAATTTGTCTTATCGTGTCTGGCCATTGATTTGAGCAAGTTTCCTTTGACTTCTTCAGTGCACAATTCCGGGTGTTTTGCAAAGAAGTCAATTTGATGATATTGACTAACAGCACAAGAACGGGTTGGGTCCGAAAGAATCTCTTTGGTCTTTTCCAAGAGACAATTTTTCAAAGCGTCAGGTGATTCTTCTTTCAGTGTCCCGTATGCCGTCAAGACCTTCGACGGGTCATGCTTTGACATGTGGTCCAACACGACTTCGTTGGGTACGATTTCATCGTGAATGAATTGTAGAAACAACGTTTGAAAAACTTTATGTTTGCAACTTTCCGGTACTTTGTAATCGAGTTTTTCACAGAAATTCATGAGATTTTGTCTATCAAGTGACCCTGGGACGTAAATTTCCGCCCTTGAGAGCAATTGTTCAAACACATACGTTTGGTTTGTCGGCAAACCCGGGTGCGATAAAATTTCGTTCAAAAGTCCATCGCGTTCAGCTCTCTTGCGCGCTTTGCGATATTCTTCGACCAGGCTGTCCACAGATTTCATTTTGGTTCCTTTCATGATTCTAGTACGATTAGCGCCTCGAATTCTTCTTGTGTAAGAGATGTGAAGTCTTTATCTAAAGTGCGAATTGTTGCGCAATATGAACAATATGCTTTATATTCTGGATCTTGAGAAACTTTGTAAAATTTGGTTGCATACACAATCTGAGCATGCCCATCACAATAATATCTACCAAAAATTGGATCTAGAACTGGCATCAGCTCTCCATCAGAGATTGTGTTTCTCTAAAATCCTGAAATTCTTTTTTTGAAATTTTCGTAACTTCATAACCAGACATGTTATAACTGTTGAATGATGCACACTCACTACATAAACATATATAAATCGTAACGTTGGTTAATGGTCGAAAAATAAACAAATAAACACATGCTGCATTATAACACGTCATCCAGCGATAAAACGGACTAAGATTTATTTCACATTTGTACAACATGTCAAGAATCAACCACCCTCTCTGATAGATATTCGTGGAGCGCTTCTTGGAAGACTTCGTCTGAAATATCAGGGAATTTCTTCAGAGCGTCAACGATGGCGTTTTTGCTCTTCCTTTCCGTGAAGAGGCGTTTGGCTTTCAGAAAGTCTTCGCTTTCTTTGCACCTCTCCACAAGCTTTTGAAGTTCTTCCCTGCGGTCGGAATCAACTAAATTTTCATTACTGATAGCGCAAATCAACTTTTCTTCGACCTTGTCACGCTTGCAATTGAAGGTTCGACAACGCGGGGTGTTCCAAACCGAATCAAGAATTTCTTCAGCAAACTTTTTGATCGGTTGTGAACAAAATTTGAAAAAGTCACCAGCAGTTTTTTCGGAAAGCCAATCGTCATTTCTTTCAGGATTGGTCCCAAACTGGATTTGGAAAGTTTGGGTGATTTCATTTTTCCAATTGACGTCGAACTCAATCACCTCAATGCGAGCATGTTTTAGCTCAGAGGTGAAATGCTTCTCGAACTCTTTTGTTTCTGGAAGATCACGTAGAATTGAAACCACTTTTGAGTAACCGCTTCGTTGTGCCATCCACTCGGCCTCCTTCGCCTGATACGGCAGGGCCGCCTTGATTTCCATTCACCGAATTACATTTAAAATAGTCGTCCTGGCACCCCGTTGGCCTTTCCTTGCGCTTCCGAATTCCGGACAGGGTAAGCCACGTCCGAGTCAAGAGAAGCTCAGGAGAGGTCAAAAGAAAGGCCAAGAAGGCCATAAAATCATGAATTGGGTTACCACAGTAATGGATCATAGCTGTCCTGAAGTACTTTCAGTTCTCAAATCACGTTTAGCCCTTGCCCGGTCTTGTTGATGGTTCAACTGCTTTCTTTTGGACCAGGCGCGTTTCTGTGACCGGGAGGCCAACACCGTGTCTTTCCAGTGCTTGCAACGTGTCCCATGCCTGGCTTTGTTTGATCTACTCATTTAGTTCCATACGCTAGGTCGGCTTCGGCTTTCGTTTGTATAATTTCAGTTCAAATGTTAGACTCTCAATAGTAAAGTACGCCTGCGAAACATGAAGCTGAGAGGTTTTACAAACACCTCTGTGGGGAAATACGAAGCCAGGAAACTAAGTATTTTCTCATCCAGCATCGGACAGGGCATAAGCCAGAAGATCAGAACTGAAGCACAGGATAATTTGGTTTCCACTTCTTTCTCTTTTAGAGAAAGAAATTTCTGGATTATCCAAAACCAAGTAGCCAGAACTTCGTGCGTCTGTCGCCCCTTGGTTTGAGTTTTTTAAAAGAAACTCTGTTTCTTTTCTTTTCGTTTTCTTGTTTCGCTAGAAACAATCCTAAGAAGAAAAAGTAAGCGGTTTTGACAGAAAACGCGGTAGAAGAGAAGAAGGATTAAGAAGAGAGAACGGATTCGGTACGACATTCGTCGATAAGTTTGAAAAGATCTTCGTCCGTAAGGCCTTCTTGTAGGGCTGTGATGAGGATCTTTTTGATTTTGTTTTTGTAAAGCCGGACGGCGTGTTGGCTTCTCTTTTGTTGATGAATGCTTGAGTTGAAGATTTCTAGGCATTTCTCGTAGAGAACGTCTGGAAAATCTTGTGGTAGGAGACTTTCGAGCGCACTTTGCAAGGGTTCTTTTAATTCTTCTCGAAAAAGTGTATGAGAAAATGTGATTCTCTCAAGTTCTTCGAATTTATCAAGCTTCTGTGCGATGTGGTCAGTTTGACTTTGTACGAGAAGTTGTAGATTATCACAATCTTTCTCAAAGAGTGCTTCAACGATGCCTTTCATCTCAAAGAGTGTTTTTTCAAGATTTGGTTTGTTCCACCACAAACGCTGTGTGAAATTTCTAGTACCAGAAGAAGATTTGAAAGAACAAACGATAGTTTCTCCAGCGCCGTGTGCGTAGACTTTGCTGAGTTTGAAGGTTGCAGCCGAAGATTTGATTTCTGCCACAAAATTTTGAATAATTTCCGTTTGAAGCACTTGCTTCGTAATTTCCGTTCTGAGTTTGTCTTGCGATTCCCGTTTTTTCTGGTTTATTTCAGAACGCAGGTTTTGGACTTTTTGGCATTGTTCTTCGAGTTGTTTTTCCAACTCAGAAATATCTGACATGCAGCACCTCCGCGGTCGGTACGTACCGACGCGTTGTGTCTCCGTTTAGTGGTAAATACTTCAAAGGCCCTGGGCAAAAGTACGCCGCAGGGCCTTTTAGTTACAGATTAATCACCGATACATACAAGTCCTAAATTATGATTGAAACATAAAACTCTATATCCGGTCGGAAAGTTGTTCCTAATTAAGAACCTGAAAAATGAGTCAGTGCCACCCAGATTTTTTCTGTGCCTTGTTCCTCCACCATTAATGTGATCTATAGTTAAAACTAATGGATTGTTGATTTCACATAAATCACATTTTATTTTGTTGTTTGAATAATGTTTAATTATTTTTAATTTAGTTAACCTAGTTACTTTTGATCCTATTGATTCCAAATATTTTAAATAATTACAATTATGACACAATACTTGAAATATTGGTGGGTAATTCTCCAAAAGAATAATGCGAAAGGACTTCTTTTTTAAGATTTAATTTATGAGCACGGACTCTATTTGATACTAATTCTGTGTTTGTTGCATAGAACCTGGTCATTCTTTTTAGAATTTGTGCCCTGTAATCTTCGTTGAGGTATTTTAATTTACGTAATTGGTTTATTGCCTCGTAATTGTTTTTGTAATTCCTTGAAATCCTATTTTTAGTACATTCTTTACATTCTAGTTTACCATTTCTTCTAATATAACATTGTTCTTTGTCCAAACTTCCATGTTTTGGACAAGATTTAATCGCCGAATACAAAGAAATTTACGCTTTGCAATGAGACAGTTGCATTGATTATTGTTATAGACGCGCTTGAAATCGGGTCTGCAGCCGGATCCGTTGGCATATTCACGGCGAAGAAACCACCAGCAGATATTCGGAAAATATCTGCTGGAAGTCCGTTCAATCTAATTCCAATTTCGTCATTGGTCTTATTGATTATCATCAAAACCTTGGCCGATGCAACAGAACCGAACGGTATGGCAAATACCGTTGATGGTGCAGTGGCGGCTGGAATATCAATAACGCCAACGTTCTGGGCGTTAGAAGTGGCTGCAGCTGAGAAAGTTGCAGTGGCCGAGTTTGCCGGCCCAGAAGGTGGTGAATAAGTTAACGAGAGATTTGCTGTAGCCGTGGTAGCCATACCAGGGCTTGTCTAAAAGAAGTTTAATTGGTGGATAATTTCATCAAATGCGAAGAATAAATTGAATGAACAAAATGCTGTAGGTTGTTTAATGTTATTTCCGGATTAGATTTGCCTTTGCCCATAAACCGGTGAATAATTTCAGTCGCCTGACGTTCGTCCTCGTTTGATTCATTGAACGGTAGAATGGTTTCAAGCTCTTTAGCCGCATCCATCAAGACTGAAACTTTGTCTTCCTCAGACTCCATACGTGTCCAAGCATTTGTAAATATGCGCATGGCCAGCATGGCGTTAACTTCGATTTCTGAAACCTGCGTTGTCATTTTACTTTAAGCCTCAGTCTGTCATTGATCTTTACGGACCCATCCGAAAGTACATCTATTTTCATTCCAGGAAATTCACGTTCAATCAAATATTTCATAGCAGCATCTGGATGGACGCCTGTCCGATGCATATTGGTACACCACATGAACTTCATTTGTTCTGGAAAGACATCAAGGTATTGAAGGTAATTATCTTCAACCTTTAAAACAATTGCCTGGCCAATTTTCTTGTTACCAAGTCTCCAAGCCAATTTATGCGTGTCAAGGAACGTTTCAATAACTAATCTTGAAAAGACATCGAGCGAACTAACATCCGGCGGCAGCCACTGGATCTGTTCAGAAACTACCAAATCCTCAAATTTGTTGGCAATATCTCCGACGTCCATGACAGACCATACTTATGAATTTACAACATCTGCAGTAGATAGCAAATCAACAATCTGTTGGATTTGGCTTGACGTAACAGTCCAACCTTTCGTCATTTCAAGCTTTGAAACAAATATATCTCTGAACTTTGTATATAAACTCAATACCTCTTCATCGTTGTTCAAATGGTCGGCTAAAATTGCTAGGGCCAGTTGTGTTGGCCCAGAACCACTGTAGCCCCAATTGAATCCATCTGGGGAATGATTCCTCAAATCATGCCTTGGATTTAACTCAAGGCCATTCACAGTAACATAGCGTTCTTGCGGAACGTTTATCGGCCTAATTACGCCTTCGTACGTTTTGTTCTCTCTAGAAAAGACTACGGTTCCCTCGTAAACTTTTTCACCGTAAATTCTCATGACTCAACCAAATCTTCAGTCGTGAGTTCACGTATGAATTTCTTACTACCAATAATTTTCACATCGCCCGGTAGTAGAAAACTTTTAGTCCTGTAATGAAGTTGATTGAGTTCATATTCGATTTCAACCAATTTTCCTTCTTCAACAAGTTGATCGATTAACGCAGATAGTTCTAAAGTGTTGATTAACGTTGCTACTTCGACCATCCGCTTGTCTGATACAAGCTCAGTAGCTTTACAACCTTGAAGGCTTGTAACAGTTTCAACAATAATCTGTTTTGCTTCCTCATTGGTCATGACTCAACCACCGCTTCAGCAGTAAGTTCGTCAGCAATTTTTTTGAATTTGTCGGCTAGAACTGAATCGTCTTTTTTAAGTTCTAATCTGACCATCTTGCAACGTTTGCCGTCAATAGTGATTCTAATGTTTATTGACATTGGGGAAAAACTCGCCCAACCATAATATCCTGCTGGACGGGTACACCGGTCGTTCACTTCTATCCCAGCCAATTTACAAATGGCATGTAGACGCAACTTGCCGTCTTTTGCCAAGTTGTTTTTCGCAACCCTTCTTTGAAATTTTTCATCTCTTCTGATATTTTCAAACTTCTTTCTGAGATAAGATAACAATGCTTCTTGGTTGTACCTTGACAACTCATCAACTTGCTTGAGAATGTCGTGATAACTCATTCGTAGTCGATTACATTTTTAGCTAATACGACTTCCATTGGAAGTCTTTGTTTTAACCGCTTTGTTATTACGTGTCTTTTTAATCCAGTTATTTGCGCCCATTCTTTAATTGAATGCACCTTACCGTTTAGTTCTAGAAATCTGCAGGCTTTACTATGTTTATTTGGTCTCAACACCCTTTTTTTGATTGGATGTTTAAAATTTTTCTCTAGAAATCTTGCGATTTCACCAATTTCTTGGATGTTTACCCAAGATTTTCTGCCAGATTTTATCTTTAATCCCTTAAGATCAATTTTAGTCTTTATAACTAAATATGGAGCAACTATTTTCCATAATTTAATTGTAGAAGTATGATACAATTCCAACATCCAGTATTTAGATTTTCTTAAAACTAGTCTTGATTTTAAGCCAAATTTTGATTTAAGCCAATTTGATAACAATGTTACTGAGTTTTCATCAAAGCCACAAACTGAAAAAGAAGAACGTCGTTGCTGATTTTCACCATTTCTTAAGTTTCCGCATTTACTCCAAGAACCATCATCTTGATACCAAATTGCTAAAGCCAATTCGTCCAAATTCATTAGCCATTCGTTTGTGACTGTCTTTCTGTTGTTTTTAATACAGTTATTATAAACTTCATCAAGAAGTTCTAAATTATAATAATTTATCCCAAATATGTTTGACCCATAGCCACTTTTCCTATTGAAAAGTTTCTTTGTCCCCAAAATTTTTGCTTTCCATTTCACGTATTCAAGTTGTTTTTCGGAGTGGGCAACTTTGAATTTAAACGTTGTTTTGTCTTTTGATATCGATGCATCGCCTAATAAAGACCCATATATAACATTCTTCACTATGTCCATTCCACCTTTACATTTCAATAAACGTTCTAAGAAACACCGGGAAACGTGGAACATTGTCTTTGGTTTTTTCTTGATATGCAAATACGATCTTTGAACCGATCGGTGGTGGATTTAATCTTTGTTCATCAGTAAACCCAGATCCAACATTGAATTGAATATCATTTAAAGAACAAATCAGTGCGCCCAATTTTCCTTTGTGTTTTCCTTTGCCTGGCGAATGACCAATAACAAGTGCTTCTTCGTCGTGAAAAATTTTAACTTTTAAAAGAGTTGAACTTCTACCAACTTCGTACATAGAATTTGGTTTCCTTAACATTAATCCTTCATCACCAAGAAGCGTTACTTTCTGCAATTCTTGCTGCAGATGGTCACGACCAGTGCATTTGGTGTGCTCAACATACTGAGCATAATTTGCATTTGAGATCAGATTTTGAAGATCTTGCAATCTCTGTTCGAACGGTTTGTTTAATGTTGGTGCATCAAAAACCATAAATTTTATCTTGGACCAATCACCTGATTGGTCTTTTCGCTTTACAATGCTGACAGTTTCTTGGAAAGATTTTCTACCAATCCATAATTCACCATCAAGTGGGACATCTGGTAAACCAGATTTAAACCAATCAGGAACCTCAAATTTGTTGCCAAGTCTGGAGATGAAATCTTTTCCATTGAAAAATGCCCTTATTCCGTCCATTTTGATGGACATCCACCAGCCATCTGGGTCGATGTTTGATTCCCAGGCCTGTGCCAAAAGAACAGGTGCTTCTGACGACTCAATTGAGGCTTTGGAAACTGATTTCTTCGTTGCAGGCTTTGCAACCGGAACCGCTGTGACCGCCGGAATTGGCGCACCAATTGCTGTCATGTAAGCCAGTTTTTCTGGCTTCGTGTGTTTGCACGTTTTCTGGTCGACTGACCCTGGGGAATTCCTCCACCCCGGACAGGTGCAGGAAAAGATCGTGCCGTCACAGTTTTTGACTTTGTAGGGCTCTCGTGCCGAGCCTTGAACAAGTTTCGTTTCACCGATGGTCAAAGGCATGCGGACCTCCGTGCGCGGTACGCTAGCGCTGTCCCAGCTTACACCGGCTAGGTCAGCTTTCGAGAACTTCAGAAGTTTTAATCAATTCCATTAGTTCATCATTGCTTTCTGGTAAAGTCGTGACTGTACAATATTGAATATAAAGCTTTATGAATACAAATACCTGTTCAGATTCTATATCCAATCGATCCATTTTAAGCCCCGAAAATCTTTGAGGGCCGAAAGAATGGAATTTACGATAAAAGTTCGGGATTTGTTCATATTCGAAGTTATTCAAATATTTGAGGATGACACGGCTATCTATACATCTACAGATGTACTCTTCGACAAGGAGCCAATCAGTTGATTGGAAATTTCTTTTGTATTTTACTGCAAGTTCCGCCAGGCTCCCGGTTACAAGCCCGTCTTTGCGACGAAACAAGAGTGTTTTTAGAACATCATTCGGGTCGCATTTATTACATTCCTTCAAATGTTTGAAAATTGCTCTATAAAAAAATGTGTTATCAACACAAAATTCAGAGACATAGCCGGTTCTGTCTTTCTTTGAACGACCGTATTTACCAACTCCGTTGCCTTTGACTGTGATAATGCAGTCAAGCATCTATGATCTCCTTTGTATCTTGTTCGTATTCATTCTTAAATATTTCGTAAACATGATTCATAATCATAAATTTTAAACTCGTAACTTCGACATCTTTGAATTCTTGTTTTTTGGTCCAAGTCCACGCATTTTTTGAATATGCGATTTTTTCCGTGTGAATTGACAGGTTCTTTGCAAATTTATAATAGTAAATCTTGAATATTTTCCCATTAAATCTAAACGAACTGAAAGCAAGAGTCTTTTTAGACGATTCAGCCAATTTTACAAAAGTGTCAATTTTAGGTTCAATTTGAGAAATTGGCTTTAAAGGCTTTGCCATTCCAAATACTCCTGTGGGGACTCCAGGGTTGATCCTGGAGTCCCCACAGTAGGTTTCTCAGGTTCGTTCTCGTGGAGTCGAGACCTTGAACTTGACGTAGACCGGGGCCTCGTCTTGTCCCTCCTCCGGGATGTTGGCGATGCAGACGAGCTGGAAAAACCCGAGGCGAATGGTGAACGTCAAAAGTTCGCCTCCGGCCTTGTTGGTTTTGAGAGTTGCCGTTGTGATGATTTGCGGATCGGTCATTGTCTCACCTCCACGCATCGGTACGCGTGGCTGGCGCCTGTTTCCGTTGTCCGAATCACCCTCGTCGTATTCGTTGTCCTGATACTCTTCTTGCTTTTCGTATTCAGTCATCTAATTACCTACTGTGATAACGTTGGAATTTACAACCAACAGATTTTGGAGACATATTATATCTGCCAAATATGCTAACCATACAAGTTAAATTTATGTCGTATTAACTGTCAAGTAAGCATTTGGTATAATATTCATCAATATTGTAATATAGTACACAATTTCGGAATTTAGCACGCAAGATTTACACAAGTATTTGTACAGGTTATGATTAATAAATTCGTTAGTCTGTACAAATTCAGCCAATCCGCGACAGACGCAACACTTGGGTTGGTCGTTTGTACGTTTAGACACTAACAAGATACACACGAATATCCGTCGTTTTCGTTTGCGCGTACATTAATTAAGCGAAATCGGCTGCCGCTCGCCGTATTGGCCGGTAAGGAGAAGAATATGGCTCTTTACGTCCAGGTTTCTTCTGAAGACATCGAGCGTCTGCTCCAACTCAAAGGTTTCCAGCGCACAATCTACGGAAACGAAGTGGTGTACGAGAAGCCACAGGCACACTGTAACCGCGTGATTGTGAAAGTGTATACAAGTATTGCAGTCGGTAACCCATCAGTTCGGAAATGTGGCCAGGACGCCATCAAGGTCTGCACCGTTTACGAACGCGCAGACGGGCGAATCGTTGGGATTGGTAAATTCCCTCGTATTTTGCGAGTTGGAACGACCAAAGACGTCCTGATTCGCATTTTGGAGCGGATTGCTGCGGCCGAAGATCGTGGACGAGAGTGGCTTGCACAGATGCAGGCAAAGCAGGTTTTGGAAGCATGAAACAACTTATTTGGAAGTCTAATAAACAAAAAACATACGACGATGACATAAAATGTTATGCTTTCTGCTCCGATCTGAAAAATACACGGTATTTAGCTGCAAATATACGTCATTTTAGAAAGCCGAATTATCTTCGTGTAAACGTGTTCAGCCCTTTTAAGCAAATAGCTGTTAAAGACTTTTTTGATGAAGGTTGCGGATTGGCAGCATTGCTTCAAAAAGCCAAAAAATATGCAGAGTCGAAAACAGATCAATACCTGACAGAGGAGTTGATCAAATCATGAATCAATTCGAATGGGAAAGTACGCCAATGATCAATTTGATCGATGTTCGAGTGTTATCTGATACGGAATTCAAAACATATAGAGACCAAACCATGCAGATGCACATGGCCTCCAACAAAGATGGTGCTGTTAAATTCCACAAATCACGATTGGGAAGGCAAAAGTTCACTTGGACTGGTTCGGCCAGAAATTGGATTTGGGAGGGCGAAAATTGGAGGGTGTTTGCAAGTAAACGCGGAACAGCGTTTGAAGTACGTGCTAATCTAACACCCGAAGAATGCTTCGAGGCCTGGAAAGACTACAGAAAGAAGGTTGGGCTTGCGGACGAATCGTAAAAATCAAATTTTAGTCACGGTTGATGGGAGAACTGAGGTTTACAAGAAGAAAACCGTGAATGATATACTTTGTTTACTGGCACCAAAGCTCGAATCTGGTGTAAGTTTTGAAGTACGTGAAGTTCAAGTTGACAAAATTTATCGCTGACTGGAACTAGCACCTGGCGATGCGTACCAGCGGTGGAGGTACTAATGGCCGACGATATGTTGGATTTCGACAAGAAAGATCTGCTCAGCACAGTCAATCAGGCCGACATGACAACGTGGAGTCATGAGAAGCGCAAAGATTTTTCGGATCTTTTCGAAAAGCGCTCGCGTGCTGCGCAATACATCATGCAAATGACGGCTCGTTATATTGCTGAAACGGCCCACCGTCGCAAGTTCGTCAGCAACCTCCACATCTCTAGGTTGGACCGTCAATTCAATGGTTTTTCGGTTCGGCGATACGGTGATGTGTTTGTTGACATTGAAAGCCACGGCCATAACTTTGGTCGTGGAACCGCCGATCTGCAGAAGATCGCACAAGAACGTGCCGCAAAAGTTTTGACAGAGCTTCCTCAGTTGAGCAAAGCGGTCCGTATCATCGACAAGGAGATTGCCGATAAGATTGAATTGGTAGAGAAGCTCAAGGTTAAAGGTCAGTCTCTCGTCGAGAAGCTCGACGAACTCAGCGGAAAGATTTCCCTTTCCGAGGTCGATCAGAAGATGACCATTGGCGATTTCCGAAAAATGGTCAAAGACCGTGAAAAGAAGCGGTCAGACTTGGCGCACCAACTCAACGAGATCGGCAAAGAAGGCGTCTTGCTGAATCGTGACATCGATGCAGCCCTCTACAAAGGCCTGCCCGGATTGAGTGATGCGATTCTGAAAAGTGTGATCACGCACGTAGAACGTGCAATGGCTCTCGAAGAGACAACCCGCCGAATCGTCGAGAAGATTCAGTTCGGTGATTGCAAAGAAGCCATGGAGCTGCTCAGCATCTTCGAGAAGGACGAACTCAAGGTCAGCGAAGAGGTTCAAGCCGAGTTCAAACAAGCGTTGGAAAAACTTAAGCTCTCCAAGAAAGCTCTGCCGCGAAAGGCAGGCAAGTGATGTCGATGATTATCGATAAAAACGATGAAGTTGTCTACTGTCCAGACAGTGTTGGTCTTTCAGACTGGCATCCGTTCGCACGGGATATCGACCAAAAGCGGTGTACACCAAAGGGTCATTTCGACGTATTTCCGAAATGCGGTTCTCGTCAGCTGGAATGGGCTAGTATCACACGTGCTGGAAAGTTCAAAATCCCAGATTCATTCATGTCATCGTTTGATTATGACAGGGTTGTTTCTCCGGGTGTGAAGGTTGACGTAACAAAGCGATATCACTGTAAACATTGCGGCAGAAATGGCTGGCACAGTCATGATTTCAACTGTGTTTATAGCATTTACGAACCAGGACCATGCCCTTCTTGCAAGAGGGATCTTTCAGAACAAAGTGACGCGTACGTCACCTATGTGCGACCAAGTCAAGAACTCAATAACAGTTGGCTGGAGGAAACCTTCAACACCCGGATTGAACTTTGATCTGACAACCGCAAGTCGGGCAGAGCTCGGCGTACAGGTTGTGGAGGTCGCACATGTTCGTCTACGTAGAAGTTGGTGGTAGAGACGGTTCCGTTGCGATGTTCAGTGGCGCAGAATCGGTTCAGGAAGTCTACGACATGGTCGTGATGTTCACCAAACCAGAGTTCCAGGTGATGGCACGGGAGGCATCCGAAGAGGATGTCAAGAAATACCAAGAAATGTACCCAAACCACCACGTCACGCCAGTCTCGGATTATCTCTAGGAGAATGAAACATGCAAGTCATTTTGACTCCTCAAGAGCTATTTCAAATTCGTGAAGCTTTGAGTCTTTCCAAGAAAGCTTTGGAACATCACGAAGCCGACAAGCTTTCAAACAGCGCAGATACGGATGCTCAAGAATACGTCGAGGTTCGGGCGTATTCGGCCGTCCAAAGGGCTATTTCAATCCTTGATCCGGAAAAATGAGATTTTTGTTTCTTGTATTTTTGTTTGTGGTCCCATTGGCTGGACCGCCTGAAAATCATAAGAAACGAGACGCCTGTTACAGAACCTGCGTGTTCTGTTCAGGCAGATGTATAAATGCAAAAGATCCGGAAGCTTGTCGTACCGTCTGCAGGCAAGTCAAACGGTCCTGCTGTCTTTCGTGTGGTGAAGGAGCAGGGTCCGACCACGACTGCACTTGTTCCTGACTTGAGCGTCGTAGCAAATGACGCTCGGTCCGGCGATTGGATTAAGGATGCGATTGCCAATGAGTTGAATCGGCGCTGTCCAGACGCCGACGTGAAAGTTGTTGTCGAAAAAGTTGATTATGGTCTATGGGTTTGGGATGAAGAGGCTCAAATTCACAACCACATGACAACGCGCGAACTTGTAAAAGATCTTGGAAAGCAAGAAGCAAAAGATTTCATAAATTCACTCGAAACGGTAAGCCTGAACTGGGATGTCGTACGGAGTTGGCGTGACATCGAACTATGAACCAAAGAGTGAGAAATTCAAATTACGGGTTGAATTTCACGTTGAATCTGATGATCACCCTGACTCCAACTGTGAATATCTTTACGCCAGATTTGATGCAAACTTAGAACCAACAGCTGAAGAAATCCAAAACTGTTGGGAGCAATTTACCGAATCGGTTAAGAACAAGTTGTCTCTTAGATTAGACGATGAGCAAAAGGCTGAAGAGGTTGTAAACGGCCTTGTTGACGATGAAAAAATAGCCCGTGCGCAACGAATCGACGTCTGGTTTGCTAATGGTGTTATTAAATTTAGGAGTTATGCAACGTACAGAAATGGCTACGGTCTTTCGATTGAGCGATTTTTAGAACGGCTGAGAAAATCTGCCGAAAATGGTGATTGGAATTGGAACCGTAAAGACAACCTGTGGTGGGCACGAGAATTGGTACAAACTAATTGGTGAGTCTCCCAATCAACGGAAGCCGGTTGTGCCCGTGCGTATTTGTTGTTGGGCACGCCTTTGGGTCTTAGCGTGCGTGATTTCACGTGGCTATGACGGTTTATAGGTCCGGAACTGTAAACTCCCAGCTGTGTGCCCACCAATTCACCTGAAGAAGGTGTACTGTGAACCAATACGACCTGCAACTTGCAACGAAATTCTTTTCGGCTCTCTTTGGAGAGGAAAAATTCAAAATCGAGTTGTCTTCTGACCTTGATGTCAGCTCGGTTGAAATTGATTCTTTCTCGATTTTCAAGGCCGAAAAAGATGGAGAAGAAGTTTTCAGGATTGGGGTTACGACTTATCATGCTGGAACTTATTGGGACCCGCCAGATCAAGACTTCGAAGAGATGGACGGAAGCTGGGACACCTTCATGCAGGCCCTTTCTGTAGTTGCGACCAAGCTTTTCGAACAAAAAATGAATGACGTTTGGGAAGGACTCTTTTACGAAGAAGAGCAAAACCAAGAAGAGACTCAGGAGCTTGTGGAGTCGTGATCGTCTTTTCACAAAAGCTGTCTGATAAGTATCGTAAGCCTCTGTTCAAGGTTGATGCGAGCCGTCTCGCATCGATTGTTTATACAAAAGAAAACTTGCCTGTTGTCGGTCTTTCTAACAAAATCCAAGGTTTTGGCAAGATTTTCTGTAGCTTTCTTGCAGATTTGAGCTGGATTGGGTCTTTGTCTGGTGATTGGACAATCCTAGAGGTCTACATCCCGAAGGGTCACGTGTTGGTTTTCAACAAATCAGAGGAGGAAGTAGACGCGATGCTGCAAGACTTGATTTCAACGTGTGAAATCTTGCACGGGTGAGCCATGACTGAGCTTTACAAGCGTGAAGAATTCCCAGAATTCTCTGATGAAGAATTTCTGGAGTTTAGCAATCTTCCTGCTTGGGAACAAGGGCTGGTTAAGGGAGTTATGATTTCGACTGTTGGAACGAGTAGCAACCGCTTGACGTCGTCATCAGATAAATACGGGAAAATCACCAACTTTGTGTATCCAATTGTTTTGTTGCCAGGCCAGGAAATACTTCACTGTAACAATAGTGAAAAATTAGAAAGCAGTTATTATTTTAACGTCAAGCTCAATGCCAAAGTTTATCTAGAAAGAAAAGAAAAACTTATCAACGATATTCGTGAATTGATGGAAAAATTTGATTCTCAAAAAGAAGGAATCATCAGAAAACACAAAGAAAAGCAAGAAAAGAAATACGTAACTGACGCTGATAAAACTAGACTACGCGTCATTCAGACTTTTGCCAAGTGGCTTAGCGGTGACTTGGAACTCAAAGAATTATCATTGATTGTCGAATATTACAAAGCTACAGGTGCCATTTGTTCTGATAATCTCGGTCGGGTTTTTGTCAGAATTTGCGAAGAATCAGCTGCAAACCCACCATCACGGGAATTGATGGTTGCTCTGAACAAGGCTAAGGACCGACTTAGTATTGGTGACATGGCCGCCTATTTCAATCGCAACCCAAGGCTCCTAGAATTGATCAATGACGACGTGATTCAGCAAGCCATCGACTTTGCGGCCACAAAGTCTGTCATGACTGGCTGATGTACCACACATATTGTTGAAATATATATGTGATAATAAAGACGCGCCCCGAATGGTCCGGAGGGGGGGGGGCGAACCATTCGGGGCGCGCAAGTCTTATCTAGATTACAACAACAAAAGCCTAGATTTCCACAGTTAGATTTTCATTGAAATTCGGATTTTCTTCTCTTCTCATGTACCCAAACGGATTGCAAATGACCTGAGTTGGTCCAATGTTGTACCACATCGAAACATGGGTGTGTCCATGAATCCAAAGTTTGGGTTTGAAATGCTTGATCATTGGCTCCAAGTCGCAAACGAAGAATGGATTTAATTGGCTTCGTTTGTAAGCTTCATGGACTGATTTGAAACTCGGTAGATGATGGGTGACAACGACACAATTGCCGTCAATTTCGTCTTCAATTTTTCGAGTTGTTTCGCGGTTCAAATCGTAGACCCAAGATTCAAAGTTTTCAATTTCACTGAAATCACTGAGCGACCACTTTGGGGCCATCGGCGCTTCTTTGAACCAAAGCGTTCCGCCAACAAATTTTACGCCGTCTATAATTTTGCTCGAGGCCTCAAGCCAAATTAAATTGTCGTTTTTTTCACAAACATTCTTCATCGTCTTACAGACTTTATATCTGGAAGACCTATAATATTCATGGTTTCCGAGTGTATACACCACCTTCGGAAATTTCTTACAAAACGACGTCAAAACAACGTCTAACTGTTGGTGCATGCAAATGTCACCGGCCAAAATAAGAATGTCCGTTCCTTCTGTCTCAAGGCTATTAACAAAACACTCTCCACCATCTTTATGAAATTCTAGATGGAGATCACTCATTATCCTAAGACGCATTTTTGAACCATATTAGCCAAATGTGAACGACTCACCAAATGGTTGGCAAACGCATGAAAGTCCAGCGTCCTGGAGCGTATCTCTCATGCGGCGGGCACCGTCGGGGTTCCAGGAATGAATGATTATGCGAGTCGGCCACTTGCTTTGGTCGAGCTTGCGCGCAATGAACCATGCGACATCGGCACCCGTGTACTCGCGTTTGCTTCCGCCTGAGTACATGCCGTCGCCGTAGTCGTCGTACGTGTCAGCCGCGGCGAAATCGCCAAGATCATGGTCCAAATACACCAAATCGAACGGCTCCTGCGATTGCAGGGCCGCAACAAACACGTGAACCAGGACCTCTCTTTTGAGGACCCCGGCGAACACTTTGTGGCGTTCCGGATTGTCGTCCAGAATCAAAATGCGCACGCGCACCTCCGACCCGAGACGGTACAGCGCGGCCGGCCTGACTTGCGCCAGGCCGGCCGCGCTGATTTCTCAGCAGACGCCGAAGACGGACCCGGCGTCTTTGAGGGCCGGGTTGGCCTCGATGGCCAGTGCCCGGAAGTGGCTCGCCAACTGCTTGCTGTACGAGAGCAGCATCTTGCGAGCCTGGTCCAGCTCCTCTTCGGAGAGGGCCTCACCGGACTCGATCTTTGAGGCGAGCTTGCCGCCGCGGACGGCGTGCGAGGACATCCAGCCGCGGCGGTTCTTCCAGCGGGTCTCGCGAACCTCCTGCTCGTCGTCGGTCTGGCGGGACTGCATCACGAGGACGCAAGCTGCCACGAACTCGTCGTCGGACGAGATGCGGTCCTTGAGCTGGGACTTGGTCAGGAAGGGGTAGTTGTTCGAGTTGGTCATGGGTGGTTCTCTCAGAGTGGGACCGGGGCGGCACCGCGCCGTCCGTCGCCCAACAGCAGATACGCCGCCTGACGGCCGACTTACGACCGGCCGGACTCAGGCTGGTGGTTTTCCGAAGTGATTTCCCAAGCAAGATAGACCTGGGCTGCCTTTGCGATGAGATGAGCGGTCTCGTAAGTTCCGACCAACGTCACAAGATGATTTACGACGTTTTCAAAGTCTTGTCCGAAACCAAGACGCTGGGCAGCGTGGTGGATGTGCTTATCAAAATATTTCTCAGCGGACATTGCACGCCTCCACTGGCCGATACGACACAACAAGCGTAAGCTACGCTGGCGCGGACGTACCAAAGCTGGAGACAGACATGAAGGTCGGCAAGAAGGCAACTGGTCAAGAATCATACGCAAAGTATTGTGTACGCCGTCATGGTACACGGATGACCGTCCGTGCTGCAAACGCCCTGGAGAAGGCAATCGAAACCAAGGTTCGTCAAGCCGGCAAGCGGGAAATCCGCGCTGAGGTTTGCGATGGAAATTGACGTCAAGCGGTTCTACGTTCCCGGATTTTCTCTGGAAGATAAGTGCCCAAATTGCGGGGCGCTTGTCAAATACGATCTCTCAGACTCATATTTGAGCTATCCGCTTGCAAACGAACCTATGAGCCATTCTTTCTACTGCGGTGATTGCGAGCACGAATGGGAGCGAATGATTTTGCTTACGATCAAGGTAGAAATGCTTCCAAAGGAAACCTAGACGGAGGATAGCGTGACCGAAATCAGATGTTACCTTAGGCGGTACGGAGACTGCTCTCATGATACTGTCACCATCGCCACGAGGTCACGGTCCGGTGGTATGGATCTTATCCGTGTATGCTCTAAGCATGTGCCAATGCTTGCTCCTCCGGACCCTCCGAGACCACGCGTCACCCATAAGGGGATGTTGAGTCGCGAAGATGCAGAACAGCTCCTGGCGGTTCTGGAGGTCACCAGTTCTTGAGTATGCTTGGGACGGAATCGATGTCGGATCTTCCGTGACTAACCCGGACGGTGTAAATTGTTGACTGCCGCTCGTACTGAGCATTGGAGGCGGCAAATGGCTCAGATTGTTCGTGTTCGTTCAACCATTGTTCTCGCCATGCTCACCCGAAAGAAGGGCGGGCCGATGAAAGATCGTCGTCTGAAACGCAAGAGCCGCAAGACCTGGCGTAAAGACGAGGCGCAAGCTTGGTGATACGCCATTTGGTCTACTTCAATCTGAAGTCCCAACGGTGGGAAATGCAACCGTTGTATGATAACGAAACCTGGGTGAAAGAAAATAACTGCGTTTGTGTTGTACGAAGGCCGGAACCGGATGACACGTTTCACCTAAAAGAAGGTGACTACATCGTTAATTCATTTCCTGCGACCGGCGCCATCATCGTTGATGGACATTTGGAGGGGTTGAAGCTAAGGATGGAGCTCAACAAAGCACAAGAAGTGGTAGAATCGTAAACTAAAGGGAGATTAGCTCAGCCGGTTAGAGCAGAGGATTTTCAAAATGGAATCACTTCGTAGAAATACGAAGCCAGAAAATCTCGCTGTATGCTGGAACACCCTAAAGCTCAAAGTACGTGAAGACGTAACAATCTTTGAGATACGTGGGCAATCAGCAGGCAACCTCCGAATGGAGAGAGTCCTCAGAGGCCATACGCGAGACACCTTAACGTGAAGTCGAAGGTGATGATATGGTCCAGACCGCAATGCAAAAGCAGCCGTTGAAAGACGGTGCGGTAGGTAATCCTAAGGTCCTGGGTTCGAACCCCAGATCTCCCACAAGATGATCTAATCAACGCAGCTCTGGTCGTCTGGCGTGTACCGACGGTTGGAGGTTGCGCATGAACACTGACGAGCACGTTCTTTCCCTCATGCACCACGAGGGGCTCAGCAAGCGCCAGGCGATCGAAGTGGCGAAGGAGACCGCCCAGAACTACGAGGACTGGGATGCGGACAACGACAACCACGAGCTGGTCCTGTTCGAGTGGAAGCTCCGACGAGACGGGACGTCGGTCGACCCGTTCGAGAGCTGAAAGGCTTGTAAGCGACTGCTTCCTTAGCGTAATCTTAAGATAACAGAAGACATAACGGCCCTTGGCGGAATGGCAGACGCAGAGGATTTAACAAATTGAACCGTCTGTGAGAAACCACAGAATGGAACCCCGGAAATTGCTGGAAACCCCTAATAGCCGACCTGGCCACAACGTACCTGGGAACGGGAAGCGTGAAGGCAAAAAACAAGTCGGATTGGGCAATCAGCAGCCGAGCCCCCAGAACGGGGGAAGGTTCAGAGACTCGCGCTCGGGGCGCCCTAACGTAAAGACGAGGGCGATGATACAGTCCGGACCACAACACCAATCGGTGGTTGACGAAAGTCAAAGTGGTGAAGAAAATCCTTCGCCGAAAGGCGTGAGGGTTCAAGTCCCTCAGGGCCGACCAAGAGAATTAGACTCAGAAATAAAGAAATTGTGGGAAACTGGTTTGGGTGCGAGGTTAATAGCCTCAAAACTCGGAGTAAAGCATCAGGCTTCAGTTTTCAAAAGATTTAGGAAACTCGGTTTGAAACGCGATAAAAATTTCCATTTATTGCCAAAGTTGCAACACAGTTATGATCTTAATAAAGACCATCAGCTTTTCAGGAAAGCTGCTGAATATTATGTTAAATACATATTTATACTAAGTGGTGCAACAGTTCTCTCACCGGAGTTAGGGTCGTCATTCGATTTGTTGGTTTCGTCACCAGTTATTGGTGATTTTAAAAAAGTGCAAATCAAAACATCAACACACAAACCAAAAGGCCACTTTGTTTTCTCCATTCAAAGGGTTAGGACTAACACAAAAGGTGTTCGACGAATTAAGTATGCTGATTCTGAATGCGATTTTGTTTGTCTTGTGAGTTTTAATGAGGATATGTGGTTGATTCCATTTTCAGAAGTTAAAAATCAAAAGACCATAACCACGAACGTAAAATATAAGAATTACAAAATAAAATGATATACACGGCCCCATCGTCTATCGGTCAGGACAACGGGTTTTCATCCCGTAAAGGCGAGTTCGATTCTCGCTGGGGTCACGGAGAATTGGCCGAGTGGTCTAAGGCAGCGGTTTTGAAAACCGCCGTACGGCAACGTACCGGGGGTTCGAATCCCTCATTCTCCGCAAAATGAGTTCGACGTGACTGAATTCAGAAACAGCTCAGAGTTGATGCAAAACCTTGTGCGGATTGCTCACAAGATTGCTGACGACTATGGACACGAAAAAGAAGCTGACGAAATCATTGAAGCTGTGCACGAACTTCGTGGTCGTTCTTTACATGGTTCAGTCCCAGAATCATCTGTGATGTCTGGTTTGTCAAATCTTTTGAAGGACAATCAAATTGATTTTGCTGTTATTGGCGCTGTTGCATTGATTATTCATGGCGTAATCCGTAACACCGACGACATTGACGTTCTGGTCTCAGAGTTGCCACCGTCTGACAAACTCAGCGACCCACGATACATGGAAAAATTTGCTTTTTACAAAGCAAAATCAAGCACTGGGACAGTCCTGACTATCGACCATCGAAAGAACGGCCAAGTCGAATTGTTGACCGCAACTGACCCACTCAAACAATTGGCATTGTCAACAGCTGAAGAGCACATGGTTCTCGGGCATAAAGTCCCGGTAGTTTCAGCAGCCGCGCTGATTGGGCTCAAAGTCCAGGCCTTGGTAAACAATCCAAGCCGCGAAGCAAAAGACGCTCCGGACATTTTGAGTATTTGGCTCAAATCGAAACCTGATTTGAGCGAAGTTCGCAAATTCTTGTCAGAAACTGAAAATGAAGCACTGGATAAGATAGTCAAAGATAAAAAAGATTCTTAAACTCTAATGAACTGAAAGGAGGTGTGTCGACTACAGCACGCGGGTGGCGCCCGCTTCAGTTTGCCCCCATAGCTCAGTGGAAAGAGCAGAAGGTTTCTAACCTTTTGGTCGGGAGTTCGAATCTCTCTGGGGGTGCTAAGCCCTATAAGCATAGATAGCGATGCAGTGGTTTTGTAAACCTCAGAGAGCGGCGCAAGTCCGCTATAGGGCTCTATCGGAGTGTAGCTCAGTCTGGCAGAGCGCTCGGTTTGGGTCCGAGAGGACCGTGGGTTCAAATCCCTCCACTCCGACAATTTGGGGCATAGTTCAATGGCAGAACAGAGGCCTTTGGAGCCTCGAATCTAGGTTCGAATCCTAGTGCCCCAACAAATTTCCGACAAACGCAAACCGAGCCCGGCCCGACGTACCATTGCCAGAGGCGCGAGTGACACAACCGAAACCAAAGGTAAGCTTTCACATCGTCTTAAATCTTAAAAAAGATCATCTGCCTGGGTCGATTTGGCGTTGGTACAAAGTCGCTGAGATTTCAGAAGAAACGGCTCAGAAAGTTTACGACGCTTCATGGCTTAAACCTGGCGTTGAATTCATTACTGGAAAAGTTTTAGACTCACCAAGTGTCACGAGCGACAGAGTCTTCTTGATTTTCGACCAGAAAGTCAAGGAAGTGACTTGGGCGGAGTTCAAAGCAAATCAAGTGCTGAATGCGTAAACCATAGCGTGTTAACTGTATAGTCTAATGGGCCAGTGGCGGAACAGGTTCAAACGCAGTAGTCTCATAAACTACCACCCTCGGGTTTGTGGGTTCGAGTCCCACCTGGCCCACAATGTTGTGCAAGAATGATAGGAAACGTTCCTATTAGGACAAAGCCCTACATACCAAAGAAGTGCTGGTACGTGGTCGTTGACCGATCTGGTCATCACAGACCAGTCATCGAAGGTCATCTTCTTACATCCAGCGAGTACGTGGTTGGTTCTCTGTACACTTACTTGGAGGCCTGCTGCGAAGCCAATAAACTAAATGATGTTTCGGAGATGCTCGAAGCATGAAACTTAATGAATTCGAGGCCAAGTTCGGAAAAGTCGAATTGGTGTGTTCTAAAACACAACTCGTGATTTCACATCATGAGATTAACAACGATATTTTCATTCTCGTTCACACATCAAAGGGTGAAATCCAATTGACTAAAGATGGTTGCGTGAAAGCTGTTTGTCTTCTGTGTATGCCAAAAATGAAGTCGCTATTTGACAGAGTAGCAGTTGACAGAGTAGCAGCACGCAATAAACTAGTCGTACATGAATATTCACGTGACACGATGTTTGTTCCAATTTGCGATCTGACTGAAGATTTTTTGAAGACGTTGTCAATTTTTGCATCTTAGATAAAACGAAGCTCGGCCCGCTCCGGACGTACTGAACATAGGTGGATACATGAGCAATTACAAGAAGATTGCCAATTTCGAGGATGGTGGGACCGTGTCCAGCCGTCTCTTTCCCCACGGGCCGAGCAAAGTCACACGGCGCATCAAGAAGTACCTGAACCGGAGAGCCAAGCGTCTCGAAGAGAAAGAAGCGCTCAGAACTGATGGGGCACACACATGAATCTCAATGAGTTTGTGGCCAAATACGGTCAAGTCGTACTTCTCTGCCCGTGCATGACAACCAACGTCCGGGCAAACCAGGGCCACCGTTTGGACGATTCAGTTTACGTGTTGTTTCTTGATGGAAAACTGAAATGTTTTAAAAATGGGAGCGTTTTGGGCATTTGTTCCGAATGTTACCCAAGGGTTTACTCGTCGTTTTCCAATCTCGCACAAAGTGGCAAGCCGGACCGCGTTGCAACTCGGCCATTTAAAAAACCCTGGACGGCGATAGCTGACTTTGCAAAGAACACCAAGTTCGTGAAAATCTCCAAACTGGATGGAGACCAATGAAGCGTATGCGGTTGAGAGACAACCATCCAACGATGGTGAAGCTCCAGAAAGTTTGGGACTTGATGGAGAAACTCGGTCTCAGGGTAGATCGAGTACCATACGAAACTCTGGTGACTGACAAAGAGTTTCCAGATCGAGTTTATGAGATGGTCGACGTCTCAGACGGCGGCCCAATCCACGACTTTCCGCCCGTTTTCGAATACAAACTTTGTTACAATGATCACAGTGAAGACTACACGCAGGAAGTCCTGGAATCCTGAACGTACAGAGGAAACATGAAACTCATCGTGACCTATCTCAATGACGATGAAAATGATGTTCGAAGAACGTTGACTTCGGATTTCAATTATAATTTGTCGTACGATGAGGTGCTTGAAAAGACCGAATCTGTCATCGAAGATTTCGAAAACAATCGCGGCGTCACAATTGACGTCTCTGGTGATGACAACGAAATCGATTTCAATCTCCCAGACGGGTTCGAAACAGAATCCAAGGCAAAACCGGCGTTCGAACTTCTCCAAGCAATAGAGGATGCGCTCAAATGAAACTCTCGACTGAGAAACTTCGTGAGTTGATGGCTGGGTGGATCAACACGCCCGAAATCAAAAACTATTTGAACAGCGCGTTCGTCGAAAACACAGTCATTCATTGGGATGATTGGTGTGACACCAAACAGTGGAAGCGTGAAAGCAAAGAGCGCCTCAAGGAAGAATGGCCAGGTCTTCTTTGTACAAAGTACGATTACAAGAATAACCAACCGGTTGAGTTTGGCTGGCTCACTGACGTTGCCGGTTGGTGCGACGATGATTTGCTCAAGAAAACTGCGTCAGATACCAAACAAGCCGAAAGATGTTGGTTGCGTAGGTTCGTTCCAAACAACGAATTTGGCGACAACTTCAGGATCGAAGTTGTGACGACTCCAGATGACGAACAGGTCATCGCTTGGAGTCTCATTGTGGACTGATAATGAGCATCAATAACAAAATCAAAGATGCGCTTCTAGCATTGCCTTGGGAACTAAAGCACCAGACTTTCGTGCTTGCGGTTAGTGGCGGTCCTGATTCTCAGTGTTTGCTCAAATCTATACCACATATTGTTGGACCATCTAGATGTATTGCCGTTGGTGTCAATCATGGTTTGCGACCTGAAGCTAACGAGGAGCTTGACTTGGCCGAGAACTTGGCCAAGTCAATTGGTGTTCCGTTCCGTCGCGTGAAAATCAAAGTTGCCAAAGGTCCGAACTTGCAGGCACGTGCGCGTGAGGCCCGTTACGAAGCGTTGAGAACCGCGGCCCGAGGCCTTTCTCACGCGGTAATTGTTACCGCGCACACTGAAGATGACAAGGCAGAGAATCTTCTCATCGGGCTTATCCGAGAAGGAAATCTGAAAACAATTAGACGGCTTCACACACCGGTGAACGAAATTCCGGTTTTCCGGCCTTTGCTCAATGTCACGCGTGAAGAAATCATGCGATATCTGAAGCGATGGTCTGTGCCATATGCCACAGACCCATCCAATAGTGATCCAAAATACCTACGGGTTTGGGTTCGCAACGAACTTCTTCCAATGCTAGAGAAGAAGCGACCCGGATTTAAAAAGAAGCTCTTGAAAGAACAGCTCGTCCGTCAATTGGGTGAGTTGTAATCTGAACAATTCGGAAATCTGGAGGTCACAAACGCCCAGTTCCGGTCTAGCAAAGATCAGCCAAACGGCGTGTCTTTTGATCCGTATTTTGAGACCATCATTTGGCCAAATGCCGACCCGCCGTGGGTCTTGCAAGACCCTGGTCCGAACCAGCGGTCATGTGAACTTGTTCTAAAGCCACGAACCTGTCGAGGCACCTGTCGTTCTTTCAAGCTCATGCCGTAGGTTTCGAGCATCTCCCTCAATTTGTGAATAGGGATGTGGAGATATCGGTTGAGTTCTACCAAATCTTCATGCGAGAACTCGGTGACGTCGTCGTCCAAGCAGAACTCCACAAAGGACTCGATCGAAGAATACTCAGGGAAAACCATCGCGCACCTCCGGGCCAGGATACGACAACCCGTCACACGCCTCCGTTTGGTGGTAGATACGCATGAGCCCCCGTATCCAAGGGGGATACGGGGGCCTGCGTGCCGTTGCTATCTCGCGGGCGCAACCCGCACGTCTTCACCCAAGCTTTTGTTTTTCACGTTGCTGCCTCCTACTTCGGTCGGGGGTCGGGCCCGCTGTTGTCTCCTGTACGTACGCCGCTGTTCGGTTTCCGGTCGGCGGATCATGCGTCCAAAAGTTCTCTGATGTCGTCGTTGTCGAAATGCTTCTTAGCTTTTGAACGGAGTGCTGCGGTCGTGCTGTTCGTGTACCACAGCCAACGACCGGCTCGCTTGAAACCGAACGTGCCGTCCGTGAACCGGAACACCCGGTAAACACAACCTTTGAAATGTATGATTTCCATTCGGTCGTGTGTCTTGGCTTCGAGCTTATGCTCGGCTTCTCGACGCCGTTCGAGCCTGGTTCTTTCGCGCTCGTGTTTCCGCTTTGAGTTTCGCATTTTTGAAGAACTCGCGCTGGTACTCCAGCCGATGCACGAACTTCACGTACTTCTCGAACGAGAGCGTTTCCGTTGGGAGCAACGGGTCGGTTTCTTTGAAGACTGTCATCCGCCGGCCTTGAGCAAGCTCAAGAAGAGCTGCCCCGCAAGCGTCAGAGGCTCCACTTCCAGAACCTCGAACTTGCCGTGGTGCGGCTTGGCAAGAACGTCGGCGCCAACGTTCAGCGGCTGGCTTCGACCGCTGACGATCTGGTAGACGATGCGGTGCTGCTGCGACGTGCGGGCAAGAGTGGAGAAACTCAACGTGATCATGCGCAACCTCCACACTCGGTACGTGCGCCGCGCTGTCAGCTCCGGTCAATGTAAGAATTTTTGAATATGATCTAATTAACGGAAGCCGCGCTGCGTCCGGAGTACTCAGCCACATGAGCCGCACTGTCCGTTCCACCCCTTTTCTCAAGGTTTCGACGGTGACCTCTGACACCAAAGAGTGGGTTGACGAATACCTCACCTCTTGGAGCCGTGGTCGCTACACCTCGGAGGTTTGCTACGTCTTCCGAGACGGTCATCTCGACACTTACTCCACGACCTGGACCGCCAAGAAGTGGGCCAAGCGCCAGACTTCCAGGGCCATTCGTCGTCACGGCAAGGAGCTTCTGAAAGAGCAGGCCGAGTAAGGAGGTCATAGGTCTGACAGCCGCATCCAACAACCGGAAAGTCGCCGTCGGCCAGCGTACAGATTGGTGGGCGATTCAGCCCACTTGAACCCAAACTGAGAGAAGGAACAACTGTCATGAACATCGACCCCCAGATCGTCGTCACCGGTCGCCTGAAGGAGAACAAGGTCGGAGCCGAGATCATCACGTTCTCGATCCGCCTCGGTCTCTTCCAGCTCGTCTGCATCGTCAACGTCCCGTCCGAGGGAGAGACGGAAGCCCCGGTGTACGTCAAGTTCACCGTCAACGAGCCGAAGCCGAAGGAAGGCGCGTGAAAGTGTACGACGGCATTGTGGTCAGGGTCGCGTATTTCGCAAACGACCCGCAAAACGACCACGTTACCGTCCGTCTCACTAGGGGCTCGCCGTGGGGTGAGCCCGCTGGAACGCTCGTGGACTGCTATCGCAGTCAACTCAACGAGACCGGGCCAGGAATGCGCTGCGCTTGGTGAAAAGTGATCTGCGCTTGCGGACACAACGAAGCTTCCCACCACAGCGGCACTGGTTGCTGTTACGGTTGTCGTGCAGAGATCGAGTCTGCCGACGACCGTTGCAAATGGGATGCTGAAGTGAGCAAGCGCGACCGGAAGGGTCGGTTCAAAACCGACCCGTATCCGGGTCAACCTGGGAAATGCTCAAGCTTCGTAACTGAAGCTGAGAAGCGCGTAGCGGCAGGCGAGGCTCTGCACGACCTGTTGACGAACCGATGAAGCGTCTTCTCTTCGCAGCAGTTTTGGGCGTTGGTTGCGCTAGGCAGCCAGCGCCCAAACCTGTTGCCATATTTTGGGAATATACGCCACCACCCAAGACGCAGGAACAGCTCGAAGCTGAGTGTTTCGACACTTGCGTGAAGGAAACTTGCGAAACTGATTGGCACCGGTATTGCGGGATGGAGTGCAATTCAAAATGCTCAGGTGAATGATGGCAAAGATGACTCGTGAACGCATGCTAGTTGACCGTCGATGTGGTCTAAAGTATTGGGATGAGGCGGTCAGGCTCGTTGGTCAAAAGGCTGTTCTCGACCGGACGCTTGGCATTATGCAAGAGTATCCGGATACATGGGGGCGAGGATGGCCAAATGCTCATTGGGCAATTGGTAATGCAGTTCGTGAAATCATCAAGAACCAAGGTAACATCCAAATGACGTGGAACATTCACGATGTTCTGACGCCAGAAGAGCTGGCGGATTTTGCCAGCCAGGCCGGGTTGACGGGTCTTCCATACAAAGAATCGTGGTCGAGATGAAACATGTTCGCGTAGTTGTGAAATTTGAAGCCAACGTTCCCGATGATTTGAATATTCGTGAAGTGGACTGCGTAGCGTATGAGATTTGTCTGGTAGAGAAGGGACAAACAGGGGCCCTGCCAGATGTCATTTGGGTCAAAGGTGAGACACTCAGTATCGAGGAAGTCGAACCTTCCTGAGCGTAAAATCTTCTGTCCGGGGCTTCGGCTGCAAGGCGGCGAATCTCGATCGGAAAGGTTTTCGCCGACTGAGTACGTGAAAGGTGAACTTGCAGGGCGGGTTCAACTCCCGCCGCGCCACCAAGCGCAGTCATAGGAGCATAGTGTGAAACACGACAATGTGACTGCCCGTGATGTTGGTAAGATGTTGAATCTGCTCATTCTTGATGCGACAGGTGGCCCAAAGGGTGACCCAGACGAATTCCACATGAGAGCAGCTGCCAGGGCTTTTGTTTGCCTCAAACTTCTCGACCTGCCAATCGAACATGAAGCCGATGTTGAAGAAAGTCTGAGGACAGATAATCAAGAAAAAACTGATTTTCTCGATGAAGTAGGTTGGCCAGTGTAGTCATGAAAGTGTCGCAGGTCAGACAAACTGTCTCGTCCACCGAAAACAACCAAACGGCCGACGTATCGGACATTGGAGGTTGTGCGCAAGTTGACGAAGACGTAATCTTTGGCCGTGCCTGGCTCGTCTGACCACAAGGACGGATCGTTGCGGTGTCCAAGACCACAAAAGCATCCAGTTTTGATGGGGCCGGCCAGCGGTAAAAGGCAGTTAGCATAAAGCGAAAGCGAAAAGCTGACTGCGGGCAACCTAACCCGTGGAACGCTCCGTGGGAGAGTCGGGCGTCGGCCGCCATTTCATGATACAGTAACGGTGTAGCCCTGGAAGCCTTCCATAAGGTTCCAAAATTGGGCGGGTAGCTCAGCGGCAGAGCGCTGGCCTTACAAGCCGGATGTCGCAGGTTCGAAACCTGTCCCGCCCACCGAAAACAACTGGCTGGTCAGCGTATCGGCCGGTGGAGGTTGTGCATGCGCAATTCAAAGAAGATTGTTGGGGTCCAGGTCAAATCGGTCAAGGAATACTGTCACATCAAGCCGGTTCACCCCAGTGCGTCCGTGCGGCGAACGTACGAGGTCTTGTCAGCCGATCATCGCAAGATCTCGTTCCGAGTGACCGAGGAAGAGACGTGGGGTGGCATCAAAGACGGCATGGTGCAAATCACCCCAGGTCGGGTCGTGTGGGAACTGTCCGAAGACGGAGTGCTCATGCGAAATGGTGACGTCGTCGACAAGAAGAAGGCAGAAGGTTACAGGTGGGCCCTATTCCAGGACACGATGTGCACGGTCCTTGCCCACCTGTACCAAGAAGAGTTCACCGGGTACGAACACAACTATCTCTACCGAGACGGGTACGCGTTCGAAGCCGAAGAAGGCGACATGGAAGACTGACCCGCCAACCGAAAACAACCAAACGGCTGACGTGCCAGCTGGCGGAGGTACGCGTCATGAAGCTTGCGTCGCAGATTAGGGCTGGGATTGTCCGAGAGATGTGTGAGGCGCGCGGGGACTGGCTCCTCACTGAGGGAGGTGTCGAGTGGGATGGGAGGACCCTGAAGGACGGGACCGTCACGATGACGTCCTGGGTGCAGGACGGCCACGGTAAGTGGCACAAGGGAAAGGTCCGGCGGTTCCGGATCTCGGTTTCCGAAGAGTGAGCCAGCTCGCGGGCTGATCTGCCAAGCGCAGATCAGCGTTCATGGCGCGTACCGACTGGTGGAGGTACGCGCCATGAACGGAAAGTTGATCGCATCGGTTCTGCTTCTCATCCCGGCCACCGCCCTGGCAGGAACGGCCGTCTACATGCAGGCCAACCCGATGGCCTTCACGAGCCCCAAGCCGGCTCAGCTCGCCAGCCTTCCTGCCCTGCCGAAGGCGAAACCCATCGTCGTGGCCTCCGAAGTGGTCGTGGAGCTTCCCGAGGTTCGCATCGTGGGTAAGATGGCCAAGCCGGTCGTCAAGACCAAGAAGACCCCCGCTCCGTGCAAGGACGGTGAGTACCGGGTCATCGGGTTCACCGGAGACCCGGAAAACCTCAAGACCTTCCAGGGAGTGTACCTGCACTGCCCTGGTTCGTGACCGCGCAACAAAGCCCCGGGAAGGAGAGGCCCATCTTCTCCTTCCCGGGGCCCCTCCTTGACCGGAAGCTAGCACGGCTCGGCCGTACCGAGCGCCGGAGGTGAGCGTGGGTTACTTTGGACTTTCAAAAGCCGAAGGTTTCGGAAGCGGCCTGACGCGGAAGTTGTTTGACTGGTGGGTCGAGCGCGAAGGCTTGGCCTACGTGGAAGAACAACTCACACGCGTTCGGGCCGAAGACTGTTGTCCAAAAAGTGTCAGTTCGACAAACCTCGGGGTTTGGTTCTCAAACCACCGTGACGGCTACAGTGAGTCGGTGTTCCACCACCCGTTGTGGAAACAGGCACAGGAACTGGCCTGCCAGGGAAGTTTTGGGGCCTTCGTTCTTGCTGAGTTTAGACCTGACGACACTAGTTACGGCCCGTACTTGAAGACTCTGGGCGACCTGGTTCTTGCCACCGAGTGGTGGAAGAAGAACGGCCAAGTTGTAAAAAAGTACGTGAAAAACAACAAGAAAGCCGAAGAGGTTTTGAAGGGCTAAGCCATGACGAAAAAACAGCCGAAGCCGAAGCCGAAGCCGAAGCCGAAGCCGAAGCCGAAGCCGGTTCGTTTGAAGTTGGACTTCACACACACGTGTCAGAAGTGCAAGAAGCGTCACGCCTCCACGCGCCGCCGCGAAGTCTACACCAAGAACTACATGGGGCCGTGCGGCGACAGCTTCTGCTACGCCTCGTGCGAGAGTTCATCGTGTCGCCCCATCAACATCACGGTCTGCGATCCGTGCGCGAAGAAGCTGTCCCGGTGATTGGACACCGCCGTGGTTCGAGCGTTGCCCCAAACATGGGACTCCGAGCGGATATTCAAATAAATTGATTGATATTGCCAAAATATATGGTACATCTTTCCAAACTAGGACCTGTCGGTACTACTACAGTCCTGGCAATGGTACGCGACTGATTGTCGAAATCACAATGTCGCGTAAATCGCCAGAAGGCCACGAACTCATTGTTTCTGTTGTGAATTTTCATAAATGTTTGCTGGTTCATGGCACCACTCGTTACCTAGATTGGACTTATATTCACGAGAAACTTAATTGTGGCAAAGAACTAGCAGTTTCAATATCTGAGGTTTTCAGCCATCACATCGAAGTTCTACAACAAGAACAGGAAACTGGGGAATTGCTCGAAATTTGACTTAGTCAGCGCAAATTGTCAGATTTCGCGCGTATTGGGCCGTGGAGGCTGCGTATGGCGCGTGAACATCAATGCGTTGGCGGAACCGTCTCAACCGAGCCGTCGTGGTGGGAGCGTGATGCGCGGGGCATTCCGCTCTGTCGCGTTTGCGACAACTGTCGAAAAGAGAAGCTCTCGCGGTACAGGCCCGAGATTTTGACGGGCTACGACCAAAACGACGTGGACGAACCGATCGAGCCAGACTACTGATACATTTCTGAGGTCTGGCATACATCGAAGAGGTATATACCATGTCTAATTCTGTAATCCCATACGAAGACGACACAATTTCAAAGATCGCCGAAGCCATACAAGACTTCAACTTCACATTTTCACATTTCATTTCAGTGGACGACCGAGGCGAAGTTGTTGTTGAAATTTTCTTTCACAACCGCTCAGAGAATACCAGCTATTTGGTCGACTTCGAAGTCGATGCTGTGTCAGATAAGATTGAATACAACCTGTATTCAGAAGCACTGACAACTGTTTTTTTCTCATATTATTCAGACAGAATTCACGAAGAATACTTTGACTACAGAGCACAGCCTATGATTGTTCTTGAGGCCTTGAATGCTAAGGCAAAAGAAATAATCAAAGCTGGCAAGATTTATCGTGACAATCTCAAAATCGATCGCGAAACTCTTCTCAAGGAGTGGGAAGAAAACACGCGGGCCGGCCTGCTGAAGCAACTCAGGGAAGGAATCTGTTCGATTTTGAGGAGAGATGCTTCTCACCTCATCACGGATGAGGATTTGGACCAAATTATCAGAGAAATTAAGACAGAATACCTGGTAAATTGCTGAAATATGTTATATATTTATGATCAAAAATAAAGAACCGTTCAACAAAGTCATCTCCTTGTAGATGTGGAACAACCAAAGGAGCAAATAATTCAGACATCTACAAGTTATATGATAATTTTAAAAGAAATATTACATACACATTTGGCGAAGGTATGTCATACCTTCGCCTTAAATTCTTATTTTAAACAGTTTGTTTTTAAACGGATCACCTAAAAGAAGATTCTTTCAGATAATTCTTTGAAAGAGTATTCAGAAGATACCTTTTGCAAGCATATGGCATACCTTTGAAGCAGATATGCCATGGGTTGTCGCGCGCCTAGGCTCGTGAGCCTGGCATTTCCTGAAGCCTGGCCCCAAGAGGCGTGAGGCGTGAGCCGGTGAGCCAAGAGGCGTGGTAGATTCAAACCTAGGTGCCAGACCTTCGAGGTAACCGCGGCGGATGAGCCAGCATCGCCTCTCGGAGGTACGCCTGTGAAACCGGCCTTCGGACCGGACATGGTACGGTCGGACCGCGTCGAGTTAGCCGGATGGCTCGCAAATATAGCTGACGCTGAGCCCAGAGGATGAGCCAGCGAGGTGCCAGTGTGCAGACTTTCGAGGTACGACGCCTGTTGTGTCTGCTTCAGAGGTATGGCATGCCAGAGCCCCCGGGCCAGCCTGCGCCAGCCCGGGGGGTCGGGTCACGATCTCAGCAGACCCCGAAGATCTTGCCGGCGTCGGCCAGGTCGGGGTTGGCCTCCAGGGCCTCGGCGCGGAAGTGGGCCGCGAGCTGCTTGCGGTACTTGCAGACCATCCCGGTGAGCTTCGCCAGCTCGGCGTCGGTCAGCTCCTCGTCGCGGGCGATCTTCTCGGCGCAGGCGGTGCCGAAGTGGGCGTGCGAGGACATCCAGCCGCGGCGGTTCTTCCACTTGGTGTCGTGGGAGGCCAGCTCGTCCTCGGTCTGGCGCGAGGTCAGGATGAGGCAGGCCTGCTTGACGAAGTCGGGCTCGCTCTCCAGCTTGGCGACGATCTGGGCCTTGGACAGGAAGGGGTAGTTGTTGGAATTGGTCATTGTCTCAACCTCCGAGAGGCGATACGCCGCGAGCCGCGCGATCTCCGCCGGGCCCATCCCGGCGGGCGCCGCGCCGCTCGCCGCGTCGCGCCCAAAACCAGATACGCCGGACCCGCCCGGATTTCCGAAATGACGCGGTGCGTCAGCGTTCCACGTGAAACACCGGGAAATGGCACTAGATGGTATGTATTAGATAGTATGGGGGATAGTATATGGCATATAGTATAGGGTAAATGGAGTAGATCTCGATGTAATCCTTTTTATAGGAGAAACCGCATGCGTGCAGGAGAGACAGGTTCTCCGGACGCGAAGTGGGTGGTCCGATCCCCACGTTCTTTTTTCTTCTTTTGGGTTCTAAACATACTGAACAAATTTTCATTAAAGTAAATCAAATAAATTCAAAAATCACTCAAAGACTCATAGTATTGGATAGAGATGCAATAAACGAATCTCCAACTTCATGATATGAGACCAACTTTAAAATTTTTTAGTGAGAAAATTTCAATGATACATACGTCTTTTCGGGTCCCGTTGTAATTCTTATCAAGAAGCACAATTATGAGTGAAATAGCAAAGAGAGCAGCCGTTCGTCATTTGGCGGCAAGCGAAGAAACAATTATAGTCACCCTTCAAAAGTCATCCGTCGGACATCAAAATCGAGTTCAACAAACATGGCGTGTTGATGCTCCAGGTAAATCCACCATTGTAAAGACCAGAACTAGCGACGGCGATTTAGAGTTTCTCTCTAAGAACGATTTTATTGTTGAGGCCTTCGGAAAGAATGTAAGTGCCAAATCGCTGATTCAACATTTGATTTATTCTGCGCCCCCAAATTATTATCCTCTTGAGGGCGGAACAGTCGAACTTGATAAAAACTTTTTTGACAGTTTGTAAGTTTTTTCTTGACATATAACTTTTTTTGAGACGAAATTTTAATAGATATATACGTCTTTTGGGTCCCTTCCACAGTTTATCAAGGCCATTCCGCAATTTCTCCGGCTCTGCCTCACACCCAATCCCTCTAAAGAGGCTGCCAATCCTTCGGCTTCATTTACAGTTTTCATAATTGAAACGCATCTTCCACCAGCTGAATCAATTTCTTCTTCGGCCCGTATCAACCACCAAAGATTCTTTCTTAAAATTGAACAGCTTTCCGCTTCGATTTCTTCGGGCATGAAACCAACCAAACCCCGTAGCTTTTAGCCACCATTTCATGTCTTTCTTTCTGAGCTGCCAAGTTTCACAATCAAGCCTTGATATTGATCCCGCGGACTCTTGGAAACTTCATCTTTGACAACAACAGCTCCACAACCTTCACACCAGTGAATTGGCCAACCTAAAATCACACTAACCACCATTCGGTGCCAGCCCTCTTCAGTAACATCGCGTTCACGTTTCATCATACGCCTCATTGATAAATTTGAAACAAGCTTCATGTCTTTTCCACTCTAACGGGTTAAAAACACACAGCCCATCTTCCATATAACGCCTTGCGTAAAAAACATTTTCTTCATTTTTGAACATCGTGTTTGCCAGTCCGGCCGCCATAGCCGGCGATCTTGCCAACCCAGCGTCACAATGAATTATGATAGTTTCAATTTCCTTGTCCTTATAATTTCTGACAAAATCTAACACAGTTTTCGCAGTTTCCTCCGAAAACGCTTCTTTAGCTTCAATCAACTTTTTTGACTTTTCACAATATTTAACACTCGCTTCGTCAATTGCTTCAATGTCATACCGTTCATGAAACGACAACCTCAAAATCCCAAGCGTAAACCCATTTTTCGGCAACTTTTCAGGTCCATAGTAATAATTTGGCGTCGAAACGCTAATAATAATATGCATAACATTTAGCGGTTCAAAACTTTCAATTCCAGCTCGACTTAAAACAACAAATTTCACACATCAATTTACAGGAAATCAATTTATCTGAAAAAGAAGACAGAAAACGCATTTCGTCCACTAACTTTGTTATGTTGCGTTGCATTTATGCGCTTACCATCAATCGCCGCACGTCTGGTCTCCGCAAACCAAGGCAAGGATCTCGTCCCGAACCCGTTCTCAGGATCCAAGATCCCGTACCCCGTGTACCACGGGACCCCGACGAAGGGAGTCACCAAGTTCCGGCGCCCAGCGTCCGGAGTTTGGTTCTCAGGAGAGGAGGGATGGGTCGACGACCTGTACACAGGGAAAAAGCAGCAGGGTGAGGTCCTAACCTGCTGGATAAACGTGAAGAATCCGTACGAGCCGACCGAGGACGAGTTCCATGAGTACTACAGCTATGAGGGGATGCGGAAAGCCGTCAACGACGGGTTTTTCGAGCGCCTGCAGAAAGAGGGATACGACGCTTACCATCAAGGAGGCGAGTCGGACTCCATTATGGTTTTCGACACAGTCGAGATCGTGAACGCCAAGACCGGCGAGAAGATGTAGAGCGCGGCAGGCAAGACATTGAAAACCAGTCAGACGCAATTCCATGAACGAAGCCCCCGACGGGCACTAACCCGGTATATGTACACCGCTTTGGATCAGGTCTGGCTGTACTTGTGCTTAATTACAGGAAATCAATTTATCTGAAATGTACACATTTTTATGGGAAAGTTTCTCGTAACTGCCGGCCCAGTTTTCGCAAAACTTGACGACAATAAAATCTTCACGAACCGCGCACGTGGCCTTTGGGCAAAATCATTTCACAACCACTTGAAATCACTCGGCCACGAAGTCGTCTTAGCCGAAAATCTAGACATTGAATCCTATAAAAACTTCGTCTTAAACCAAGTTCCAACCTTGAACGGCGCCGTCATGGCCGCAGCCGTCATCAACTACATGCCAGAAGTCATTTTTAACGGCAAAATGCCAACCGACCTCGATCACGTTAACGTCAAGCTCGTTCGAACTCCTTACGTCATCGACGAAATTCGAAAAATCAATCCGAAACTTTGCGTCATAGGTTGCAAATTAACTTCGCAGGAAACCCCAGAATCAACCATTGAAAAAGCTCAGCATCTCATTGAACGCAGTCGCGCAAGCGCCGTCGTCGCAAACGACCTTTCAAACCTCAAAACCAAATTTCTCGTTTTCCCGGACGGCGCCGTTTTAACGTTTGAAAACGCCTTCGATCAACTTTTCAACGCCTTAACAGAAATCCTAACCGACGTTCATTTCACCACAATCCAAGGCGTTCTTCACAGAAATCCAAATTTTGAATCGGAAATTTTGATAAATAAATTTCTAGACAAATTCAGGCACAGGTTTTTAAAAAACAACAAAGTTTTCGGTTCAATAGCAATTCGCGTTCCAACCCAACCAAATTTCTTTTTAATGACGCCAAGAAAGAAAACAATCGACATTCTTTCTTCCAACTGCGTTTTAGTTCACGTCAATCATCAAAAAAGAACCATTTATACAGACACCGGAAAGGCAACCATGAACGCCCCTCTTTTAGCTTCCGTTTTATCCGAACATCCAAACGCCATCGCAGCCCTTCACCTTCATGAGTTTCTTCCGAACGTCAACACGCTCCCTTACGCCCCGCCCGGCACGCTTCGCGACACCTTTCGAAACACCAGCCCACCGTTCAACATCGCTTCTCACGGTTTCATCGCCTTTTTAGACCAATCAGGAAACATTCTTGGCATTTAACGCAACAACCCCAAAATACAGCTCTCTTTACTCCCGTTGGCTTTCCAACCCGGGCGCCCTTCTTGACTTCGCTTCGTTCGATCCGTCACAATCTCTTCTCGATCTTTGCGGTGGCACGGGCGCCGTCTCACTAGAAGCGCTCCGCAGAAACGCGTCCCGCCCCACTCTCGTCGATCTTTCGCCTCGTTGCACAGACACGCGCGTTTTTCAAGTCAAAGGCGACGTTCATAACCCGTCAACATTTGAAAACCTCTCACAGTTCGACCTTTGCGTCATCCGTCAGTCCATCGGTTATCTCAACCCAGTTAAACTTTCACCAGTTTTAGCATCCGTCATAAAACCCGGCGGAAAGCTCGTTTTCAACACGTTCATCAAGCCGCGTTGGAAATTTTCTTCTTACACATTCGAAAATAAACGTTTTTTCGAGGCGTCCGGTCACGTTTCAAATTTCGTTTTTCACCTCCAGTCAAATTTTTTGAACGCAGACATTTCAATTTTTCGTCATCACACCGTTTCATGTCTCGTTTCGTCTTTTCAACATTTCACACCGCTTTCAATCCAAATTTCAAATCGCAGCGTTCATTTTCTTTTCCGCCGTTAATATCATTTCATTTTAAAAATGAAATCACTCACATCATCTCTGATTCAACTCGCCTCATATCTTGAAACTTCGCAAAATCCAAACAGAAATTTCGTTTTAGCGTCACTCTGGTCATTTCGACTAGCAACTGAAAGAGGGCTGGCTAGAAAGTTATCCGAAGCAGCCGTTGAAGCATTGAAGTCAATCTCAGACGTTTTTCTAGAAGCCAAAACAGACGTTCCGAGCGATCTTGGCGTTCGTCGTTTCAAGGGCACATATTTTTCTTTCGGCATAAGACCAAGCGATTTTGACTCATCCGGCGTTCCAGGCGATATTCTCGTCACTGGCTATCACTTAATTGAATCAGAAGCACCAGAAGAATCAAGTAGCCAATATCAAAGTTGGCTGGAGCAAGGCGGTAACCAAAGTCACAAAGACATTGCAGTTCCTTGTGAGATCACATTTAGGTGGTATCATAAGTCTTCTTCTCCTTTGCTGCCTAGCGGTAAACAAACTGGGGCTACGGCCGGACCATTTAATGCTGAGTTTGAAATAGACGAAGGGGAAAATATTCTTAATTTCAAGTTTGATAAACCATCAGACGTTGTGAAGGGTTTGCATGACGTTATAAACGCTGCCAAAGCTCTTTCATCGAAGATTTTTTCTGAACGTAGCACAGGCAAAGGCGGTCCGGTTTTAGAAGAAGTTGAGGAAACTGAAGAAGAACGGGAAATTGATCCTCTAAAGCTTGAAGAAACACTCATAAAGAGAAAACATAAATCAATTGAAGATTTCTTAAAACATCATGAATATTTTGGAACACCAGCTAGATATACGTTTGATGATATAAAGGAAATCAGGAAAAACAATCCGAAAATGACAAATAAGGACATTGCTGACGCCCTGAAGTCAAACGGTCTAAAGGCCGTTCAAGGCGTTCCGCCAGTTTTAGCAACAACTTCACAACGCGCCGCGCAGCGTTATCTCTTGAAAATTTAAATTTCTTCGGCGTAACTTTTTTCGTGAGAAAGCCAAAATTTAATTATATTTTTGAGAAACGTTTTTCCAGAACTGAGCGTTTTGGAATTCTTGAATTACGCTCTTTAAATTCTCATACAATAGATTCTAGAGTCTATCAATTTCACATATCAATTCCAGGTGAAACTTACGCTCGTATAATTTGTGAAGTTATCGGTCCAGATTTAGAAATTTTGTTTAGACCAGGTCAACCTAGGTCAGATAAAATACAAAACTTTGTTTCTGACGCAATAAATTTTTTGAAAACTCGTGACATCGTTTTAGATTAAGAATGACAAACCTTCAGTTAACTATAATTTTGACTTGGCCAATTTTATCAGTTTTATTAATTTTTCTTTTTTCTTTAACTTGGAAATTCACTCGTTCGAATTCGAATTCAAAATCCAATAAAACAATTCTTAACCCGTATGCAAATCAATTTGATGAAGCAGGAAATCCAATTTTCATCTGCGGCTCTCTTTGGGAAAACGGTGAAAAGGTTGGCTTTTCACATTGCGAGAATTTGGCACTGCATTTTTACGTTTCGTTCTCAACTTTATCCTCAGTTACTGTTAAATGTGGTTCATGTAATAAACGTAGCCCGAGATTTGACGTTCCGTTCGTTTGGCGTGAAATTGATAAAGAAGAAGCAACCTCAATCGTTTTGACTCAAAGAATTTTTTCTTAATAGGATGTAAAATAAATAATCATGAAAAATAACCCAATATTTGGTGCAATGAGCCCCTTGGGTCCAAGGGGTCCAATCGGTCCAAGCGGTCCAAGTAGATCAGTTTTTTCTGGTGTTACCGGAATGAGTATGTCAAAACCATTTATATTATTACAAAGTGATAATATAAATGGTGTGTTTTTGAGATTAAATAAACAAGATGATTTTATAATAGAGGCTGTCTTTGCTGATGTTAATTTTGATTCTGTAATTCCTGTAGCTAAAGTATTAGACGATTTTATTTCGTTTAATAGTAAACCAACATATATGAGGCTGTCTGATAAATACTCTCCGGAACACATGTTAGCTCAATGTATTCTTGAAATAACAAAGAGTTCTATTAAATTTGAATTTGATCATGATGTATTAAATGTCATTAAGCAATTTTTAAAAGATGTATTTGATGTCATTAAAACTCACGAAATAGTAAGCGAATGACTTCATATAGAACAATAGAAAATCAACAGAGAATTTTAGACGCTCTTGATCACGCAAAACTTGAAATTGAAAATTTTAGTAAGCGAATAAGATCTGAGGCATACCCAAATACGATCTCACAACCAAATACGATCTCACAATTGAATGAATTACTACGTAATTCTCAACAACATGGACGTGAATTGTTGAAAATACTTATCGAAATAGAAAAGAATTCACAATTCTAAAAGTTCTTTTGTTTTCATCAAGTCTTTCATTTTTGTTTCCATATCTTCAACTTTGATTTCTTTAAAATTAAATTGATTCTTCGGTCTTTTTATATCCCATCCAGATTTTACAGCTTGTTTTATAATTATTGACACTACTTCTGGTGTTACTGAAAAATCACGTTTCCAACTAATTTTTAATTTACAAATGTTTCTCATGTTATCATTGTCAACCCAAATCAAAAGCACGCCACCAAGTCTATCTTCATTGTCACCGTTCCAAACAGAACGTTCCCATTTACACGCTAATTTCCATTTGAATTGAACACTATCAACAGTTATTTTTCTACCACTTCTCGGTACGCCCATATCGTAAATTACATTTCTTGTTTGTATATTTTCTTATGACTCTCGAAGAGTTTTGTATCAAATATGGGGATGTGTCGTTCGGCTGTATACGAAGTGCTTGGCATACTAATAATTCTAAGCCTTCTCATGTAATGTATTCAAAGTCTTTGTTGGATTTTTTCCATTCAGTTGATGGTAACATAAAAGTTATTTGTTCAGATTGCATTTATAATTTGATGCCGCATTATGCTGCAGTTTCTAGTAGACCAATTAAAAAACATGAAAGCGTCGGTCGTATGACTAACCTTGCCGTAGACACAATGTTCATCCCGATAGAAGACATCTCAGAAGACTATCTAAAAACAATATCGGTTTTAGAATCATGAATGACAAAAAAATTGGTTTTTTCGCATATGAAGAAATTAGTACAGATGGATTTAAACGTTCCATGATAATTCCTAAAATAATGTTACGCAGAGATCTACCTGTTTATTCAGATCTCTCGATTTGTTTAGTTTTGGTTTTGACAAATAAATTTGAAATAATTGTTGTTAAATCTGATGTACATGAAATAGAATTTTATGAGATCAAGAAATTGTCTGTTGCTGAAATCAAAGATCGCAAAGTTTTGTTTATAAATTATAATGGCAAAGTTAGTCAAAACGCCTATTCAGACATTTTAGCATCTGAAATCGCTGAAATAACAAATAGAAGAGTTATTTTTGATGAAATTTTTTATTCTAAATTCATGGAAGATTCTTTTGATTTTATTGCGACTCATGAAGTTGTTCTTGGTTGAACAATGAAATTACTTCGTTTAGTTCTTCTTTTGTTATTTTGACTTTCAATTTTTTACCATTTGGTAGTTCTAAACATAATGTTGCTCTGTAAGTATCATTTTGCGGATTTAGTTCTATGATTTTTTCTGAATAAGGACTATAGACTTTTTCGACATCTTTTGTTTCTGAGTATCCAATTATTTTAACGTTTAACATTATCAACTTTACGTTTTCTAATCAATTCTTTCCTAATCTTTAAATCTAAATCTGAGCCACATTTATCACAGGCCCCGAATTTATCTGAACACTCATTGCACAGCATTGGCACGGCTGTGCAGGAGTGCATATCAGTTTTGCTACAACCTAAACATGTCCATTCAGTAAAAGCTTGGCCGGCTACGGAAGGCCCTCTTAAATAAAAACATGCTAGACATTTCCTTTGTTTCAATCTTTCGCTCATGCGTGCGTCAGTTTTAAATTCTTGTACCCCACGTACAAGTCTTTCTGATGTGGACTTTGCCCATGATGTTCTAAGTTGTAAACTCTGAAGATCAAACGTCATGTTGTAAAATACAACATGAGTGATGCAATGTACGAAGCTTGGAAAGCTAAATGCAACGATATTAGTTTTCTTGAATCTCGTGGATGGAAAAAAGATGATTGGTTTTGGATTGACCCAATAACTTTAAATAAGTATCTAATGAGTAATGCTGTTCAAATTCAGCTCGAACGTGAAGACCACGCAAAAGATGTGGTCGAATCTTGAGGTATAGTTATTATGGATGGATCAAAATTAAAAACACCAATTTATGTACCATCTAAGAAAGAATTTGACTGTAAAAATTACCAAATTGAAGAATATGGTGACAATAAAATTTATAACGGATTCGTAGACTTTATGACAGATAAGCCATCTGAATCTTTAAATAGCTCGAACATAAAAGAAATTTGTGTTGATGAAGCAGTTAAAGAAGTTGTAGAAGGTTAAGTTATTGGCGTAGACCCATTCCACGGTGCAACTAAATCACCCACAATGATGTAATCATTCGTTGAGTTTATTGATATGACTTTAGTTATTGACATTGATCCTGATGATCCGTGAAAATAACTATTCCATCTCAACATAGACCCAATTCCTTTATACCCGGCAGGAGACCCTAAAGCTGATCTCCTGGCATAAATCATAGGAAGCAGGTCTTCTTGTCTTGTGTTTGCATTTAACCCTAAATTGTTTACAAACGTTGTTGTTGTGTCAGATGGAAATCCTGGTGCTATACTAACAAAACCTTGTATAGATGTTCCTTTCCCAAGCCAACCTTTTATTATAGATGTTGCAGATGATATGTTTGATGAAGTTGGATTTGTTGCGTTGCCGCCCATTACATATGGGTCTGGGTCTGATTGCGGATAAGTGTTTGCCTGCATTCGTTCTAAATACCAAGTAGTAGATGATACAGTTGTGTTTGAGTTGGCTGGAGTCAGTACTACAAACACGTACCCTTCGTTTTCTCCGCCTGCTATAATGTTAGCTTTATATGTTCCATTTGCTGCAAATAATGCAGCGAAGCTTGGTGCCGCGTCTGTTCCGCCACCAGTAACGTATTGTTCGTCTGTGGCGCTTGGGGTTTGTGTGGCGCTTGGTGATCCGCCTGTGAACCCAGCTGAATAACTATATTTCATTCTTAGGCTAGTGTCAGTTCCCAAGCCACGTTGAAAAATGAATTCGCGTGTAACCCCGTCCATTAACGGCATGCGTATTCGAAACCAAGCAGAGTTGTTACCATAACCTCCGGACCCAGAACTTCCCGATGTTATTTGATCACCAGATGAATTATAAGTGGTTCCATCACTTGAACTCATGACGGTCCACCCAGCTGTTTTTAGCAATTGCTTTAAACGGTAAACTACAATAGAACCTGTCGATGGTGATAAATTATGATCAAAAATATAGGCCATTACTCTTCAACTTCTATTGTATCTTGTATTACTATTGACGTTAAGTTTGGTGATGCTCCACTATATTGTCCTGTATATTGTGCACCTGTGTAGTCTGGGTCGTTTTTTACTGTCCACGTTCTGTATGTCGGCGGTGATGTTGCTGCGTTCGCGTCAACGGCTCTCATACGAAAATATTTAACAGCAACTCTTCCACCAAACTTCAAATCATCACCAGGAACTGGTCCTATTGTTGCCAACAAAGACGTTGGTGATGAATAATTTGAGCCTGAAACAGCGGTTGCCATGTTATATTGTTGGTGTTGAACCGTCCCAAGGAACGACCACGTCTCCAACTACAATACGATCTCTAGTTGAACTAATTGTATATGTATCACCAGTCGTTCTAGTTGTGCTTGGATATCTTAACATTGATCCTATACCCATATAACCCGACGGAGCCCCTAATGCAGAACGTCGTGCATATAAGATTGGAAGCAAATCATCAATTCCTGTATACGAATTTGCTCCTAATGCTTTTTGCATTGTTGAAGTGTTATCCGTCATACTGTCAGCTGGTATAAACACGAACCCCTCACCAGCCAGCCCTTTTGCCAGCCAGCCTTTTGGACCAATTGTAGTTGACGTTATCTCTGAAACAGTTGGCGAACTATTAGCAAATTTCATAACATACGGTTCTACGTTTGATGTCGGAAATGAGCCTGTTGACATTCGTTCAATAAACATATAATTAGTTGGAGTACCGCCGCCATTCGGGAATCCAAAAGCGAAGAACACATACCCTTCTGCTGATCCGCCGGCTATTACGTTAAACCTATACCCAGCATCAGTTCCAAACAATGTTGAAAAGCTTGGTGCCGCGTCTGTTCCGCCACCAAATAATGTCTGTTCATCTGTTGCTGATGGAGTTTGTGTTGCTCCTGGTGATCCGCCCGTGAATCCAGCTGAATAACTATATTTTATGCGCCAAGCCACATTTGTTGTCCCCCTCTGAAAAGTGTATTCACGTGTAACCCCGTCTGTTGATGGCATGCGTATTCGAAACCAAGCAGAGTTGTTAGCCATGCCGTTAGCACCTGATGACCCTGATGTTATTTGATCACCAGATGAATTATAAGTGGTTCCATCACTTGAACTCATGACAGTCCACCCAGCTGTTTTTAGCAATTCTTTAAATGTATATATAGATACTGATCCAGTAGCTGGTGTATTATTGGTATTGTAACTATACGCCATTTTAATAAAATGGCAATTAGACGGCTATGACTATTGATCGGAATAATGATTGGGATAAGAAAATCGTAAATCAACTTAAACATTCAATTATGGTCGAAGAAGACAAAAAAAATACTTGAAGAATTAAATGATTTAGCATTTAGATTGTGTAAAAATGAAAATCATAAAGGATCAACCACTTGAAGAGTGTGAAGAAGATGAATGTAAGGCAAAGTTAGTTGTTGATTCTTAAATAATTTTTAACTTTTTCACATAAAGTTCCCAAACATTTATGTGGTTCTAGGATGAAATCTTGAAATTTGTTTTCGCTTATTTCAACTGTTAGCTTGTACGCATGTCCTAAAAAGTCAAAGTCTATTAATTTTGCATTCGGAATATCTGGTAGGTATATGCATGATGTATATAAATCTAAATCATTACATATTTGTATTATCGATTCGTTTTTTCCGCGTTTTGATTTCATTTCATTCAGCCCTTAGAACCACTCAATAACCCCAAAATCTTTTCCCATGAATTTGATCTGATTAGTTCATGTTCATTAACATTGTAAACTGTTGACCACAAAATCGCAACTTTACCCGGATCAATTTCTTACATTTGATGGTTTGTCGTCAATCATGTCAGCAACCAAAGAATTTTCATAAATAAACTCAACGGCTCGCTCGTGAAATTTAGCTAAAACGCCATCAACATTTATTCTTTTCATCCTGTTATGACCTGTCTTGTTTTTAATAGCTTTGCGCATTCACATTCATGGGAGCATATTCCGTTTTGATGTTCTGAATATTTGTGCAAACACGCAATACACAATTCTTCATTTATTTGTTTCACCAATTTCGTTAATTCAGATTTTACAAAATCTATAGTCTTATAAGTCGCGTCTTTAAAATTTATTTTGTCAAAACTTGGAATAACATCATCGCTATGTGCACAATCGAATCCTATCCACCACAATGAATTTTCTGAATGTTGGAAGCCACAAAATGTGAGTCCACCGTGTACGTTATAATGTATATTGTTGTACCCGCACTTGAAGTATGGATGGTATTCTGTTAGAGCTGCGTATCCGCAAAGATTGCCGAAACTGTCATTACGTGTTATTCTACATGGTACTCCATCAAATTCAAATTCTAACTTATCAGGTTCGTTGTCCCATGGTCCAGGCGGCAAATTCATTTTTGTCCGTAAATCTTAATAATTGTAATTTACATTAGGTTGTGTCCAAACTTAATAGAAATATGTTTATTTCGCATCTCGAACCGAAAGGTACAAGATGTCTTGTAGTATTTAAAAATAAACCAAGTACTGAAAATGTCAAAAGGTCTTTACAATCATTTTTTGATATGAAATTTGGCGGATTATTGCATGTTGAGAATATTGAATGCAAATCTATATATAGATTTATATTTAATGACACGGAACTCTATTCGGTAATATTGAAAGATAAAATGTTAAGAACTCGCCTATCGGCTGATTTTAATCTCGATTCTCCGTTTGTATATTATCTTAATGAATTGATATCTAGATTTATGTGCAATCGGTATAGTACCAAATTTTGTAATGATTACCCGGATCATGTCATGGATTCGTTTATCGAGTTCATAAAATATTTGAATGGTCACAAAATGGTTTTTAACTCAAGATTTTATCAGATGCTTGAAGAGCTGGCCAAAATTCCAGACCCGCTTTTATGGTGTGTTGAAGATAAACAAAAAATAAATGAACTTATGACCGAATATATAATTATATCATAATACGGTTTTTATTGAACGTTATGACAAATGAAACCATCAGAAGTTGTTAAGGCATTGAACAATATAGCTTCCGCTGTTGAAAGTTCTAAAAAACCAGACCGTAATTTAGTAGTGAATGACATAAAGCGCATCTTGGTCGCTCTTGATGAATGCAGTGTTGAAGAAAGTCAAGAGCAGACAGCTCTTCCACAGTCAAAGCCTGGCCAAGATATGGTTAGGGGTTTGCTTGAAAAAATGAATGATGCGTTTGAATCTGGTAATGAAGCAGAGTTTAAGAAAAATTATGAAGCTCTTGGACGTGCCGCAAAAGTTTGATTATAAACTAGACGGTATTTCTTCCAAAGATTGGTATGAAATATCAGTCTCTTGTGATTTTTTGTCAAAATTTAGTTTTGACTTAGATGTTGATCATTTCATCCAAGAATTAAGATTCGATGACGTCGATTACAGCTAATTGTTCGTTTATAAATTTGAACATTTTTTCTCCCAGTTTTGCCCGTTTTATTTCCAACAGATTTCTTGGTGCTATGCATTCGCAGATCATGTTTTCAGCATGATCAATTGCTTGTTTTGACTTCTTTGAAGTAAAAACTTTATAAATTCTAAAGATTTTTGGTTTGGTTGATTGTTTTTTATTCGCTGATTTTGTGAATGCTATTTCAGCGTTATTACCCACAAATACTATCCCAATTAATTTTGAATGTCTTCTGTGTATGATTTCATTATCTGTTGTCCAGACATTGGTTTCGATCCTTATTTCATATTTTGTTTTTCCTGGTGCCGGTCTATGTAGTACAGAACCAGACGTTCTTTCTTTTAACTCGAATTCCGGTTCTAAAGATTTTACAATATTTTGGTTCATTTGATATCATCCAGGCTTTTGATTATTTTGTCAAGTTTTTTATCGTAAATCTCGCTTCCTTCTATCAAAGTCTTTTTGTCGAAGAGAGATTTTAGTTGTATTGGTTCAGTAGCAAATGCCAATACTGACCCGTCTTTGCGTCTTAACGTCCATCTCCAAGGTGTCTTGTCTTCTTTTATTTTTCTAGCCCAAAACATGTTAAGTTCCTGATTCGTATTATTTTTAAGATGATTCAATTTCCTGAGTCTATAGAAGAACGCGAATCTTATATTTTACAATGTGTGAAGGATGGTAACTATCAGATTGAGTGGGTTCCTATTGTTTCAGTTGTTGGTCAACATAAAGCAAAATTTTGGGTTTCATCTGATGCATTAAAAATAGATGGTATACGTGTAAATGTCTCAGCTCATCTTGAACAACAAATAGCTGATATAGTTGGAGCATCACTTCTAACGGCTAAATTAGCTGATTTAATATTTGATCAGGCTCAAATTAGAATAACCCCAATTACTAGGTCAATAACAGCGTCTACTAAAATTATGGTAGAACAAAGCCAGGCAATTGATAATTTGTTGTCAAAACAATCAAATTATACCGGTCATGAACTTGTATCAACCGTAGGAAAACATTGGTGCATTGACCAAATTTTGTCACAGAAGCCTAATCGTGCAGTTAATTATGGGTGGCATTTTACTGGTAATGATTTTCATGGAATAAAGGGTGAAGTCTGTGCGTCTTTAACAAAAGATCCCATAACTGGCATGTATTATAGGGTTATACAAGGTCGTGGGACAGCTCATGATATGCATCATGTTGATTATTCACAAAATTGTGTTTTGGTTCTAAATGCATGTGTTGTTAATGACAATGAAGAAAAACTACAAAATATATTAAAAAGTAAAGAACTTGCTGAATTAGCTAGCCATCAAGGCGTAATGTCTGTGTTCAGACAGCCAGGCGTTCCTCAACTTGAGACAAACATTGTGGTTCTTCCAGAAACAACAATATATGGAGATGATAAATGAGAGTTCTTCGTGTTGGGTGTGTTGGCGATGACGTTCTAGTTTGGGAAGAATTTCTCAGGGGTCTTGGGTTTTATTGGTTGGAGGTTGATGGTAATTTTGATCAGGCAACTAAAGACGCCACCAAAGATTTCCAACGTGAAAACAATTTAGGTGATGATGGTGAAGTTGGTGGAGAAACACTTGGAAAAGCTTTAATGCTTGGGTTTAAAATTTTAGATGATAATAACTTAGACAAATCTGGGGCTAATTGGCCGCCAAAACCAAATTTTTCATCTTTAAACTATGCCGATCGTGAAAAAATGTTTGGACATATAGAATACAAATCAGCAAATGCTGTTTCTGATCCAGAAGCAATAATTATAACAAATGATTGGACAAAAAATAACATAGTAAGGGTTGAAATCCCACAGTTATCAAAAATACCAGGTATTTATCAAAACAACCAACTTGTTGGTAAAACTTCATCTGTTATAAGTGTTCATAAACTTGTGGTTGATCCGATGATAAAACTTTGGAAGGCTTGGGAAAAAGAAGGACTGCTTGATCTCGTTATTACTTGGTCAGGAATGTGGGTTCCTAGATTTGTACGCGGTTCAAGGTCAGTTTTGTCTAATCATGCGTACGGGACCGCATTCGATATAAATGCTCCGTGGAACGGTCTTAGAATGACTCCTGCTTTAGTTGGTAAGAAAGGGTCAGTCAGAGAGTTGGTTTCAATTGCCGCCGACAATGGGTTTTATTGGGGAGGTTGGTGGGACAGGTTGGACGGCATGCATTTTGAACTTGCAGTTTTGAATCAATAGTAAAAATCGTCCGGAACATCAAAATTTTCTTCATCTTTTTTCCTAGCTTCATCTGCTAATTCGTTTTGTTTACTATAAATAGCTTTACTTAGCGCTTTCTCTAATATTTTTGAGTCTTCTTTGTTTAGTATTTCTAATTCGTCTATAGCTAATATTTCATAGCCTTGAATTTCATAGCCTCCCACCCACCCAACGCTTTTATCTGGTTTGTCATAAAACCAATCAATATCAACAATAAATTCGTGAGTTTGATTTTCACGTATGTCTTCTTCTGGCACATTCATTAATTCTTGCATTGAATCAAAATATGGTTTTCCTGATATGTCTATTTGTTCTACGACTGTATGTAAGCTTCCTCCAAATGATAGAGGCTTCCATTTTTTGAACGGACCTTTTAACTCAATTGGTTGATTTGCTGTTTTTGCTATGTTATTTGCTATGTGTTTTAGTTTGCCCATTTATGTTTAAGGTTTATAAAATTTTCCTCATTGTAATATACTACATGTCTTCAGTTTGTTCAAATTGTGGTTTTAATTTAGACACTGGTGAATCAAATTTGGTCGGCAACCGTTTACACGAGCTTCAATTAGTATTGAATGAACTTGACATTGGATTTACTGGGCAGCTTGAGTCAACTCGTGTGCGTTTGTTTGTACGAAAGCTTAAACTGGAGCGCGATCAATGGAAATCTCGTGCGATATTAGCCGAGAATGAGTTGCTTAACTTACGTTCTAAATTATGAACAACATAATTAGAGATTTTTATGACGAGTTATTAAATAGAGATGTTGCTAACATAAAAATTTATGCCGATAGATTTTCGACCATAGTAGAAATATTGCGCGATTTAGCAGCTAAACACAGCGATTTGGATTGGAAATTTAATACAGCAGACTTGGAAAACGTTGTTGATGTTGAGTTTTATAGACCAGCGTGGTTTACTACAAGTAAATTTAAATTTAGGTTTCCGATTTGTCATTTTTGTCGTGATTTAATATATTGTGAAGACGTTGTTGAATCTTAGTTACTTTGTTTTTAATTAGTTTTAATTCACCATCTATTAAAATAAATGCCAACGTTCCATAAATAAACAATGGTATTAATATGTCTAATAGATGGTGAAAATCTTTATCTTTATCTTTATTCATTGTAATGTTTAACATGGATATTGATTCAATAAAAAACTATTTAAAGTCTGTTTCTAGTCTTCCTATCGCAGCCAAATTGCAGGCCATCCCTGGATGGCATTGTGCTTACCTTGAGGTAATTGATGGAAAGCCGCAGGTAATTATTTTCCAAATAAAAGAATGGGGCATGTTTCAAACTGGTCTTAGCCCAACTTCTCCTGAATCTTTAAATGGTTCAGACAACATTCCGATACAACATTTATTTGACAAGGCGTTGCCAAATTTGGTTCCGGTTCATCCAACAACTGGAAATCTGGTAAAATTAGATTCATTGATAGGATGCTATGGACCAGATGAAGGAAATGCTGAGATTGTTTTGAAGAAAGCTTTAGACCAAGTCAACAAAGTAAGCGAAATTTTTAATAAAATTGAAAAAGACAACTGACTTTTTTATGATAACGGCAAAATTAGATGCGTTATGTGTTTTGGTCCACAAAAAACGGAGTCGTGGAAAGAAATATGTTTTAAACATCCGGGTAAATGGGTAGCTTTAGAAAATGCTATAATTAACCACGATTTAAATATGCCAATGATAGGAACGGTTGTTGCTACAAACCCTGACCTGCAGGATCTGATGAATTTTCTTATAGAAAACTCTATCCATGGGTGTATTTTGCATAAGTGTAATTCATTACATTGACATGGCAAACATTGTAAAGTTAACCTGGTTAATTAATCAGCCGATCAGTGACACGTTCTCATTTATTGTTTTACATAGATCACAAAGGTTTAGATTATTGCTCAAAAGGACTAACTTGAACAAGTGTTTTGAAGTGGTTAAATCTTATCCAGATACTTTGAATGTAAATTCTGGTGAATTAGTATTGATGAATAACCAGAATTTACCGATTGCAACAGGTAGAATCCTGCCTTGATAAGTTTGCATCAACGATACGAGGACAAAATGGTAGAGGTAATAAGACAATCCGACAAAGATGAATCTGACTATACTCCGCTTGAAGATAAAGAGTTGCTTTTTGAGTTGCTTCAAGCTCTAACTGCTCATCCGAAAAACATAGACATTGACGAAAAAATAAATGGTCCAGATACGATATTAACTATATCTGTTCACCCAGAAGATTTGGCAAAAGTAATTGGTAGGCAAGGAAAGATGATAAAGGCTATTCAGCACGTATTTCAAGGTGTTGGAGCAGCAGACAAAAGAAAAGTATTTGTTAAACTAAACAATGGTGTTGTTGAACCAAAAAAGAGAATTCCTAGATCACGTAACTATGCATCAAGAATAATGGATAGTAGAGCTTAGGTCATGTTATGTTTTGGATATCATGGTATAGTACGCCATGATATCCAAAACAGATATTAAGTGGGGCGGCTACCTTCAGTATGAAGGTCCATATTTTTTAGGCAACCAAAACGGTAAATTTATACTTTCTGATAATCCGTCTGAAGATGAAAAAATAATAGCTGTTATTACAGCTACAGAAGGTGGTTCGTTTAACGCCGTTAACATGTATGATTCTGGAATTTGTTCGACTGGCATAATTCAGTGGATTGAATCTGGTCAATATTCTGTCAGTGACATGTTGTGCCAATTGGTTGATATAGATAGACAATTAATAAAACCGGTTGATGATTTATGTTCAACTATAAATTTGTCATTCAAGAAAAACCAAAAATCAAGATGCAGGTTTTTCTTTAACGATGTTCGTGGCGAAGTTGATCGTTTGGAAGAACAGCGTCAGATGTTCTTATTAAATAGTACTGGGAAAGTAGGAACATGGGATGATGATTCGACCGAATATGCAAAGCAATGGGTAATCAGTATTGCTTCTATTTTCGAAAATGAAATTGCTAAAAAAGAACAATTAAAATTTACGGCGAAGCGTTTGTCGTGGTTTTGTTTGCCATTTGCCAAAGGATTAATAAACCAAGCTCCAGATTCAAACATTGGTAGAGCATTTAAAGCTGCATATTTGAGTTTTGCAGCCAATAACCCGACAATTGCAAATAAACATCTTGAGGTTGGTGTAAAAAATAATCCATATCAAGCTTGGAGTATTGATTGGTTTATTTTTATTCTTAAAGAGTTAACATTTGGGCCTGGTATAACTATATATCCTGGCCGATATGATAAAATTAGACCTGTCATTGAAAAATTATATGGTATAAATCTGATTGATTTTTCGTCCGACTTAAAAAATTGGTCAAATAACATTGGTGAGGATAAATTTATTGATACTAAAGAGGTCCAGCAGATTTTGCTTAAACTTGGTTTTGACCTTGGTCCAAAACGTGATGATGGTGTACTTGGTGGAAAGACAAAACTTGCTATTTTGCTTTTTCAACAAATTAATGGCATAAATCAAACTGGCAATGTTGATGATAAGACTATATCAGCTCTTTTAGCATGTAGAGACGTAATAATTTCTGATTCATTTAAAGAAGACATAAAGAATATGGTTAAATTAAGTATGTCTAAGTTAGCAATTGAGGCTGTTCAAGAATCGACAGATAAACGAATGTAATATGTTAAAATGAACAAAGTTACAAGTATTTCATCTTCTTATGCTATCGATCTTCATAAATCTGGCGAAAGAACTTCACATTTTGTTTCTGCTACAATTGAGATCGATCCGTCAATCGAAATTGATGAAATACCAAAAACTCAATTAAATTTGAGTTATAGAGTTTCTGTCTCTGCTGTTTATGACGCTCTCATGAGAGGAGCATTGACTATAGATCAAGCAAATGAACGCATTAAAATTATGAAGGATAATTTTGAACAAATGTCTTCTCATTTTAACAAAACGTTCGATGTTAGCGAAAAGTAAAACGCCATGATTGATGATTTGTCATCAGAAAGATTGGAGCAGATACTAAATGAAATTTCAACTTACGAAGTTGGAATTGAACCAGACCCTACACAGCCGCATCTACAAAGTAAATACTTACACAAAATTTTGAGTTCATGTAGAAATTATTTAAATCGAGTTCAATATTATCTTGGTTTAGTCAGACAAAAAGAGAGAAATTTAAAATTAGAAGTTAAAGAATTAGAACTTGATATTGATTTCAAAAGTAAAAGGCTTTTGGCCGATGATGAAAGCGTACGTCGTATGCCAAACATACGAGATCGCGAAGCTATGGTAATTTATAAGCTCTCTGTTGAGCATAAAAATTTAAATGAGAAAAAATTAGAACTTCTTGATTTGGAAGAAACTGTTAAAATAATCAAACATAAATATGATCATTTGAGAAGTACCAACAATGACATAAGATTGCAAAGACAAATGGTAAAAGAAGAGCTTAATCCATTTGATGGTTCATATATCCCTCCAAGTGTGAATAAAGATGGGACTGTTCCTGGTGGTTTGCCACCAGTTGTTACTATAGCGAAGATTGATCCAACTGATTTATTGGATCCAAAATCTAGGCCTGAAGACATACCTGAACCAATAGACAAAGTTCATTTGTCTCAATTATCCGCATTCTATAACAGAACATCACAGTTGATTAACACATCTAAAACACAAAACAATCAAGATGAACAGAAATTACCAGAGATTCAACCTACAAACAACATAAACTATCGTTCGCTTTTGGAAGATTGAAATTACTAGCTATTGTTTAATTATTGATGTAAAGTGTTGCAGACCCGAAAAATGGGTCTATGTGCAAAGTAAATGTACTAGCAAGGTAAGGGCAAAATGAGTGATATAATGGATTTCGGATTTGATGACGGCAAGGTTATTAAGCAGACTGGCATAGAAAAATTTGTTCAAAACAAAAATGAAACCCATAGAGTTTCAGTTGTTTCATTCAAAACATTTCACGAATCGATTTTGGCTGATAAAACTAAAGAAAAAGGTTCAGCTTTAACCGACAAGGAAAAAGCTGAATTTATAGACAAAATTGACAAGAATTTGGCTGAAAAGTTAAACAAAAAACCTAATGAACTGACAGATGCAGATAGGCTTAATATAACAAAGCCAAAGTTTTCTGTGGCTTTCACACATTTCGGTGATGGTGTTGGTTTTATTCGTTGTTTGAGCGAATACAGCGGAACCACGCTTGTCAAACCCGAAATTTGTTGTCGGCAATTGGAAGATGCAGATCAGACAGTTGCGGTAGCAATTATGACATATCCTGTCGACGAAGATTTTGCAGTTGACGTTGAGACGTTTAAACGTAAAAAGCAAATTAACTTTTATGTTTGGCGTTTGAATTGGAAAAAATATAAGCAAGTTGAAGTTGCTTACAAAACGGCTCGCGAAGACAAGCAAGAAGTCATAGATTTGAAAGTTTCGTTAGATGGTGATGCAAAGTATCAAAAGCAAATGATTTCGAAGCTTGCTTCTGCGTATTGGGCTCGTGAAGACGTCGATCCAGAAATTAGACAGTGGGTTTTGGACCAAGGTTTGAGAGCCAGGAAATACACACCTGATCATCTTGGTTTTGCCATGAAGAAAGAAAATCTCATAGAGAGACTTGGAGGCGGTTCTTCACAACCTAAGCAAGAAGACGCACCGCAACTTCAATCATATAGTGCTTTGTTAAATGATTGATGAATAAAAGATAACGCCCGGAGCAAGATCACCTTGCTCCGGGCATCAACATGTTAACATTAGGGTTAGATCCAAGTTTACGCGCGTTTGGCTTTGCGATCTTTGATTCTTCTGCCAAACCAAACAGGAGAAGAATTGCCAGTGGATATGAAGGAACATTAACTTCAACTGTTCCAGTTGCGAGATTCATCCACTTTAGATCAATGGTAAATGATTTAATTATAAAATACAACGTTGATGCTGTCGGTATAGAAAGTCCGGCTTATTCAGGCGGTCCGTTTTCTGAGACTCATTTTGGTCTTATGATGTTCAGTTTAGAATCTGTGTTTGAACACAGAAAAGATTGTGTATTGTTTGACCCCGAAACCTTAAAGTTACTTGCCAAGATCGACCCTTCAAAAAGAAAAGGCAAGATGAACAAACTTGATATGCAAAAATTCGTGTCATTTGACACGAACGACCCAAAACTAATAAATAATAATGAAGCTGATGCTTACGTTTGTGCTAAGTTCACTTCTAGAATGATAATGTTGGCTGATAATGTTATACAACCAAGCGATTTAACACCTTCAGAATCTATTGTGTTTCTAGAACGTTCTAAGAATAGAAAGTTGCCGTCCGGTAAAAAATTAATGAAGCGTATAGCACATATTTTTAGGGAAAATAGTAGATTTTTTAGATTCAGTTCAGTTCCAATTGGTAGTGTGAATTTGCCTGATAAAAGAGATATAAACAAAAATCTGCTTAAATTTTTGGAACTGAATGAAGAAGCTGAAATTGGTGTTTAATTTTCTGATTTGATTGTAAATGAGATTAGAATGGCAAAATCTCAGATAAAATTGCATCCTAAGTTAGCCAGGTTTCTCGGAAATGTCGAGAAGCGTATGGAATTGAAAGATATAATTATAAACCCGTCATTCGAAGTTGGTTATATAAATACTGGAAGCACAATGTTGAATTTGCTGATTGGTGGTAGCCGATTAGCAAATGGTTCATTTGTTTGTCCTGGTTGGCCGAAAGGATCAATTTCTGAAATTATTGGTAGAGAGAGTTCCGGCAAAACTACAGTTGCTTTAACCGCTATGGCTCAGGCTTTGGCAATTGGTGGGTGCGGTTTATACGTTGATCTTGAATGCGCCGTAAAAGACCATTATGCTATGAAACTTGGTGTAGATTTTAGATCGCCAGAGCTTGGTGGTGATGGTAAAGCTGTAAGAGCTTCGCCACATACTTTTGAAGAGACTGAAGCAATTGTTACCGCCGCTGCTTTGCAGGGTATTGACATTATTGTAATAGATTCAGTTGCTGGTCTTGTGTCTAGGAGAGACATACACCGTGATCCGTCGAATCCTAAAGAAAAGCAAGGAATAGCCGAAGTACCGAGGTTGATGTCAGCGTGGATGCCAAAATTGCAACAAATTATAGCTAGAACAAAGACTTGTGTTATATTTACAAATCAAACCAGAGACAAAATCGGCTCAGTCGGCTATACTGAGGAATCAACAAAGAGTACGACTGGTGGAAACGCATTAAAATTTTGGGCGTCAATTAGAATGTGGCTAAAACCAAAAATGGCTACAAAAGCTAAACTTTTCAACCCACTATTGAATAAACATGAAGATGTTCAGATAGCAACTGATATTGAATGCAGAATGTATAAAAACAAAATTGACGCTAGGCAGGGGCATTCAGGATTAATAACGATTAGATATGGAGTTGGGATTGATGAATTGAGAACGTTAATGAATGTAGCCGAAGCTTATAACATAGTAAATACCTCTGGCAAAAAGAAAAAAGATAAAGATAAAGATGATAAAGATGATAAAGATAAAAAAAATTCTGAAAAAAGCATAGAGTACTCATTTAAATCTTCGTCGACTGGAAAATTGATAAGTGCTAAAGGTATAGAGAGATTTAGGATATCTCTGGTCAAGGAACCAGATGTTTTCGAAGATTTCAAAAGCATTTGCACAGAAAGAATTTTGCAAGGGTTTAGGCAAATTGATGATGAAGAACTTGCTAATCTAGTTGAAGGTGCTGAATTCAAGAGTATGGATGATGATAATGACGTTTATTTGGATGGTGATTTGCCTGATGAAATTGAAGCTGATGCAAACGAATTAGCGGAACTTGATGACAGCGTTGGTGTAGCGTCTGTAACAGTGGACATTTAATATGTCAGATTCAAACCTTAAACCAATAAACATTAAAATAAAATCTTTCCAATCAATAGAAGAACTTGAGTTCGAAATATATGGTTTTACGTGTATTACAGGCAGCTCAAACATAGGCAAAACGGCAATAATAAGAGCCATATCGTCATCTTTAAAAAATTCTTCTGTTGTTGGAATGGTTCGGTCAGACGAAAAATTTTGTTCTGTTGAATTTAAAACCGATGGCCTTGAATTTGTATGGGAAAAGGGCGACAAATATTCTGGGACATACAATTTAAATGGTAAAAAGTATGAAAAAATTGGGCAAGCTCAACTTCAGGAGTTGAAAGATTTTGGTTATGGGTCCGTTAAAGTTGGTTCCAAAGATGTTTATCCGTGGCATGCTTCGCAATTTGACCCAATATTCTTGTTAAATGATTCTGGGCCAGCCGTTACGGAATTCATATCTGATATATCAAGGTTAAATGTTTTACAAGATGCAATAACCATAAGTTTGAGAAGAAAGAAGAAAAACCTTGATAAAGTCAAATTAAAACAAGAAGATTTGAATAATTTGAAATCAAAATTGGACGGTCTTTCCAGTCTTGATGAAGTTGGCCAAATCTATGATGAATTATTAGAGCAGGCTGAATCAATCAAGTTATACGAAAATAGAATACTGGATGGTGAAAAATACTATGAACAGATCAATTCTAAGGCTAATTTAATAATAAAACTTAAACAATATGATAATGAGATACCATCTTCAGATGAAATTTCTAATAAGTTTTTTGAACTAAAAGAATTAGTAAAATATTGGGCTGCTTTAGAATCAAAAGCTAAACACGTACTTTCCATTATTGATGGTTCAAATATATCAATATCAGATCCGCCTATTGCTGAATTCAATATTTATTCTAAATTAAATAAATTGAAGTCAACTGAGTCATTGAAGACGATAATATCGAAACTTGAATCAGCAAAATCCATAAAATTGCCAAACATTAATTTTGACATAAGTAATATCAAACGCGGTTCAATGTTAAATTCGTCAATTACTGACATAAAAACAATTGTGGACAATCTTACGAATGAACTTAAAGTGATTTCAAGTCAAGAAGATGATCTGAACAATCAGTTAGAATTGATTCCAAAATGCCCGACTTGTAATAGGCCGGTTGGTCATACTGAAGTTCATGCTGCATAATATTTGGAAATCTTTGTTTGTTTGTCGTAAAATGTTATATGGTATTCGATTATGATATAAACAAGATAAATTCTGATGATAAAGGGCCGTCCGGATATTTAAGTATTAGGTTATCGTTTAATTCTTCTCGACGTATTAGAACAATCAAAATAATCGATGGTACTACTATCGACAACGTTATCCACGATTACGATTCGAATTGGCATGCTCTTCCAGAAATTAAAATTGCTGAGATAGTTGTAAATAAGTGTTTCAGCCAATTTCAAGATGGTAAATTTAATTTAAATGAATTTGATGTTGAGGGTCTTGATAAATTATTAAGGCACAGATGGTTTTGCTCTTTACTAGAAGAGCAAAACATCTCAGGTAAAATGAGCTTTGATGAAGCATTAAAGGCGATCGAAGAACACTATTCACATTGTATAATAAAATCATGATCGATGGTTTACTTTTAAAATCACTCAAAGATATGTCCGATCAAGAATTAATGGAATTGTTGGATTCCGTGTCTAACGAATTCAAAAGAAGGAATTCGTCTATAGGAAATTTTAAATTGAATGAGTCTGACTTAGCGACTGGCATGAAAACTTTAGTTGATTTAATTGAAAAAGGATTAAAGTCAAAATAATTGCATAAATGTTTCATCAATTCGGTCGCTCTTTATTCAAACAATTTTGTTGGATGGTTCAAATACTTTGGAACCCAGAAACTGGTGATTGTGATTTTTGTGACAAAAATTGTACTGTCAGATGGCTAACTTGTAGCCAAGATATGAATTATGCAATAGTTTGTTTGTGTTGTTGGAATTCTTTCCAAGATGAAAGCAATTTTATGCAAACCCATTGGAATGAGGATGAAGCTATAATATTTGAGATTGAAAATTCGACAACATCAAAGTTAGTTTGTACATCAGTATTGAATTGATGTAATGTTTTGGATGATTCCAAAACATTACATGTTTGCCTTTTCTGGTTATTCCGGAGTTGGCAAAGATGAATGTGTAAAACCTTTGGTTGAAAAACATAATGCCATCCACATAGGATTGGCAGACGTAGCAAAACGTCACGTGATGGATTTATATCAATTTACAGTTGATCAAATGTTTGGCCCGTCTGAGAACAGAAACAAATTAGACTCAAGGTACGGACTAACACCAAGGCATATTCTACAGGAGTATATGAGGATTATGCAAGACATGTATTCATATACTTGGATTGACAAAGGTCTATCAATTGCAATGGACATAGCCGATGTTGATATATTTAAAGACGATTATGTATTTAAATACAGTTATTCAAAGATAGTTGGTTTAATTTCTAGTCAAGAAAACATTTGTTACCCAATAAGTTCTCCAGTAATAACTGTTTTTTCTGACTTTAGACACTGGCATGACATAAAGCGCCCGTTGGTATTTAAATCTGATAAATTTATTCCGGTCTTAATTAGAATCAAGAGACCTTCAATACAAAAACCACCATTTGATCATAGATCTGAAATTGAGCAATCGACAATACCTGACTCTGAATTCAATTTCATCATAGACAATAATTTTGACGTACCATGTTTGCATTATCAGGTCGAAAAGGTAGTTTCTTATGTATTTGGGTTCGGAGTTCCTGAACAAACTATTAATAGTAATTCAATTGAATAGATTTTTGTTACAAAATATAAAATGTTAATATGCCAAATTTAACACCACCAAAGTTTGTTTTCGATTTTTTGAATGACAAGAATTTCAAAATTCTTGAAGATGACAAAGAAACAGGTAAGATTGTTGCTACATACCGTGGTGTAATTAAGTTAACCATTATCCCAGATGAAGTATTATACGAAGTTAAAGTTAATGCTAAAGATGACGCATCTGATTCAATAGAAGAAATAACCCATGATCCGCTCCGGACTCTTGTTGAGTTTATTGGGACTGGAGTTGGTGAAGAATTTCTTACTAAAATGACGTCTTTGAAACCAAAGACGGTTTCGAAAATATTGAGACAAATAGCTTCTGGTTTGATAGACAATAATTCAGTAAAAATACTTCGTCGTCTCGCCGTTTCTTTGACTCTTTTTGCGTTTCTTGATGTTTGTGCAAATAGAGTAGCTAAACGTCAGAACGAATTCGAAAAAACAACCATTGAAGGTCTGAAGAAACGTATGAAGGATAAAGGGTGGGACGTGTTTGAGGTTAACCCACTCCAAATTAATGTTGATATAGGTGACCAGTTTGAAGCTGAGATATTAATTGATACGCTTATTTGGGATTATAACTTAGAAGTTATTGGTGGTGATATAAGCGTATCTCAAAGAACTGATGACCCAGTAAAAGATATAATTAAATTTATGAGGAGAAAAGATATAAATGATATACTTAAAGAAGCTAAGCTGAAAATTGAAGAAACAAAAACGGTTGCTCCTAATTATGATAAACTAGGATAATTTTATGTAAATAACATTAATTTTTATGTAATATTGTTTATGAATCATGATTATACTTCGACTCACTACAATAAGACATGGGAATTTTTTGTTAGAGATGGATTATTAACTATTATTCCACACAAATTGGATAAAGAATATTTTGTAAACAAGATATATTCACATATTCAAAAGGTTGCTCGTAGAGAAATGTTCGATAAACCAAATATTTATTTTTTGGAATTGTTCCGTTTAAGTAGAATGGCGTATGAGCTTGTTTGTTTTGGCCGTATATCGAATATAACACGTGATGATCTTTACTCATTATGTAATATAGATACTGTCGGTATTGAACAGATGGGCAATATAAAGTTCAAATTTTATTTTGTGTTGGGTAATGACCCTAAACATTATCCAATTTTAGCAGATCAATCTGCAAAATCAATTCAAAACATAATTGAAGGTTGAGTATTGTTATCAATGCCGTCACAAGTACTTGAAATTATATGTTCTAAATGTCAAGTTAGTGAATACTGTCCCAAATCTGGATCGAGCCCACTAATCGTAAATAATAAATTGGCAAAATGCAGACTTATTGGTGGTTATGGTAGGGATCCTGTAGATCAATCAATTCTATCTGATGAAAGCAAAAAATTGTCTGAAAAAAATGGTCCATGTTTGACAATTGCAGAAATTCCTGAATTTGACGATTGTTCAAACATAATCAATTTCAAATTGACAAAAATATTCTCCCCACCCATAATACATGCTAGAGAAAATGTTCCGTGGCAATATGACATGTTATACCCAAAATCGTTTGATCCGAAAGTTTAGGAGCCAATCAGTTCATTAGTTTTTTCAATGTTTTTTGCTTCTTCGATACTTATATTTAATGCTATTTTGATAGCTGTTGGTTCGCCGCTGTCATCGTCATACTCGACTAATACTGGATAGAACCCATCACCAGATGTTTTGACGACAACTGCAGCCAGATTTCCGTTTGAAAATTTTAATTGATTTTTCTTGCAGGCTATTCCATATTCTAAATCTGGGTGTTTCTCTCTTTCTATACCAAATTTTTCATCCAATCTTTTTGCTCTTTTGTCTTCCCAATATTTACAATAACACGGATCAATCACCATTAACTGACCAGAGTCAACTGCAGCTACCCCAGCAAATTTGATTTTAGTCATTGATTAACTCCTGTGTTAGAAATTCATCTACTGTTGCAGTTTCCAAGAACAATTTTGTGTGCAAATTTCTTGGTTCTGTGCTGTTCCTTGGATTTACTATGCCACAACTGCACAAAACTTTGTCATCTGACTTTGGGCTTGTTAATATTTTTCCAGAATTTGGGCATACGTGCAAATCTGTAAATCCGATTATGAATCTTGTCCACGTGCCCATTTGTTCAAAATCTTGTGACATTTATTATTTTTCCTGGTGAGATTACAGGTTTTCTGTCTCTACATTGCTTACAACACCTCGATTTTACAGCATAAAGACCTTCACCATCCGTTTTGGTTAGAACGTAATGGCCGCAAGATAAAATCTCATGTATATAACTAAATCCATCACCTAGTCTAATTAAAGCTTCCCCTATAATTTCGTGTTTTGGTCCGTATTTTCTCATTTTAGTAATTCAGAAAAATTGCAGCGTCGAAGTCTTCTTTTGAACAAGGTTCCATTCTATTGGGCGCTATGTAATTTTCTTCGTCGGTAATTTTATCTTTATCATGTTCATTGCAATAACATAAAGGCCATTTCTTGTCGAAAATGTAAAAGTGAGTAGCCTGCTTCCCGCAGGCTTCTACTTTTTGTTCCGGAACAAAAACACACAGGCTGCTTCTGGCTTTGTTTACAATCTCAGCGCCATTTGGCGATCTGTCGATCGATCTCATAAATTATATTACAATAAAATAAAATGTATTTTCAAAATAGCCCAGGGTGCGGGGTTCGAACCCGCGCTTTCAGGGATCTAGAATCCCCAGCTCTGCCGACTGAGCTAACCCTGGATGTTAAATACAAAACCAGGGCCGAGGATAAAAGCCTCACCTCGGCCCCAGTTCAGAGATGTTATCTCTACACTTTTTAACGCATCTACAACGGTTTGGAGAGCTTTATCTCTGAGAGAGACGCGTCCTGCCTTTAGACGAGGCCCTGGCAACGGGCATAACCGTGATTTACGCAACCAGAAACCACACGGGACTCGGACTATCTGTCCTGTGCCCACTGCTGGTCTGTTGGGCATGCAGCTGGTTGCGCAAAATGCACTTTGGTTATATCCATTGCCAGGGCCGCTGGACTTGAACCAGCATACGTCAATTTGTTTCTCTCCTGGTCGATTAGGCACGTGTGCTGTTTTCTTATCTTAGGGTATCAGCTTTATCTTTTCCACACCTTGATGTGCCTCTTGCCAGTTGGGCTACCTCCACAGAATGTTTTTGTTTGGCGTGGAGGGCACGATTCGAACATGCACAGGGATCTCTCCCACATCAAGATGCTTCTCTGATCTTTATTCTGATTCTTATCTTATACCCTAGTCTTCAGATTACACTTGCAGGTATTCCCTGAAAATGTAATCCATGATTTTCTTGCCCACCTCTATTTTTGGTGCATCAACTGAATTTGCTTTTTCTCTTGCAAATTTTACCGCCTTTTGTAGTTTTTCAACTCTATTTTTTATTTTTGCTACTTCTTTTGCCTCTAAAGATCCAGAATATTTTATTGTTGTCCAATATCCGATCACTTCTTCTCTTGATTTTTCTGAGACTTGTGGTGGGTGTTTGTCATTTCCTTCAAATAAAACTAATGGATAAAAGACTTTCTCGGTTTTTGCAGTTTTAACAGCATTTTTATTTTTGTAACAATTTTGAGCTTCGTCAAAGACCCATTCTGTGTCGGCTGGAAGAACTGGTAAATTTGAAACTAACGTGTGTACGTCATCCAATTTCTTTTCAAGCCAAAGAAGAAAGGTTGCAGGAGCATCTTTTATCAAGATAGATCCGTCTTCCAATATAACATCAGCTTTTGCATCGCAATTTGCGAAATCACGTGTTGAGACTGTGTCATACAAATTCACTAGTATGTCAGAAGTCTTTCTTATTATGTCTGGGGTTCTGACTTGTAGCAATGTCTCTTCTGGTGTTAATTGTTCACCATTTTCTTTTGTTGGTTCATACGTTCTAGAAAGACCTGACAAAAGTTGTGTTTTTTGCAACAAATGATACAGTTCTGTCAGATCTTTTTGTATTTGTGTTCTTGTGCTGTTGTCAACGGCCAATATTTGATGGAGTTTTAAGGTTCTGTTTTGTCCATTAGTAGTCATCGTCGTTTGATCCTCTCTGTGTTTCGTTTGCATCCTCTGCCATTTTTAATCTTTCTTTATTTGAATATTCAAAATGCATTTGTATCGCACCTATAACTGATTCTTGTATACCGGCTTCTATCAAATTTTTTTCCCAATTCTTATAAGGTACACTTCCACTTATCCAATGTTTTTCTCCTACTCGAAAAACTGGTGGGTCTGTGTAAATTTTTCCAAACTCTGTTTCTAAGTACGGCCAGATTTCTAGCGGTGAGTCATTGCAGCAGCCGCAGTTGTACCTCTTATCGAATCTGTCAGCTTTTTCGTTTATGGTTTTAGAATAATAAGCTACTTTGTTCCAGCGACCAATGTGTTTTTTTATGTCTGGAAAATTTTTTTCTAATTTTTTAAGATGTTCGATCTCCTCTAATTTAGCAGCGGCTTCTTTTTCTGTCTTTGTTATTTCTTCAGAAATTGACATGTTACCCTCTAATTATTAACTGTGCTGAATCAAATGCTTTATTAATTCCGTCTGGTGTATGATCGAAAAATTTGTCTTCTATGTGTTTTCCATCTTTATACACAACGAGTTTTACTGGACCAGATTCAACCGCCCATTCTAAATCAAACGTATTGTGTTCATCTTCGTGTATACGTCTACACCATCTACGTTCTTGTTTCTTGAAATTTTGACACCAACCATCATAAGTTATGCCAATTGATTCATGACCTGATGGATTCAACCATTTTTCTTTTAGTTTTGATTTATATACTAAATACAATGGATCTGATGATCTAAACTCATTTTTCCAAAATTCAAATTCGTGGTTAGTTTTTTCTAAATGTTTACGTCGTTCTTTTTCAGAATCTGACATCCATTCGTCAATTAATATTAATTTGTTGTTTTCTCGTTTAAACGTTTTTATTGATTGTTTTGTTTGTTCATCATTTTCATCATTTTCTTCATTTGTGTTAAATGTTTTAATTGTTTCGCCATCTATTAATGGCCATTCATTATCTTCATAGATTGCCTCGTTAACCGTTTCATCTAATTCAATTTCTGGCCAACCTGACATTGGGTCAGAAAAATCGAAAAACCGAAATTCGTATGGGCATGCCCAGTGGCATCCGCATACCGTCAGAATGTTGCTTTTTTCGTCAAATTTATACTCAGCCCAACAGAATCCGTAACCTTCATCGGCTCCATTCGATGAATTGCTTCTATATTTTCCGGTTGACAACTCAACTATTGTTTGCCCCTGATAATCTTCACCGCATACAAGAAAATCGCCTTTTTGATGTCCCTCTATGAACAAAAACGGGAAAGAACTATAATTTCGTAATATCTCTGTTATTAACTCGTCGTTCTTATAAATTTTTCCCTTTGTGTAGTTCCACGAATTTTCTCCTGTTTTATGCCAAGTTATTACAAGTTTGTATTTCTTAGACGGACTTTCATAGCATTTTTCGTTCGTCTTTATTTCGTCTCTACACATCCAAGCTTTCCGCGCTTGTTTGTATTCGACCAACAATCCATCTTGAACTGACTTTAATAACTCTTCCGATTTTTCTTTGTACTTCTTGTAGAAATCTTTATCTTTGCCGCTTTTGGTATATGATTTCAAATAGTTTTCTTCATGGTCAATGTACGCCTGCAACTCAGGCGTCATATCGTTGAATACAAATTCGCTTTTTTGCATCTTTTTATCCTTCTTTTTGCTTATAATATTTATTAATCTTGATATACTCAGCATTGCATAATCTACGCTGAGTTTCTTTAAATAGAGAAACTGTGAGTTGTTCTTTGCCTTGGTCTGGCAGCAACTCACGTAATTAATTATTCTTTGAACCTATTGGAAAGTCATTTTCAACACCATCTTACATTCAAAACGTTACTTTGTCAATTATTTAGCAAAGTATTTGAAGTTTTTAATTTTACCCTTTGATGTTATCAATTTATCTTTTTTAAGTTTTGCCACTTGTGGTGCTACACTACCACGAGGAGTTCCCGGCCTAATTTTTTCAATGCCTTCTATTATCTGGCTCATTGAGCACCCTTGGTTACTCTTAATATATTTTAGAACTGCTTCTACTATTGATATTTTGTGTTTAATTCTTTTACTAGTTTTGATTTCACCGTTGGAAACAATGCCAGCCGTTTCTAATAGCATGTTAATTTGATCTAGCTCTTTTTGAAGAACCTCTCTTCTGTCTAAAAGTGCTTTTCTGACTGGCCAAATTAGTTGACTTAGATCCATAAATTGAAATTACATTCAAAGGTGTTCACCAACTATGCTTGGGTGTGTCGCTCTGCACCACTGCATTAATAATGGATATTTGTTTTTTGCTAGTTCATACATCTCGTATGCTACTTTTCGATAAGATTGATGCCCGTGCGGTTTTGTTCTTAATTCAACTATGTAATATAGTTCTTTTAAATCCATAACAAAGACTGACCTATGTAAATAACCAAGTGGTATCATATATTGATAATATTGACTATGTAAAATTTTGTCATCGCCATACGAATTAATCGATTCCATAGCTTGTACATATGATTCTTCAATATCTGTTCCAGACATGTCATCTGGTATTATGTAACCATAATTTATAGTTAATGGTTCTATGAATTGTTCACATCGCCTGTGTCTTTGTAAATCTCTGAATGATCCATAATCTGTCATTATGTCGAATGCTATTCTTATCGTTTTAAATAAGTCTGGTATCTCTTTATGTTCAGGTCTTGCTTCCATGAATTTTGAAAATGTATCAAAATCCATGCCATATACATCTTTTATTGACTTCATAAATCTTTTCTGTGTTTCTTCACTGTTTTCATTTTTCGAACAAAATGATTCATAAAAATCAACATACCAATTTGGATTTGTTATTTTGAATTTTGTACTTATATCACCAAGATGTTTTGTGTCTAATGAGTAATTGTCTGGTTCTGTGTGTCGTAATAGAACCGGGCATATTTTTTCTATTGCGTGTTGTGTTTTATCACCTATTTCTCTAAATTCAGAATTTTGGTGTCCTTTCATACTTGTTATCAAATTTCTTGCATCTCTCATGTTGATTACAGCTGCTAGATTTGTTCCAGTGCCGGCTGGAAGCAAATATCTTAGATTATCGAAAGTTCTTGCTTTAACAGAATTCTTTAACAGAATTTTTTCATCATTTGAATTATAACCCATTAGTTTTGCACATCGTTTTAGCATTTTTGAATGTAAAGATTCATATGTATCGTAAAATTTTTTAACGAATCTTTTCATTGTGTCTGAACAACCCGGCGGAGTAACAAAATTGTCTATACTAAATTTTTGATACCTTGTGCTCTTTTCTGAAAAGCCTGGTCTTTGCCAAGATTCTATGAATTTAGATGCTATTATTGATACATTTTCAAAGCAAACTGGTATGCACGCCAATTCTGCAACAGAGTTGTGACCATATTCAACAACCCATTTTTCTTGAAATTTTTCAGCCGATTCCAATGATATTGATTTGACTATTTCTTTTGCAGATTCTGATGATCTTGAATATTTAGCAAGAGTTGTTGCTTGTATCGCTGGTTCAAGGAACTTACCGTGTTCATCCATCAAACAAAATACTTCTATTTTGTTCATACTTATAGCTCCTTTTTCCACAACCATCTGGTTTTACCGTAATCCCAAATTTTTCTATATCCTTGTGAGGTTCTTAATTGAGTTTCTGTAATTGTTGTGTTTTTTGGTTTTCTTAGAGCTGACTTATTGAATCTTTTCATATTTAACACCCAATAATAATCTGGTTTTATGTGTCCGTCTAATTTAAACCCAATTTTTTGGTAAGTTTTGCCAGAAAACAATCGATTGTCCGAATATGTTACTATTGAATTCGGATTTTGGTCTTGTATGAATTTTCTTAATAATTTACTCCATATACCATGAATTTTTATATCAAAATCGCCGGCCATCCGTGATAGTTCAAATTCTGCATTTGTTGGTCTTGTTGGTTTCCTAAATGACATTGCTGCCACCAACTCATTATCTAAGAAAGCACCGTAATTATATTTTGAGTTGGTTGGACCTATATAATGAAATTTTTCATAAAATGCATTGATTGTTTTGTTGTCAATTTGTAATATTGAGCATTTGTTTGCTCTTGCTGTTTTAATGTTTTTTATTCCAAGACGATTAGATATTATATTTTTAAATATCAAATTTTTGTTTGCCCATTCGTCTTCATATATTACGATTAATTCGTTATTATTTTTTATTGCATTATTGAATTTTAACGCATCTCTTGATTTTGATTCTTGTTCCGAATGCCATTTTAGTCCGTGCATTTCTATGAGCAATTTTTTTGTTGGAATTGCAATGTCATATTTTAATTTGTTTAAATCATATTCGAGTTCTGAATTGACTCCGATCGAATTTAAAAATGAATTTACCTCAAAATTCATTTTTGATATTGATCCTGAAGAACATCCGCATGATAATGAAACTCCTCGTATTATGTCCGTTACAACGCATTCATAACGTCTTTTGCATAACCAACATTCAAACAATGTTTTTTTGCTCTTAGATTTTATATCTGATAATGGTATCGGGCCACCTTTCGGAAAATTTTCTTTCTTTAATGGAAATTTTAATTTTTCTAAATTTTCTTTATTTAAGAAGAACCAACTTCCAGAGACTTTTCTACATTTTCCGCAAGATTGGTTTCTGCCATTTGTCACAATGCAAATTTTTCTCGTAAATTTTTGTCCACAATCACAAATAAACCAACCCATGTCGTTGCTTTTTGGTTTCTTGTTCGCAATTTTTTCTGGATATAATGCTTTAACTTTTCCGAACTTTGTTGTGCCCCACCATTGTTTGTCTTTAATTGAACATGATCCGCAAATTTTCTGGTGTAAGTGAAACACTGCATAAGGTCTTAAAAGTTTTGTTTTTCCACATTTACACAAAAATGGTTCTTTTTTAATCGACTTAGTTTTTAATTTTAGTTTGTGCCCTACGTACGTAAAATTATTTATTTTGTCGCCATTTTTAATTATTATTTCATCGCATTTGCCACAAGAACTCTTATTTGGTTTGTAATGCTCAAACCTCTTTGAATAAACACTTCCGCATTTACATTTAAATTTGCAAACTTGAGAACTTTTTCTACTTAGGTTTTGCGGCGTTGATTCGTCTATGACCAATTCTGGTAGTTCTTCTTTCCATTGGTTTATTGGTTTTGTCTCATGATGTTTTATTTCTTTATATCTTGAACAACCACAACTTTCAACACCTTCTAACAGTGATTTTATTTTAATAGTTTTATGTGTTCCACAGTTACATATTGCCTTAATTAGATCAGATGATTTATTATCTTTTGTTATTTGTTGTAATAACTTAAGTTTGCCGAATGTGATTTGTTTTGTATTATGTATCCGAAATATATTGCATTTTCCACAAGATTTGTTGTTACCATCTTTGAATGACCTCCATCTTCGCTTGAATGTGTTGCCGCAATCACAAATAAATTCAACATATTTTGCATTTGATTTGTTGTCCGGTAATGTTTGGTTTTGGACAGGACGAATCATGGATTCTGATCAACTAAAATTAATACAGGAAAAAGTTAATAAAATAGGAATATTATATATTGAATCATTACACACATTTCCTACAGTTCCTAGTGACTTTAGGCCTTGGGTAGTCAAATTATCACCATCAGCTTTATATAATTGTAGCCTTCCTCTTAGGAAAAAATTACATTTGAAGACCCCCGAGGTAAAACTTATGAGTATTAAAAGATGGGTGACCACATCAATGTTAGGTATTGATTTACCCGATGGAGTATTTTTTTCAATTAAGCGGCGTGAAGATTTTGTTACTGAGCCTACCCCGCATTTGAAAAAAACCGAGTATACATTAGTTATGCTTCCGTATGGGAATGTTTGGAGTCAAATTAATAATGACACACCAATTACTGAAGAATGGTTGTTTTCTGATGCATCTAGCGGTAAATTAATTTTGGAAGAATTAATGATAAAGGACGCATTGAACCCAGTTGTTGGTTATTTCGAATCCTGTTATAAATATATGTTGGACAACCCCGAACAAATTGGCATCCATCTAAAACGAAAAAAGAATTTGGATCAAGAGATAAAGAAGACTAAGATTGAAATTATTCCTTGATTGTTACCCAAGTTAATGTCGATAGAATTCTTTCTGATTCTTCAGATTCAATTGATTTGCCATCAATAGATATTATTAATTTATTTAGTTTATCATGAATTAATTCAATTTTTGAAAATTTTTTTATTTCATGTACCCCAACGTATAATCTTATATCTTTATCGTTCGAAACAATTGTAACTGACCCGTTTTCAAAAACGCGCGGCTTGTTCATTAATTTATTACATTACTTTAGTTTTTTATGACAAATAACTATTAGCATGTTATTTTTGTTGTATCCGTATAGATTATCAAAAATAGCTTTTCGCATTCTTGTTGCTGCAAAAGTTGATGATTTGATATCAGCTAACCCTGATTTAGAAGATGAAATCAAACAATTGTCTGAATCAGATCCATCTAAAAAGGGTAAATATTTAGAATGGTCTGTTAAACAATTAAAACAAAAAGCAAAATTAGAAGATCTCATCCCAACTGTTGAGGCATTTCATAAAAATCAACAGAGATTAGATAAGAAAGATATTAATCAATATAAATCATTGAAGGAACTTGAAAACACTATTAAAGATTTGCCTGAGTCCAAAACTAAACAGAAAGAACGTATCAAATCCGAAGGTGCTACTAAACTTTGGGAAAGTGATACGCACGTTTTATTTAGAATTGATACCCGTGATGCGTGTATACAATATGGTAAAGGCACCAAATGGTGCATAACAATGAGAGCCCATCATTACTGGGAATCATATAAGGGTGGCAATAGTGTTTTTTATTTTTTGATAGACAAACGAGCTGAAGAAGAAGGTCAGAAAGAAAACGTTGATTTTCGCGATGTTAAAACTCCAAAAGAGTTTTCAAAAATTGCTTGGGACGTTCGTAGAGGTATTGATAACGAAGTTGAGCGTGTCACAATTTTCAATGCTAGAGATAAAGTTATAACTAGACAGTCCATACCTGGAATACCAGAATTTAGTCATATCAACCAAATTGTTTTAGAAGATGCGCCAAATGCTCCAGATGGTCCTATAGTTTCGCTTAAGAAAGGGACGATTTCACCTAGTGATGCCAGACACTATTTTATGTCTTTAGATGATGAAGGGTTGTCACCAATTATACCTTATATAGAACCAAAAGAAGAACTTGATAAACCAATATTAGATAGAGTACTGAAAGGAGATTTATCTGACAGTCTCGTTTATCATATGACTAACAAAATTTGTTCTAAGTCACCGGAATTAGATGACATTCTTATTGATCTAAGCAAGAAAAATTATCCTGTAAATTTTGATTTAATGAACGATGGTCCGCAATTTGACGAATTAATAAGGTTTTATCTTGAACGCAATCCAGAATTTTTTGCTGGTAATTATCATGGAGTTGGTTGGTCAAAACCTGCAATTGATTTGATAAATAGAATAAGTGACCCAAAATTTCGTAAAGAATTAAGTGATGCTAATGAACATATTGTTATTGAAAGGGCAACATTAAACGAAGAACAAATAAAAGAATACTCAAATAGTGAAAATCCAAATATTAGAAAATCAATTTTGATAAATTTGTTTAGTAAACCTGATGAAGTAAATTTTAATTTGATTTGGAATTTATTAAAAGATCCAGATGTTGATGTTAGAAAAGCTTTTGCTGAAGGATTGAAACGTTGGCTACGTGGGCAACATAGTGGCTTGTACAAAAAAGCTGTTATTGAATTGTTAAATGACCCAGATGATGAAGTTGTGGCAGAAGTTGCAAAAGTTAATTTAAAGGAAATTGATGACAAGTTATTGAATAAATTGATAAATCATCCGAATGAAAAAGTTAGAGCAAGTATTCAATCAAATTCTTCAGTTCCTGAAAAATTAAAGCCATTATCTGATAGTTCTAAATTTGTTAGAAAAGCAATAATTATAAATCGTAGTGTAAGTAGAGAACAGTTAGATGAATTTTCTAAAAGTAGTGATGTGGACAAAAAATGTTTTGTTCTTGAATATATAAAAAGAAAAGGCTTGCCTGGAGTTCACAGTTTCTCAAGTTCCGGCAGAAAAGAAACGCGCGAATTTGTGCAACGTTTTCTTAACGACGAAAATGAACAGATCAGATTACTTGCTAACAGCGTTATGATGAACTATGGTGGAAAGTACGATGAAACTGGGTTTGATAAATCTGATGATCCAAATGATGTAATCGCATGGATCGGTAGTAACGAAGAACGTGCTAAATTAGAAAATTTTCCGAATCTTGAAGATGATGGCATTGAGCATGTTAAAAGGCATGCTTCTGTTGTTATTAAACTGCATGAATTAATGCGATATTTTGATGGTAAAGCAGAAGCTCCTAAACTAGGTTATGGAGTTGAACAACAGGTTGTCAGGCTTCTTCCTAAAGAATACGCGCATAAGGTTCTTGAAAAAATTGAGTTGTTTGATGAAAAAAATACGGTTTTAGGTCTTATACTCGGTAAAATTGATAAAAAATTCTATCCTGATGTTTTTGAAAAGCTTGATTTCTCAAAATGGTATGCTGACGTGGTAAATAAAATATTTAAGAAGGTTGACCAAGATTTTCTCTTGAAACACATTGATAGTAATAAACATGGCGTGAGAATGGCTGTTGCTAGAAATATTGATGAATCGCATTTACCAAAATTAATTGATGATTCAGATTCAAATATTAGACGGATCGTGGCTGAAAGAATAGACCCGTCACATCTTGAAGAAATGTTAAAAGACCCGAACCCTGGTGTTAGATGGGCGGTTTCAAAACGAATTCCATATGAACATCTTGAAAAAATGTTAAGAGACAGAAGTTCACGTGTACGAGCTACGGTCAAATTCCGTCTTCAGAATGAGAAAGGCAAAGAAACAAAAACTTCATCTAACATAGAATTGATAGCTAATGTTATTGCTTTTGCATAGAATTGATTCTTTTCGATCTTCGTGTTACGATTGTATGTGTTACTTGAAAATAAAAATTTAGATGATTTTGGATATAAAATTCCACCGACAATTTGGTTCGGGTCTAGCAAACAAAAAAGAAAAACTTGGGCGAAATGTGAGTTATGTGATAGAGAATCAATAGTTACCTATTATAATTATTTACAAAACAAAAAGAAAAATGGCATTTATTCATGTATGAAGTGCACATTTAATACCGACGAAGCAAAATTGCAAAGGTCTAAGCAGTCAAAACAGGCGTGGAAGAACAAATCGTACCGAAAATGTCAAATTGATAGAATCAACAAATTATTTAAATCTGAAGAACATAAAAAATTAGTTTCTGAACGAAACAAAAGTGAATACAAAATTGACCCCGGTAAGTATTTGAGAGAGAAAGTATACGCATTGCACACAGAGAAGGCTAGAAAGAATCACAAAAAAGCTGTAAATAAACAAAAATACAAAGATTTGCACAGAGAGCTTGCAAAAAACAGATTTAAAAATGATGAATATAAAATCAAAATTGCAAAGGGTATTGAAAAATTTTATTCATCTGGAAATCGTTCTAGACCTGAGAAAATATTTGCTAACATTTTGAACAATCTCAATATAGAATATGAATCGGAAAGGGCAGTTGGTCCGTATAATTTTGATTTTTATTTACCAAAACATGACGCATTTATCGATGTTCAAGGTGAATATTGGCATAACCTCCCGCATAACTCTAAGAGAGATAAAGCCAAGCTGTCTTATTTAATGAAATCTTTTCCAAATTCTAAACTAATCTATATCTGGGAGAATGAATTATTGTCGACTGGAAAGGTTGCTGAAAAACTAAAAAATCAGTTAAAATTATCAATCCAGTGTTTAGATGATTTCGATATCAGGTCTGTTAAAGTTAGAATCTGTCAAATATCGGATTCGGAGATCTTTTTAAGGACGTGGCATTATGCTCAAGAAGGCAAAAAGCCAAAATTTGTGATTGGTGCATATTTAGAAAGTGAATTAATAGCTGTTTGCAAGTTTTCTCCGCTTTCTAGGAAGGAAACTGCATTATCTTCTGGATATACAACCAAAGAAATTTTCGAACTTGACCGTTTTTGCATCAGCCCAAATCGTCATAAGAAAAATTTTGCAACTTGGTTTTTGTCTAGATGTACCAAAATGTTTTTGAATGAATTCAAAAATGTAAAAGCCGTTGTTTCATTTGCTGACACAACGTATGGGCATGTTGGTACAATATACAAAGCCGCCAATTGGGTTCTAGTTTCAACTGTTAAACCTGACTATGTTTATGTTGATTCTAATGGATGGATGATGCACAAGAAGACATTATATAACCATGCAAGGTCGTGCAAGATGAAAGAAAGTAGTTATGCTGAAAAACATAACTACAAGAAAGTTTTTGGGAAAGAGAAACTAAAGTTTCTGTTTACAAGATAGAAATGATGTCTTCGTGTCGCGGTCCAGTTCCAACAAGAACGACTGGTAAATCAGAAACTTCTTCGACTTTTGAAATAAAAGACCGACTTTCACTTGAAAGTCGATCGAACGCTTCTTTTCCGCCTTTTAGACCAGCATCTTTCCAATTTATGTATTGGATAAAATTCACACAGATCTTAGTCACTCCGTTTGTTTGAACAGCATCTCGAAGTCCGATCCAACTAAATGTAGCAACTCTTCTAAGTCTTTTTGTAACTGTTGTCAACTCGCGTTCTCTTAATTTTTGTATTTCTTCTTCTGGCATGCCAGCGTTTTTTCCGACCTCTTCCCAGGTTAATTCTTTTGAATCTGGATAGAAATCACCAGAGTATCCTTTTTGAACCCCATCCTCTATAACATTTCCTACCCTTATCGGAAATGATCTTAAATTCAAATAAACATCTCCAACCATTTGGGGCGGTATAGCCATGTAGTCCATTGCTGCTTGCAATGAACAGTTTCTTGATGTTGATTGTGGATAGTGAGATCCGTGATCAATTGATAAAGCGTATCCTTGGCTTCCTTCGTGTAACCATTGATTTCCTGATTTGATTATTGAATGAGTCAAATTTCTGAATTCCATCGCGTCAATTATACGAACTTTTTCGTAAAATTCATCAAGATAAGCGCTGAAAATTTTGAATTCTGAATTTGATTTAAATTCGTGTTCGATAAATTCATTTAAAGGCAATGTTCCTGCCAATTTAACATCTTTTTTTCTTAAAATTTTGTCTGCTATTGCCGTTGCTGTGCCCTGCATTGTTGATGCAATATGCTTTGTTGATTCTGCACCTTCACGTTCGCGCTTTGCGTGTTCTTCGGTCACAATTGATGCACGAGAGTGTATGAAAATTTCTGGTTTTTCTGTTTCAATCCATTCTTTACACAACTGTTTCCAAGTGAAACCAGAACCTGGTGATATGAAACACTTTATATCAACGCCTTTTGCTTTTTTTAAAATTGCGGCTGTTGGTATGGCCTTAGCAACGAATTTTATGTCATCAATTATTGCCGAGTGTCCGGCATTGGGATGATTAGCTGAAGATACGTGGTTGATGTTAAAGTGATCTGCAAGCCATGTTGACATCAAGCCTTTCCCGCTCGAACCCCAAGCTTGGTCCAACAATACGTTAAATCTGCCTTTTATCATTGGTTCCTCGTACGAAACAATACATCTGAAGTTTGATTATTTTGTTGATTTTTTTTCTATTGGTGAAATTCTTATTCTGTTAAATGTTTTCTTTATTTTTAATAAATCTTTTTCTTCCATATATTTTACTATCCTATAAGTTTCGTCTTTTGGTCCATTCAAAGCAACTTCAGTCGCTTTTTGTATTTCATCATTTGAGAATTCACGTTCCATCAAATTCAATTTTTTTCTTTTATTCAATCTATTTGCCCATTTTATGCCCAAATATCTTCTAACAGCTTTTTCAGACATAAATATTACTCTTATTTGTAAATCCGCTGGTATTTCACCTAATAAACGTAGAGAAGCTCTACAAACGTAATCGCATGCTAAAGCAAACGCTTCTTGTATTGATTCTGCTCTGATCAAAACGTGTGGTATTTTGTATTTGTTCGGTGCTACTATCCTCCATATCTTTATTTTGTTGTCGTTTATTTTTGTTAAATTTGATAACGTGTTTTTGCCATAACTTGGAAAAGCCAATTCTATTGCTGCTTCATAAATTTGATCGAATTTTGTTCTTCCTGCTTCTTCCGGCTTCTTCGGTATTTTTTCTATTAATTCAACCGGTATTGACTTTTTTTCTATCATTTTTGACAAAATTTGTTTCAATTGTTCATTTTCTTTTGATTTTCCGAATCTTTTGTTTAGAATTTCTTCTAATTTTTCTTCCAACAAAAATTTTTCTTTTTTGTTTAGTGTACTGTAGTATTTCACAATGATTTCACCATACTTTAAAACAATTATTATTTTTACTGATGTTCCTAGACATTATGAACTTCGAGTTTCAGATTGGCCATTATTGAATGAAGGTGATGTTGTAGAAATTGATGCTAATTTGCGCCATCCAAAACATTTGAACAAGAAAAGGATTGTTCAAGGTGAGTATGTTGTTACAAAAAAGAAATACAAACACATTTCAGTGCAATCAAGTTTAAATGGTTTTATTCAGTATTTAGAGCTTTCTCCATTTAAGAAATAAAATAATTTTGATTTGACAAAATTTGGTGCAAGTGCTTAGCTATTCGGCTTGAACGAGGTAATGACATGAAGTCACAATTAAAGTTTTTTGTTGCAATTGCAATTTTGCTTTTGTTTAACAATTCTCATGCACAAGATTCTAAAACGAACGCTGAGTCTTATTTTAAAGATGGACAATCGGCGGCTTCTGCAAAAAATTGGCAAACTGCAATAGACAACTACAAACGGTCTTTAGAATTAGAAGATAAAGCGATTGTCAGATATAACATGGCAGTCGCTTATTTTATGTTTAAAGACAATGAATCTGCAACAAAAAACTTTGACGTTTTCTTAGCGTCTACAGATGAGAGAGCATCTTCATTACACAAAGACGAAGCAAATAAATACCTTGCTGAACTTAAATTTAAAGAATCGTATTTTTGGATTTATCAAGTTCTTACTAAATTAAGGACCCCGGGGATGGTTTCGTATTATGAACATGCAAAAGAAAGCAAAGAAGATGCTAAAGACAGGTATGAGTCTATAGCTCTTGATCTTGCAAAAGTTGTTTATAATCCAAACTCTAAACCAATTTTCAATGGCAAATATGGAAGAGCCAGGACGGCCATGTTGATGATATCTGTGGCTTTTTTTGAATCTGGTTTTAGACGTGACATAGACTACGGTTTAGGAAAATTTGCTAGGGGCGATAAAGGCAAAAGTTGGTGTTTAATGCAAATGCACATTGGTAATGGTAAGACCCCAGAGGGTTGGTCTGGTCAAGATCTTGTGCAAGACCGTACAAAATGTTTTACAGCCGGGTTAAACGCAATGCGTAGGTCATTTAGTGCCTGCAGAAAGCAGGATACTTTGGATCGTCTTAGTGCGTATGCTACCGGGTCGTGTAAAGATAACCAGACTGAGTCACGATCTAGAGTCGGATTTGCTGTCACTTTAATTTCCAGATACAAAGTTTCAATCCTTGATAAAAATGCACAAGCTATTTTGTTTAAACAGAAGCCAGAGCAGATTGTTGAAAATAATCAGAAATACGCTTCAACTATTCAATAAGTGAAAATTTATGATTATTTGCCGTATATTGACAAAATGGCTCAGACTATGGTAGGGTAACACCACATCGTAAATTGGGCTTTGTGCCCAATACTCTGTAAGTCAGCAAATTATTTGCTGCATGGAGGTAAAGATGTTCCCGATTCAAATCCCGACGAACCAAGAATTTCTCAAACAATATTACGCGTGGACTCACGCAAAAGTTTCTAGACATTTTAAGCGTGACAAAGAACGAATGATGGACACCGTCCAAAATGTTCGTTTGCGTCTTTTGAGCAAAGACTTCATTGGTAGGTGGTTTTTTAAACATTTAACTGACGAACTTGTTGATCGTACTCAAGCTGAATCAATTCTTGGAGGGGCACCATTAACGTATATATCATATGTTTCGCCTGTTGAAGGAAAGAGATCTGACCAAAATTCTTTGTGGATGATATCTGATATTCTCAGATATGCAAAATTTGACTATTCTAGGTATTATTATTCACCACAAGGCCATACGATAGACACTGCTCGTGTTTTACGTCTTCTTGGTTATTCAGATGTTGACTTTGGCTCTTTGCAGTCTTTGTATAGGCAAGGCCGTTTGCTTCCTTCTGAAATGACTGAACATGTTTGTTCAGATGATCGCCATTCTTGTACTGGATGCAAACATGGCAAAGAGTTACTTTATTCTAAAGGATTAAGTTTGGCCCACAATTGGACTGATCTTTCCAATGCAGAAGAAGTGTTAAAATTGCGTTGGAATGACAATCAATTAAAGTTGTTTCTTCGTGACTGGAGAAGGTCAAATCTTGTTAAATCAGTTCCAAGATATATCATGAGGAAGACTAATCACGATGTAACAGCTGGATTACTAAAATATGCTCAAATGGTAATTGACAATGAAGTTGTAAACGATTTCAAGAGAATGTCTCGGTCAGATGACACGAGCATAATGATTTACAATAATGGTGTATCGCCTGAGTATTCAGATGATGAAATTGTATCTATAGAAAAAGGTGATGACGAAAATGGTCCTGATAGTATAACGAGATCTTTTAGAGATCCATCATCAATGATGGATTATGAAAGGTTGGAGAAACGCATTGATTTGATCAATTGTGTTGATAGGGCAAACCTTAGCCAAGATGAACATAACGTTTTGGTTGCAATAGATGTTTCTGATATTCCAATAAGAAAATATGCATCTAGTATTGGTGTATCATCAAATCGTGTCAACAAATTAAGAACATCAGCCATTAATAAACTTAGAAATTATAATCACAGCGATGAACACATAAATAGGTTGGCTCAAGAAGCTTGCAATAGGAATGGTTGTGATGTTCACAAATTATTAGGTGATGAATTGTTTGGAGCGCCAGTCAAAGCCAGGACCGATTTTTTTAATTCTTTAAATTCAATCGGAATGAGTCCGGAAGACATATCGTCAAGACTTTCTTATCCGATTGATAGAGTTGTAGCTGCATTGAATAGGGCAAAGCACAAACAAATTAGTTCTTAAATTGTTATTAAATAATTTCTATAAATGCCAAATTTTGATTCTATAGCAAAATCCGTATCATTTAATATAACTCCTGGGGTTAGGCTAGCTTACACAATAATCAGGCTAGCTCTTGATATTGAAGAAGGCTTCGGTAGGGCGATTATTGATATTTTAAAAAAACAATATCCAGATCAAACAGTTGACGCTCATCCACACCAAGTTGGTGGAAAGATGTTAGCCATAGCTAAGAAACAGCTTCAGTATAATGAAGCTGACGCTATGGATTCTGTTCAAGATTTTCTTACATACATTTCAACTGGGACTGAATTTGTAGAGGAAGAGACAGAAGACGGCGAAATCAGAACTATAAAGCGAAAAACTGCTGAGCCATGGAATTTTAGAAAAGATTTTGATTCTTGGAAAGAGGCTCTTGGTGCTATATATAGCAATATACGTCGTCGCAGTATAACGAAATCAAAGGAAAAATTTAGAAAAAAAGAAAAAGAGACTGGGATACAGGAAGCATTTGGCAGAAGGCCGGAAGGTGGGGGCGTTCCAGAGGGTGGTGAAGGTCGTATTCCGGATATTGATGAAAATGACATAAGTAAGGCTTTAGACGAAAGAGCCGCTGTTAAAGAATTTTATGATCAAATAGGTGATTACATACCGGCTTTAAGGTCTTCTTTGTCAGAAAACACCAGTAAATTGTTCGATTTGATTTTTATTGATGAAGTCGGAAGTTTTGGGTCAGACATTAAAGAAAATATGGGTCAGGCTTCAACTCTGAAAGAAAAGCACCCAGAGTTATATAAAGCTAACGAAAAACGATGGTCTGGATTTGTTGGTGATTTGAGAAAACAACTTTTGAGTGAAATACATAATTTTATAGAAAATAAACTTCCGATGGTTGACTATGAGACTTTGTATGAGTCATTTTTTTCTGATGTCTCACCGCGTGAAATTGAAAAAATTGAACGTAAGAAAATTGAAGAGCGTGAACTATATCAACGCGGCATTGATGAGAGAAAATTTGCTAGATTCAAATGGATGGAGCTACAAGGTCCGTTATCTCCACTTGATCAAAGATCATACGATAATTTGAAGAAAAAACTAAAAAAACAAGGTGTTAACGTTGATGCAATTCAACCTATGGAACCAAAATCTAAAGGTTCTGAAAGTGTTGAAGAGGCGATTTGACACTCGACGGTTCTTATTCAAACAAGAAACGAAACGGCAGACTTGTAAGACCAGCTACATTTGATTATGCTGTTAAAACGTTCCCATTGATGATTGTTTATTTAGCTCTTGGAAAATTAAACAATCACATAACTATTTCAAACAATTTGAATGGCAGAGAAATAGTAAGTGTTCATGTACCTCAACGTCAAGAGTTACAGTTTTTGTTATTGAGAGAAGATTTTGATATTTGTAAGAATATAGCTTTGAATTTATCTGTTCCTTTGTTTTCTTCTGACAAAATAGAAGATTTGATCAAACGAGCGCATGGTATGGTTAGTGAAGCATATCGGAACAGACCATGACAGTTGAAAATAAAATAAAAGATAAACCGATTTTGATGAAATGTCGCCGCGGTTCTGATAGATTAACCGCTGGTCAAACTTGCGATGGTATGTTTGTTAAGAAACATAATCAAGACGGTTCTACGGAGCAAAGGTACACGTGCGAGAAATGTAGATACACGTGGACAGTTGGCGTCGGTGGTGTGTTTCAGTATTAATGATTTTATTTTGCCCAGAATGCCAGAGTTCGTTACAACAACTTAGTAACGTTAACGCAGTTGTATGTTCAAATTGTGGAAAGTCATTCATCATAAAAATTGAATTTGTGGAAATAGATGGAAATTTTCGGCAACTTAGAGGCTCAGAATCAACTAATAAAGATTCTGTTGGAGAGCCCGACAAAAGTGGTGGCTTTAACGGGCCAGAGAGGTCTGGGTAAATTTTCATTTTCGAAAGATTTTGTAACATCAAATTTTTCTAATTCTGATATTTTCATTTCTGATACGTCAATAAATGAAATCAAAAATGCTTTAGAATTTTCTAAATTTTCACCTTTAGAGAGTGAAACTAGAATAATACTTATAAATGACGTTGATAAATTAAGTTTGCCAGCGCAAGATGCGTGTCTCAAAACTTTTGAAGACATGTCGTCAGAATCAATATTTATTTTAATATGCCACGATACTGGTTTACTATCTAGCGCATTTTCATCTAGAATCAGAAAAGAAATAAAATGGAGCATTTTAGACAAAGATGAAATTTTTAAATTTGCTTCTAAGTCAGTTGTCGACGACTTTTCAATAAATGTTTGTGATGGCAGACCAGGGTTATATGAAATTGTTTATGGTGATGAAAGACTCAGAAATTTTTTTGTTATTTTGAGAAAATTAATAACAAATAAACCTTCAAGGGTTGAAATGCCTGAAGCTATTTCTTTTTGCAAAAAAACTTATGCACCATACAGAGAAGCCATAGCACATATATGTTCAAAAGCTGTTAAAAGTTTGGATTTTAAACCTGAATTTTCTGATAATATTGAAAAGGTTTTGTTGTTTGCTTCTAGTTTGATTAAAACGAACGCTAGCATCGAATCGCATTGGGTTTCGTTGGTGTGTGATTTGATGTAACGTCAATAGCATTGTCGGATTTAATTATCATAAATGGTGATGATGAATTTCTGAAAGAAAGGGCTGCTTATGAATATACTGATGGATTCTTAGCCGACGAAATCTTAAAATTTGATTTTCCAGATGATGAACTTAAATACACAGAATTGTCGCAGTGTTATTTATCTGATAAAAGAACAGCATTCTTGATAAGAAATTCCGATAGAATACCTGAATTGCCAATTAATAACAGTTTGTTGATTGTTTTGTCAAAAGAAGACAAGAAATTAAACAGCAAAAGAGCGACTAAAACGATTGACATTCAAAAATTAAAATACAACAAGTATAAAAACGATTACATTAAGTGGATTCTTGATGAAGGTGAACGTCGTAAAATAAATCTAAACCGTGTTGTTGGTGCTCTTTTTGTGAACCATGGAACATGTCTTCGTAAACTTTCTTCTGAGATAGAGAAACTTTCTGTTGTAGCTGATCATGAGTCGCAAATGATTTCACCCGAAATGGCAAAATCAGTGATGTGTTCATCAATTGATTTCAGCCCATTTCTTTTAATTGATCTTGTGTTTGGTGGTGAGACAAAATCTGTTTCAGCTTTTGTCGACAAAATGAAGAAATCAAATTCACATGCTAGTGTCATTTATCCGTTATTAAACAAGCTCGTAGAAATCTTTCAATTTGATTCTGACATTAAATTGAATCGTGATTTTTTAATTAATGAGATTAATTTTTTTAAATCAATCGATCTAAAACTAAGAAAAGGTAATCATTCGGCTTTTGTTGATTTGGAACTCGGATTGCTAAGGTTGTCGGAGGAAATTAAGAATGTCAAGTCTCGGAACAGCGGTAATTGATAATGTTATTCCAATTCGTGAAGAATCGAATGGTAAATCAAAAATTGCTGAAGATATAGGGCGCTGGTCCAGAGTTTTTACTAAAGACAACATCCATCCATTTGATGAGATCAAATGGAAATTTGTTGACGCTTGCATAAAAAATTCAGATGGAAAGGTTATTTTTGAGCAAAAAAATGTTGAAGTTCCAGATTGGTGGGAGCAAAATTGCACAAATATAGTTGCAAGTAAATACTTCAGGTATGTTGGTGAAACGAAAGAATCATCTGTTAAACAAGTCTTTTTGCGTGTTGCAAAGACATTGAGAAAATGGGCAGATGAACAGGGCTATTTTAATACTGAACTTGACGCAAAGATTTACGAAGAAGAATTAATTTGGGCACTTCTTCACCAACTCGGGGCTTTTAACTCTCCGGTTTGGTTTAATTTAGGAATACCAGACAGAAAGCAAGCTGCCTCTGCATGTTTTATATCCGGTGTTGACGATACATTAGATTCCATTATGGAGTTTCAAAAATCAGAAGCAATTATATTTGCTGGCGGTTCTGGGTCTGGTGCTAATCTTTCTAGTTTAAGAAGTTCTTATGAAAAGTTATCAAGCGGTGCTTATGTGAGTGGACCGCTTGCTTGGATGCGCGGTCTTGATCAATATGCACAAGCTATGAAATCTGGAGGTTCTTGCCGGAATGCTGCAAAAATGGTTGTTTTGGATATTGACCATCCTGATATTTTGGAAACAAAAGACGGTAGACCAGGTTTTATTAAGTCCAAAGCTGTAGAAGAAAAACGTGCGCATGATTTGATTTTGAAATGTGGATACAGTAGAGATTATGATGATCCAAATGGTGCATATAAGAATGTTTTATATCAGAATGCTAATCATTCAGTCAGCATTTCTGATGAATTTATGCAGGCAGTTTTGAATGACGATGACTGGACGACGTTAGATTGCTCCGACAAACCAGTTAAGACTTACAAAGCAAAAGAATTGTGGAAAGAAATATCTGAAGCTGCTTGGTTATGTGCTGACCCTGGCGTCCAATTTAGTACAACATTAAATAAATGGCATACTGTTCCAAACAGTGGAAGAATACGATCAACGAATCCGTGTTTTGCTGCCGAGACGAAAATTGCAACCGAATTTGGACTTATTCAAATCGCCGACCTTTATGAACGCATCTTTGACGGAGATGTGAAAGTAGCCGTTCATCTTGGTGACCGTGTTGAGATGAGACCAGCTGTTGTCTTCCCGACTGGTGAAAATCCGCTTTTGTCTGTGAAGTTCAAGTCCGGAAGAGAACTTGTAGTTACTCCGAATCATAATTTTTTGCTTTCAGATGGAACAAAGAAGCCGGCGGCCGAATTGGTGGTAGGAGACCAGGTTGATATTCAGTGCGCTGAAGGTTCTTTTGGGAATTTCGACTGTGGTCTTTCTGATTCTGTTGAATGGTTCAAGATTGCTGGGTTTGTTGTTGGCGATGGGTGGATGACAGAGACTGTACGTCATTCTCGCAAACACACCGAAAAAGGATGGAAGTCTGATTTCCAACATGGCGAAATCGGAATGTGTTTCGGAAAGCATGACAAGGACATTCTATCGAAGATTTCGTCTTTTTTGCATAAACAGGAAATTCCATTTTCACTAAAAACTCAGAGTGGGTCTATTGGTGAATCACCTGATTATATGAGAATTCGTCGTATTGGTCTCTTTCGATCCATTGAGGCTATTGCTTGCCCTGCTGGATCTAGATCTTATAACAAGCGGATACAACCTGGTGTGTTTGAATCGCCTCGTCTGAATCAACTTGCATTCCTGTCTGGTCTTATATCAGCCGATGGGACCTTTCGTATGTCAGCGAAAGGTCACGGCGATAACATTCCGACGAGAGAATTAAGGCTTTCGAGTATGAGCCTTGGATTACTTCAGGATGTCCAGGCGATTTTGCTTAATATGGGCATCAAATCGACCATAATGCAGGATAGAAATTCTGCTTCTAGGTCCGGGAAGTTTACATATACATCAGCTTCTGGCGAGGTTTGTACGTACGATTCGAAACGGACGCTTCACGAGTTGGCTGTTTATGGGCATTCTCTCAGGAAATTGCGTGATGGCATGAAAGAAATTGGCGGTCTTTTGTCCGATCGCAAGCAGGCTCAATTGGATGATTTTCTTCCGGATGGTCATTCTGATCCAATTCATGACGTGTGGCACGACAGCGTAGCATCTGTTGATGATACTGGACGTGTCGAGTTGACTTACAATATGACCGAATTCACGACCCACACAATTATAGCTGAAGGTGTACGAATTCCACAGTGTAGCGAATTTGCGCATATTGACAACACTGCGTGCAATTTGTGTGCTTTGAATTTGACAAAATTTTTTGATGGTGGTGTTTTTAATTTTGAGAAATTTAAACAAGCTGTACGTGTTTTTGTGATTTCACAAAATTCAATTATTGAAAAAGCTGATTATCCGACCGATTTAATTACAAAAAATTCACATAAACTGCGCCCGATTGGATTAAATTATGGTGACCTTGGTTCATTGATTATGAGCCAAGGCTATAGTTATGATTCGAATGAAGGAAGAGTTATTGCTGCAAGAATGGCTAGTTTAATGACTGGTCTAGCTTATCAGGTATCAGCACAATTAGCCGCAAGAATTGGAACGTTTGCTGACTTTGAAAAAAATTGTGAAGATATGCTTTCAATAATGGAAAAACATCAACGGGCTGATGATGATATTTTGAGAAGGTGGTCTCTATCCTCTGACCCACTTGGTGATGATATTGTTAGTAAGAGTGCAGAAGTTTGGGAAGAAACAATACGTCTTGGTAAAAAATATGGGTATTCAATTTCTCAAGCAAGTCTTCAAGCCCCGCTTGGGACTGTGTCATTCTTGATGGGTATGAATACGACTGGAATAGAACCAGCGTTTTCTTTAGTTAGTTACAAGACATTAGTTGGCGGTGGCGTGTTAAAACTCGTTAATCAGGCCACAAAGGATGGTTTGAGAGCTTTAGGTTATACCGATGAAGAAACCGCTGTCATATCTAAATATATAGAAGATAATGACTGTATAGAGGGTGCGCCAGAATTCAAGAATGAACATTTGCATGTATTTGATTGTGCAATGCCATCTGGTGATTCAAGTAGATGTTTAGATCCAATGGCACATATAACAATGATGGCTGCTATACAGCCGTTAATTACTTGTGCTCAAAGCAAAACTGTCAATTTACCAAATAGTGCTACACCGCAAGATATATCAGACATTTATATGGAATCATGGAAACTTGGTTTGAAATGTGTATCTGTATACAGAGATGGTTCGAAATTATCACAGCCACTTGCTACAAAAGAACGAGTTGGTGAACAAAACGGAGCAATTGTGTTTTCTGATTCTGGTCCATCACCAATACAACAACGAAGGCGTCTTCCAGAGGATATAAGCGGACACCGTCATCGATTTGAAATTGACGGATATAAAGGTTATATACAAATGAATGAATATCCGGATGGAAAACTTGGTGAAGTATTTTTGAAATTGGGTAAGCCTGGTTCTACCATATCAGGATTGATTGACGGCTACACTCAACTTCTTTCGATTGCGCTTCAATATGGGGTGCCACTTGAGAAACTCATACGCAGTTTTGTCGATACTAGATTTGAACCGGCTGGTATGACAAGGAACCCAAAAATTCGTTTTGCTAAGAGTCTATATGATTATTTAATGAAATATCTTGATATTCGTTATTATAGTGGTGAAGTAACTGGCATAGCTTATAGACTCGAAGAACCAGATTCACAACCAGCGGCTTCAATCTCAAAGAATAGTGAATCTATTGCGCCTATTACCCAAATTGAACAAAATAATAAGAGAGATTTTAGTGGACCGCCATGTACAACATGCGGGTCATTGACAGTTAGAAATGGTAGTTGTTATTTGTGTAAATCGTGTGGGTCCACAAGTGGATGTTCTTAGTAGATAGAACTATATTTGACATGATTGTTACTGTGGTAAGTTTGCTCACTTGAACTTTCCGAAGAAAGACGAACAATTGGCCTGATTGGTATTATTTGATATGGAAATTGATAATGAACGTGATAGGTATGCGTATGGGTATGACGCCGGTCTAATTGTGGATGGTGTTGTTATTTTTAATGACGAACTAAAAAGACATGTTTTGGTTGATGATGAAGGCGTAATGTTTGATGTTCAGGCTTCGTTGTCGTCTATGGTCGGTAAAACTGTAAGAGTTACCTTGATTCCATTTGAATCAATGCAAAAATTGGCCGATATGGTGAAAAATTCTAATAAAACGTCTGTTATTGTTCCATCAGACGATTAATCATCAATGCGCTTTTCGATGAATGGTATTAAATCATTCCTTTTTGATATGAGAACTTTGCAATTTTTGTAAAGACTCAAATCTTTAAACATGGATAAATTGTGTAAAGAAATATTTGTTATCTCAACTCCACCTATATTTATTGGTTTTACAACTGCCACAGGTGAAACTCTGCCAGACGGTCCAACTTGCCATTTAATGTTAACAACTGTTGACACGCTTGTTGCTGGATCAAATTTCCAAGCAATTTGGCCAAGCGGTCTCATGTTTTTTTCACCCATTGATGCCTGATGTTGTAAATCATTTATTCTTATTACCATTCCATCTATTTCATATGGTATATTTTCTCTGTTAATTGATTCAAATGTTTGAATCATCATATCAATATCACCAACATTAACATTTGGTGTATCAAATCCTAAATTTGATAGTGTTTTGAATTGCTCTGCTTCTGTATTTAATTTTGGCCCAAACATCGTATATGCAAAGAAATGAAGGTTTTTACAATCTTCACCTTTGTTTTTCTTATCTCTTAATTTTCCAGCCGCTGTGTTTCTTGGATTTGCATATTCATCTGAATATTTTTCTTTGAAAATTGATTTTAACATAACCACTTCACCACGGACTGTTATGTCTTCATGTGCATTTATAATCCTTGGCACATTTGGTATCTTGATGGCATTTATTGTTATATTTTCGCCTTCGTAACCATCACCTCTTGATAAACATTTAGTAAGTTTTCCGTGTTCATATATCACTTCTAAACTTGAACCATCGATTTTGTGTGTAATAAGAAATTCTTTAGACTTTGTGTTTGAGCACCATTCAAAAAATTCATTTTTTGAATTTACCTTTTCGAGTGATCCCATTGGTATATTATGAGCAATTTTCTCCCATGGCGTATTAGATTGTATTTCTGCACCAATTGATATTATTTCTTCATTTAACGGGTCCAATTCTTGTAATCTTGACTTTAATGCGTCATATTCTAAATCTGATAGTATCGGATCTAAATTGTAATAAGCATTTCTGGCATTCTTTAATTTTTCTGACAGTTCCGTTATTTCACTCATGTAAAATAGTACGCTGAAATAATAGGCTCTTTGTTATTTTTTGATTTAGACACCGGAGTATAACATGAGTTCATTTGCTAAATCAGCTTTGGAAGTTAGAAATAATCTGGAAAAACTTGATATGAACAAGAAAATTTCTAGCCCATTTCATATTGTGGCTCAGGCTGTTCAAGAAAAGTTGTTAGTTGAAAGAGATGAAAATTGGCACAGAGTTAATAGTTATATTGCAGATATCTTAAAGGATATACATATGACGTTTGCAAAATTGGCCAGACTTCAAACTGATTTTGCTGGCAATGAACTCTCCACATTAGAGAATATTTCTGAAAGAGTTTTAGATCTTGGTAGGGATGTTTCTGAATTTTCTAGGGCTTTCTATAAAGGTGATTTAGACATAGTACCATCTGAAACTGTTTTTGGTGGTGGTGCAGAAGTTCAGCATTCCGAACTTGAATCGTCCGGACCTCCACCAGGGCCGCCCCCCGGCGCTTCTCCGCCACCTTCTTACGATGAGTTTGAAGCACCTGCTGAGGGTGCTGGTACTGAAGAAGAAACAGAAGAAGGGCCAAAAGAGGAAGAAAAAGAGCCTGAAGAATAAATGTACATTTATTAAGTGAATGAATACTTTCAAATACCTGATTTTTGCCCAGAATGCAATTCATCTTTAACGCAAGAAGGACAATTTTTATATTGTAGATCAAAAGCATGCCCATCTAAATTATCCGGGGCTGTTTCAGTTTGGGTTGAAAAGCTTGGACTTTTGTTTTGGGGTGATTCCCTTATAAATAAACTTACAGACCAGAATAACCCAAATGTGTCGTCTATTGCTGATTTATATAGACTAAGTATTGATGATATTTCTAAGTGTTGTTCTGGTAAAAAAGTTGCCGAAAAATGTTATAAACAATTACATGACCAAAAATCAGTACCATTACAATTATTATTATCAGCTTTGAATATTCAATTACTTGGTATAGCAACAGCAACAGACATAGTTAGCTGCGGTTTAAACACAGTTGATAAAGTTATTTCAGCCAGCATTGATGATTTTGCTAGAGTTCAAAATATAGGAAATAAGACAGCTGACATAATATACCATGGAATACAAGATAAGAAAGATATTATTATTGATTTGTCAACTGTATTGAACATCATTAGTGATGTTCCTGGCCCACTTTCTAATTTGTCATTTTGTATTACTGGTGCTTTAACTAAACCAAGAAAAACTGTCGAAAAGATAATAATGGATGCTGGTGGAATTGTGAAGGGAACTGTTGGTGTAGGGTTGTCATATCTCGTAACTAATGACAATAATACGACTTCTTCAAAAATGAAGAAAGCAACACAACATGGAGTTAGAGTCATATCCGAGTCTGATCTTTATTCTATGTGCGGTAGGAGCTGAATAACATTTATGTCTGATCAATCAGAGACAATAGTTGGTAATATTTCGTCTATTATCTTTCAGAAGAAAGATACTGGATTTCATATACTTAAAGTTGAACTTGATGGTAATAAAAAAACAGTAGATGTAAAGGGATCGTTCCCAGAAATTTTATTAAGTAAGGGACTTAAGGTTAGATTTAACGGTAAATATGTAGATCATCAAACTTATGGTAAACAACTTCATGCAACTTCATGCGAAGTTATACCAGAGAAGGGTAAAAATGGAATAGTGTCTTATTTAATTTCTAGTGTTCCATCTATTGGCATAATAACGGCGAATCGTTTGTATGATATATTTGGTGATGATCTTCCAAATGTTCTTGATTCAGACCCGGGAAAAATAAAAGCTCTTGATTTTTTAAAGAAAACACAAATTGATTCAATATTGAAAGAATGGTCAGAATCTTCTGAAAAAAGAACTGCAGCAATATTTCTTGGAGATTTGGGGTTAGGTCCATCTCAAATTAGATCTGTATTTAACAAATTTGGCGTTAACACAAATCTTGCTATTAGGAGTAACCCATATTTACTTGCTGATTGTTCTGGGATTGGGTTTTACACGGCTGATCAAGCCGCCAGAAAACTTGGTATTGGAGTTGATGATCCTAGAAGGATCAAAGCAATAATAATGTTTGCCTTGAATGAACTTTCAACAAGTGAAGGACATGTGTTTGCAACATCTGACCAAATAAAAAATTCTGTTAGCAAATTGTTTAAAAAACACAATCTTGAATTGTTCTCAAATGGTAACACAATTTCAGACCCAGTTTATTATCCAAATCTTCTTGATCTTGAAAAAGATGGTAGAATAGTATTGCACAATACATCAATTTACCAAAGTCATTCTTGGGAACAAGAAAACCAATCCTCTTATTCATTGGCTAAAATATTATCTAAACCAACTAGAAATCTTGGTGATCTTGAAGTATGTTTAAAAGAATTTGAGTCTTTGAATGATCTTGAGTTATCCGATGAACAAAAGCAAGCCTTTTACTTGTTGAAAAATTCAAAAGTTTGTGTCGTTTCTGGTTACCCAGGAACTGGTAAAACACTTTTAATGAGTTTATTTGTTTACTTATTTAAAAAGAATAAGTTAGATTTTACTCTCATGTCACCAACTGGCATAGCAGCTAAACGTCTTTCACAATTGACCAAAGAACCAGCGTACACAGTTCATAGGGCTCTTGGGTGCGGTAGAGACGGGGTTTGGGAATTTAATAAATATAATAAATATCGTGTTGATGCAGTGATTGTTGACGAAGTTAGTATGTTAGATTCATCAACATTTTATCATTTAGTTAGCGCACTTCCTGATAATGTTATATTAATTATGGTTGGTGATTCTGCGCAGCTTCCGTCAGTTGGCCCCGGAGCTGTTCTTAAAAGCTTATTTAGTTGTTCTGACGTTCCGCACATTAACTTAACTCGTATTTATAGGCAAGAAGGTGAATCAGGTATTATAAGGGCTGCACACCAAATTTTGAACGGTGGTCCAGTTGACATAGCGTTCCACGCTAAAAATGATTTTTTATTCTTCAAATTTAATCCATCTGATGTTGTTTGTGAACTACGTAAAATAACATCTGAATTAAAGGAAAAAGACGCCAATTTTCAAGTAATAGCACCAATGTATGACGGCGATCTCGGTGTTAATAATTTAAACACAGAACTTAGAAAAGTATTAAATTCTAATTTTATAAATGGAACGGCCGCCAAATTAAATCATGGTGAGTCAGATCTGTATGAAGGTGACAGAGTTATGATTATTAAAAATGATTACGACAGAATGGTATTTAATGGTGATGTTGGAAAAGTTCAAAAGATATCAATTAAAAAAGGAATAATTGAAATTAAAATATTTAATTGGTTTGATTCCGAATCGAATCCGCCAAAATATATTGATAGAATATTCAATTTTTCGATTGATGAAGCCAGACAAGTATTACGTGTTGCGTATGCTTGCACTGCTCATCGTTATCAAGGTTTAGAAGGTGATTATATTTTGTTGCCAATGACAATGTCTTACGGTCCGATGCTTTACAGGAATCTTGTATACACTGCCATAACCAGAGCAAAAAAGAAAGTGTTTTTGTTTGGTGACCCGAGAGCATTAGATGTTTCTGTATCAAACAATAAAGAAACAATTAGGAATACAAATTTATCGCAGTTTGTTAGTGACAAACTTAGAGAATTGAAAACTGAAGATGTGGTCGATGGATGAGTCTAAGCAAATCGTATTAATTTCTGTTTTCTGAACATAAATTCTATAGCGGAAATTCTTTTTTGAATAAGCTCTTGTGTTGTATCTTCAACACAAGATTGGTGATTTATGTCTGAAATTAGAATTATCACATCATCGGATGAGCATCTATGTGATCAAAATCCCGGGTTCAGGAAAGATAATTATAGAGATTCGATTCTTAAAAAATTAGAATGGCAAGGTGAATTTGCTAAAAAATTTAATGCCAATGTTTTTCTTAGGGGTGGCGACTTCTTTCATACAAAAGCAGCTAATAAAACATCACACGCCACCGTAGCTTTATCTGCTCAAATTCATCGTAATTATTCTTGCCCGGTATACTCAATTATAGGTAATCATGATATAACATATAATGATTGTGAAACTATATCACGTCAACCACTAGGTGTTCTTTTTGAAACCAACATTTTTAGATGTCTTAACACTGAAATCATAACATCAAAGACTCTTAAGGTTAGAGTTATTGGAATTTCTTATTCGTCTGATCTTACGGTAGAAAAGATTAATAGTATTTGTAAGAAACAGAAAGATGACGTTTATACAGTTGCATTCATACATGCACTTGCTGCATTTAGTCCAGAAGAGCGTATACAGAGATTTTTCAATGAAACAATTTTTGACTACCGTGATTTAGTTTTTGATGGTTGCCCAGATGTGTATGTTTTTGGGCATTATCATAAAGATCAAGGCATACAGGATTTGCACGGTGTTAAATTTGTAAATCTTGGTGCTATTTCAAGAGGAGCTTTAACATTTGATAATCTTGAAAGAAAGCCAAAAATTTGTTCTTTAATTTTCAACTCTCGCGGTGTCTCGGTAGAAGAGCATATTGTTCCACATGCTGACGCTTCTGTTATTTTTGATTTAGAGAAAAAGACTAAATTAGAGGAAGAACGAAAAAGCTTAGATGATTTTATTAAAAACCTTAGAAAAAATGCTGAATTGTCAAAATCAATCACTGCTAGAACTTGGTTTGATAAATTCGATTGGAGTCAATTTGACTCCAGTCTAAAACAGACTGCTATTGAGATATTGGAAGCTGCTGAAGCCGGGGTTTTGGATGAATAATTACATTAGTTATTCTAGTTTTAAATGTTATAATACATGCCCAAAAAAATATTGGTTTTCGTATATTAGCAAACCAATTATTGATAGAGACCCAAGAAACGCATTGTTTGGTTTAGCAATTGGCAGAATATTTGAAATATTTTATAACGAAAATTTGTGGAAAAGGGAAGATTGCGATGTTTATGTATTAAATTTGATCGACACATGTATTGGTTATGCATGTTCTGAGAAACGTTTCGATGTTTCGTCTGACCAGTCTTTTCTAGATCAGATTAAATCTGACCTTTTGTGTTTTGTTCCAAAATCAATGTCAGTAATAAGAAAACATAAATTATTATCGATGAACAGCCATTCTGAAGTCAAATTAAATGTTGATTATTCGTATAATAATACTAAAATTAAACTTGGTGGCAGAGCTGATTTTATTCATTATATTGAAGATCAAGTTTGGATAATTGATGGTAAAGGTTCAAAGTATAGGGAACAGTATACTGATACTGATCAATTAGTTTGGTATGCTATCCAACATTATCTAAAATATCAGAAAGCTCCCGCCCGTCTTGGATTTTGGTACTATAGATTCTATGATGATCCGATTCAATGGGTTCAATACGATGCTGACTCGATGCGGTCGCTTTTGTCTAAAGCAATGAACACTATTTCAAACATAAACTCTGGTAAGTTTGTAGCGTCCACTTCATTTAATTGTGAAATGTGCGATTATAAAAAAATTTGTGATGATGGAAAAAAGTTTTTGTCGTTTGAGTCAAAGCAGAGCTCATTAGACATGGAGAGGATATGATGGATAAAAACATGACGTTTGAAGAAATTGAAACAGAATTTAACAGCATTGTGTCAAGAATAACTTTGTGTAAAGAACATAAAATGAAAATAGAAGCTGAACTTGCAAGCAGAAGAAGAGAACTTAAAGAGATGATAGACGAAGCCACAAAAGCTGGGTTTGATCCTGATAATCTACCTGATGATATAAGAAAATCTAAAGAAATATTAACAACTAAAATGCAACTAATATCAGCTGATTTAGATCATGCAGAGAGTATATTAAAACCAATTGTAGAATTGATAGAGCGTAATAAATGACGTCATACATTTTTCAAGTCCAAAATGTTAAGAAAGCGTTATCGATCATTAGAACTGTTAAACCAGAAGATGATGATTTTAGAATTAAATTTAGTGAAAATTCTATGATAGTTTCGTCAGCTGATAAAAGAAGAAAGTCAACAAGCATAGTTGCATCAGTTGATTCAAGTACATCAGTCGGTTATATGTCTGATGAATTTAGCATACCATTTGAGAAGAAAATTTTATTTGAACCTGAATCTGATATGATGTCTATATCAATTAATGATGAGTCTATATCTATATCTGGTAAATCCGATGTTAATAAAAAGAGAGCTTCTATTAAAAAACGTGTAAACAATAAGTTGTCTTTGTTTAAAATTCCTGATATTCCTGATAACATTGAACCAATAAAATCAAATGCTTTAATTGATATAATAAATCACGTGTCTCCATCTGCTAAAATAGATGAGACTAAGTCAGAAGAAGACATGAGACTTAATCAAGTCCATTTTTTTAAAAACCATGTGGTTGCTAGTGCTAGATTTTATGCTTCTGTCGTCGAATTAGAAAATTTTCCAAGCGAAACATCAATAGTTAGTTCCGATATCCCTCTCATTAAATCTTTTTGTTCCAAAATTGGAACAAAAAATAACATTTTCATTCATGACGATGGATCGCGCATACATTTTTCATCTAATAATTCATTTTTGACACTTAGTAAAGTCCAATGTTTGAATCGTCCAACACCGTCAGTTTTTGGTGTTGATGAATTTAAAATTAGAATACGTATAAAATCTAAATTATTGTCTGAGTCATTGAATTGGGTTGATGCTGCAATAGAAGGTACACAAAGAATAACACTTCTCGCAGATTGTAAATCAAACACATGCAAATTTATGCAAGGCACGAATGATCTTGCTTCTATTGATGTTAATTTTCTGCTTGGTGATGGTCTTAAGATAGATTTACCAGCTAGGGTGCTTAATACTGTAATTGAAAATTTGGAGTCTGAGTATGTCGACTTATTAACTTGTCATCCGAAATCTGCCAATTTATTTCAGATCTATTACGAAAGTGGTCCGCTGAAAATAACACACATGATGCAAAAAATGAAAGAAAGGTAATAATGGAGTCAATAATTCAGACGAGATTACAAAATATGACTAACAACATCAATAAATTAAAATCTTACAGATCTTTTCTTGAGAGTCAAGCTATAGAGGCTGAACAAGTAATACATGATTCGAACTATAATGCTAATCTGAATCAGAGATGTTCAGAGATATTTAAGAAATTGTTGGAAGATTCAATAAAGCAAAACATAGATTCGATTTCTGAATTAGTGACACAGGGTTTGGATCATGTTGTTCATGATCAAAGGTTATCTTTTAAGATAGAACAAGAACCAAAATACAACAGAATTTCTATGAAATTCACATTAAATGACGACGGCACTGAAGGAGACCCGTTGGATTCTTTTGGTGGCGGACCGGCGGTAGTAATATCGTATATACTCCGTTTAGCCATGATGACGAGACTTGGTATGGGGAATTTGTTGCTACTTGATGAGTCAATGGCTTCTCTTGCGAATCATTATATTCCGAATGCAGCATCTTTTATGAAAAAACTTTCTGAGCAAACTGGCATAAATATACTTATGGTAACTCATAATAATGAATTTTTACAGCGTGCGCATACAGCGTATAAGGGTTCTAAAGATGGTTGTCTAAAACTTAGTAAGGTTCATACATCTGAATTGGGGTGAATGTGAAATCGGAAGACACGATTAGAAGACGTCTAAAAAAACTTCGTATTGCGTATGCAAAACAATATGTTGAATTATCTCAATCAAAAAAACCAAGTAACTGTGTATACAATTATGAATATCAGAATGATACTCACGACAACTCAATTCAGAAAGAATTTGAAAGGGCCCCACGCATAAGCAAAACTTTAATTGTTATAAACAATTCTTCATCTATTAGGATATGCACATACGGATCAAAATTCCCAAATGATTGGAATGGTGATGTCGTATGTGACAACGATTCTGTGTCGTATTCGTGTAAATATTTTACTCCAAAGGTTGTCCTTAGTGATTCATTAAAAAATTTTCAAAATCTGGTGTCGAATGACAAGTACGTATCTGAGCATTATAAAGATGTAGCCGTGTTGCAGTGGGTTCTTGATGAACGAATAGCATTATATAAATTTTCATTTTTTGAAAAAATGATTTTGTTTTTTGTTCGTTTGAAATATTTAATTTTTGGTTCCAAACATAAAAAACACGTGGTTGTGCCGGTTCCTCGACTTGATGGACTTTGGGATGATAATCTTAAATAGAATTCTAGATCATGATCTTCATAGATCGAAGGGTGATACGAAAATTCCGTATATGTTAGAACATCCTGCAAAACCGTGGTTTTTCCCAGCAATTATTAGTAATAGTAGAGGTGAATTTATTGTAAGCTCATCAATATTTGATAATGGAATGGTGCGGGTTGGTGTGTTTGATCATGCTCAGGATAGAATTGATGATCTTATAAATGAACTTTTTGATGCAGCTTATTGTTTGTCAATTAAAGAAAACTTTGGAAATGTGTTTAACCAACCAGAATTGGCATTTTCGTACATAAAAGATTCGAGCGGGTTCATTAATCAACCTCATGTTTGTTTGATACCATTTGATTTTGATGTTAATAAATTTGGTAAGAAAAATTTAACGCAAAAGTCAATATCAATTGAACTTGAAGGTGATACAAAACATGACGTGAGTTACAGGACTTTTTACAGAAAAACTTGCAGACTTATTGAATGTAATGTGAAATCTCCGGTTTTTCTTTCAAGACCAGATTTTGTTGGTATGTACACCCAATTTTTGGGCGGAAAGTCTGCCATATTACTTCATAATGTAAAACTCGGTATCGCATTTTGGGACAATGCATAATGTTTTTAATGAATTTCTTAGAATGGGCAAATGCTGGTCTTTTATCAAATGACGAAGCTTCCAACTATTTATTGAGTCGTGGTGTATCGAACGAACAATTTGTTCGTCATTGTATCGGTTTTACTGTTGGTAATTTTAGCCCTGATCCAAAATCCGATAAATCACACAGTCTTGACTGTAATAATGAAGAAAAATCAAAACAGTGTGACACATGTAAATATATAAGATGGTCCTCTACAATCGATAATTTTGAAGGCAGAAAAATACAGAATGTTGGAAATAGAATAAAAGATTGCATAGTTTTTCCTCTTACGTCGTATTCCGGTAACCCAATCGGTTTTCAAGTTAGGTCATTGCGCGAAAAATCATATGACACCTATATGGTGTCAAGACGGCCTGAAGCGTATTTTTTTGGCACCAGTTCTGCTATCCATAGTGTGTGGTCTTCAAAAGAAGTTTGGATAACTGAAGGGCCTGTTGATCAATTGACTATAGAACGTCTTATAACGCCTAACGTGTTGGCTCTTACTACTAACTCAGTAAATAGACAACAGAAAAAATTTTTAGATCGTTTTATTGATTTGGTTTATTCTTGTCTTGATTTAGATGGTGCTGGCAGATCCGGGTTCAAAAAATTGTTATGTTCGGATAGAGATTTCGAGATAAGAGATGTTAAATATAAACGTCTTGGATTTGATTCAAAAGATGTCAATGACCTGTGGAAAAAAATAGGAGACGATAAATTTAAAAGTCATTTGTTGTCTTGTATCTGAAAGGAATGAAATGGAGAACAATTCAAAAACGCTTTTTGGTGATGCTGAAGCCGTTGAAACAATAGCACAAAAGTTAATACCAAAATATCATACACATTTAGCATCAGCTAGAATAAAATATGTATTTAGAAGTAAATCAACAAAGCGTGGGGGTGTAAATATCCCAGGCAATGTTGCAAAATTGTCTGGGAAATATGAATTTTTACTTAGTTCAGATTTTTTGATAGAAGTTGCTCTTGATTTTTGGAATGATTTATCCTCAAAACAAAGATCAGCTTTGGTTGACCATCTTTTGCAAAAATGTTGGGGTGAAGAAGATGAAAAATCAGGTGAAATGAAATGGAAGATAAGAGCCCCAGAAGTGCAAGAATTTATTGAAATAGCTGAGAGACATGGGCAGTGGACTGATGATTTAGTGAAAATTGCTGATGTTTTTGTTCAGAAAGATGAATAATGCCTCTTGATTTGAAATATAGGCCAACTAGGTTTGACCAAGTAATTGGTAATGATGGTGTTATTAAATTGTTAAAGAGAAGAAGTATTGCAAAAACTTTAACTAATCAATCAATGATATTTGGTGGGTCAAAAGGTTGCGGTAAAACAACTCTAGCTAGGATAGTGTCAAGGGCTATTTATTGTGATGCGTTGAATGACGGTGAACCGTGTAATCTATGCGATAGTTGTTTGTCTATATTGAATGAAACTTCATCAAGTTTTGATGAATTTGATGCTGCTGTTCACGGCACTGCTGAAAAGATAAGGCTTATAGTCAAAGATTTGGAATTTGTTCCAATTGATGGAAAACCACGCGTTTGTATTCTTGATGAAGCTCATCGTCTTTCTAAAGCGGCACAAGATGTCCTATTAAGGCCAATAGAAGACAGAAGAATAACTGTCATATTTTGTACTACAGACCCAGATAATGTTCAAGATGCTATTAGATCAAGGATGGAGGAATATCCTGTTATAGCTCCATCTAATGAGTTGTTGTTTGGGTTTCTTGAACGAATATGCAAATCAGAACGCATAGAATTTGATAGTGAGGCCTTAAATTCAATATCAGTTATGACTGAAAGGTGCCCTCGTGTTTGTTTGAATACGATCGAATTATTATCAAGTGCAGGAAAATTATCAAAAGAATTGGTTTGGGAACATTTTAGAATGGGTAGTTATGATTTAGTTACAAAAATTATTTCAAATCTTAATTTTAATAAACCAAATATGATAAAGTATTTTGATGAATTATCTAATGCAGAAAGCCCAACGTGGATAAAAGAAAAACTAGTTTTAGCCATCGTATGTGCTGTTAGACAAAATTTTGGCATAAAACACAATTTTCCATTACCGATTGTTTGTAACAAATTTGATTATGATTATTTTTCAAACGTTGCTTCAAAATTATCATCCATATATCATCCAAATCTTTATGATATAGAAGCTGTATTATATCATAATGTCAGTCGCGATCTCGTTCAAAAAACAACTGTTGAAGTTGTAACTAAACCAGTTGAAGTTAATGTTTCTTTAGACAAGAAACAAAAAGTTATAACTGTAGATGGTGTTTCTTTTTCGTCAGATGAGAAACTAACTACTTTAGATGGTAAAATTGAAAAACCGGCGTCTGTTATAAAAGACAAGCCAGTTTTTCAATCGAAAAATGATTCACGCTATGTCCCGATCTCTGAAAAAGAATTCGCGTCTTCGTTACTCGAAGGTCTCAAATCATTCAAATAAATTACCTGATACAAATAATGGCACAAACAAAAAATGGGTGTGTGTTGAATTAACATTAATTGGTGAGAAGGAAAAGAAATTAGACCTGATTTCAAGATCAGCCCGTCAAATACTTGGTGACGTATCATTAGATGTGTTCATACCAGCTGTCACGCAGAAAGTTAGGGATGAATTTTCTGTTTTGTCATTTTTGGATGGGTATATATTTATTCTATATAAAGAAGATGTGTTTTATACAAGATTACAAGACACAAATTATTTCAAATCCATTTTGACTAAGCCAGTTTACGAAGGAAGAAGGAAAAAATATGTTGTGTCGTTATTAGATGACTCCGATCTCTCGCACATGAGAAAAAACATGGAGTCATTAGACCGTGGTGATTTTAAACCTGGTGAAATAGTAAAAGTTATAAAAGGAAATTATAGGAATTTGAACGCTGAAGTAATTGAAGTGTTGGATGATAATAAAACAGTCCAGGTTTATGTTGAATTAAGATCTAAAAAAATTGTTATAGATTTTCCAGCAACTTATTTGTCTAGATTGTAATATATATTATGTTTGGACGTAAATCAATAGAATCTAATATTTTGATTGATGGTAATAACATTATTCATAGAATCTTTCATGCATTTGTAAAATCTGATTCTAACAGGCCGCTTGTCACTGGTGTATTTGATGTTTTGTCATCTTGGATTAGGAAAATTCCAAACCGTGGAAAAATTTTTTTGTTCTTGGATGGAAAACCAGAAATGCGTTTGCGTCTTGATCCAAGTTATAAGAACAGGGAGCGTGAACCAATCTTTTCGAATTTAAGTGTGGAACTCAGTGATGGTTTTGAAGCAAAAAGTGATTTTGACGCTATTGTTCATTTATTTGGTTTATTCGGTGTTGACATATTTTGGCATCCTCATGAAGAAGCCGATGATCTTATTAGTAGCTTCGTAAAACAAAATTGTGATAAATTGAACATTATTATATCTTCTGACAAAGACTTTTATCAATTGGTCAATGATAATGTTATTTTATTTAGACCTAAATCAAATTCTGACAATTGGTTTTATGATCCGGAACGTGTCTATGAAGAAGGTTTTAAAGACGTAAAAGTTAGACCAAACTGTATAAGATTATTTAAATCATTGACTGGTGATACATCAGACAACATACCTGGCGTACCAAGATTGAGAAGATTAATTGCTGCAAATTTAAGTCAGAATTTGACGATCGATGCGTTGTACGCATCTGGTTTTCCAGGCTGTTCAAAACGTGAAAGAAATTTAATCATAAACATGAGACCAAGGATTGATCTTAATTACGAATTAGTTGGGTTCAGGAACATAGACCCACTAGATAATTTCAAAATTGAATCGACTGAAAATTTTGAAATTGCTGACGAAATCCTCAGAAAAAATTTCAATTCTGTTATAGATTCTTCAGCCTTCAAAGTTGGGTCTGGCAAGAAAATAATAATTTCTGATTCTCTTGGATTTTTGGACCCGGTTTGATTTGTATAGTTAGATATCAGCCTGTCAGTGCTCCAGCTGCAGGTTATATTTAGACATAAATAAAACCGGGCAAACGCAGACACATACCTAAATCAACATCACTGCTAGTAATCTAGCACTGGAGCTTGGTATGTCGTCTCACATTTTGATACAGAGCCCGGATGATATGTCTGCAAAATTTAGCAATGAAAAAAGGCTTGGTTGGGAAGAAGCCGATGCTGATCTTGATCAATTAATTGAACAAAATTTACAGCGTGATAAAGAAGAAAATTTATTTAATGGTAAGAAATTAGATTTTGATGCTATTTTGCCATATTTGGAAAGAATTCCAGCTCGCGAAGCTGACCTAATTAAATTATATCATAAAGATAGATTAAAACAAGAGCAGATAGCCAGGTTATTTGGTATAACACAAGCAGCTGTTTCATATCGGCTTCACCGTGGTATTAAGAGAATTAGGTTTCTTAGAACAATTCCGGAACTGAACAGAGAAGACTTCGACATTGAACTTGGACCAAAATTCAATGAACAAGACAGGGAAATATTATGGAGAATGTATGAAACAACATGTCAAAGTGAAATAGCAAAGCAAATGGGGTTGACTCAAGGACGGGTTCGTCACAGGTTTTTCAGAGCTTTAAATCGTATAAAGGAACTTATCGCCAACGAAGTTAGAGATAAACAAACTTACGTACAAATGTTAGTTAGTCAAAGTGAACACACAGAACTTATAGAATCAGCCAAAGAAGACCTAGAAAAATGTATTCACAATAGTAAATATTCTAAGTATTGGAAAGTATTTTTCGCTATAAGTGACAAGCATTTCAACCTCTTACACGAGGTTGTCTTTCCTCAGTTTGCAGACCGTGGTGATGCACAAATTTTACCTATTGGTTGATTTATCATGTGCAACACTGTAAAGTATTTATCAGATGTTGCAACAATTAGAACAGATTGGCATACCAGCGCATATTGTTGATATTGATTCTTTAACTGATATAATCAAAATATCTAGAAAATCCCAAATAGTAATAAGATGTTCTTGTGGAACCAAATTAAAATTAAAGATTTCCTCAATCTTAAGAACTATTAAGAGAGTTGGACATTATAGGTGTTTATCCTGTGGGATAAAATCAAAGCACACTGATAAAATTTATCAAGAAAGACATAAACACGGAATTATTAAATCTTGGTCTGACGACAAAAGAAAGAAACAGTCTGAAATTTCAAAAGAACGATGGTCAAACCCAGAATCGGTCCAAAAACTCAGGACAACTTTGAGTGAAGTTTGGAAAGATACAAGTAAAAGACGACAAGCATCAATAACGACTTCTAATCTATGGAAAGATCCAATATATAGAAATAAATACGTTAAATATTGGTCTGATCCAAAAAATGTAGAACTTCAACGTGAAAAGATCCGTAAATTACACAAAAATGAAGAATATGTTGAAAAACAAAGATTATTTAAATCCACTAGTGAATATAGATATTTGCAATCTGATTTAGCCATTGAGCGTTGGAAAAATTTAGAATATAGAAATTTGATTATTAAATCGCAAAAATTGGTTTGGTCTAATGTTGAATTAAGAAAATTGGTGTCAGATAATGTAAAAAAATTGTGGAAAGATCCGATATACATAGAAAAACAACTAAAGGCGGCTTCTGATAAGAATTTATGTATTCTCAAATCAGAAAATGCCAAGAATCAATGGAAAAATCAAAAGATTCGTTCTGATATAACTGCTAAAATCAAGGAAACCTATTCAGATCCAAAACACAAAATTAGAGTATCTGAGTTTTTTAAGAGTAGGTGGAGTGACCCCGTTTTTAAAGAAAAGATGGCGAAAGCACGTTCATCAATTTTATTCAATGGTAAAGATAGTATCCTTGAAAGAGTTGCTCAACAATTATTAGAATCACTTGATATTAAATTTGTTAGACATCATGTTATTGGTTATTTTGAGTTTGATCTTTATGTTCCTGATCATAATTTATTGGTAGAATGTAATGGTGAGTATTGGCATTCTATACGAAAATCGGATGATGCATCAAAATTTTCATATATAGACAAATATTTTCCTGATTATCGTATTTTGTATTTGTGGGAGCGTGATTTTTTAAATCCTGGCCTAATCAAACAAAAATTAACCAAAGAATTGTTTGATAACAGCTCCCAGATTGAACAGTGTGACTTTTCTTTTGATCAGGTTCGAATTAATAAATTAAATCCGAAAAAATTAGAACCCAATTCTTATTATTCTGCTCCTGAAGAATTTTTGCAGTCATTCCATTATGCTGGATATGGTAGAACAGCTAAAGTTGTGTATGGGGCTTTTCTTGATGAAAAATTGATTGGAGTTTGTAAATTTGCATCACCGGTTAGAAAAGAAGTAGCGACTTCAATGAATTATGCTTTCAGTCAAATGTTGGAATTGGATAGATTTTGTATACACCCTCAATATCAAAAAAAGAATTTTGCGTCTTGGTTCATATCGCGGTGTTCTAAACTAATATTTTCTGAAAATTCTAAATTATTGGTTCTTGTCAGTTTTGCAGATTCAACCTTTGGTCATTTTGGTACAATCTATAAAGCTTCAAATTGGAAACAGCTACATGTTACAAAACCTGATTATCACTATATTAGTCAAGAAGGATTTGTTATACATAAAAAAACATTGTATGATCATGCTCAAAAGATGGGAAAATCAGAATCCGATTATGTTAATCAATTTGGGTATATGAAGGTGTTTGGCAAATCAAAAACAAAGTTTGTGTTGACTCGTGATTGATTATCAACTGTAATATTTGCAATGCGTCGCCGTTCTTTTTTATTGTCGTTATTAGTTGCACCTAACATTTTTGCTGAAGAGTCTAAACCAAACTTGTTGATTGGAGATAGCCTAGCTTATATGCTTGCTAGGCCGTTAAGAATTGCTAGTAAAAAACACGGTCAAATTCTTCGTGACACTTCTCGCGGTGGAACTAATACTAATCAATGGATAACAAAAGGATGGTTTAGGCAGGCTTTGTCTGATTTTAAACCAAAAACTGTTTTGGTTTCTCTTGGCGTTAACGATTGGGGCGTAAAAGTTAACCGAGAGGCATTCCCAAAAAATGCTAAGAAAATCGTAAACATAGCACATAAACAAAACGTCGAAATTGTTTGGTTGTTGCCACCGAAATTAAACCCGAAGAAGGTTAAGACTGACTTCATAAAATCTGGTGTTGAGCAATCAGGGGCTGATCGTTGGCACGACGCTTCGAAATTAGACATGGAGTTATTTGACGGTATACATCCAACATTTAAGAGTTTGAGTGTTTGGGCTGAAGATTTATCAAAATATTTGTATGGTTAAATATTGGATGGTAATATGACTTAGATTTTCGCATAGCTGTTCGTTATGATTGGAAAGTGAAATAATTTTGAGAATAAGATTAGCTTTCGATTATTTCTTTTGTTTTTATTTCGCATTCTTTTAGATATTTTTCATATTGTGACTTATTGAATCCATATTTTTCACAATGTTCGACAATTTTAGGTATCCATAATTGTCTATTCCATCCAATAGTGTGACAACTTACTTCACATTTTATTACGCATTCGTCAAGAGACAATGGATAGACTATGTTTCCGCAATATGGACAAAATGGCAAAATAGAGTTTAGGTTTTTTGGCGGTTGTGGTTCGTTCATGCCAGAACTTACATTTTTATAGTTTCTTTTTTGGTTAAACTTTCATTGTGGTAGATAATTAGGCATGGCCTATACTGTTTCTGGTGGTGGATTTGAATTTAGCATACCATCTGTTGGTGGCACATGGCTATGGACTACGAGAGCAAACAATATAAATGGGTATGGGCAAAGATTTGAAATAATTGATATTAGGTCGCCTTTTGGACCGCTTAATAGCGTAAATTTACCACTTCCAGGTGATGTCGTTGAAGCTATGGCAAATTCCATAACTTCTATGACTCAACAGGTTCAATCATCAATATATCTCGTGTCTCCAAGTCCGGCTTTGTTTGTTCTTACTGTTACTGAAGGATCTTCGCCTGAAGACGTTGGTGACGTTATAATAATGAACAACGGTGCATTCGGGTCGTTTTTAACAGCTAACGCTGTTCCAGGCGCAGCTTGGCTATCAACAACTCCAACCCAAGCCGTCGGAATATCACAAAATTTAACTGCAACATTTGGAGTTCGTGTTGATCCGTCACAATTATATGCGTCTGAATCACCTTATAGTGGGTCAATAACAATATCAGATCAAAGTAATTCTAATATGTTATCGACCGTTTCAGTTGTTGTTACTGTGTTACCAAAACCAGTAATTTCAGTTCTGCCATTAACAGTTACATTTTCAATAGCTGTCGGTTCTTCTTCGTCTGGTATCAGCATATTGACTGTTTCAAATGTTGGCCCTGTTACGTCAACTATGACATTTACTGTTGCAAAAGTTAATAATACTAGTGCATGGTTATCAATAGACCCAATTTCTGGCGGCCCACTTATTGGCGGTGAATCAACTACAGTTTCGTTGTCTATTGTTGCTGGTGCTGTTCCTCAAATAGTTGGCGTATACAATGATACAATCCGTATTCAATCACCAACAGCTTCTAATCAGTATATAGATATTCCAATAACTCTTAATGTGACAGAGGAGTAAGTCATGAAGATAGAGGACATAAGGCTATCATCGAGTTCAGTTGATGATTTTTTTAATCCGCCAAAATCTCGTCAAGCTGGCAACAGAATGAGAATTGCTGGTTTACTTGATTTGGCTGGGTTTCAATTTGTTGCCGATGACAAATTAGTTAGACTTTCAAAAAATGACTTTTGGAAACTAGGTGAAGATGAAAACGGGTCTTACATAGAGCGTCTTGTTGATGATGATCAAGGTCCTGTAGTTGAGGTTTAAAATGAGTTTAGAAGACATTGCAAAGCGGATCTCAAATTCACACACTCGGACAGCCGGGTTAATAGAATTTAAGAAAGACCAAGGACCGCTACGAAGGGATATAAGATTTCGTGAATTTGAATTTGACTCTAATTCGCATCGAGATTTAGCTAAAATCTTGTGGGCTGCACAAAGGTCACATAGTTATGCAACTGCAGCTTTTAGAATTTTTTCTAAAATGTCATCTTCAAAATTTAGCCCTGATGGACTTCTTGGTGGACGTGGGTATATACAATCAGTAAAGGACCTAAGAGCCGCTCTTGCAAATTCTGTTGAATTATTGTCATCATTTTCTGATACAATCCACGATGAAATTAGTGCTCCACACTGGAGAAACGCTACATCTGATGAGATTGAAGAAATTGTAGATGACGTTCAAGAAATTCGATCTAATCCTGAACAGCACGTTGAACAAGAATACGAACAAGAAATATTCGAGAATCCAAAACCAGAAAACCCTATTATAGACACAGATGATTCATCATCTTCATCAGAAGATGATGATGAACATCAATTTTTTCAAACTTCAGCAACTAAATCAAAATTAGCTGGTGGGAATTCTTCGGTTCCGGTCAGCACACTCCCTGGACCTAGGGTTGACAGAATCGGACCGGCTTCTGGATCAGGATATGAAGGTTCATTTAATCCTCCATCAGATTTTCCGTCTGATGAAATTTCACCACATTCTGATTTTTCAGAATATCCAGGATCTGGTGAATATGATTTGAGCAATCCGCCTAATCCAAATCCAACTGACGGAGATGTTACAGTTTTGAAAGGTGCGAGGAAAAAGAAGGCAAAACTTGATACATATTCATGGTTGCCTGGTGCAAATAATGAACGACCATTAGATTGGTATAGACCAGGTTTGACTGACAAAGAAATGTCTATTATGAAGCAAATGTCTGATCCAACGTTTGATTATTCAAAGCCAATTCGCAAACACAAAGAGTTCAATAGCAAATTATGGGATAAGGACATATCAGGTGCCATCTAATTTGCCATCTCCAATCTCCCCGTTTAGGAAACTTAAAGATTTTGGTATAGGACCATACGATTCAGTAAGTGACGCATCTAAAAAAGGTGAAGATGACGAAGAGTTTGATGCACCTAAGAAAAGCCTTCCGGATGGTGGTCCATCAGATAATCCATTAAGCAATCCTGAATTTTTAAGTTACCCACAAACTCCTAAGGTTTCGTCACCATCTATGTTGCCAGGTGATTATGATTTACCACCTAACGAGAAGGGGCATTGGAGAGGTTGGAGAAATAATCCGACCGGTCCTACAACGCCAAAATTGCCAGAGTATTCAGATTTTGAAGGAAATTTGGCTGGACCGACCATACAGCGTCATTCAGAATTACCGTCAGATGATCAAAACCCATCTTCTAGATCTGATTATTACGACAGATTAGTACTTGGTCTGAAAGATTATATCTCTGAAAGTGATTATTGGGCAGATGAAGATTCGGGGTCTTATTCTAGTCTTGAGTCTTTGCCCATACCAAGAAAGAATGATGTTACATTGGATAACTTTTTAAGTTCACTTGGTAATTTTTGGTCTGGTTATGAAATAGAAGATTTACAGGATTCTTATGGGTTTCCATCAATGGAATATGCAGAGAATGTTAACTATCCAAAATCAAATCAAGACGATGATTCTGGAGGAAAGTTGTTGGCCATGAACTACGATAGAAATACTAGAACAGCCAACAATACTGATATTGCTGGCCAACTTGCATCTGATTTTATTAAGAAATACGGAAAGAAAAATATAACACGGAGAAATATTCTTTCGTATTTACAGGAAACTGGTAATGGTTTTAGACAATATTTAGCTAGTGATATAATACGATGTCTGAAACTTAGGCATCAAATTTATGTGAATGATTCAATGGACACATTCCCAGTTGCCAAGACTGCTTCCACACATAAATCTTCATTGACTGATATTCATCGACAATTGATATCTCTGCAGATATCAAACACTAAAAACAAGACTGCGTCTGATGTTTTACTGAAATGCATATCAGATGTTGCCAAACTGATGGCAAGGGCGTGATTTAATGACTATTAAACGTGATATTGATGCTGACAGAGGTATGGATGATATCAGAGACATCCTACACAACCAAGGTGTTGCTGATTTATCGTGGTTAGCAGTTGATGAACAAGTATATAGAGAATATGAGGCGTTACCAAAACAAAATCTTGATATTATACCAGAACTTCAACATGCTTTAAGAAAAGAACCGAATGAACCAGTTCCGTCTATAATACCACTTCGTCCTCATACTGTAGTAAATAGCAAATCAACATCTGCCCCACTTGGTGTTATTGATTCAGAAACATCCATAAGAAATCGTGTTGCTTCATATGTTATGTCAGGTTTTGGTCTTGAAGATACTAAAAATCGTCTAACTTTGGAATTTGGTGAACCAGAATTAAGGAAACATTTGCCAGTTATTAAAGAAGTTATAGATGAACGTGGTTTACTTGGAAATGTTTATATAAATTCTTCTCATTTTCCGCGTTGTGCACAAGGTGGCGATAATATAAAAGTAGCAAATGATTATTGTAAACATGCAGTTTTTGTTGTAGCAAGACAAGAATGTTCTGATTGTGTTTGTAATAATTCTGGCGTTTGTTCTTCGTTTAAAAAACGGTTGGTTAGTTCAGTTCCATATGATGAACGTTTGTTTGGTCATTATTCTAAATATTTTGATGAGAGTGGTCGCAAATACAGCAGTGTTGGTGATGTTAAAGAACGCTTACGGGCTTCTTTTTTGTCCCCTGTTATCAGGTTTAGATCTGATGTAGTCCAAACTGTAAGACAACAAGATAAACCAGTTAAGTATAATCCAACAGAAACTGATGTAAACAATTTTTTAAATAGACAATCACAAGCCTCTGTCAAATTGCCTGGTCCAGCGTATATGGCATATGCTCGCCGTATGATGGCGGGGTTTGATGACAGGAATGTTTTATTAAGTTCAACCGACTCAGAACTTCGCACTCTTTCTAATGAATATGGCTTGCTTGGTTATTCTTATCTTGATATGGATGCTTTAGGCGGATGTAGAAAAACTCTTTCATTTATTAAAGAAAGAAATTTATCCCCAGATTATATAGTTAAAAGAAATTCATCTTGTGAAGTTTGTAAAAATCTCAATGACGGTGCATGTTCAATATTGTGTAAATCACATAAGATAACAAAGAATACAAAGAAGATAGAAAGGAGTTCATTTGCGTGCGCAATTGAAAGGGCTTTACAACAAAATCGCATAACATTTGATCAAGCTCGTGTGATAACATCAAATGTTACTGATAATATGGATTGGAGACGTTTAACGTCTCAACTTAATGTTTTTGAACCGGCTAGTGGCGTTAATAAATATGCCAGCGGTTCTAGTTCTTTCTTCCATGGTAGACAAACCTTTGACTCAAATGAGTCAAAGGTTAATTTGAATGATATCAGAATTGCAATCTCTCATTTTTTAAATGTTGGTCTAAAAGGTTCAAGGCTTGTTGCTGCCATAACCAATATGTATACTAAATCAGATCTGGTTAGAGCACCAGAAATTGGTTTATATGCATCAAATAATGATGGTGTGCAGGGCTATTATTTTATAGATCCATCCGTCTATCCAGATTATGGCCAAGGTTGTTCAAGAGGTTCTTCTATGTTCAAGAAGAACAATGTCCCGTATTTGGTTGCTGGTGATAAGTGCACTGGGTGCACTTATCAACTTGTTCCTGGAAAATGTTCAAAATACGCAAAAGATTTACTTAGAAGCATACCAGATGAAGCGCGTGTTGCATTCAAGAAAAAGAACGTTCCTATAACAAAAGAAACTGTTGAAAATCCGATTGAAAAGTATGAATTGGCTTCTGAATTGTCATTTGATGTCGAATCAGTTAAAAGTAATAACATTGACATTAACATAGAACCATTTGTGTTGACAGATTAGTATTGTTAATAATGGCCCATTCTAAAAAACAGAATGGCGTTCAAATTGTTTTAGATGGTCAGATAGTTGATCCGTCTGATATTGGTGCTGACTATGTAATTGGTCAGAGTGGTCAAGTTCCAACTCCTGAAATAATTGATCCAGACGAAATCGATCAAAGTTTACGTGAAAGAGAAATTTTTGTAAATAAACAATCTTTAGTAAAAGCAATTAATGAAAAGGTCGGGTCATCTAATTTTTTAGATTTAGTAATTAAAGAGATAACTGAAGAAATAGCTCATTTAAAATGGGAACGGCGCCAGGCGATAAAAGATGGTAAAAATCCATCAAATTACACAATAGCAAGAATCGCTAGTTTAAAATCGTTATCTGAAGTTTTGATTAAGAAAAGACAAACTTTCGTTGATGAATCGCTTGATTTTAAATCGCCTAAAGTGCAGAAATTGTTTCAAATTTGGATGGAATTTTTCTATAATTGTATGGAAAAATCAAAAATAAGTAAAGCTGACATCGATATTGTATTTGGTCAAATTCAATCTGACCTTCCTGAGTGGGAACAGAAAATGATTGAAGAATTAAAGGCTTTCGATGCCTAGTGTAGAACGGACTTTTCAGAGTCAACTGCTTGGTGCGGTTAATAAATTTTTAGATGATAAACGTGTTGACTATGATACAGATAAATCTGAGTTTTTATCAGTATTAGATTTTATTGACAGATTTCAATTATTGCCATATGGTTTATATCCAGCACAAAAATTCATAGTTAAGTTATATTATAACATTCCATTAGATTATAAAGAAAAAACCATAAATGTAACTGATAAATTTAATACTAAAGTCTTATACTCTTTCACTGAGACTGAATATTTAAAGTACTTGTATGATCAAGGCCGTTGCAACATAAAAGAACAAGACGGAAAAGACAGACGTGAATTAATATTAGTTATTGGTCGAAGAGGTTCAAAGAGTACTTTAGTTGCTTTGTTTGCTGCGTATGAACTGTATAAATTGATAGCAAGAGGAAACCCGCAAGGTTTTTATGGTATACCACCAAATTCAGAAATTCAGTTGTTTTGCATAGCAAATGATAAAGATCAAGCGTCAATTGTTTTCAATGATATGAAAGGTCATGTTGAAAGAGTTGATTTTTTCAAAAAATCACTTTTTAACAATACACAAACATATATGAGGTTCCAAACTGAAAATGATAGAGTAGTTTTCGGTCGTGGCAAAGCAACCATTAAAGCAACCTTCAAAAGTTCTGTTGCTAAAGGGCTTCGTGGTCGTGGTACAATACTTCTGATTTTGGACGAATTAGCACACTTCGTGGAAGAGGGTGGCACGTCAGCCGATAAAGTTTACAATGCTATAACACCAAGCACTGCTGCTTTTTCTCCTAAAGATATTAACAATAAACATGTGCCAATCGGACCATCAGATGGTCGCGTTATATCAATTTCGTCCCCAAATGCTAAATCTGGATTCTTTTTTAAGTTATATCAAATGTCGCTTGAAAATTCTGCGGCTTCAAAAAATATGCTTATGCTACAAGCTCCAACGTGGGAAATAAACCCAACTATATCTACTGAATACTACGAAACAGAATATCATAAAGATCCAAATAAATTTTGGACTGAGTTTGGTGCTCAATTCTCTGATCGTGTTCGTGGTTGGATAGAGAATGCAACAGATTTGACAAATTGTGTTGATGTTGATTTAAAACCAGCATTTCGCGGTTCTCCAAGAAAACCGTATTTTTTTGGGTTCGATCTTGGTCTCGTAGAAGACGGTTCCGCAGTTGCTTTAACTCATATAAATAAAGGTAAAATTGAACTTGCATATCATGAAGTTTGGTATGCCGGAAAAAGATGGGAAGAAGTCAACCCCCATTTGTCAGAACCAATAGTTCCATACGCGAAGATTTTACACGATATTAAAAGATTGGATCTAGAACAAATATCGGACTGGATATTAGCATTATCGAAAAGATTTTATATACAAAAAGGATTGTTTGACCAATGGGTCGGAATAGTTTTCGAAAATGAATTACACAAACGCGGTTTAACACAATTTGAAATGAGAAATTTTTTTAAAGTTGGATCGTCTCAAATGTATCAAACATTCAAGATGTTTATGTATAGTCAACAACTTAGACTATATGATTATCCAGTACCTGAGATATTATTAGATGATAGTGGTATGATTCGTCATTCGCCACTGATACAAGAATTATTAGAACTACAATCAACCGCATCAGAAAAAAATATAATGACAGTAGCAGCACCTGATGTTTCAGGTAAGCACGATGATATGTCTGATGCGTTAGCTAGAAGCATTTTGTTGGCGGCTGAATTTGTAAAGGATCATCCAGATGTTTTAACTGACGAAAATTATATTGCGTCTCAAGGCGGTCAGAATGTTTCACCGATCAGAAGTTATAAACACTATCAAAGAATTAGAACTAGAATGCACGGGTTGCCAGACAAAAATAGAATCGTTCCTATCCAAAATAGGAGACGTTGAATCATTGAATTGTTAGTAGTAATATTTAAATGTGAAATCTAGTCAACTTGGTGTAAAAGATACGTCAGCTTGGCGCATTGTTCGTCAATTAATAAATCATTCATGGGGTGCTGACCAAGAGTTAGATGAAAATGAATTTCTAAACATATGCTCAAATTTTTACCACAATGGCGGCTCTTGGGAGTTGCTTTTAGACGGTGACATGAGTCATGTTTCTATTCTTGAGACATGCATAGAAGCTTCTATAAATAATAATAGTATTGTTGTATAATGAATCATGAATTAAGGAAGAACGAATTAAGGAAACATGAAAAATCTGATTCGGTTTTTCAAATTTTAGACTCAATAGATAAATTGGATACTAAATTTGCTAAATTGAATGATTCTTTGAATGACATTTCTAACGATGTAACAAAAATTTTGTCAGCTATAAAAATTTCCCGTGATCCAGAAATAATATTGGCATTTAGACATTCCAGGCTTAATGAATTAGCTAAAATTATTTTAGTTTCCAGAAGTAAATTTATCACTGCATTTAAGCATGTGCGTAGATTTATTTCAGACAGAGATCGCATAGTAGAAAATTTCAATAATCAATCTTAAATTGAGTGGTAAGTTTGAACTTGGGTTGAATCATGCCTGGCAAGAAACTTGGTGTTAAACCAAACGCGAACGGTGGAAAAAAGATTATTAGAGTCGATAGTCAATCTGTGCCTAAGAACAGATTGACTCGTCTTGAAAAGCAAGCCAGAAGAGAAGCAGCTCAATCAATTCGTGTTGCTTCTTTTTCTAATACTGGTGGATTCTCTAATATTAATAATGCCAATATTAAAAGCGCCGATTTTTCGTTTTACAGCCCTCAGCTTTCTACAGATTTTCTTGAGCAACCACAGTCTGAACGTGAAAAAAGGGAGCTATTTAGATTTTGGTACACAAAGCACCCAATAGTTGGTGCCGCCATAGATTTTCATTGTTTCCCGCCTGGCGCCCCAGTTATGATGAAAGATGGGTCAGTCAATCCCATAGAATCATTAAATGTGGGTGATGAAGTAATAAACGGATTAGGTGAATCAACAAAAGTTGTTCGTACTTTTAAACATGATATATGTGATGAAGTAATTCGTTTAAAGGTTCGTGGTATTCAGGGTAACATTGATTGTACTGGAAATCATCCGTTTTTGGTTTATCGTGCTGAACAAGTTGATTGCAAATTTCATAAACAAAATGTTGGAGTTTGTAAGAGCGGTACAAAATTTGTTTGTAAACAGAACCGATGTTCAGGATTTGGTATAGGTGAACCACAATTTGTGTTTGCAAAAGATTTAAAGATTGGTGATTATATATGTTCGCCATCTATGGTCAGTTCTAAGTCTGTTTTTAGTATAGCACAACTGCGATTGCTTGGTTATTATGCAGCTGAGGGTTCATTATCGCGCACGGAATATGGAAAACTTGATAGGGTTGTATTTACTTTAAACATCAATGAATTCGATACTATTGCAAATGAAATCACTGAAATGTTTGATGTTGAGTATAATCATCGTTCACGGAAATACATTAGGAAGGATTGCAATGCATGTGAAATTAGATGTTACAAGAATGATTTTGCAGAGTTTTGTTTTAAACATGTTGGAAGTGGATCGCATAATAAGAAATTGAGCCAAGACATAATTGACTCACCAAGGGAAGACATACTTGAGTTTTTAGGTGCATATTGGAATGGAGATGGAAGTCTTACTAAAAATGGGTATGTTGCTACTACAGTGTCAAAGCAGTTGGCTCATCAAATTTATGCTTTAGCTTTAAAGGTCGGATTTGCCCCAACACTTCATTCTAGTGAACCAAAACAGTATAACACTGGTTTTAAGTCAAACGGACCAACTTATCGTATAATAATTCCGTATCGTTTTTATACCGAATTCTCAAAATATGCTAATTTTGTGCGTGGTAACTATAGTGCTAACACAACTCGTGAATATTGTGTTCGGATTGGTTCTAATACATTAAGGAAAATAGAAAAGGCCGAAGCCATTCAATATACTGGTTCCGTGTATAACATTGAAGTTGATGGCGAAGGAAAGAGAAAAAGTTATGTAGCTTATGGATTAGCGACTCATAATACTGACGTACCAATGAGCAAAATTCGTCTTTCCTTGCCAAAAGGAAAAGACCAGGTACGAAATCGACAAATACTCCATTTTTTTGAACAAATGTGTACTAGAATAAAGCTATTCCAGACTCTTTATGATGCTACACATGAATATTGGTTGCAAGGTATGTGTTGTAGCAAATCGACTCTTATAAGAACATCTAATGGTGTTAAACAAGCAAAAAATATAAGTGTAAACGACAGACTTTTGACTAACGAAGGAAGATTCAAAAGAGTTAAGGCTGTATTTTCAAGAGAATCAAAATTTATATCTAATATAAAAATAAATGGACTTCCCGATTCAGTTGGGTTTTTTAATCATCCGATTGAGGTTTACAGGAACAATGAATTTGTATTTGTAGACTCCGAAAGCCTAAATTCTAATGATTATGTTCGTGTTACTTGGCCAACTGAGTTTATAGACATAGACACAATAAAATTAATTGATAATGATAAATACACACAAGCTGGTTTCGGATATTCTATACGTAGAAAGAAATCAAATAATAAAATTAGTAATGACGAAATTCGATCAAAGATAATCGGGTTTGTTTTATCATTGACTGGGCCCGCCATAAAATCGTGTGGAGAATTTGCTAAAGAATTTAAAGTTGGGTTGCATACAATAACAAGTATAATTGCCGGCCTATCTAAAGAAGTTGGTGTTCCTTTATACGTAAAGGAGTCTATTAAGGGTAGTCAAGGATCAAAGACTGTATGGAATCCTTTGGATAAGATTCCGGCCGAATGGTTTGATTGTGTTAAATCAAATGGTACATTTATTAATTTTCCGCATTCACTCAATGTGAATGATAAGCTTTTGTATGTTATAGGCTATTGGCTTTCATCTGGTCGAATAGTTAAACGTGGTGGTATCAATTACTTTGAAATAAAATGTGTTGATGAAAATTCTTCTAATAATTTAAACAATATTCTTACTGAGATATTTGGTGATTGTGTTGTATCAAATTATTTAAATGTGTATATAGACACAAATAAAAACCCAATTTTTGTGGATTGGGCTTTAAAAAATTTGTCAAATTCTGTGCCAGAATGGATTGTTGTGCTTCCAATTGCAAAACAAAAATTTGTATTGCAAGGGATGATTGACGCTTGCAATAAAACTAACAATGGATTTGCGTTTAATAAACGTAATTCAGCAATATTAGCCAGAGACATATTTTTCAGGCTTGGAAAAATACCGAGTTTAAAAAGGGACTGGTATTTTAATAGACATCAATATACTGTAAACCCAAATGGCGTAGAAGATTTCATAAAGATTGGTGACTCAATTTGTTTCAAAATTGAGTCAGTAACTACTGATCAGAGTGATATTGTATATAATTTTGAAGTTGAAGATGATCATACCTATCAAGCTGGTTTCATATCAACTCATAACTGTTATATATTTGCTGAAGATCATGATATTGAAATACCAGATGAATTATTATTAAATGAAGTTGAAGAAGAGATTGGTGAAATTGATGAGCAAGGCATTCTACAAACTCGCAAAGAAAAAACATATGTTGAAAAATCAGCTGAAGAACAAATAGCAACAATAAAAGAATACGTTATAAAAAATTACCAAGGATGGCAAAGACTTAGGATTTTACCACCAGAACAAATCAGACTCGAAGTTTTTCAATACACAGACAAAGTTAAAATTGATTTAATTCCGTCTGATAAAGATAGACTTGTCGTTATGAAGGCTATGCAAGATGGTGACGAAGACGCTGTCAGAATAGCTGAAGATATACCAGAACAGATACGCGAAAATCTTGAATCTGGCAAACCAATACCACTTAATACAAGTCCATATGATGATTATTTATGCTCATCTTTTGTTTATCACTTAGCGCATAAAAAGTCAGCATATGATGATCGTGGTGTTTCTTTAATAGAAAGATGTCATCTACCAGGGACCGAGGTCACGGCGCGCAGAAACGGTCAAATTTTGCAGGTTCCAATAGAAAAACTTAATCCGGAAACGGATGAAGTGCTTGGCGGATCTGGACATTGGAGGAAATTTCAATGCGGCCAGCGTTCATACGATGGGAAAATAACTGGTCTTAACGTTCATAAACTTCCAAGTACAATTTGGTCTACATCAGACCATAAATTACAAATTTTGCGTCAAGATGAATTAATTGACACAGAAGCAATTGATGTTATGCCCGGAGATTATTTAAAGGTTGTTTCTGTTAAATCCGAAAAGTTATTAAACAAGTTTGATTTGTTTACTTTTTTCCAGGAAGAAGAATGGGTATTCCGTTGTCGTCGTTCTCAGATTGATTTACCGTTATTTATTAATGTTGAAGAATCTGGCGATGATACTTTAGTTTTGCACTATTTGTTTAACGATAAAAATCCACAACGAATATCTCGTAAAGAAAGATTGTATGAAATATGTGATTGGATAAAGAATCTTGAAGCTCCAATTGAGATAACCTCATCAGCATTTATAAGCAAATTTGATTTATCAGATGACTCTGTATACAAATCCATTATAAGCGATCTTGAAAGTCTTGGGTATGCAATCCCTTGCATAAAATCAGATCTTAAATACAAACCAATAGCTAGATTGTTTAGGCCTGCCCATGTTGATCCTTCTATTTTATATGAAATCCGTGTTAACAAAATCTGCCCAAGATGGTTAGACCTGAATGGTGATCTTGGATATTTGGTTGGATATTATTTGGGCGATGGTTGGACAGAAACAAGTAAGCCATCTGCTACTAAATATGGTCCTAGCGGAATATGTTGGCAACAAGATTCTGAAAATAGTCAAAAATCAGCTGAACATATTTTTAACATAGCAGAAAATTTAGGTCTTAACATTTCTTGTCACAACTATGAACTTGGGTGGATGCATTTCCATGATGACTGGTTTAGCCGTTGGATCGGTAGAAGTTTTGGACATAATAAAAATGATAAATGTTTGCCAGAATGGATAAATGAGACTCCTGAATCATTCAAATTTGGCATACTTAGGGGGTTAATTGATTCAGATGGCTCTGTATCAAAAGGGAAGTACAATAGTAATACCATAAATATATCTGTAACAACCAAAAATTTGGTACAACAATTATTCATAATGTGCACCGGGCTTGGTCTATCACCAAGTTATAAAATAAGAACAAAAACTAAACCAGTTCGTCAAGCAAATGGCACATATTGTAAAAATCCAAAACCATTACACACGTTGAATTTTTCAATTAGAAATGATGTTGCATCAATAAAATCATCTGGATTTACACCAAAATTGTCTAAATTTAATGTTGACCCGCCATGCGTCATTTCTTTGGATATAAAATCGAAGAACTGGTGTGGTAACACATATTATAAAGTAAAAGAAGTATTGTCAGACCGTTTCTCTGGGGATGTTTTTAGCTTGAATGTTGAGGTTGACCACACATTCTTTGCTGGTTTTTCACTAACTAAAAACTGTCTACACGACCTTATTTTCTCAGATAAACTTCGACAAGCACAGACCAGCATCGCATCTCGTGCTATGACCCCAAAGCGTGTTGTTTGGGCTGATAAAATGAGCACTATTGATACTGATGATTTACGTGATCAAGTGGACCAGGCTTTGATTGATCCTGACTTTTCAATTGTTACAAACTTTGAAGTTCATTGGGATGAAATTGGATCGCGCGATCGTTTGCTGGATTTGAGTTCTGAGTATGAAATAACAAATAAACGATTATTTATTGGTCTCAGAGTTACAGAGCCAATGTTGACTGGTGAATCTACATATGCTGGTGAGCGGATTCATCTTGATGTTATGAATACTATGTATTTGTTATACAGAGAAAGTTTAGCTGAGTATGTTGAACAATATTTGTTTGCTCCAGTTGCCCATAAAAAAGGATTCTATGAGACAGACGAATTCGGCAACAGAATTTTATTGTTTCCAAAACTTCAGTTTACCAGGCTAGCACTGCGTGACAACACGGAACTTCAAGATTTCATGTTTAATCTATACCAGAAGGGTTCATTGCCGATTGATTACATACTTGAGTTGATTAACATAGACACTGATGATGTGCATGCTAGATTGAAATCAGATATGTTCACACCGAAGGATGCTGTTTTCAATGAGGTTATAAGGAAGATTCTCGAAGAAGCTGCAACCTCTATAGTTGAGAAGACTGATGTTGTCGATCGTTTAATTAAGAATATGGGTCTTACTAAGACTGGTAAAGATGGTGGTGATAGGTTCGGAGAATAATTTAAATTTATTTTATAGAGTTTATGTAAATGCCTGAGTTGTCTCCTTCTAAAAAAGAAGAGCGTGAAGTTGAGCGGCTCTTGGAAAGGGGCAAGCCTCCACGTAGCAGGAAATATAAACCTAAAAAAGGGCCAAAAAGAGATAATAGAAGACAGCGAATGAAGACTGATGATGCTGATTTAAAAAAATCAGATCCTGATTTATCAATGAATTACAAGAATATTGGTGGGTCAACTTTAGCTGATATTGCTCTTCGTGTCTTCTTAGCACAAGAAAGTCCTGAAAAACCTAAGGAGGTAAAAAGCCAAAGAGAGCTTATGCTTGAAAAATTAGAAAAAATGAAAGGATTTCCAAAGTCTGGTCCAAAATCCGAAGAGCCAAAAGAAAAACAGACAAAAAAACCAGAAATTGTATTTCCAAAAGACATAGACAAGTTTAATAAAATTTTGCGCGACGATTTTGTTAAATACGCTAAAGAAAATAATCTATCACAATCAAAAATTAATTCTGAAGTAAATGAAAATAGCGATAAAGTTGTAAAAGACACAGAGACTAAACTTGTGTCTGCTAAGGACGCTGAAGAAATTTATGGGATAATTAAATCTATATGGCCACTTGGTGGTGGAAATTGGGGCAAAAAATCAGCTATTTTACGCGCTGTTGACGGCGCTAAAAACAAATTTTCAAATCTAAAAGGATTGCCTGAATATTTGTCATTAGTTCTTGAATCAAAACCAACTGAGGAAATAGAAGAGAGGAAATTTTTAAAGAAGATTTTAGATGGAATGGGTAAGAAATCATTATCTAGAATCGATAACAGAACTGCTACTAAACATGCTGCGTTAGTTGTAATTCATGACATTCTTGAAAAAATGCCACATGAACCAAGTTTTAATAAAATTGCAACTGCTATAAATGATGCAGTTGATCGAACTTACAAAGAATTGACTAAGCTTAAAGAAATAGAAATTTTTATGGACGTTTGGGAAAAATCTGTTGAGCAACTTGGTGAAATTAAGCCTGGTGAGAAATGGACATTTGCTAAGGGGTATGATTCTGCCCTAAGGGGCATTGAAAACATGATTGAAAGTAAGAATAAACCTTATTCATTCGAATTAAATGAATTGATGGATGAATTTGAAAGTTCTATGAAAAATAAATATGATAATATACCATCCGAATTATCCGCAATATTTAAGGGATTTAAACGAGCAGCCTCTAATAAGCAATGTACACATAAATATATGAATAAGACTGCGACATTTCATGGTCATATCCAGCAAGGCCACCCAAGTGGACCAACAAATACCGGATGGAAATCTCTAGATAAGAGATATTTAACATCTGATAATTACAAATCAATACTATCATTTGCAAAAGATTTATTGAAAGAAAATTGGTTCAAAAACGGATGGGGTAGTGGGTCGCCTGACGCGCCAATTAGAGCAGCGTTAGATGTCGCTATACATTTGGCTGATGATAATTTGTATCAAAATAAAATAGACGTTGAAACCTATAACATGCTTCTGAATCGTTTATCAGGTGATGACATAGATTTGTTTACTGAGACCATGCACTCAAATAAAAGCAAGAAGGCGTCAATGACAAAGCGCGAAAGTATAGGTAATATCCTTAGGTTAGCTAGTGATTTGCAACATTCAAATCCAGCTGAGTCAATAAAATTAATTCAAAGTTTACGTAGTATAATGGCTCAAAGTGATTCTATGCGAATAGCTCAAGATAACCCTGAGTTAGATACAAAGGAACTTGAAAAGCGTCAGCAGGAGCTTAAAAAAGCTTTAGATAATGAGGATATAGAGGCGTTTGTTGAGGCTTTCCAAGAGATGGGAAAGACCATTAAAAAAATTTCATCTAGATTAGCTTCTGTTACTGATAAAGCCAGTGACCCAATGAAGACTGATATGGAGGCTGTTCCTCCAATGCCTATGACTGTTGAAGGTGGCGGTGGGGCCCAAACTTCGCAAACCATGACTGGTGGTTTGGAAATTTTAGAGACAAAATCTTTAGCTGATCTTAGTGTTGATGAATTAAAAGAAGTTTTCACTGACGCTAAGAAAATTTCTGATGAGTTTGATAAAGCTCTGAAGGATCTTGATGTTGATGCCTTTGTTGAGGCTTTCCAAGAGATGGGCGATATGATTAAAAAGAAAACCGCCTCTATGTATGCAGATTTGTTTGTTCAGCAAATTAATGATGCTCTTATTGCTTTAAGAGCTGAAAACCATTGGGCCTCTTCTAAACATTTGGACACAATTGAAATAATTGTTAACAAGATGGCATCTAACACGTATGTAAACGCCAACGTTCTTGCTCGTGTAGCTAGTAAGAATGAACATGTTAAAACTGCGTTGCTTCCGTTATTGTTCGTTGCTTCCAAAAAGAAGCCGAAGAAGACTTCTAAAAAAGTAAAAAAAGATAAGCCGGTACCACCAGTGAAAAAAGAAAAAGAAGTTGAGAAAAAACCAGAGAAATCAAAACCAAAAATAAAGCCACCTAAAGTAAAAAAAGCATCAATTACTAAGGATGATATGAATTGGTGAGTAGTCAAGAAATGATTTGAATGTTGGGGCTTCTATGCTCTATCCGAAAAGAACGGAGATTATGAATATGGACAAGCGGGTTGCCAGTCACGTACTCTCGACTTTGGAGAATATTGCTAGCAATATTGAAGCTCTAGTTGAGGAAAAAAAGCTTCCAAAAACTGAGGTTACAGCTTCAATTATTAAGAATATAGATTCGTTCTCCGATAAACTTGAAGCCGAAGTTTTTGGTGAAGAATCGTTTAGAAAACGTCAGGCTAAAGTTATTGAACAGGATTCTGATGAATCCTACATGAAAACTTTTGAAAATCCGCAGAAAGTTATTGAGGGCGAATCTGACGAACCTTATATGCACCACACCGGTCCGACTTTCCACGGCAAGGGAGTTCCGACTTACGATTCTGATGATACTTCTCAGGTTACTGAGCGTGATGAATATACGGTTCGTGAAGAAAGTGAATGGTCTAGCGGCACAAAGAAACAGCCGTCTTGGTCAAAAGGTCCGGCTGGTAAGAGCACAGCCTGGGGTTGATAAATAGAAATTTGAAACCCGCCCAGTTTTGGGAAAGAAAATTTGGGTCATTAAGGATGAAAACCCCGATCCCGATTCATTCTGGATCGAATAAAGGGGTAATTTGGGTTTGTGATTGTGGCAAAGAAAAATATATAAAAGTTTATAGAGTAGTTGGTGGTCAGAAAACTTGCGGTGAATGCAATGTGCTCCCAAAACTGTTTTGGGAGCAAACTAAATTTGGATCACTTCGGATGTCTGAACCATCCGATTATCATCTTAAATCAAATAAGAAAATAAAATGGGACTGTGATTGCGGTGATCATACTTTTGCAAATATCATAAATGTTACTTCTAAACGCCAGAAAACTTGTGGTAAGTGTCATGTCTTGTCCAAAGATTATTTATCATCTATTACTTTCGGACGTCTTCGTATAGAAAACCCGATTGATATACATAAAAATTCACATTCAAAAGTAAATTGGCTGTGTAGCTGTGGTGGTAAAAAATGTATTACAGTTTCGAGTGTTACACGTGGCGATACAAAAACTTGTGGTAAGTGTTATCAAAATGCATGGAAAAAATACGAAATAAACAAAAAATTAATACATTCGTTGAAATTTCCAATTTTTCCTGATGATATAAAAGAATTTATTGAAGTTCTTGAACCTATCAAATCAACTATGAGGCCATTTCTGGCCGTATGTAATGCTTGCAATTCTAAGTATAAACCAAGATGGAATGATATTCGTCGTGGAATTTCAATAACATGTGGGTGTTCTTATAATAAAATTTCTGGGCAACAACAATCCTTGTTCAATTTTATTAATTCTTTTGATGTTGATCCAGTGCTTGAATATAAGATTAATAATTTTACATACGATATTTTCGTTCCGGTTAACAATTTACTTATCGAATATAATGGACTTCGATGGCATTCACAAACAAATTCTAAAAAATATGATCTTGCTAAATATGAAATGGCCAAATCAAGCGGATTTAATTACCTAATGATTTTTGAGGATGAATGGGTTGGTAAACATAAACAAATAAAAAATTTGATCATTGGTAAATTACACATCGAACAACTGATACATAATTACCATATAAATTTGATTTCAAAGGATACGGCAAATTCTTTTTATAAAGAATTTTGTTATGACAAAACCAATGGGACTGATGTAAATTATGGCATTTATTATAATAATTTGTTAGTCATGTGTGTTTCGTTCTATGAGTTTGATATAGAACAAAATTCTTGGTGTCTTTCCATATCAACTAACAATAAATTCGAAGTTTGTGGTGGTTTAGAGAAAATTCTGAGTCAATTTGTTATTAGTTATTGTCCAAAATTTGTGTATGCATATTCTGATAACAGAATTGATGATGGGTCAATTTTTCAAAAATTAGGATTTAAATTTGCTAATAACATTGAACCTGTCTATTGGGTCGTGAATGGTCAGAAAAGACTGAAATTTGATGAACAAAATGGTAGAAAAATTTGGGATCTTGGTAAGAAACTTTGGATATATAAATCTTAAATAGATTATGGAAATTGATTTAAGCCATGTCTGAACATAATAAAAGAATTGCGTATATAGATAATCAGCTAATGGCCTTGGAATTTAATTCTGGGGATATGGTGCAACGTGGCGGGTTGCACGATTTCTTCCTCACTCCATATTTGGGCCGTGTTATTGTATCTAATCCTGATACTGGTCGAGTCAAGGTCCAGTGGCCGTGGGGTATTGAAGAAGAGACCCCGACTGAGCTTGTAAAAGTCCATCCTGATAGGACTGATAAATTACCAATGCTTTGGGTTGATCAAAGTTATTCATCACTGGACCAGAGTCGTCATACCAATGACGAAGAAACTTTGAAACTTGATGAAAAATGGAGAAAGAAATTATTAAAATCGGCATCGTCTGAAACTATTTTAGAACGTGCTGTTCGTAGATATGAAAAACGGACTATGCCGGTTTGGAGGCAAGCCTGCAAAGCATGGCATACAGGTGAAACTGAAATAGACGCATTTCGTCGTTTGAGTTCATTATTTTCAGATCAACATGGGTCAGAAGCTATAAGGATAACGATATCAAATTTATATGAACTTGGAAGAAGGATTGCGCTTTATTGGAAAGATGGTAACAGAAAGTATAAAGTTACAAAGCGTGAAAGATCAAGTGGAAAATTATCATGTCCAAGATGCAAAACTTTTTTGAAGCCCAGAACATATAAACATGGAGCTAGGTTATTACAATGTAAGGCATGTGGATTTTGCATAAAACCATCTGATTTAGTTGTTGAGTGATTTATTTCAGGTCTTTATTATTAAGTCAATTTAGACTATGGCGTTTAGAAAAACATCCAGTAGTTTGGTATGTAATCCAAATATAAAGTACGACCAGTGGGTTGAGGAATTACGCAGACCCAATGAGGGAGTGTCAGATCATACTAATAGAGTTGCAAAGACTTTATTGAGAAAATGTAACCCGAATCAATATTTATTATCACACAGCACAATCGTTGCGTCCGTTGATACTTATGAACCTAAAAATGTTAAACTTGGCAAACAACTTGTTAGAGGAATGGAGATTGACGTTAGACATCCAGATTATAGAATTAAACCTGAATGTTTGAACATCGTGAACAATAATATGGACGGATGGGCGCGTCCGTTATTGTTAGCAACATACAAAACTTTTGTAGGTGCCAACGTTTATTTAGAGCACATACAGATCCCTGAGTTGTCAAAAGGATTCATTGTTGATGCAATAGCAAGAGATGTTGGCAATTCAGTTTATATTGACATTCTTTGTGCAACTGATAGAAAACACACTAAATTAATTGACGATATTTTATCTGAAGAAATAACAGCTCAATCGATGGGCTGTTTTGTTCCAGGGTCTTTGGTTACTTTAGGAGACGGTTCTGTCCTACCGATTGAAGATATCAGACCTGATATGGAAGTCCTTTCTCAAAAAGGTAATGTGTGTCGGGTAAACAATTTACAAATCAGAGAAAATCGTTGGTCGATTTATAAAATCAAAGCCGTTGGTCTTCCTGTTGTTAATGCTACAAGCAACCATGATTTTTATGTTGTTCCGCGTGATAGTGTTATTTATAAGAACAACAAATTTGTACAAACTACATATAACTTTGAAAAATTAAACGCTGACAAGATTCAAATCAATGATATTATTGCTACACCAATCCCGACCAACACCATCAAACCTGCTGTTACACTTGAAGAAGCTAGATTATTAGGTTATTGGATTGGTGACGGTTGGAAATGGGAAAATAAACATGATTCTTCAATTGGGGTTGGTTTATGTTGTGATGTTAGCTATCCTGACATAGCTAAGGAAATGTCATCAATTATTGATCGTATTTCTTGGAAGTCTAAAGAAACTCGTGTTGTAGCAAATGGTGAATTTTTTAGTAGGTCGCAATTCATTTCAGCTTGGTCTGAGAATGATAAATCATTCGCCAGTTTATGCAAACGTGCTGGTGTTAGTCGTAGAACTGGTTATAATTGGGTAAATTCTTATAAAGAAAAAGGCACAGCATTTTTATCAGATCCGCGCAAGGAACCAAAAGCTGTATCCTGCCAACAAAGAAAGAACGCTTATTACCTTGTTTCTTCTAGTCATGCAGTTCGGAATTTAATTGACGCTTATACGCACGGTCGTAAGGCTCTTGAGAAATCGATTTCTCAGGATGTCATGTCATGGCCGATTGATCATCAATTGGCATTTTTATCTGGAGTTGTTGATTCCGACGGTTGTGTTAGCACGACTAAAAACGGCACAAAACAAGTTTTCATATCAACTCGTAATAGGAATTTAGCTAATCAGTATTTCTTACTACTTGCTAGATGTGGAATAATAAGTACTGTCTCATCAATTCGTAGAAAAGGTACTAAATTACTTCCAAATGCAAGCGGTATTGATTATCAAATCAGAATTAGAAATGACGGATCAGTAAAAATTCCATCTGTAAAAATCCAAAAAAATAAATCAGAAATTCAATATAAATCAGGAAATTCAGATCGATGGATTGCTGGTGGTTATTTATTCTCGCGTATAAAGAAAATCGATAAAACTGAGTACCGTGGGTTTGTTTACGATATGCAAGTTGATAATGATCATTCATATGTCGTAAACGGTATTGGTGTATCTAATTGTATATCACTTTTTACCATTTGTACAAAGTGTGGGAATGTTGCTGCAGACGATAGTAATCTTTGCTCCTGCATTTTATACGAAGGAAAAGGTAACAAATTTATTGATGATACTGGCGCAGAGAATCAAATTTCTGAATTAATTGGTCACGTTTCTGTACCAAAGAGCAATCAATTTATTGAAGCTTCTTGGGTTAAAAATCCGGCTTTCAAAGGTGCTGTTAAACGCAATCTTTTGAATCCAACTTTAGTACCAAATTCACAATTTGCTGCATCTCAACAAATTTATGACGTAAGATCGTCTCAGCCTTTACCTGATGGTATCAAACATGCAGCTTCAATGAAAATTGCACAGGAGCCTGAAGAGAAGCCGGCAGAAGATAAGCCAGCTGATGAAGCTCCGACAGAATTTGATAAAGCTGACAAGCCAGCTGATGAAAAGGCCGATGAAAAGCCGGAAAAAGAAGAATCAAAAGAAGTTCCCGTTGATGAAAAAATTGATAAATTAATAGACAGCATACAAGAAACGATTGTTGAGGCTCTTTCAAACCGAATCAAAGAAAGATTTGGTCCGAAACCTGAAGATGTTGGGTATGCCGAAAGTCCGACGCAGCCTGTCGGTGTTACTGGTTACAATGATAATTTGGTGCTTGGTTCAACTGCAGATCACAAATATTTGAAATTCAAAAACGGGCTTCGAAAGCAATTCGGATCTAACAAAAAATTGATTGAGTGGTCAGAGAAAAATTATAAAATTGTTCATTACGGTGGTTTGCGTGCCATAAAAGCAAATCATTTGCATAGCCGTGATTTGGTTCTTCTATCTTGGGTAGAAGATAGAATTAGGTTAGGTCATGATAATTCTACTTTATCAAGTCTTTATAAAGTAGTTTTAGCTGTTGGACCAATGAAATTGTACCCAAGTCAGCAGTCATATCTGGCCGCATGTAGCATCAAATTGGGTCGAAAACTAACACCAAATGAAGAAAGGTTCTTCATTTGGAAGGGTAAAATATCGTCACTGGCGATTGGAAACTAATGGATTTTTCATATGATTTTAATGGAAAGTCCCTATAGGAGATTACACGATCATGCGTAAGCGCACAACTTGGGAATCTGGGAAAGCTCATCAAGCTGCTACAGCTAGAAAAGCTGATATTTACGACATGAATCAAGAGCATCCTCAACCAACTCCAGTTGAGTATGAGAGCGGCAATCCAGATGAGTGGGCTGAGTCATGGCATGGCCCGGGTCGTGTTGATTCAGAATATGAAGGTGGCGCTGTAAAGCGCAACGAAGTTGGTTTCCCAGAGTTTAGGAATGACACCTGGGACCACAAAGACTCAGATAAATGGGGTCGTGATAGCAAAGGTAAGTACGATAATCGGCGTACTGCGGCCGAAAGAAAGGCTGCGGCCGTTGAGAAACTGGCACGTGCCGTTTTGCATACTGCCAGTGACAAGGTTGTAGAAGATCAAATTGTTGATTTTATGAGTTTACCGAATCAAGTTATAGTTTCTACATTAAAACGTATGCGAGAGGCGTCTCCTGATTCGATGGAGCCGAAAGCTCGTTACAATCGAGCTATGGCGTGCACTAAATTGGCAGCGCGTATGCTTGGCGAGAGTGCCGGTGATAATGCAATTGAAACTGTCGCCCGTGCTTTTTACGCTGCTGATGATAAGGTGTTGAAAGGCATAATTGGAGCAGTAGCTTCGGTCCGAATTGCTGATGATGAGACAGAGGAAGAAGCTGAAGAGGAAGAAGAAACAGAAACTTCTCAGACAATGACTGAGAAGAAAACTTCTCAGACAATGACTGAGAAGAAAGAGCCAGAAGGCGAAGGCGAAGGCGAAGGAATTACTTCAGCCGAAGCTAAAGAAGTTGAACAAATGTTGACTGAGGAGCTTGGTCCGCCACCAGGCGCTCCAGGCGCACAGCCACCAGTTACAGAGGCTGCGCCAGTTGATGATCTTCATGCGTTGTTCCAGACAACTGAACAACCAGCTGCTCCAATTGCGGCTTCTGAAAACAAATCACCTGGTGAGGTTGAGATCTCATTCGATGGCGGTGATGACGATGTCCACACAGCGTCGAAGTTGCCCGGAGACGATGACGCTTTAGATCGTCTCTTCTCAGATCATGAAGAAGTTAAGGCGCAACGTGAGCTGAAGGCTGCCTCAGAGCAAGACTTCCAGCCAATTGCTGGTCGCACGGCTTCAACAAATCCAACTAAGAAACTTGGTGCTGTCCAGCCAAGTAAGAAACCAACTGAGGACACAATGTTAGAAGCTCTTTGGGATCGACCAGGAGCTTGAGATTATCCGGCATGCTGCCGGTGATATTGGGAAACAAAGACGCAGACCTGGCCTGAAATTTCGGAGGATTTAAACGAAGCGGTTGAATTGAATGAAGTTAAATAATGGTTTCGCGCCAATGGTGGACTGAAATCGTTTAACTTTAGACAGTTTGATAAGCTAAGTGCAAGTCTTTTGGGATCTGGGAGATAGTAATGGGAAACATCGGCGGTCAAGCATCAGGCGATTTTCGCCTTTCGAATAGCTCGCTGCGCATTCTGTATTCCTATGTAAAAGATTCAATTCCGGATCTTGCATCGGATGCATTTACGCAGAATAACCCGAACGTTGAGACTACCACAAGCGCGCGGTCTACGACTTTGCCAGCTAACGTGAAGCTGGGCGTGCTTGGCGGTTCGGTAGCATTGGTTCGACCTGACGCGGGAACGAACACTGTAGGCGGAGCCAAGGTAACGGCTGGTCCAACCTACATTGCAAACGTTCGCCCCCTCGGCATCTTCATCAACGACGCTCTTGGAAATGCGTACGAGAACACACCCGGCGTGGCCTCAGGAAAAGGGCCATTTGTTCGTGGTGGTGCAATCGGAACGAAAATCTACGAGACTCAGGTGCAGACAACAGTTGGCGGTGGCGTGATTGGTAACCCGCTGACATCATATGATGAAGGTCAGCTCCTGTACGCGTCTGTCAATGGTTATTTAACGAACCGTTGGCAAGATTCGTATGAGACTCAGTGGATCACAGCTGCAACTTCTGGTTCTGGCGGTGGCGGCGCTGCTATTGAACCGGATTTAACTCGTATGGGCGTTGTTCTTTCTGCACCGGACTCCAGCAGCACCGAGCTGTTTGTGGAGCTCTACGCCTGATTCAGGCTTAGGAGGATAGCAAGATGCCGTTTGGAGTTCAGGTTGTCGACAACGCAGTCAAAGAAAAGGTTGTCGACCAATACATTGGCAGTTCATCTGGCCGTCGTCGCTTAGCGGCTTCGATGGTTCAGCCTCTGCGTGAGCGCAGAGATTACTCGTCTGTAGGCCGTAAGACCTTCTTGGTTGAGCAGCTTCCGGATGGAGCGCTTCCGATCTATGACAAAGATCCGGACGTGATTGCATACGTGATTGGTGAGGAAGGCGAGAGCATTACAGCCGTTGCAAAGCCACGGCGCGTGATTTTCCCGCTTTTCGAAATTGCGGCTCTGCCGAAAGCCCCGCTCACACAGGTGAAGGAGCGCCGGTACGATCTGCTTAAGCGTATGCAAGATCTGGGCAAAGCTCAGATTCAGGCTGCCGAGGACGACCGTGTGTTCTCGATTCTTGATGCCATCGCGGTCAGCGGTTTTGACTCGCTGCCTGGCGGCACGAACCCGGATATTCCAGTTGTTGCGCCAGTTTCTCCGGCCGTCCTCGCGGACGCGTTCGCCGAAATTGAACGCCACGACCTGCGTGTTGCTCGCGTTTATATGAACGCGACTGATTACGCAGATATCCGTAAGTTCGGTCGCGACGTTCTTGACATTGAGAGTCAAGCAACGCTGTGGAAGAGTGGTATGATGGCGAGCGGTTGGAACGCTCAGTTCATTGTGTCACGTCTCGTTCCGGCTGGCATTGTGTACGTCTGTTGCGAGCCAGAGTTCTTTGGACGGATACCAGTCCGTACAGAGTTGACTGTATTGTCGGCAGACAATCCAGAAGAGCGCACGATTGGTTTCAGTATGTTCGAAAATCTCGGGATCGGAGCATTTAACCCACGCGGGTTGGTGCGTCTCATCATTACGCGGTGAGCTTTCTGAGCTTTTAAGAACTCTTTTTCGCCCGAGGCCGAAAACCTCGGGCGAAAAAGTATTTGTTTTCATCCTTAAATTTTAGTTTGTATATTTAATTTTTCTTTAGTTTGTTCTCTTTTCTATTTTCTTTAGTTGAAATATAATACGATCGAAGATTTCGGTGTAAAAATTCTGTAGTTTACATGTTAATAATATTACAAATTTTTTTCGTAATCATTCTTGTATAATTATATATGGATTTGTCTAAATTTTATGACAAAAATAAAACTATTGATGTATATGGAAATCCTAAAAACAAATCACCAGTAATTATCAATTGTCCTTGTGGGCGTGAATCAGTAATAAACTTAAATTCTTTAAAAGTTAGACTTCGTCGTAATGGGTATAATACTATAATACTATGTAATTATTGCACTAGAAAAAACAAAAATCGATTAGATCCAGAAATAATAACTCATGTTTCTGTTGAAAAAACAAAACTTCTTCACGGCACTCCAAAAAATAAACATAGTTTAGTAGTAGTTTTATGTTCTGTGTGCAATTCGTACCATAGTATAAAGATATGTTCTCTAAAATTTAGAATATGGGAATATAAGAAAAATGGATTAATTTATAAATACGTTTGCAGAAAGTGTAAATCAGGCGGGTCTATGCCAGTGCAATCAGATATTGATTCTGCCATTAATCAAGAGAAAACATTACAACAATTTGGTTCGTATCGTGATAAAGGTAAAAAAGTAATAGTTGTTTGTTCTTGTTGTAATAATGAGATAATAATTAGATTTGACTCTTTAAAAAATGCTATTAGACGGCATAAGAGAAAATCTTCGGAATCTTTTCGGTATATATGTCGTTCGTGTTATGAAATAAGCGAGAAAGCTAAACACATACGTTTAAAAGCTGTACAGAAGGTATCAACTGATGGATATCGTTCAAATATAGAGATTGCTACAGGCAACATTTTAAAAAGTTTAGATTTAAAATTTGAACAACAATTTGCAATTGGATATTATCTTTTTGATTTTTTTATTCCAGACCATTCTGTGCTTGTGGAGGTTCAAGGTGAATATTGGCATGATACCCCTGACGGTATGAGAAGAGACTCTTCAAAATTTTCGTACATTGATAAATATTTTCAAAATTTTCGTATTTTGTATCTTCATGAACGAGATTTTTTTAACCCAGAAATTGTGAAACAAAAGATTTCTAAATTTGTATTAAAGGATTTTAATGAAATTCAACATAAGTTTGATTTTGAAAATGTTATAGTTAGAAAGTTCAATGAAATTGATAAAAATCGAAATTCAAAAAACCATGTGTATGTTGATTTTTTGAATTCGTTTCATTACGCACAATATGGTAGGAAAGAAAAATTAGTGGTTGGTGCTTTTCTTGAAAAAGATCTTATTGCGGTGTGTAAATTTACGCCAATTATCAGAAAAGAAGTTGCAACTTCTATGAATTTGAGCCCATCTAAAGTTATTGAGCTTGATCGTTTTTGTATTCATCCAAATTATCAAAAGAAAAATTTTGCAAGCTGGTTTTTATCCAGATGTTCAAAACTGTTATTTGATGAATTTAAATCAATTGATGTAATAATATCATTTGCAGACCCAACATTTGGCCATACAGGAACCATATATAAGGCTTCAAATTGGAAATTTTTAAAAGAAACATCAGTTAGTTATTTTTATATTAGTCCAGAAGGATATGTCGTTCACAAAAAAACTCTTTACGAACATGCTCAAAAAATGAAAATGAAAGAACGTGAATACGCAGAGAAATTTGGTTATGAGAAGAAGCCAACTAAATCAAAATTGAAATTTGTTTTGTATCGATAATTAACAAAGAGTGTTGTTGAAGAATAATTATTTACTTGCCGGTTTTATGTCAGCTTTTTCAACCAATTTCATAACGTCTTCCCACACCGGATCGTCCTGTGCTGGGTAGTCAATCCCTGTTGAACGGAATAATTTGTAAACCTCTGGTATTTTTTCAGAAATTTCGTCCCATTCTTCTAATGAATAATCTTCATGACTGTACGGGAACGTTTCAGCCTCAGTTCCATAATCATATCTTTCAGAAAGCGGTGATGAAGCAATTTTTGAAGCTATTTTTGAAATCATATTTTAAACTTTGCATTAAAAACTTTAAATATGAAATTTCGCAGGATTGCTTCAAGGATTGCTTCTCGCTCATATGTTCTGAATGAAGTTGAAGCTGCTTTTGAATCTGAAGGCGTTTATCCGCCAGCCATGCAAGAAATTGCCCCTGACACATATGAAGGTGAGATTGACACCGGTTGGACTTTAAAGGTTAAAGAACAAAAAGGCGGATTTGCTGGTCCGTCTCTTGACGTTTACTTAAATGGAAAATTACAAAAGTCTATGAATGATGCAGCAAAGGAATATAAACAAAATAAAAGTAAACCACCGTCAGCAATAACTAAGACCGGTGATGGCGTTAGAATAGCTCCTGATTCCGGGCCAGGTTATGAACTTCGTAATTATAATCTTACCGTTCATTATAAAGGCGGTGTTAATATTGAGCGCATTGATATCACGTTTGAAATTGATGCTGGCAGAACTCCAAAAGAAGAAGTTTCTATGGATGTCGAGTCTGGTCAAGGCTTTGTAATTTGGCACAAATTGGAAATTGACGGGGTAGATGTGACAGCTGAAGCCAATGATTGGTCTTGGCAAGAAATTGGTTATACTGGTGAAGAATTGGCAACTCGCGCTTCAGAAGTTTTTGAAGATTCGGTTGCTAAACATAAAAATGAAATCCCAGAATGGGGTGAAGGCAAGTTTTTTGACTGGTTATTTAATAACAACCATAAAGTAATTGATGGCGTCTTACATTTAAATCCAGAAGCTGGTAAAGATGAAGAAGAAGATTAAATTATCCGCAAATTTATTTTTGTTTAATGTAACTTGCCTTCGTGAGTAATTATGAAATCCTAGAAGGCGGAAACGTCCCTGTCTATTCATGGACTAAGGGCGTCCCATTTGAACCTGGTGCTAAGCTCCAATTACTTCAGACTGCCCTTCTTTCATTTATTCATAAACATATAGCTGTTATGCCAGATGTCCATTTTGGCCGAGGTTCGACGGTTGGCAGTGTCATACCAACAATTAAAGCAATTGTACCTGCTATGGTCGGAGTTGATATTGGTTGTGGTGTAATTAGTATTCAGACTTCATTGACTGCCGATAAACTCCAGGATAAAGCTGATCAACTTTTATATGACCACATATCAAAAGTCTTGCCGGTTGGTAGTGCTGATAAGGCCAGAGAAGGACAATGGGGCAAAACCCCAGGCTACGTCAATAACGCCTGGGAGAAACTGAAGCCTGATTTTGATGGAATTGTTGGACGCCATGGTAGATCAAAAATAGCTCCAGTCGTTGAACAACTTGGAACGCTTGGTGGTGGCAACCATTTCGTGTCTATCAATTTAGATCAAGATGATAATGTATGGATTTTGATCCACTCCGGTTCACGTGGCGTTGGCAATAAAATTGGTTCTCATTTCATAGAGCTTGCTAAAAAAGATATGGAACGTCTCGGTGTAAGACTTCCAAACAAAGACCTCGCGTATTTTGAAGAAGATGCTGAACATTTTAATGATTATGTGAATGCAGTTGATTGGTGTCAAGAGTACGCAAGAGTTAATCGTGAGCTAATCTTGAGAACAGTTATTGACGCAATGAGGAAGAGCGGTATCCCAAAATTCACTTTAAAAGGTGAAGTTATAAATAATCATCACAACTATATTAGAAAAGAAGAACATTTCGGTGAGCAAGTTTGGATAACACGTAAAGGTGCAATCAGTGCCAGACAGGACGAGTTAGGAATTATTCCTGGTGCGATGTCAGGGTTTTCATATATTGTTAAAGGAAAAGGAAATCCGGATAGTTTTTGTAGTTGCTCTCATGGTGCTGGAAGAGTAATGAGCCGTGGTGATGCTAAACGTTCAATAACGTTAGCACAGCACAAAGAGGCAACTTCTGGAACAATTTGTCGTCAAGATAGCGGCGTTCTCGATGAAAGTCCAGCCGCATATAAAGACATAAACGCAGTCATGGCCGCACAATCTGATCTTGTTGACATTGTTTATACTTTGAAAGAAATAGTTAACATTAAAGGATAGTATAGTTGTGGATGCCAGTTAGGGAGTTATCATTCCGCGGTTTTTCGTATAAAATAGAATGCTTGGAGACTTATCCGTATCATCCTAGTTGGTTCTCATTTGATGATGAATCATCGGTTCGTGACCGTGATTGGCATATATCAAGTGGCGATGTTGTTTTAGATGTTGGTGCGGCTTATGGTTCATATGCTTTGACAGCTCTAGCTGTTGGGGCAAATTTTGTTTATGCTTGGTCACCACAGGGTCCACCAAATGAAAGAACTGAGAAAGAGACTCTTGAAGAATCTCTTAAATTAAATGGTTGGTCAGATAAATGCATTATATATAAATCTGGAGTGTATTCATCGACCGGTCATCTGAATGTGTGTTCACAAACATTAGTTGATAATATTGATGATCCATATGTTATTGAAGTTGAGCCGCTTGACGTTTGGCACGAACGCGTTCAGCCAAATAAAATTGATTGGGTTAAATTCGACGTTGAAGGGGCCGAAGTTGAGGCATTAAACGGAGCCTTAAATCTGATTAAAAAACATAAACCAAAATTTCTAATTGAAAATCATATTTTTGTTAGACAATCAATACCCGATGAAATTAGAGAAATTCTTATAAATGGGTTTGATTATAAGGAAATTTCAAACGTTCCTTACCATTCAGTTTCGCACGGTTTGTACATTCCATCTATATAATATATAGTCTATTTAATACACCTAATGAACATGATTGACAAACAAAAAGCCGGTTTCTGAAGTTTCTGAACTATTGACAACTAAGTCGGTGTAGTATCGTGCATGGCTAATCTAACTATTTCACAAGCTCTTCGTCAAATTAAAAAGCTCAAGGGTCAATTGTCTGACAATCTTGCTAGGGCTTCTTCGTCCGTTTCATATGTAGTTGATAATAAGCCCGCTTTTTCATTTAAAGCAACTCTTGAAAAGTCTGATGAAATTAGGAATCAGCTTATAAAACTAGAGTCTATGGTTTATATTACTAATGCTAATACTACGTTCGATTTTGAAGGTAAAACCACAAATCTTGCTGAAGCAGTTCGCACCCTTCAGGAATTGAAAGGTCAAATTGTTTGGGTGAAAGGTTTGCCGTGTCGTGCCCATGTTGACACCAAAGATGATAGTTGGGACTATAATGACGATGGCAAGCGTATTAGAACAACTACACATTATAAATGTGATTTACCAGAAGCAGAACGCTCAGCATTTGTTGAGAAGCTCCAAGATCAATTCGACCGTTTAAATAATTCGGTCGAGAAGATGAACCATATCACAGTTTTGCTGTGATATGCGTTCCGGACCGGGAGGGATGATATGAATGGTTGTCCATGGAGTTCTGAGCTGGGCGTATGGTACGCTCAGCTTGAAGCACTCTGTGGAATCATCGATCTACACTGGCACTGATATTGTAGCATTTAGCACTCAGACTTGTCAGCCATAAGCACAAAGCCCCAAGTCTTTAGGTGTCAGCTGTTAGTAACGACCATTTCAGTCTGAACTCCCGGCCCGTTTAATTTCCAAGCATTTATAAAATTAAACATGTAGGAATAGCTTGGAGTAGACTATGAAGAAATTCACCGTGGCTTTAATAGTTGGTTTGGCTGTCGTTAACTGCGGCAGTGATGATGAAGATAAGAAGTCTGGTGGTACTGGAGGAGCGGCCGGAGCTTCAACTGGTGGTTCAGCCGGTTCGGCCACTGGTGGCGCAGCCGGAACGTCAACGGACGGCGCCGCTGGGTCATCTTCTGGTGGATCGTCAGGATCTTCAACCGGTGGGTCAGCTGGGTCTATGTCAGATTCTGGATCTGATGCACAGTCTGATTCTTCTTCCACAGACTGAATTTATTACTGTGTAGATTGAAATTCTGCTAATACATCACTATATTTGTATTCGTTATTTATAGCATGAATTAACTCAAACTCTGGGACATCTAAAACATAAAAATAACCTTCTTTAACATCATTTGATATTATCATTGGAAGTCCTGCTATAAAAGTTACAGGTCCAGTACGAATGTTTATAAAATCAGTTTTCATAATTTTATAATCTGATTTATTAACTAATATGAATAAATTTTCATTATTATATTTTGAAGTTATTGCATAAAGTATTAATTCAGTCTTTAGCACTTTGTGTAACTACGCAATAGGCTGTCAATTTTCATAGATCTGGCTATGAAGTTATTGTTTGTATCCAATAATTTAACCATTATTATATCATCCATGTCGTTCCCGGTCATTTTTACTATTTCAATAATTTTAGATTTGTTTTCTTTGTTTGCCCATTTTGAACCAATACTGACATCGTTAATAATATCTTCTTGTCTAACAAATTTAGTCTTATCATTTGGATCATTTGTTAACCAAATTGTTGGTCCCAGAAAATAATGTTTCCACTCTGAATCAATGTTTCCAATTTTTCTTTGTATTGCTTTTATGACCGTGGTTCCGTTAAGAAGACCTTTTACATCTAAAAATATGTCTATATTCTCACCCAAATCTTTATTTTCATTAATTGATATGAAAGTATAAACTCTTTTGTTTTTAAAATCGGCTGCTGTTATACAATTCCCGTTTATTGATAAAACTTTGCATTTATTCATATTAAATATTACATCTGTTGTTTCTTTTCAATTAAACTCCAAGAATTAGGTGTTGGATACCCTGACAATTTTTTATTCATCCACATTGTATGATTTGTTTCTATTGGTCTTAACCGTCTGGCACGCGGAATGTGTTTTCTTGGGTTTATTATGTACGCAATGTTTGTTGGATCACAATGCCAGTTTAATCCTGAAATCTGTGATAATCTTTCTGCTAAGTCTGAATCTTGATAGCAATGTGATCCATCTAAATCTTCATCCCAACCGTTTATTCGCATTACTTTTTCAAGTTTACAGCTTTCATTTTTTGCATGGAAAAATATTGGTTGTATACATCCTTTTTGGTGTGTTAATTTTGGGTCTGTATTCCAAAAAACTTGATCTGGATGCAAATTTTCAATATTAGAAAATTCTTGTTCGAATATGCTCCACATATAATTATTTAATTTTCCAGATTTTAAATCATCGATATAAATATCAATTTGTTCTTGTTTGTGATCTAGAACAGTCTCTAATTTGTATATTGGAAAATCTTTTTTTAACGTTGGTGGTTCGAAATAATTGTGTGGGCACATTAAGGCTTGTAAATCGTTGTTAGATTTATGAAAATTAGCGTGAATCTCAACGCAATTGTTTAATAACCATGTGTAATCAGTAACGAATAATACAATTTCTCCATTTGCGTGAACAAGTCCAGTATTTGCGAATTTGCAAAAGCTGTTTATTGGGAAAGGATTATTAAATGGCGGTTTATGCACAATTTTGAAATCAAATTTCTCTAGTTTGTTTGATATCAATTCATGTCTATAATCAAATATTCCATCTATTAGAATTAATTCAAAATTTTTAAATGTTTGACCATTCAAGCTGTTTAATAAAACATCAAGCCCGCCCACTCTTATGGTTGGTACAACTATTGATACGTATGGTGTCATTTCTGGCATGTTAATGTCAATTCGTAAAAAACTTCTGAACAATGAATTTTCGTTCTGTTTATATTTTTGAACCCATTAGAATGTAAAAATTTCGTCAGTTTTTCTTCTGTCCAACCCCAGCAATGTTTGTCGTAATCAGATAATTCTTCCCCGTGTGTTGATCCTTGTTCACCCCAAATCAACTCCGATAAATTAACCGACTCCGGATTTTCCAACCACATTTTCATAACGATTTTCATATCAACTTCACCAACTGTTAATATACCGGTCGGTAGTAAAACACGTCTTATTTCTTGTAACACTTTTTCATGATATCGTGGTGCTAAATGCAAAAGTAAATAACCAGCATATATCTCTGATACGGAGTCATCTTGAAATGGAATTTTATCTTTTCTAGCGTCCCATATTATATCACATTCTCTTTTAGCCAACGGCCATTTCTTAACAATATCAAGGTTCAACCACCCATCTCTTATGTCAGTTCCACTAGCTAGGTTTAACTTCAGCATAAATTTTACCTAGGTCTTCTTTATTAGAAATTGCCCAATTATAAATAAATTCTATTCCTTTTCTAACTCCTATTGTTGGTTTCCAATTTGTAATTGAATTAAATTTGTTAAAATTTGTTAAAAATAATAAATCTTCGTTTTTTCGACTCGGTTTAGTTTTTATCTTCATTTCTTTTTTTGTTATATCTTGTAATAAGTGAATTGCTTCTATACAGCTTATGGTGTTTTCTGCTCCTCCTCCTATGTTATATACATTGCCTTTCATATTGCCTATGTTTTCATATGACGCTAATACGGCACTTGCCACGTCATTTGAAAACAACATGTCTCTAGTTTGAACTCCAGACCCTTGTAGTTCTATGTGCCAATCAAGAGCGGCTGATATACAAAACCATGTTAGCCATCCGTGTCTTGGGCCGTGGCATGGAGCATCTCCATACAAATTTGAACAGCGCAACACTGTTACTGGAATGTTGTAAGTTCTACCGTATGCCATACCAAGTGCGGATTGCGCCATTTTGGATGCAGCATACGGTTCATCTGGTTCTAATATGACAGATTCATCTATACCATTAAAATTATCATTCCATATCATTCTTGATTTTCCAGGTTTACATTTGATATGGTCCGTTTTATATGGTTTTACGCTTGATAACATTATAGTTGGTGTGTTTGGTTTTGTTTTTCTTATTGATTCTAACAACAGTCTTGTTGCATCAACATTCGATATCCAATCGTCTGAAGGAAAATCTGTACTATGTGGTATCCCGGTATGAGCTGCGGCGTGTAAAATTGCATCACTTTTTTTAATTATTTCATCCAACGGTTCTTTTTCTAATCTTGATGTTATAATTTCAACACGGTCTTTAAATTTTGATTTTAATTTGTCAGCAATCCATATGTTTCTCGGTTCTTCTGCTGCATCGAGTATGATTGATTTGTCTCCTTTGTTTATGATTATTTCAACAAATTTTGAACCTATCACACCTAATCCACCAGTTACAAACCAAGTAGACATATTAACACATTACAAATGTAAAATCTTATGTGGACGATATTTCTAGATGTTCCTTTTGTGGATATGAAAGTGAAGATGTCGAATGCGCTGGCATATATTATTGTCCTAATCCGATATGTCAAGGATGTGGTGCGGCATGGTTTAGACAAAATATGAAAAGTTTTACAGAATTACCGTCTGGTAAACATACCATAGATGTTGTTGAATTATATGATTTTGGTCAATGGTTAATTAATGGTGATTTACCGTCTGATTTTAAGGACGCTGTTGCAATTTCTTTAAAATCAATCGAACAACATTGCGCAATTGAAATTACTGAAGAAGTTGTAAATTCATAAATCTATTTTTGAATTTGTTTGGTATGAATTTTAGTCGTATAGCATGCCGCATAGCCGTGGTTAACCCAGAATTTAAGCGGCTAGAAGAGCATGTTGATGACGCTCTTGGTGTATTAAAATCATTGCGACAAGATTTAAATAAGGCTCTGGCTGACTACGAAGATGTTGAAGAATTCTCAAAATTCTTCAAAGAAGAGTTGGCTGAAGAGGAAGAACTTAAAAAACTTTTGCAAAAGTCAAAATCAGCCAGTGTTGTTGTGGCTGGTATTTGGGACAAATTAAAGTGGTTTTTCAAAAAACCAAAAGATGTTGAAGAAGACACTTCAATACATCCATCATACATGATGGATGTTGATGAATTTGTTGAGGGTAAATCTGAATGGGCTGATCCTTCTTATTATATGGAAAAAGAACGTGAAGATAACAAATTGTTTTTTGATGGTGTTTCTGATGTTTTGAAATCTATGGAGAAGATTCGTATTAAACCATCTAAACCATCAATTGATAATTTGATGTCAAAAATTGACATTTTGGTTAAATCTGGAGAAAGTATTAAAAAGGGTTTATATAAACATTTGCTCGAACCTGCTGCTCGTATTGAACTTGAAGAAGACAAAGTTGAGACCAAGCCATCAACTAAACCGACTATGAGTTTGGAAGGTGCTATTGACCATTATTCTGACATATTAAAAGAACATTCTGGTGACCCAACAAAATCGAAGAGTTTGTTAAAAGAATTTTTTAACGCTGTCTCGCCTTATCTTGAAGAGGAAAAGGCTCAGATGGCCTCTGTTACGACATAAATGTAAATTTTAAACATGATAGGCGTGAGGTACATGCAATGTGCTTATGTATTGAATAGATCTGATTTAGAAGCTAAATTAGTCCTTGGTGGATATAGTAAAGGCTTAATTAAACGGTGTAAGAAATTAGCAACAATTGCGTTTAGTTACAACCTTGGTGCTGAGGGTCTAGATCGACCAATAGGTCTTTGTGAAAAACATTCTGTAATTAATAGAAGTGATGTTTTAAAATCAGTTATGTTTGTTGATATTGGTGGTTCACCAAAAAATATATCAATAGACGAAGCTGTTGATTTAAGAAATAAATACATACGACGAAAATTAATATCAAATTTAGAAAAATTGGTTGGTCATAATTATAATAAAGGTATCACGCTTGATGATTGGAAAGAATTAATTGAGGCCGCTTGGAATGAAAAAATAACTAGAGATTTGCTTGGTGTGTAAATTACCATTTTGAATAATGATTGAGAATTTGAGCAGTGAAATTTTCGTCTTTATTTAATTTTTTCATTTTCAATTGTTCACAATATGATGACGGCCCAATTTTGTTTTCAACAGCATCGATGTACATGGAGAATTTACCTTCATCTGTAAAATACGAAAATTCGTATACTTCTTCTTGAAGTGTGTGAATTGATTCTGATGCTAACGCCGTGTCAATCGCAATTCTAATGTATTCTGATTCTGTTTTTTCTTTTACAATCTCAAACCAATTAGAATAATTGAATGGCTTAAAGTTATGCCCCCTTCCTGTTTGTTTATATCCTAGGAGTGTTATTTTATGCCCAGATTTTGCCGTTATATCAAGAATTTTTTTGAATGTTTCAATATCAGTAGACCCCATTACATATTGAATAGATGGTTTTTCCGAACCATATCCGAATTCGTATTTCGATAATTCGTTTATATCATTAATACATTCAACAGAAAATGCAAACGAACCACATGTTTTTAATATTTCGTCTGCGTTCTCAGACTTTAACCATTTTAATGATTTTGTTGTGAAATTTGGTATAACGTTTTTCTTTTTAAACATTTGAAGGATAGTTAAAAATTCTGGATGCAGAGTTGTTTCACCGCCACCAAGTGCTACTTCAAATACTTTCATATTAGCAGCTGCATCAACGATTTTTTGAATGTTGTTCAGATCTGCATGTCTCCCTTTTATTGTTGATCCCTGATAACAATATTCGCAATTAAATGGGCAATAATCTGTAATTTTAATGTCTATTAATTCGGGTGTTGATGATTTGATTGGTTTTTCTAGTTTCTGCTCCGGTTTTTCGAATGAAAGTCTAACTTTTGCTCCATTTCTTCTGTTGAAGATAGTCCAAAAGTTGTCATCCTTTTTTGCCACCGAACTTGGTTTAACATCTTTTTCCAAATTTAATTTGAATGATCCATTGCTTAAAGGGTGTTCATCCCCATTATCGTTTCCGCCTAAAATTACAAGTTCATCTTGCAATAAAAAATCTTTGAAATCTTTGAAAAAATTTTCATCTATTGATGATTCTTCCCAATTTAATGGTAAAGAATAAATTGATTGATGGTCTATAGTTATATCGAATTCTTTAGTATCATTATCAACAATTTCTTCAGTTATTGCTAACTCTCGTTCTGTTTCATTAATTGCACACCATTCTTTTACTATATTAATTGCCGTGTTTTTATCAGAAACGTGTGCAAGGTTGCTGTATAGTGTTGCAGCTAAATAATTTTGTTTTAATTCTTTGCTTGCCGCTGTAAAACATTCCCATCCAAAATAGTTTTTATCATCGATATCATCTTTTATATTTTTTAGAAAAATCAACGAGTGAGAAGAGCTAGAATTTGTAGCAAATCCAAGTCTTACATTCCATATTTTCATTTACCGATATTACATTAAGCTAATTAGTATTTACCGCAATTATTCATGATGAATTTCAATCCTGGCCAATTTCACAATAACCGAATCAGATCCAGTCGGCCCAGTCGCTGAACTTCCGAGGCTTACTTGTATTTCATATGTTTTATCTAATTGTGACAAACCAAGATCTGGAGAACGCAATAAAGTTGGTGTACTATTAACTGTTGCAAGTATCGAATTTGGTACATATGTACCAACGGCTAGATCGTACAATCTAGCTGTACCAGTAAGACCTGCTGACGATTCTATAACAGCCGCAAATCTAATATGTTGTGATGCGGTTGGAACCGCCGGTCTGTAATCACGCGGATCAAAATTTATAGCACCAACAGATGCAAACCCTGTTGCGTTTGATGATTGTTTACCAGCAACCCCAACAACATGTTGAACTTTTGATATTGTATGCACAACTGTTCCAGTTACACCAGCTGGCCCTGTTACACCAGGATTGAGCACATTTTTTATTTTGTCTATTGCACCTTGTACATATGAAAATCCAAATGTTGGTGCTGTATCATTTGCTGTAACGGAAGCTGCGTCACCACCGCCACTGCCAGGACCAGTTGGTCCTTGGATGCCTGTGGCTCCTTGTGGTCCGGTAGCACCCTGCGGACCGGTTTCGCCTTGTGGTCCGGTCGCTCCGGTGACCCCTGGCGATCCTTGCGGACCAATTTGTCCAGTAGCACCCTGCGGTCCAGTAGCACCCTGCGGTCCAGTAGACCCAGTAACACCTGGCGATCCTTGTATGCCTTGTGGCCCAGTTGCACCTTGCGGTCCGGTTTCGCCTTGTGGCCCAGTTGCACCTGTTGGACCAGTTGCCCCAGTAACACCTGGCGATCCTTGAGGACCAATTTGTCCAGTAGCACCCTGCGGTCCGGTCTCGCCTTGTGGTCCAGTCGGCCCAGTCGCTCCGGTCGACCCTTGTAATCCAGTAGCACCTTGTTGACCAGTAGCGCCCTGCGGCCCAGTAGCGCCCTGCGGCCCAGTAGGTCCTTGGATGCCTGTGGCTCCTTGTGGTCCAGTAGCTCCCTGCGGCCCGGTTTCGCCTTGTGGTCCGGTTGCACCAGTAACACCCTGTACGCCGGTAGCACCTTGTAGACCAGTTGCTCCTTGTGGTCCAGTAGCTCCTTGTGCACCAGTAGCTCCTTGTGCACCAGTAGGCCCTTGTAATCCAGTAGCACCCTGCGGCCCGGTTACAGATGGACCAGTCTCTCCTTGTGCACCAGTTGGTCCGGTTGCCCCAGTTGCTCCTTGTGGCCCAGTAGCACCCTGCGGTCCAGTAGCACCCTGCGGTCCAGTAGCACCCTGCGGTCCAGTAGCACCCTGCGGTCCAGTAGCTCCTTGTATGCCAGTGGCCCCCTGCGGCCCGGTTGCACCCTGCGGTCCGGTCTCTCCTTGTACACCCGTTGGTCCTTGTAATCCAGTAGCACCCTGCGGCCCAGTAGCACCCTGCGGCCCAGTAGCTCCTTGTGGCCCAGTAGCACCGGTAGATCCAATAGCCCCAGTTGATCCTTGTGGACCAGTAGCACCCTGCGGACCAGTTACTACTGGTCCAGTTTCACCCTGTGCACCAGTTGGTCCTTGTGCACCAGTTGCGCCTTGTCCAGTAGCACCCTGCGGCCCAGTCGCACCTGTTGCACCAGTAACACCTGGTGAACCTTGAACACCTTGTTCTCCGGTTGCCCCCTGTGGTCCAGTAACAGCTGGACCAGTAGCACCCTGCGGCCCAGTAGGACCATTTTGACCTGTTGGTCCCTGCGCTCCTGTTGCTCCTTGTGCTCCAGTCGGTCCTGTTGCTCCGGTTACACCTGGTGAACCTTGTATGCCCTGTACGCCGGTAGCACCTTGTTGACCTGTTACAACTGGACCAGTAGCACCTTGTGGCCCAGTAGGACCGGTAGCGCCTGTTGGCCCCTGTACGCCTGTTGGACCTTGTGGCCCAGTTACTACTGGCCCAGTCTCACCTTGTGAACCAGTTGGCCCTTGTACACCTGTGGCACCTTGTGGCCCGGTGGCACCTTGTGGCCCGGTTACAACTGGACCTGTCTCACCTTGCGGACCAGTAGGACCAGTTGCACCAGTTGCACCTTGTTGGCCAGTTGCACCTTGTTGGCCAGTTGCACCTTGTTGGCCAGTAGGACCAGTTGCACCAGTCTCTCCTTGTAACCCGGTCGCACCTTGTGGACCAGTTACTACTGGACCAGTCGCTCCTTGTGAACCAGTTGGTCCGGTTGGACCTTGTACACCTGTAGCACCTTGTGGCCCAGTAATTGCCGGACCAGTTTGACCTTGTGGTCCTGTCGGGCCGGTTGGCCCTTGTACACCTGTAGCACCTTGCGGTCCTGTTACAGACGGTCCAGTCGCTCCTTGTGCACCAGTTGGACCAGTAACTCCAGTTGGTCCTTGTACACCTGTAGCTCCTTGTGGTCCAGTAGCACCTTTTGGTCCGGTTACACCTTGTGGACCAGTAGCACCAGTTATGCCGGTAGCGCCTTGAAGACCGGTCGCCCCTTGTGGCCCAGTAGGTCCAGTTTGTCCTTTTGGTCCTGTTGCTCCTGGTGGTCCTGGTGGACCACCAGGATTTCCTGGCACACCTTGTTTTCCTTGTTTTCCTTGTATACCAGGCGGTCCTTGGAATTGAAGATTTACATTTGGTGTGTTTTTCTTTATGAAACGTACTGAGAAATTGTATGTGAAGTGGTTATAGAATGGGACCTGTACTGTATTTAATGAAACTTGAGCTAAATCATGCGTTGATGAATTTATGCCAAGTGCTGTGAAAATTTTGTTTAAATTTTCTTGTTCAGATAATGACAATAACGGATTTTTTAGTTCAATATCTGAATTTAATAACACGACTGCTTGAACAACATCTGCTTGTTCTGAAGCAACCTTTTGAACTCCAACCGTAACAGCCATGATGGACAATACCTTATATTAAATTATGCGGCTTTTAATTCTTTTGAAATTTTGTCTATGTCGTCCATCATTTTCAGCATTTTTTGTGGACCTCCTACATTGTTGATTTGATAATATCTTGTGAATGAATTTATACTCTTAGCCAGGTTTTCAATTTCTGTTGTATATTCTTGAGTTTTTTTTGGTTCAATTTGTGACAATTCCATCCAAGTTATTTTTGATGCTATTAACAATAAATCCATACTATATGTATTTCAATAAAACCTCACTCACTGTAAATAATATTAGTTTTTACGTAGTACTAGTATGGCGCCGAAACCAATAGTCATAACTAATTCATTTAAACTTGGTGATGGCGTATTTGTATTCGCTTACCACGATAATTTCGATGGAGATAAATACCTTAATGTCCAAGATAATCTTATTGGTGTTGCATCCTATTTGCACAAATACTATCCAAGCGGGTTCTCTGTGCCATTATTTTTTAATAGTGAAACTTTGGTGTTTGAAATTAATTTTGGCAAGAATTTTAAACTAAAAAATGAACTGAATGTATTAAATTTAATTATTGATTAGACCTTCTTTTGTTATTATTTATTATGAGACTTTCTAGTATCTCTCATGAGATGATGGATGCTTTGTATAAAACTTATGGAACTCATTTGGTTGAAAATAGAATTTACGAATCACTTGATAAATATTGGGATGATTTAATCAAAGAATTTAGAAGAGTCAATATTGAATCTAACATTAGTGATTCTGAAATTGAATCAATAATTGACACGAATATAGCTGACCAGATTGCTAGAGAATTGCTTAATCCAAAATCATTTGATTCAAAGCCGTTAGTCTTGAATTTAAAGAAAAATTTGCTTGGGTTAACTCACAAACATGAATTTGTTCCAACTGCCGATGAAGCTGATGAATCAGATATCATGCCCGGAACTGAAACAGGCGCAATAGAATCAGCTGTCAACAATGCTCTCAACCTTAATGAATTATATTTATTGGCCAGAAATTTAATACCTAGAATAGCTGCTAGAATTTCAATAAAAAATATTAATATGACAAAACCGACTCCGAAAGATATAGCTGAAACTCTTCGTCGAATTGCATCTGGCATAGATAACTCTAAAAATCCAGACCCGGCTTTGGTTGCTAAAGATATTAAAAATGTCATTTCTAGCTTAAATCCAGAACCGAAGAAAAAAGAACTTTCTCCAAAAGATACGGTTGAAGCTCTTCGTAAGATAGCTTCTGGTATTGAAGCTTCTAAAAAACCAGACCCGGCTTTGGTTGCTAAAGATATTAAACAGTTGCTTTCAGTTCTTGAAAGCTAATTAACTATCTACGACTTCTTCTGTAATAATTTCATCCAACATTTTTCTGATGTCACCAGGGTCCATTGATTGTTGTATCGCTTGTTTCATATATGCTTTTAATATTTCTTTGATATCGAAGTTGGACCCATATATTAATGATGGTTCGTTGACGTTGACTGAGTTATCATTTGGTATCCACCAAATTTGATTTTGGTTTGTTACACTTTGTCCTGTTATATTAATCACATTTGTATTTCCAAATACATTCGTATTTCCATATGTTATATCTGATAATCCATATTGATTATCCATGATAAATGTATCTGATGTTTGACTTTCTAATGTTGTTTGTGTCGTGGAGATTATCATGTCTAACAATACCGCTTTAAATGCAGTTTACAAATTTACTAAAAAACAAATTTCTAAAGAATGTGTTGGACACTGTGCAACTGGGTGTGCTTGCGAAAATGGCGGATATTGTACTTGTGGTCCTGAGTGTTCATGCCCGTGCCCGAAAATTGCTTCTGTGTCTTCTTATGGTGCGCCAAAATTTCCTTTATCTGATATTGCTAAGCGTGCTTTGTTCAGGTTTTCTTCAATGAGATATGCTAAAGGTTTAGAAGATTGGACTGAAAAATCAAAGAGAAAATTTTGGGAATCAGTTGGAGAAACTATGACAAAGTGTATGAAAAAAGTTAAAGATGACATGCCGGATGTTGGTGACCCGGCTGCATTTTGTAATAAAATTAAATCGGAAATCGGAGCTGATTAGTGTGTTTCCAATTCTTTGATTATTTTTAACTCTTCATCAGAGAATTTTTGGCTTTCTGAAGATGAATCGGATTTTTTAAATTTTGGCCATTCTTGCATTCCTCTTTCATATTCAATTTCTGATATTTTATTGTTATCTAACATTGACTTCATGACTCTTTTTATCCACAACAGCGCTCCTTGATTTAATTTTCCGTCTGAGTCAAATCTTTGTTTGTTTGGGTTTGGTAGTATTGATGCTATAAACAATGATTGGCTCAATGATAAGTTTGACGGGTTTTTGTCAAAATAATATTCTGATGCTGGTTTTATACCATATACATTCGGCCCGTATTCAATAATGTTTAGATATAGTTCTAATAGTTCTTCTTGAGTTATTGATTCAACTAAATAAGATGATAAAAACAACTCTTGAATTTTTCTGGCTATATTCTTCTTTCTGCCTAACCACAAATTTTTGGCGAGCTGCATCGGTATTGTGCTGCCACCTCTTACAAATCTGCCAGATTTCAAGTTTTCTATAAGAGAATTTTCTAATGCTTTTGGTATAACGCCAGCATGTTTTCCATAACCCGGGTCTTCTGTTGTTGTTATTGATAATGTTATAAACCTCGACATTGCACCAATCGGAAACCAATCTTTTGTTCCTGGGCCTAACTTTGTTGATTTTTGATTTTTATTTATATCATATACAATATGTTCAAATGGTTTTTTGAAATTTTTAACGTTCATTTCATTTGGTACAGACCATTTCTTGCATTTCATTTTTATATTTAATTTCGCGTCCGATTTTTCTTTGTTCTTACTATAGTATTTTATGCTTGTATCGAATCCGAATGTTCCTTCAACTTCTATTTTTTCTAGTTTCCCTTTCATACCGCTTGGTATTGAATTTATTACTTTTTGGCACGGTGAATCTTGCAACGATGCTTCAAGTTCAATTATTGATTGATCTGTCTCACGTTTTAATTTATATGACATAGTCGTATATGTGTCAGAAACATTGAATATGCCAGTTCCTATTAACGCATTTTTTTCTAGTTTTCCTTTCAAATTTGTTTGTAAATTCAAAATCACATTTTCATCTGAAATCAATTTATTATTTACGTTGATGTTTTTAACGTCTAAATTTAAATCATAGTTTAACGTGTCATTCTTTTTTTCATAAACGATATTTGCATTTATTTGTTGTTTGTTGTTTGTTGTTATTTTAAATTCAATATTGTTTTTTCGTAAATTGAATTCCAAGCTGAATTCATTATCATTTATTTTTGTATTTTCTGATTCAAATTTTACCGTATATTTTGTGTCTGATAATTTCGATTCTATTGGAAATGTTTTGTCTACATAATTCCAAATTTTATCAAATTCATTTGATTGTTCATTTGTTTTAGTGGTGGTTAGAGTAGTGGTTAGTTTATTAACCATTAATTCTTTGCTGTTTATTTGTATGTTATCATCTAATTTCAGAATATGAACGTTCTTTAACTTTATGTTTGCTTTCCATTTGATGTCTACGCTTTCTATATTAAATTCTGTTTTATTGTCTGTTTTATTTATATTAACACCTTCTAATGTTGTATTTGGTAGATTGCCACTCAAATTTACTGAAGAATCTACCAATTCAAATTTGGTGTTTCTTCTTTTTGATTTTGCATAGGTCTTTTTGTCTACACATTCTATAGACTTTATGTCTATAGAACCATTTTCTAATCTTATATGTTTTATTTCTAAGTCTAACCCAATTTTGACTGATATGTTCTCAAAATTTGTATATATTTTGTTGTTACAAATTTTTGAACGAACATTTTTTGCATTTATTCCAAACCATGTTAAGTTGACCGATTCTACGTCTGATGGTATCTCAATGCTATCCAATTTTTTAATCAAAATAAATTTTGCCAAAATCGGCAAAAACAAATAAATTGCAAGAGAAACTATAGTTATTAATATTAATTTATTTTTATTTGTCATATAAATATACTACATTGACATTTATACTGAAACTTTGATTGATGGTTATAACTAATGGAAACTCCTAATCAAATATCGGAACGTCTTAGGTTAATTGCGTCAAAATTAGAAATATCAAAACATCCAAATCAAGATTTAGTAGTCAATGATCTGAAATTGGTGTTATTAAGTCTTCTTTCTAGAACTGCTTCTTCTAGGAGGATTGGACCAAACATTCCTGCCAAAATTTCTGTTGATGTGTCTGTTGATGATCAATTTGATCATATAATTAAGTCTTTGGATGGGTTTAATAACCAAAATTATGATAGTACAACTATAAAGAAGATAGCAGTTGATGATATATGCAAACGTATAGCTTCTGTAATGATTCGAATTGCTCAAGAAGCTGAGGAGCTTGGTTTATGGGATCTTGATGAAGGTGAAAGAACTGTTCTGAAATGGGACGATGCTCGTAAAGAGACTAATAATGAAGAAAACCTTGAGTCTAAGTTAAAATTGCTTAAGAGGCAAATAGACAAATTTATAAATTCATTTAAAGGTTCTGAAAAAGAAATGCCAGAATCAGAAGTTATAACGTCTGCTCCTTAATCAATTTTTAATAAAGTTCATAAACTTCATTCTGTATAGTATATTCAAATAGGAGTTGTTGATATGGATATCCAATGGCAGAGGGGTAATTATCACAAATTTTTAGCCCGTATGAAAATTCGCATTGGTCAAAATTCACAAGGTATAATGCAAATTGAACAGGGCGATGAAATTGAATATGATGGTACTATATTAAAATACGCTGGAGCTGAAATTACTAGCCCGTCGTTGCGTGGTGCAATAAAAACTGGGTGGTTAGTATCAGTTGGTAATGATATCAGTGATTTACCACAATCTGTTCAACCACATCGTAAAATAGCAAAAGCTCAAACAATAAACACTGATCTGTCGAAAGTTCAAAGATCAGATAGTGGAGTTTTAGAAACTGCTGATATTGATGAACAAACTATTCTTAGTATTAGCGACAGGCAAGACAAAGGTAAACCCGGTGTTACTGAACGTCCAGAACCGCGCAAATTAACCGCGTCTGTTAAAAAAGGCGTACAAGACCAAGATGGCGAAGTTGTAGGAAGGATCAGATCGCCAGCAAAAGCTGAATCTGTCGATGTTTCAAGAGACACTGATTATGGGAAAAAGTTGAATGAATTGGAGATGCCAAAGCCAATTGGCAAAAAGCCAAATCAAAACGTTATTCTTAAAGAAGGTGTCGAAATAAAAACAAATGTCGGCAGTGTGTCTCCCACTATAAATGAAGAAGAAAATGAAGGAACAGTAATAGGCAAAGTAAGAAAATCTGAGAAAATAAGTTCTGAGGGAATTTCAGTTGAAGATACTAGTTCAAGGCAATCTAAACCAGGTTTACATCTTAATTCAAATGGTTTGAAAATTGACATGAAAATCCCAACCAGAATACGCATAGCACGTCATATTAAGCCTGATTTTCCAATTGATTGGAGCTTTGACGGTAAATTATCAGAGAGGATGAACACTTTGAAATCATATGGTACTGATCCTCAGACGCTTGAAGCTGTTTATGCAGCTGAGGGTGATAATTTCAGGCGGGCTTTAGAAAAAGAATTTCCGAAACAGTTTCGTTGAAATTAATAATTAATTTCTTATTGATTAATTATATTGATGAGTCGTAGTCATAAAGCAAACGTTAGTGTATATATTCAAGAAGAGCTTTCTGATGCTCGTCTGCATTGTGATGAGTTAAAAAGAATTGTTGTAAAGGTTCTTGAGTTAATAAACAGTAGTCAAAAAAAGGACCATTTTTATGCAGTTGCTGGTGATTTAATACACGCAGCGCCTATGGAACTTTTAAAACTCGAAAAATCTTTGGACGCTGCTGCATTCGCTGTTAATAGACTTGATTCAGAAGAAATAAAACAATCACTTAGGCCTGAAAAAATTGACCAACTTGAGAAAATGCTTGAAGACATAAGGGTAAATATACCACGTAGGACTGGTTTACAAATTCGTTTTGATGAACAATCTTCAGAAGATGACATTTCATGGTAGAACAATGAGTGAATTAACGCCTCGTGGGTTCATACTTAGCGACAGTGCATTCTATGCTTACGAGTGCCAGAATGTATTTCCTGATATATTAAGTTTTGCCATAGCTATACCCGATCATTTAAAACCAATGTTTTTAATACCAATAGCAGTTGAGTCTGTAACGACTGCTTCGAGTCGTGTTGCTTCTAAAATTGCATATTCACCAGATGGCGATTTATTCGGCGCAAAAACATTCGTTATGGACGAAGATGACAAACCAACTGTTACCGACACAGAAGAAGGATCAATGTTTGACATTGACGGTTACTGGAAAAAAACAAAACACCAAGAAGATGGGACTAAAATAGACGAAAATATACAAGACCCAACTGATACATCATATATGAGCGATGTTGATCCAACTGGGTATCAAGAATATCCATATTATACAAAAGAAAAGCCGGTTCGTCATTCATCGCAGGTTTTTTTCACAAAACTAGCCTTAAAACCAGAAAGTTTAATACCAAGAACACCTACTAAAATTAAAGATAATGCTGAATATTGTGATGTTAGATTAATATCGTACGATAAGCGCGGCAGGATTTTTACTTTTGGTGTTAGTTCTGGTGAAGGTAAACCAGAACGAACTGTTCGTGTTGCATTGTCGGATGTGGATGACGTTGCACTTACGTGTTCTTGTCCATTTTGGCGATGGAATGGTCCAGAATATCATGCTAAAGAAAAAAATTATTTATTAGATAAACCAAATGGGACTGCATCTCCACCGAATGTTAGAGACCCGGATAGAAAATATTGGCTGTGTAAGCATACGTATGCAACCATAAAACGTCTTGATTCGTTTGTTCAAGACATACTCGAAGATAACTGGGAACTTAGTGATGAAGAACTTCTTAAAGAAATAGACAAAAATTGGGGCGATATGGAATCAGTTTCGCGTATTGCATTGAGCGAAACTGATGAATTACACCCAGAAACAGATATAGAAATTGAAGAAGAGACAGAAGAAGAGACAGAGGAGGAAGAAGAGGCAGAAGAGGTATCAGAAGAACCTGAGTTAGAAGAAGAGGCAGAAGAGGCAGAAGAGACAGAAGAGACAGAAGAGACAGAAGAGACAGAAGAACCTGAGTTAGAAGAGGAGGGAGAAGAGACAGAAGAACCTGAGTTAGAAGAAGAAGTTGTAGAAGAATTTGAAGAAAAACCATAAATTGTATCGTTTATATGATATATGATTTTCTTTGCTCCAAATGCGGGAACATTCAAGAAGAACAATGCAAAGTAGATGATAGGTTAACATTTAAACCTAATTGTGAAAATTGTGGTGGACAATGCAATTATGTTTTTACACCATCAATTCCGCAAGTTGTTTTTAAGGATGGGGCCACAGGATCATGGCCATCAAAAGGCATACACTACCAAAATTTCAGAAGACAACAAAATGAAAAAATGAAAAAACGTCAAAGAGATCGTTATGGAGAACCAAAGCAATTGAACCCGAATTTTGGTGGTAAAGTTACTGAGAGTTGGGCAGAAGCCCAATCGATAGCATTACAAGAAAAAGGTAATGAAAGTGCGGCAACATACGACAACAAAGTCAAGTCGGAAAAAACTGGTTAAATGTGAATTCTGCTTAAACAATTTTGAAAGAGATGTAAAGGCACTTGATAAACCATTGCACTGTAAGTCGTGTAATGGTTTATCAAGTGCCTTTACAAGATTAAAATCTGATTCATCAAAACACGATTTTTATGTTAGTCATATTGAAAAATTGAAAAATCACGAAGTAAATATAACCTCTAAATCTAATGGATTTTATACTTACAGATGTAAATTTTGTTTACGCGAGTTTAATATTAGGTCTGATGCACTATATCATAAATCAACTAATTCATGTAAACATTGTGAGTCAATTTATAACAATTTTTTGTTGTCTGATTCTTTTTCTTCGGAAAGAGAGTTTTTCCTACATGTTAAATCTAAGATTCGATTTGATCTTATAGATGTCGAATCTACAAAGCAAACATATGGTTATGACCCATATTACATGCCGTTGAATTCATTAAAGCCTGTAATAGCAAAATGCGGATTTTGTGGCTCACATTTTGAATTAAAATACAATTCATTTATTAAATGTAGAACTAATATATTACATTGTAAGTTATGCAAACCGGTTTACTATTCATACTTAAAAAGTAACGATAACTCTAATCCGTATGACTATTACGCCAACTTTAAATCATTGAATCGTTGGTTAAATAAAAGTGTGATAAATAATACTATTGACAAATTTAAATATGACCCAAGTAATTTAACTTCATCATCAAAATCAATTGTGGTTGCAAATTGTTATTTTTGTAAGACTGATGTCAACATCCAATTTAGGTCATTTGTGAAATCAAATGGGGTAGTTTCTTGTTCAAATTGTAGGGGAGAAAAACTCAAACATTCACTGATTAATAAATACGGTGTTGATGCTGTAAATCTAATTCCCGAAGTTGTTGAAAGAATGTCAGATCCATTTACTAATCAATTAATTGAAAAAATTTTGAAAAATAGATATAAAATAGAATTTGTTAGAGAATTTATGATTAAAAATTATTCTTTTGATTTTTTTATTCCTTCAGCAAATTTGCTAATCGAATGCCAAGGTGACTATTTTCATAATTTTAAAGACAATGGTTACTCCGGGACCGCTAGAGATAGAGGCAAATCAACATACATTGAAAAATACACAACACATAAGTTGATATGGATTTGGGAGCATGAATTACATATTGGCAGACTTCACAAAATATTAGATTATCATATTTACAAAATTACAGAACCAAAAATTGAAATAATAAATCTAGACGAAATTAAATTTTCAAAAATTAATTGTGAGTTGGCGTCTGAATTTCTTGCAAGCTATCATTATCTAGGAGGGTTTACAAATTCGTCAATAATATATGGTGCGTATTATGATGACAAATTAATATGTGTATGCGTGTATGGCGGTGTTACCCGTGATAATTCAATCAAAAAAATAAACAATGCATTTAATACTAAATATACATCACATTCAATTCGTGAACTTAAAAGATTTTGCATTAGACCAAATGTGTCTTGCGGTAATCTTGCGACCTTTTGTTTAAAACAATTTTCTAAAATGCTAAAATCTGATGTGCCAAATATAAATCTTATATTAAGTTTTTCTGATTCAACTGTTTGTGATGTTGGTACTATATATAAAGCTGATAATTGGAAAAAATTGAATAACACCGGTAATTCTTATCATTATGTTGATGTTTCAACAGGTCGTTTAATACACAAAAAAACAATATGGGACATGGCTAAAAAACTCAAAATGAAAGAGGGTGAATTTGCTAAAAAAATTAATATTTTTAAAGTTGAAGAATTTAGTAAATCAGTTTTTGCAAAGCAGTTAAAATAGTAATCTATTTTTAATTAGTTCTGACTTTTAAATGGCAAGGGATTTTAGTATTACAAGAAGAAGACCAACGTTGGTCGATTTAGTTACGCCCGACCAAGGCGGAGATCCACCAATAGTTGAGTATAGATTTGCTTATGCAGCTAATTTTGATGCAGCTGCTGCCACTATTCAAGATGTTCCAAGACGCGGGTATGTGTCTCCGTCTGTTTTAGATACTGGTTTTAATGATAGTAGATTTAGAGATTTGGTAAGATTTTTGTTTGACCCTAGTGACTATTCAATAACTGATGGTGTACCATTTTTCTTAAAAATGGCAACAAGGCCATTGGGCGGTGTATTTGGTACTCTTGGTGCATACCATATGGTTGTTCCTTATAATCCAACATCAAACCCACCAGCTGTTTTAAATGGCGATGCTCCAATGGCAGCTTCACTGGCTGGATCAGTTGAAATTAATCTACCAAAAACTTGTGATCAATTCATAATCAAAAATTTATCTGGAAATAATTTGTTTATAGCCATAACCCCAGGCGGTCCTGAATACACAATAGGTCCGACTTCATATTTGGAATTATTCGATACTACATCAGCTGTGTTGTTTGCTAGAGGTGATGCTGGAGCAGCAACTTTTAACGCTATATGCGCAATGCAGCATAGCGTTGTTGCCTGATGTGTTTTTTATAATTTCTCCATCCTAGGAGAAGACGAGTATGCCTATAACGTTGTTAAGAGTAGTCAACGAACAAGTTGACTCTATTCAGAGATCAATTTTGATAGATAAGGCTGATGATGGGCAGTCTAATACTGAAATGTATGCACAATTTCGAAAACAACAAGTTTACGTTCCATACTCGAATCCATTAAACACCGCTGTTAAGGGGTATAGCGATTTTGTTCCAACAGACAGAGTTCTTTTGTCAGCTGATCGTGGAACAATAGCTGGATTAACGTCTAGTGGGTACGTTAGTTCGTTTTTCTTTACATCTAGTTTGATAGCAACATCGGTTATCACAGCCGGTGTCAATTTGGCTAGCACTACATTGACTGGTACGACTTTCCTTTCTGTTACCCCTGATTTAACTTATGTTGAGTTTACAAGCCCGGGTGGGCTTACTCAGCTTGTTTCTCAGGCGTCTTTTACGACTCATACTGCTGTCAGCATTGTTGTTCCCGATGCAGCCGTTACGATTGGTTCTGTGACACCTGGTTGGTTAGTCAGAGTTTTTGCTAACTCCAAATATAGCAACCAGTTTGTGCTCACATGATCCGCACTGGAGGAAGATATGCGCGTTGGCATAGTTAGAACTGATTTAGGAGATGGAGTCTACATTTCTGATGTAGAAAGCCGCGTTCAGCGCAACTTTGTTCTTCAACCGCCTGGTCAGAGCCGAAATGTTCGCCGTCCAACTAACACTGAAATTGAGTCAGTTCTAAATGAATTTGCATTTTTAAGTCATAGAGGGGCAAATCTTGCTGCCTCAGTTAATACAGCTGTAAATAATACGTTGAGGATTCGTGGCCCTGGTAATGGTTCATTTTATGTAGTAACCGTAACAGCAGGTGCAGCAACTGCAAAAACAACTATTCGTAATGATCTGAATGCTGCGTTTGTAGCAGATGGCGTCCCGTTTGTTGCGTCAGTTGTTGGTACGAATCAACTTCAAATTGATTCAATTTCACCAAATTCTGGACCGAGTGCTCATTTGGAGCTTGATACGGTTGCGAATGGTTGCACTTTGACAACTGCTGTTGGATTTACGGATGGGTTTACTGCTAATGGTCTGTCTGTCGCAGCTCTTCAAACGGCTGTTTATCCAACACCAACTACGATTAATGTTAGCTCTGCCACAATAACAGCTTTATCAACCTTTGCTAGTTTGACAACTGCTCAAAAAGACGATCTAGTTACTGCTATAGCTGAAGTTATAGCACCAATGTTTGTAGAAACTGGCGCTGTTCTACTTTCATTTCAGAGCGGTGTCTTAAGTGAGCTTATTCAGGCTTCATTCCGACCTGGCGGAGTAAGAGCTGGGCATGCAGCCGGAATTGCTGCCGCAATAGTAGAGAACGATGGTGTGACGGCATTCACTTATCCTTGACGCTATGCGTTATAACATGAGGAAAACATGCGAGCAGGAATAGTTAGAACTGATCTTGGGCCAGGTCTTTACACATCAGATGTTGAGAGTCGTGTTCAACGCGGTTTCTCTATGGAACCACCTGGTCAAAGCAGAATTCTACGGTATCCAACTGATGCTGAAATTGAATCAGCATTAAATTTATTTGCGTTCCTGTCATTGCGTGGCACTGACATGTCCGCAACTGTTGACACGATAACTGGACCAGATGACACATTGAGAATACGCAGAAACGCTGCTGATGCTTATGAAGTCATATCTGTAACTCAGGGTCTTGCAGTTCCTAAAACCACTATTCGTGATGACCTAAACACAGCATTCGTTGCACGTGGTCTACCGTTTGTTGCATCAGTGGCCGGCACTAATCAACTTCAGATTGATACAACCGATGATAATGCTGGCCCAAGCGCACGTTTGCAAGTTGATTCAGTGGTGAATGGAAGCACTTTAAATACCGCCGTTGGGTTTGCAGCCGGCGGCGTTACTGTAACAGGTATCACAGTTGCGTCTGTTAAGGCGGCTGTTTATCCAACACCAACTACGATTAATGTTAGTACTGCGGCTATAGTTGCTTTATCATCTTGGTCATTGCTTTCAGCAACAAAGCAAGCCGCGCTTGTTGACGCGGTAGCTGAAGTTATAGCGCCAAGTTTTGTTGAAACTGGGGCAGTTTTATTGTCATTCGCATATGGTGTTTTCTCAAAGATGCGTAGTGCTACGTTTCAACCAGGTGGTGATAGAGTTGGGTTGCCAGCTGGCGTAGCAGCCGCGTTTTTGCAAGATGATGGTGTTTCAGTTTTCTCTCTATGAGGTTAGTTTATTAGTAGCTGATACCTCTGCGTATTGTTCTAGGTGAACAAACCTAGAATTATTGAATTTGATTTTGATAACAAATCAGAACAAGAAGTTGATTTTAACAACGATATTTCTATACCAAAGTTAGGGAAAAATTTTATATGGGTAGACATTGATTCTACGAAAACAGAAAAAATTAATGAATATTTAATTAAAAATGATATTAATAAAGATCTGGTTAATAATTTATACGATGATATTGAGGTTTATCGACAAAATGATATGTTATTTAACATAACTACATGTTTTCTTCACAATAATGTTATTCAAACTGAGACTGTGAGGTGCCTTCTTGGGTATAGACATCTTGTAACTGTTCACAATGGCGAAAATTATATAATAAATAAACTGAAAGATGGATACATTACTGACTTTAACAAAGTAGCACGGGGACCGGCATTTTTAATTTTTGAAATGTGTCAACATGCTTTGGATGGTTATCATAAAGTACATGACGATTTACGTCATAAACTTATGCAGTGGGACATTTCTAACAAAAAAATGAAAGTTCTGGTTGGCGAAGCTTCTGTCATAAGCATGGAACTTTTGAACCTTAGAAATCTTGCTCATAAATTCAGAGTTACTTTAAGGCATTTAGCCCATAGAAACAGCTTACACATAAGTGAAAATACAAAGCCATTTTTGTTGAACATGGTTAATAATATAGATCATATAACGGAAGAGACTGTGGTAGACAGAAATATACTATCAGACAATATTATGTTCCAAGTTTTGTTAGTAGACCACAAAGTTAATGATAATATGAAAAAACTAACTGCTATCGCACTTGTATCAATGCCGATAAACGTATTAACTTCAGTGTATGGCATGAATTTTCTTTATATGCCAGAGTATAAAGCGTTCGAAATTCCATTTTGGTCTTTGTTTATTATATTAACTTTTGTTAGCATAACAATTATTCGAATGTTAAAATTGTGGTAAAGGTTTACTTGATATGTACGGTTAAATTGATGACTTTAACTTTAGCGCCTGGACAAGACATACTGCCGCGTTGGTCTTGTAAACCAGCTGTATTTAATTGTTCTTGTGGTAATAAAAATGTAGTCAAAACTTGGGCAAAAGTTTTTAATGGTCATACAAAAAAATGTGGCAAATGCAATTTCTTAACAGCTGATCATTTTAAGTCAATAAAATACGGTAAACTGAAAATGTTGAATCCGATCGGCATTAACCGTAGTTCAAATAAAAAAGTTGAATGGGTCTGTGATTGTGGTATGAATACAATTGTATCAATTGCATTAGTAACATCAGGGTCTATCAAATCTTGTGGAAAATGCAATCTAATTCTTGCTAAAGATTGGATAAACAAAAAATTTGGTAAGCTTAGAATGTTGAATCCAATTGATATACATAAATATTCAAATAAGCATGTTGAGTGGATATGTGACTGTGGCAGTGTGTCTTTACGATCTGTTACTGATGTTATTCGTGGTCATTCTAAATCTTGTGGAAAATGCGATATAAAATTATCAGATTTTTGGAAAGAGTCAAAATTTGGTAAGTTAAGAATGTTAAATCCAGGTTCAATTGGTTTGAGATCCAACAAAAAAGTTGAATGGATTTGTGATTGTGGCAATATAACTTCTGCTATTATACAAAATGTTACAAGAGGTAGAACTACCGCATGCGGCAAATGTCGTGAGTCTATCCAGAAATGGTATTTTGAAAATCAAAATGAAATCACTAGATTAAAACCACCAATATCACAATCAGATTTACCGAACAGTCCATTTGTTATGCTTGAATCTGTAACTAGAACGAAAAAACCATTCAGTGTTGTTTGTCCAGCATGCAAAAGAACATACAAACCGAATTGGGACTCGATTAGGCTCGGTAAGTCTTTGACATGCGGGTGTGTAACATATCGCATATCAAATGGACAAAAAGGAATACATGAGTTTCTTGTTTCCAACGGAGTGTCGTCTATTCTTGAGTATAAAATTGGTAAATTGAATTATGATATTTGCATCCCTGATTCTAAATTAGTTATTGAATTCAACGGTCTTAAATATCATAGTTTGGTGCTATCTAAACATCGTGATTTTAATAAATATAAAAATGCAATAGACAACGGATTTTCATACATGATGGTGTTTGAGGATGAATGGTCAAGATCACAAAATAAGATAAAATCTATAATTCTGAACCGTCTTCTGATAAATAAATCAATAACATTGCGAGCTTCTTCGTGTTTGGTTAAAAAAATTCCTTCTTCAGTTGCTGATGAATTTTATGAAGAAAATCATTATATAGGTGGATGCAGGACTTCTCGTAACTATGGCGCTTTTTTTGATGGCGTTTTAGTTGGATGTATTAGTTTCAAAAAACCCACAAGACAATCAAAATATGAGTATGAATTAATTAGAATGTCATGTAAACTTGGTTATAGAATTAATGGCCTTATGTCTAAATTGTTTAAAGTTTCAATTTCTGATATGAAACCGTTATCAATTGTTTCATTCTCTGATAATCGTTTGTTTACTGGCAAAGTGTATGAAAAACTCGGTTTTACAAAAGATGGCGAATTGAATCAAGATTATTACTGGGTAAAAGGTGGTGCTAGATACCACAAATCTGGTTTGCGTAAAAAATCATCAGAATTAAATTTGCAACTTACTGAAAAACAACTTAGGGAAAGTCAAGGGTATAAACAAATTTGGGACGTTGGAAAAACACGTTGGGTTATGCATTTAACTGGTACAGTGTGATCAATGACAACTGTTTTAGACACAAACGAAATTGAAACGAATGACATTTATTTTGCAGCTTTTTTGTTAATTAGCGGTTGTGAGTTAGTTCGCGAAAGAAGACAAGGCCAACGGGTTTATTTTATATTTAAAAATATTGGCGGTTCCATTCAGGATTTAAAGAGATCATATTTTACTAATGAAGCTAAAGTTAACGCTCATCAATATTCGCAACAGATTGTTGCTGTCAAGCGTCTTTTATTTGATAATTCGTAAAGATTAAAATAATTTAACATAATTTACGGTATTAGTTTTCTAATTATTCGACAAGCCGTTAATACCTTTTCTCAAGTATGAGTCGTCTTATTTCAGCTGGTGTTTTGGCATTTGATCAAATAGATATATTTTTATCTGGTCAAGCATTCGTCAGAATGCAAGGTCTAACTGCTTCTGCTATAACAGTTTCAGCATTTGTTAATAATATAGCGCTACCTTGGCCGTTACTTGATGGTTCATCTACATCTGATGCTTCAATATCATCTGGTAAGTTTTATTTTAACGAAATTCTTGGATCATCTGGTTATTATTCATTACGGTTTTTTCCTGACAGAACCGGATTTTGGAAAATAAACATAATGGTTCATTCTGTTCCTCTAGAAATACCAAGAGAATTTGAAGTTGCTCCGTCTGGTCTTTTTGAGCCTTCTTCAAAGGGAACCCTAATAGCATCAACAACAAAATGACACTTTTCTTTCCTGACACATGTTTATCTAAATGCGATTTAACTTTTAAGTTAAATAACGATCTTGGTTATCCGAAAGACGCTGTATCAGTCAAATGGACAATTTATTCGTCAAATGGTGAACGCGTATCTGGCCTAAAATTAAATGCTGCAAAGTCTGGTGTTGGTGAATATTACGCACCTTGGAAGGTTATCAGCAAGAATGGCGGTTACAAAATCATTTGGGAGTACCAAGAAAAATTTGGAGGCCCGATTCTGAAAAAAGAATCAATGTTTTTTGTTGTTAATCCAAATAGCTACGTATGTCCAACTGATAATGTATGTAACGATGGTATACCACCAACAGGATTCAACACATTTTTGTCTGGAACTCTTCTTACAGAAAAAGATATGGCGCTCTTTCTTAGAAATGAAAATAACATACTGACAGATGCTGACATAGTTTGTTGGACAATATATGATATTTTGGATAGAGCAATTACGCCGAAATTTTATGCTGTTAGGTTTGGAACCGGTAAATATTATGCTCCATGGTTTGTAAACGTAACAACTGGTAATTATTATGTTATTTGGGAATACAAAGAATCACTAACTGCACCATTAACTTCTGTCAAACAAAATTTTTGCGTGATAAATCCACTTTTGCCGTGTGTTTTGTTGGTAAGTAAATGCCACCAATCAACATCATTGATTTGTTCCTCAATTCGTAAACACCAGCCGTGCGGTACTACTATGTCATCATGTCCACAAACCAAACCGATTGTGTGTAGCACTGTATTGGTAAATTCTAAATGTTGTCCGTTCGAACTTGATAGGGTTGTCCATTTGTCAACTCAAATTTTGCCAATTGGTAACATATTTACAAATCAATCACAATATGTTATTCCATCTGGAATCAGAAAAATTGCATTTTATATAACTTACACGCGTGGTTCATACGGTGGTCATGCAATTTTAAGATTAATGTGGGGCAATGGAATTGAAGAAACACAGTCAACATTGATAAACGAGAATTTTGTTGAAATAAATACTGCTGAATCATCTCAGAATATGTTTATAAATGATTTGGTTGGACCAGCTCCAATAAATAACAACCCGATAAGTTTTATGTTAGAAACGGCTTCACCAGGAGGTACAAAGACGGTTAGATTATTAGCTGCAGAGGGAGGTTCAGGTACGCCTGGAACTATTAGCATTACATTAACAGCATCAAGTTAAGGTGGCCTTTTCTTCTATAAATAATCCCCGAGGTAGGCAAGGGGTTACAGGTCCAACTGGTCCACCAGGTTCAACTGGTCCAACTGGTCCACAAGGTTCTCCAGGAGCAACTGGTCCAGCCGGTACAGACGGTGCAACTGGACCAGTTGGACCAACTGGTCCAGCCGGTACAGATGGTGTTACTGGACCGCAAGGAGCTACTGGACCGCAAGGAGCTACTGGACCGCAAGGAGCTACTGGACCGCAAGGAGCGCAGGGGTCTCCTGGCATAACAGGTGCTACTGGACCGCAAGGAGCTACTGGACCGCAAGGTGCTACTGGCCAACAAGGCATACAAGGGTCACCTGGTGTAACAGGTGCAACTGGTCCAACTGGTCCACAAGGTCAACTAGGCCCGCCAGGTTTAGGCGTTACAGGTCCGCAAGGTGAACAAGGAAGCCCAGGTGTCACCGGTCCACAAGGATCGCCAGGTGTCACCGGTCCACAAGGAGCGACTGGTGTACGTGGTGTTACAGGTGCAGCGGGTCCTCAAGGATCGCCAGGTGTTACTGGTCCTTACGGCCAGACAGGCCAACAGGGTATACAAGGATCTCCTGGCGTTACTGGTGCTACTGGTCCGACTGGTCCGTATGGACAACAGGGTTCACCTGGTGTAACCGGTTTACAAGGCGTACAGGGTTCTCCTGGTGTTACAGGACCAACCGGCCCACAAGGGCCAACCGGCCAATCAATAACTGGACCACAGGGCATACAGGGTTCTCCTGGTGTTACGGGCGTAACTGGACCAACTGGACCACGTGGTGCAACCGGTCCGCAAGGTGTTACTGGGTCAACAGGACCACAAGGCATACAAGGTTCTCCTGGTGTCACCGGAGCAACTGGATCACAAGGTCAAACCGGACCAGTTGTTACTGGTCCGCAAGGTGTTACTGGTCCGCAAGGACAACAAGGTTCTCCTGGTGTCACTGGAGCAACTGGTCCGACAGGTCCACGTGGAGCAACTGGTCCGCAAGGTAATCAGGGTTCGCCCGGTACTACAGGGTCTATTGGACCAACTGGTCAACATGGCATAACTGGTCCACAGGGTCCAACAGGTCAAATTGGACAACAAGGTTCTCCTGGTGTCACTGGTGCAACAGGTCCACAAGGAGTAACAGGTCCGCAGGGAGCCACAGGTCCACAAGGGCCACAAGGAGTCAGTGGCGCCACTGGCGCCACTGGACCTCAAGGTTCACCTGGCGTTACCGGAGCAACTGGACCAACAGGTCCACGTGGAGCAACTGGACCAACAGGACCAACAGGACCAACAGGACCACAAGGACAACAAGGTTCTCCTGGTGTAACAGGTCAAGTAGGCCCGCCTGGTCTTGGTGTTACAGGCCCACCCGGTCCAACCGGTCCTCAAGGTCCTACTGGAGTTACTGGTCCACAGGGTTCACCAGGCACTACAGGACCACAGGGTTCACCTGGTCTTCAGGGGAATCAAGGTTCACCTGGTCTTCAGGGGAATCAAGGTTCACCAGGGACTACTGGCCCTCAGGGGGCAACTGGACTTGATGGGGTTCCAGGTGTAACTGGAGCCACCGGCCCACAGGGTGCGACTGGTCCGACAGGGTCTCATGGCGCAACCGGTCCAACCGGCCAACAGGGTGTCACCGGAGCAACCGGACCTCAAGGGGCTACTGGTCCACATGGACCGACCGGCCAGCAGGGACCGACCGGCCAGCAAGGAGTCACCGGCCCGACCGGGCCGCAGGGTGTAACCGGTCCTGATGGAGCAACTGGCGCCATGGGGCTACAGGGGTCCCCAGGAGTCGGCGCCACCGGCCCTGACGGTACTACTGGAGCCACCGGGCCTCAGGGGTCGCCCGGTGCAACTGGTCCACAGGGGTCGCCCGGTGCAACTGGTCCACAGGGCGCGGACGGTGTCACTGGTGCCACCGGACCTCAGGGCGAGACAGGACCGACAGGTCCGCAGGGTGTAACTGGGCCACAAGGTTCCACCGGAGCCATAGGCGCCACCGGGCTTCAAGGTCCGACCGGGGCCACCGGACCTCAAGGTTCACCTGGAGTAACCGGACCTCAGGGCGCCACTGGTTTGGGTGGAGTTACTGGTGCAACCGGCCCGACTGGACCGCAAGGTCCCCCGGGTGTCACTGGCTCGACCGGGCCTCAAGGATCGCCCGGAGTTACTGGCCCAGACGGTGCCGCCGGGCCACAGGGATCGCCCGGCGTCACTGGTCCGCAGGGAGCAACGGGTCCGCAGGGAGTAACGGGTCCGCAGGGAGTAACGGGTCCGCAGGGAGTAACGGGTCCGCAGGGAG
>Ga0233425_10000140_pt1 | contig 183332 bp, 171 predicted proteins | sample Watercolumn_Towu_2_FD_181712 | JGI IMG/M metagenome (GOLD analysis project Ga0233425, IMG submission 181712) | Freshwater microbial communities from Lake Towuti, South Sulawesi, Indonesia - Watercolumn_Towuti2014_140_MG | ecosystem: Environmental > Aquatic > Freshwater > Lake | place... | reverse complement strand
CCTCTCCCGGATCACCGGTCGCGCCCCGCGCGGGCGCGTGGATTGAAACATTACGAAACCGAGGAACTAAAGAAAACCAGGGCCGTCGCGCCCCGCGCGGGCGCGTGGATTGAAACGAGCAAGTTTCCCGATAATTTTCCTAAAGCTATGTCGCGCCCCGCGCGGGCGCGTGGATTGAAACATTACGAAACCGAGGAACTAAAGAAAACCAGGGCCGTCGCGCCCCGCGCGGGCGCGTGGATTGAAACAGTTGGGGAATCGTAGGGATTGTCCTGTCTTTGGTCGCGCCCCGCGCGGGCGCGTGGATTGAAACCAAAAGCTAAACCATATTATCAAATAATATCAGCGTCGCGCCCCGCGCGGGCGCGTGGATTGAAACTTGGTATGCCTAGACCTAACGGCCGTTGAGATATGTCGCGCCCCGCGCGGGCGCGTGGATTGAAACTATTATCTCCACTTCGGCTACAAGACCGAACTCAAGTCGCGCCCCGCGCGGGCGCGTGGATTGAAACTTTATATGTTCCGTAATATGCGACCATCTTTTTGTCGCGCCCCGCGCGGGCGCGTGGATTGAAACTTATTTTTAATCCTTCTCCTCCTCCCCGGGTCGGAGATGGGGGTCAGGTCTATACTATTGCACTATCCCCTTAGAATCTTAACTATCTTTTAACCCTTTAATCCGTAAATAGAGTACAGAGTCAAACGTGCTCTATTTTCATCTTTGGTGGTGCCACGCCCCAAAAGGCGGGGCATGGGAATTAGTTCGAAAATAGAATTCGGGGACTATCGATGGTCCTGCTCTATTTTCATATTTGGTGGTGCGACGCCTCAAAGGGCAGGGCATGGCGATTAGGATAATTTTGACGACTTTAAGGAGCGTCTTCGGAAGGCAATCAGGCGGGAGACTCCCGGAAGCGAGCGGATGGAACGGCGCAATTTCAACCAGAGATAACCGAAAACAAAGGGAAAGAAACGGGAAGGGAATAACCAGACAGTATAATAAGCCCTTTTCTCCATCGGCCAATTGTGAAACCAAGGGTAGTCGGTCAGCAAGTTGACCTCCTCCACCCGGCCGGAGGCAAAGGCCCGCTCCACCGTTTTGGCCAGCAGATAAATGCCGGGCGAGATGGCGGCATAGGCTTCATCAAAGCAGATTTTAAGGGCCACCAGGGAACGATCGACCCGGATGGTCATTAAGGCAGCAATCGGGTGGCCTTCGGCTTCCAGGAACTGCCATTCCAGCCAACCTAAATCCCGCAGGCGACGGGTCAAGGTCTGAAAAAAGGAAACCAGGGAAGGGGATTGAACAATGGCGGTGCCACCGGCGTATTTCCAGCTAGAAGATTCCACTTGCATAAAACGGAGCAGGTCCCCTTCGGAAAGGGTCGAACCGGAGACATAAGAAATCTTGGCATCCTTCAGGGCCAGGAATTTGCGTTCATATTGACGCAATTTTTTTTTGAAATTTGGTCTAAGTTTCTCCTGAAATTCTTTAGCCTTTCCCCGGACTCTGATAAAACATCCCCAATGGTCAAACACGGATACCAACCTTATCCCCTTAAAATCCCGATTCATCAGGCTCAAAGCAGGAGAACAGTCCGGAAGTCGCCTCATTTCAAAACTGAACCACCTTGGTTCGATTTGTTGTAGCTGTGCTAAAAATAAGGGAATAATCTCCTTTTCCCGGCCCGCTTCAATTAAGAAATCTACCGAGGCGGTTTGGTCATTATAAGGAGTCCGCAATCGTCTAAAGGTCAGCCCCATTCGTTTTTGAGAAGTCACCACAACAGGCAAAACCCCAACCAAAGAATCCTGATCAAAGACCAGCAGGCAAAACCAGCTTTCGGTGGATTTCAGTTGATGTTCCAGATGGGAGACGATCCAGGCATAAGAGAGGTCCGGCAATTGCTGAGGGGCCTGAAAAGCCAGGTTATTCCAGGCCCAGGCATGGGGTTCCAGTTCTTTAAAAGTCCTGAGCGTCTGGACATGAAGTTCTTTATTCATTCTTGCCGGTCATACTCCCGTTTCTTTTAACCTTCCCCTTAAACCGTTTTTGAAAAAATAATAAAGTGGTCGAACCCCGGGCCATTGACGGGCAATTTGGCGGGTCTTTAAAGGGAAATAGCCGATGAACTTCGGAAAGGCTCTGTCCGGGAATAATTGAAAATTATAATAGGATCTTTTTTCTACTTGCCAGTTCTGGTTCCAGGAATAATCGGTCAATAAATTAACTTCATCCACCTCTCCGCCGATAAAGGCCCGTTCAAACATTTTTCCGAACAAAACCGTTCCGGGAGAAAAAGAGGAATAAGCTTCATCGTAACACGTTTTAAGAATAATGAGCGACCGATTGACCCGGATGGCCAGATTGGCCGCAATAGTTTTCCCCTCGGCTTGGAGAAAATGCCATTCCAGCCAGCCCAGATTTTTCAACCGTCTGGTCATAGCCGAATAAAAGGAAGTCAGGGTATCACATTGACATAAAGCGCTCCCCTTGGTGCACTTCCAACTGTCGGCCTCAACCTTCATAAAACGGTCCAGTTCCTCTTCGCGCATTTCTTTTCCGGTTAAAAATGAAAGATTCGCTCCAGGCAAGGCGAAAAATTTTCGCTCCAGCCGGCGAAGGTTGCGGGTGTATTTGGTCCCCAGCCGGTGGCAATAGTCTTCAAAGGTCCCCTCAATTTTAAGGAAGTTGCCATATCCGTCAAAAGTCTCTAAAGATTTAAATGGGCGAATCCCTTTGCGCATTACGTCCAGTGTGGGGGAACAATCCGGCAGCCGTTTCATTTCAAAGCTGAAACAGGCGGGAGATATTTGTCTGAGCCGGTCCAGGAAAAGGGGGATAACGGTTTCTTCCTGTCCCGGTTCAACCAGGAAGTCCACCGAGGCGGTTTGATCATTATAAGGGGTTCGAAAGGTATGAGACGAGCGTCCCATCCTTTTCCTGGGCGTCACAATGACCGGCAGTACACCCATCAGAGTATCGTTGTTAAGGGCAAAAAGACAAAACCAGCTTTCACCAAGCTCTAAAGAATACTCCAGGTAAGAAGCAATCCAGGCATGAGACTGATCCGGCAGCCGCTGCGGGGACTTAAAGGCCAAACGATTCCAGGCGTCGGCATGGGTTTTAAGCCCCTCCACCGTATTAACCGTTTCAATTGTAATCCCCTGAAAGGCTGCGGTCTGGGGTTTTAACGGGGAAACGGACTTTTCCGTAGCCATCTATTCAATCCTCTTTTACCACCTTCCCGATCACCCCGGCCCCTATTGAATGGATCCGGGTCACTGCTTTAGGACGGATCGGAACAATTCGATGTGCTCGTTGGCAATGACCTCCCAGCTAAATGATTTGGCCGCTTTTTCAGATAAGCGTCGGCCCAAGGCTTCTCTCTGGACCGGGTCACGGATGAGCTTCAGCATGACCTCGGCCAAACCGAGGGGATCTCCTTCTTTCAGGAAAATCCCATCCTGACCCAGATACTCGGGAAGGCCGACCGAGCGGGAGGCGATAACCGGAACCCCATTGGCCATGGCCGTGGTACCCGTCACCCCGGCTGGCCCCGTTGATCACAATGACTTTACCTTCTACGGCCGAATCAGTCATGGGCTATCTGAACCATCATCCCGACCAGAGCTCTAGCGGCACGGAGAAAAAATTTGGGGTTTATTTTTTCAAATGTATCGCCGCCGCTGTGCATGGAGGGATTTTTATAAAAGGAAGTGATAAAGAGGGCATTATAATCCTTCTCCCAGAAGGATTGTTCGTCCCCTCAGCCGCATTGGGGGCCCACCTCCTTTTTAATCCCGATTTCAGTTTTTCTCAATTTGGCATAGACCTGTTCAACCAGGGCGGCATTGGCCGGACGGCCTCCGACTAATAATATCTCGTTAGGATTCTTAAAGCCGATTTGAAAAAAATAGACCGACTTTTTGGCCAACTGTTTGCCCACATGGCCCACCCTCGACACAAACCCCTTACCTTTAGAGTCGTCCCAGATAGCTTTAAAAGAAGATTGGGTATAGCCGATCGTATCAATGTTGATAACCCCGGCCGGAGATAATCCCTTAGCTTTTAGATCTTGAACATAGGCTTTACTTCCCAGATGTCCTTGCTCTTCGTTGGAAAAAAAAAGCCACTCTATCGTCTTTCCCCCCGGATTCGCGCCTATAATCCGGGCGCCCTCCAAAAGAACGGCCACGCCTGTGGCATTATCATCCGCCCCTGGGGCCACAGAAGCGGTTTCCAATCCAGACGGGTGGGAGTCATAGTGGGCACAGAAGACATAAACGCTTTGTGGATCCTTTTTGCCGGTACTGCGGGCCACTACGTTTTTCCAGGTTTTTCCCCCGGACTGATAATAGTGGTATCGGACCTCTAAGCCCTGAACCTGATTAAGCTGCTTAAAAAGATAGTCGGCCACGTCATTTTGCTTTTCCCAGGTCGTCCTGTTTCCGAAAGCCTGCAGTTCGTGTATCGTTTTTAGGATTGTCCGATCCGAGATCTCCGGAGAAATTTTGTCTTCCGGGTGAACAAGGCCGGTCATCAAAGGGGAGCCGAGCTGGACCAGCCACAAGAAAAAAAGAATCCGTCTCCATTGTTTTTTCATCGTGGGTGCTTCCTGGTTATCTGGAATTAAATTTCTTTTCCCTCAATTTTTCCGGGGCAAGGATCTTCATTTCTCTTTCAATCATTTCCTTTTGATTGGGATCGGTTCCGAAATATCTCATGGCGGTTTGAAAGTGGAAAAAGGCCTTCCCCCGATCCCCTTTCATTAAAAACGATTTACCAAAATAATAATGGGCCCAGCCGAGATCATTTAAATTTCCGTAAGCCATTCCCAAATAATAAAAAAAATTATCCCCTTCAGTCCCGAGTTTCAGCGCCCTTTGATAATTTTCCAAAGCCAGTTGGTTTTCTTTTTTTTCCTGATAAGCCCGCGCCAGATAGTAGGCGGTATTTCCGTCTTGAGGATCAAGGATGGAGGCCTGGCTTAATTTACCAATAGCCTGGTCGAAATCCCCTTTTAATAAGAGAGCCTCTCCCAAATCCCTCAAAAGATAGGCCTCATACGGTTTAAGACTTAAGGTCTTCTCAAATTGGGCAATCGCTTCGGCATATTTTCCCTCCCGCATATAGAGCCAGCCTTGGCCGTAATGGACCCAAAGTAGGGACTGGGTATCGGATGACCAGGATTGAAAACGATTGCGAGCCCTTTGGATATCCCCAAATTTTGTCAGGACAATGGTCTGGAAACGGCGGAACTCATCCGAAGTCTTTCTGGTCCAGGGCCCCTGTTCGGCATAACGATGTAACAGGCCTTCCACATGAGACATCCGATCTCCGGTCAGAGGGTGGGTCAACATATAAGCCGGAATCCCTTCGGACCCGAAGGAGCCCCATCGTCGAAGTTTATCAAAGAGACTAATCATATATTTTGGGTCGAAACCCTCCCGGGTCATATATTTAAACCCATAATTATCAGCCTCTTCTTCGTCTTCTCGGCTATACTTAAGAGCCAGGGTCTGGGCTGTGGCCATCGAACCGGCGAAGACGGCACTGGCTATTCTCGGATCCCCGGCCAACACGCCCAGTAAGGCCGCGGCCATAGTGGCTATACTGATTTTTTTTTGCTGTTCCATTTGTTTAGAAATATGGTGACGGGTAACATGGGCGATCTCGTGACCCAGCAAAGAAGCCAACTCGCCCTCCGTATCCATAATTTCGACGATGCCGGTGGTTAGAAAGATGTGCCCTCCAGGAACGGAAAAGGCATTCAATTGTGGATCTTTGATCAGGTAAAACCGGAAGGGATAGGGTTGTGGCCCGGCTTGTTTAAGGGTCTCTTGACCGATTTTATTGAGATAGCCCAGGATCATGGGATCACGGATTAATTGATACCTGCCGACCACTTCCCTGACTACCTGGTCCCCTAATTTTTGTTCCTCGTCATAGGTCAGGGCGTAAAGGAGCCCCCCTTTCGGCAGAATCCAGGGATTGAACAGGAACAACAGGAGAATGCCTGTTAGCCCAAGAATGATTTTGAGAAAAAACTTATTCATTCTCTCGCTTAACCTCATCAGATCGAACCCGATTTGGGGCCGGTTCAACCCAAATCAGAGTTTTGACATCCTTGATCTTAATTTAGCATAACTGCTGCCCATAAATCCATAGTGAATGATCAAGAGTGATTTAATACGTCCAGGGAGATCCCTCTCTCCCTTTTGATTAACCGGATTATTTCAGCTTTTATCCTGATAGACAAACCAACTGGCCTGAAGGTTAAGGCGGCCCTTCTTATCGGGATTATCCTGAGCGTCCCCTTGGCAGTTCCACCGCCTTTTCCTCACTTTGATAGAAAATAAGTCTGGGGTCGGGATTTAGATAAATGGTCCCAAAGAAGGTTTAAACCAGGGCTACCTAATTTCCAGGGCAATAAAGTCCTCGGTCCCAACCCTGGTAGAGGATCGGATGGGAAAAAGTTAAGATCCTATCAGCCCTTTGTTTTAGTCTCAACAGGGGTGATCGAAAGACGGGGAGCTTCCAGCCACAAACCCTCCAGGTCGTAAAATTCCCGAGCGGACTCATAAAAAATATGAACAATCACATCGCCGTAATCCATCAAAATCCAGTGTCCGGCATCCCCGTCCTCCCGCCCCCGGGGGCGGATCCCTAACTTAGCTAAAGACCCTTCAATATGGTCGGCCAAGGCCTGGGCCTGCCGGGTTGAAGTCCCGCTCAAAATTAAAAAGTAATCGGTGAAGGAACACATTTTCCCGACATCTAACAAAAGGGGATCTAGGGGTTTTTTCTGAAGAGCCACTTTGGCCATCAAGAGGGCCTTATCCTGACCGGTCAATTTACGGGGACGTTTAAGAGGCATAAAGGTCTTTCTTTAAAATGTAGTCTTCCACTCCTTCGGGAAGCAGATAGCGGACAGATCGGTTATTCGCTCTTAGAGCCCGAATCCGGGTGGAGGAAACATCCATCAAGGTAATCGGTGACAGAAAAACAGAGAAGCCGGTGGGCAGCAGGAAACGATTTTCTCGTGGAGAAAAACGGGTCTCCGGAGAGATTTCTTTCCGAAGAAATTCTTTTAGATGACTCCATCCATATCCCGGTCGATCCATGACCACAAAATGACTTAAGCCAAAGAGTTCTTTATAGTCTTTCCAGGTATTAATTTCCAAGAAGGCATCGATTCCCAAAATAAAAAAAAGGTCTGTTTCCGATTTAACCTTATTTTTAAAAAACCGCAGCGTTTCTATGGAATAGGATTTTCCTTTTCTTCGGTTTTCTATGTCCGAAGCCTTAAAAAAAGGATAACCGGCGATAGCTAAACGGACCATTTTCAATCGAAGGGCAAAAGAGAGCAGGTTATCTGTTCTTTTATGGGGAGGAACAGCCGTGGGGATAAATATGATTTGATCTAAAGAGAATATTTCCCGAATTTCAATTCCGGCCCGGAGATGGCCTAAATGGATGGGGTTGAAGGTGCCGCCGAATAACCCTAGTCGAAAGGCGTGAGGCGTGAGGTTTGAGGTTTGAAGGACAGAGGGTTTATTCCTCTCTTTATTAATTTGTCTTTCTTCATTTAAACCTGGCGCCATACGCCCTGCCCCTCGTCCCTTGTGCCTCATGCCTTATCCCTCAGGCTCTTCCCTCTTAGGTTCTAATCTGCCCCTGTCCAAAAACAAAAAACTTGGTCGTAGTCAGTTCATTTAACCCCATAGGACCGAAGGCATGCAGTTTGGACGTACTGATTCCGATTTCCGCTCCTAACCCCAATTGATTCCCGTCATTAAACCGCGTGGAAGCATTAACCAGGACGACCGAAGAATCCACTGACTGGATAAATTCATGGGCCCGGTCGTAATCTTGAGTGATGATGGCTTCGGTGTGGCTCGACCCGTATTGCCGGATATGGGCCATGGCCTCAGTCAGCCCCTTTACCACTCGGATCGACAGGATCAGGTCCAGATATTCCTCGGACCAGTCTGCTTCCTGGGCCTCCAGAATCCCTTTGCCCTTTCCGATTATCTTCAGGGTGTGGGGACATCCCCGGATTTCCACCCCTGCTTTTCTAAACCCTTTGATCATTTCCGGCAAAAAGGTTTGAGCCAGGTCTTGATGGACTAAAAGGGTTTCCATGGCATTGCAGACCCCGGGGCGCTGGACTTTGGCGTTCAGACAAATCCGCTGAGCCATAGCCGGATCGGCCCCCTTATCGACAAAGATATGGCAGACTCCCTTATAATGTTTCAGGACCGGCATCCGGGCCTGAGCCGTAACCGCCCGGATTAAACTCTCTCCACCCCTGGGTATAATCAGATCGATATATTCCTCTAATTTCAACAATTCTGTTGTAGCCTCCCGATCCGCTGTTGGTAGGGATTGGATCGCCCCTTGAGGTATGCCTTCCTCTAAAAGGATATCTTGAAGAATCTTGGTCAAGATGACATTTGAGCGGAGGGCCTCACTTCCTCCTTTGAGGATAACGGCATTCCCCGATTTCAGACAAAGTCCTGCCGCATCCACGGTCACATTGGGGCGGGATTCATAAATAAAACCAATCACACCCAGGGGAATACGCCTTCGTCCGACCTGCAAGCCATTGGGACGAATCCACATGCCGGTCACTTCTCCCACCGGATCGGGCAAGTCGGCCACTTCCTGAAGGCCTTGGGCCATTTCTTTTAACGTCCCTTCGGTCAAGCGCAGCCGGTCCAGAAAGGCCTTGGGATGGCCGGCCTTTTCCGCCTCCTTCAAATCCTGGCGGTTTTCTTTGAGGATGTTTCGGGAGTGTTTGATTAAAGCCTGGGCCATCTGGCCCAATGTTTGATTTTTTTGTTGGGCATTGAGATTAGCCAGGTATGGACAAGCCTCTTTGGCTTGCCTGGCTATCCGGATAACCTGTGTCTTTATATCCATGATTAGTCCTTGTTGATAACCATATTGTCCCGATGAATCACCTCATCGGAGTGTTTGTATTCCAGGCGATGTTCGATTTCCGAGGACTTCAGTCCTGAAATTTTATGGATATCGGCAGCCGAATAATTGACCAGACCCTTGCCGATCTCCCGACCTAGGGGACCGACTATGGCCACACAGGCCCCTACCCCAAATCGCCCCCGCACTTCAACAATGCCGGAAGGCAGAAGACTTTTACCCTTGCCGATCAGGGCCTTTTGAGCCCCTTCATCGATGATGAGCTCCCCTTTGGATTTCAGGGCAAAGGCGATCCAGTGCTTCCTCCTGCTCAAGGTCGGCCTTTCCGGAAGGAATAGGGTGCCCAAGGGTTTTCCCTTCAATACGTCCCTCAAGACCCCCGATTTCCGACCATTGGTCACAATAACCGGGATACCACTGGCCGTCACCTTTCGAGCGGCCATGATCTTGGAGCGCATCCCGCCAAGTCCCCATTGCCCCGAACGCTTTGAGGTACATTCAACCACTTCTCCGTCAATATGTTCAACAACCGGAATCAAACAGGCCTTGGGATCCTCCCGCGGGTCTCGATCAAAAAGCCCCTCCGTATCCGTCAGGATGATCAGGAGATCGCTGTCGATCAGATGAGCGATAAGGGCGGACAAATTATCATTATCTCCGAACTTGATTTCGTCCACCGCCACCGTATCATTCTCATTGATTATAGGAATGATTCCCCAATCCAAAAGGGTTGTCAAGGTATTCTTGGCATTGAGGTAGCGTTGACGATTGGTCAAATCATCCCGGGTCAGAAGGATTTGGGCGACCAGCAAACCATGGGTATCAAAGGCCTCTTCGTAGGCATACATTAGGCGGCCTTGCCCAATGGCCGCTACAGCCTGCTTTTGGGGAATGGTAACCGGCTTGCGGCTCAAACCCAGTTTACCCACACCCGAAGCGATGGCCCCTGAGCTGACCACGACCGGCTGAAACCCTTTTTTCTTTAGATAAGCCAGATCATCGACCAGGCGGGTAACTACCGGACGATGGAGGATCCCCTTATCCGTTAAAACGGCACTGCCGATTTTAATAACGATTTTTTTGACGCCTTTTAAAACCGCTTTTCGCTGGTCAGTCAACTTGCTCGCCTTTTCCTTCATGTTGGATTCCCGTCCGTATAAATAGAAAATCAATTAAGGAAGCCAGACCCTCTCCTGTTTTGGCCGACAGGGGGATGATTTCCATCCGGTCTTTTTTAAAGGCCTTTTTGATCTCCGAAAAATGGCCTTGAGCCTTCGGAAGATCTATTTTGTTGAGCACCACCAAACGCGGTTTATCCAGGAGAGCGGGGTTATAGGCGGCCATTTCTTTAATAAGGGTTTGATAGGAGAGGTAAGGTCCCTTGCCCGGGATTGAGCCATCCAGGAGAAAAACCAGGATCAAGGTCCGTTCGATGTGTTTAAGGAATTTAAGACCTAACCCCGCCCCCTGACTGGCCCCTTCAATAATCCCCGGGATATCGGCTATGGTCAAACGCTGACCATGATCGTTTTCCAGTATGCCCAGATTCGGGCTTAAGGTCGTAAACGGATAATCGGATATTTTGGGTTTGGCGGCGGAAAGTTGCGATAAGAGGGTTGATTTTCCGGCATTAGGCAACCCGACAAGCCCGATATGGGCCAAGACTTTCAATTCCAGAATCAGCCAGGTCTCGAAACCCGGCTCCCCCTTTTGGGCAAATTTGGGGGTCCGACGGGTCGCTGTGGCGAAATGTTTGTTTCCTTTCCCTCCCCGACCGCCCTGGGCCGCCAGGAACGTTTGGCCGTCCGTCGTCAAATCGGCTAACAAAAGGCCGTTTTCGGCCTCCCGGATCATGGTCCCCAAAGGAACGATAAGTTGCAGATCCTGCCCTTTACGGCCGTTGCGCTCATTGCCCTGTCCGTGACCGCCGTGAGGGGCTTTAAAATGCTGACGATAATGATAGTCCTCCAGGGAATGACATCTTACGGAGGCCGTAATCAGGACATCTCCGCCTTTACCTCCGTCCCCCCCATTCGGGCCTCCGTAGGGTTTAAACCGTTCCCGGAGAAAGCTGACGCACCCCTGGCCGCCATCCCCGGAACGAATAAAAATCTTAGCCTCATCGTAGAATTTCAAAGATATCTGGAGAGCGTATTCCCTACCCGGTACGGCTGGATTGTCGGGTAGTTTAGGATTGAATGAAACAATTAGGGCGTTGAAGAGAATGTCCCTGCGGGGCAGGCCGTTGGGCAAGGCGGAAAATCAATAGACACTAACCCGTTTGCGGTCTTTTCCCCATCGTTCAAAGGCGACGACTCCATCAATCTGGGCAAAAAGGGTATAATCTTTCCCTAAGCCGACATTTTCCCCGGGGTGAAACTGAGTGCCCACCTGGCGGACCAGAATATTCCCGGCTTTGACCTTTTGACCGGCATATCGTTTAACACCGAAACGTTGTCCTTCGCTATCTCGTCCGTTTCTGGAACTGCCTCCGGCTTTTTTATGTGCCATAAAACACCTCTAAATACCTTGAATTTCTTTTATTTTAAATTGGGTAAAGGGCTGCCGGTGGCCAACTAATTTCCGATACCCTTTCCGTCGTTTGTGTTTAAAAATCAAAATCTTCCGATCCCTCCCCTGATGGAGGATTTCCCCCACGACCGAAACCCCTTCCAAATAGGGTTTGCCCACTTTAATTTCTTGGTCCTGGGCAACAAAAAGGACTTTAGGAATGGTGACCTCATCCCCTTTTAGGCCTTCTAAGGTCTCGATCCGAATCACATCGCCCGGGGCGACCTGGTATTGTTTACCCCCGGTTTGAATAATGGCATACATGATATTTTCCTCTGTAAAAATTTTAAAATATATATAATTACATATTTATTTAACATTGTCAATGATAAAAACTTCATTATTTCCAGTTTTCCAGAACGGCATAGAGCGATTCAGGGAGACGGACGAGTTTCCCGGCCCTATCCACACAGGCGTGGACCGTATAGCCCTGGGCTAGAAGATCGTTTTCCTGGTTTAAAATACGGTAATCAAAGCGCATGGAAGCTTTACGGATAAAATCGATCCCGGTGTTGATGAGGAGTAAATCGTCATAACGAGCGGATTTGCCGTACTTGCAGTAGGCCTCGGTAACCGGCAGAAGATACCCCTTGGCCTCTATTTCGGCATAGGGCAGCCCCAAATGGCGGATCAATTCGGTTCTCCCGATCTCGAACCAGCGCAGATAATTGCCGTAATAGGCTACCTTCATGGCATCGACATCCCCGTAGATAACCCGATAAGTTGCTTGAAAATATTTCATTTTTTCCCCCCTAAAAACCAAGTCATCAGCTGGTCTCCTTTGGGAAAGGCCACCTCTCCCTCAAGAGCCGTTCGCTCCGAAAACCCTCTTTTGCGGACAGGCCGGGAATGATCTTCGGAGCAGAAAACAACCAAAGGAACCGGTTCCCGAGTATGGGTCATCACCTGAATCGGCGTAAAATGATCGGTAATGACCAAGAGGGAATAGGCCGAATAACGTGACAGTCCCTCTAAGACAGGGCCGACTATTTCCCGATCAAAGGCTTCAATGGCCTGTATTTTTTTCTCCAGACTGCCTTCATGAGAGGTCTCATCCGGGGCCTCCACGTGGACAAAGACCAGATCGTTTTCAATTAAAAAATCCAGGGCCTTCTCCACCTTTCCCCGGTAGTTGGTATCCAGATAGCCGGTGAGGCCCTTAACGGCCAAAGACTCCAGCCCGGCTGATAAACCGATCCCTTTAAGCAGGTCAACGGCCGAGATGACCCCTCCCCGAAGGCCAAACCTGTCCCCGAAAGAGGGCATGGCCGGGGTTTTCCCCTGTCCCCAGAGCCAAATGGAATTGGCCGGGAGCAAACCGTTTTTTTGTCTGGCCTCATTAACGGGGTGTTGGCGGAGAAAGGGACGAGACCGTCTCATCAGGTCTACCACCGGCCCTAACAGGCCTGGGGAGGCTAAATAGGCGCTGACATCCTGACCGGAGAGGTCATGGGGAGGCAGAGTTTTTACCGAGGGATCGGCGCCTTTCCAGACCAGGATATGTCGATAACTCACCCCGGGATACAAGTCCAAACCCGGATGGCCTAAATATCCCTTTAGATCCTGGATAAGAACCCGGCCCTCCTCCGTGCTGATATGGCCGGCGCTATAAGAATCCATGATGACAGACCCGTCAGGCCGATCATCCAAACAGACCAGGTTGCAGCGAAAGGCCACGTCCTCTTCTTGTAAAGCAATTCCCAGACTGACCGCTTCCAGAGGGGCCCGTCCGGTATGGTAGATTACCGGGTCATAGCCCAGGATGGAAAGATTGGCAATATCACTGCCCGGTTCACAGGAGACCGGGATGGTCTGGGCCCACCCCAAGATCCCCTGCCCGGCTATTTTATCCATAAAAGGGGTTTGAGCGGCTTCTAGAGGAGTCCGTCCGTTCAATTTTTCTTGGGGATAATCCCCCATTCCGTCACCGACTAAAATTGCCCACTTTCGGTTTAAGGCCATTGACGTCTTGCTTATTCTTCAACCCGAATGATTATGGTCCGGTCCTGGATGACCGGTAGACGGTCAATTTCCCTAACCGCTTCTTGGACGTCCGATTCCTTGGCCTCATGGGTCATCATAACGATAGGGACCGCCCCCCCTTCTTCCCGTCCCTTTTGTATAACCGAAGCGATGCTGATCTGATGTCCTCCGAGGATCCCGGCTATGGTCGAAAGGACCCCGGGACGATCCAAAGCGGAAAACCGGATATAGTATTTCGTAACCACTTCCAGAACCGATTGAACGGCCAATCCCTTACCCTGGAATTCCTTAAAGGAGAAGGTTGGAGGGATTCTCCGGGTTATTCCTTTGTGGATATTTCTTCCAATATTAACCAGGTCACTGACTACGGCGCTCCCGGTAGGCATCATTCCCGCACCCTGACCGTAGAGCAGGATATCCCCGACAAACCCGCCGCAGATTAAGAGGGCGTTATAGGCCCCCTGGACATTGGCCAGCATATGATTTTGGGGGATCATCGTGGGATGAACCCTGGCCTCCAACAGATCCCCATTCTTCCGGCAAATGGCCAGCAATTTGATACAAAAGCCGAATTCACGGGCAAAGGCGATATCCATGGCGCCGATTCGGGTTATGCCTTCGACAAAAAGACTCTGGGAATCTAAGGGAGCGCCATAGGCCAGATTCATCAAAATGGACAGTTTATGGGCCGCATCCAGGCCTTCCACATCCAGGGTCGGATCGGCTTCAGCGTAACCCTTTTGCTGGGCTTCTCGCAGGGCAGTAGGATAAGGCAGCCCTTCAGCGGTCATGCGGGACAAAATAAAATTGGACGTCCCGTTGAGGATGCCTATCATGCTTTCAATTTCATTGGCCACTACGCCCTGTCGAAGGGTCAGGATAACAGGAATCCCTCCGCAGACACTGGCCTCAAAGCCGATATCCAGCTGGGTTTCGGCGGCCCTTTGAAAAAGCTCATCCCCTTTGTGGGCTAGGAGGGCCTTATTGGCCGTCACCACATGTTTTCCCTTTTCCAGAGCCTTCAATATTATGCTCCGGGCCGGCTCCAATCCACCGATTAATTCGATGACAATGGCAATATCCGGATCATCAAGGATATCGGACACCCGATCGCTCAGGAGCCCGTCCGGAATGGAGAGGCCCCGGTCCCGGCCCATATCCAGGTCAACAATTTTTTTCAATTCCAAAGGGGCCCCAACCAGGGCTTGAAGCAATTCCCCCTTCTCCAGCAAAATCCTGACCACTCCGGTTCCTACTGTCCCAAATCCGATTAAGCCGAGCTGAATTTTTTTCATGGTCTCCTCTGGTCTCTCAAGATAATTTGCCGTTTTTAGATCACCCTTTGCTCAAGGCCTTTTTAATCCCTCTAACCGCCTGTTGAATCCGGTGAGAATTCTCGACCAGGGCGAAGCGGACATAATCATCGCCATATTCACCAAAACCTTTTCCCGGAGAGACGGCTACTTTACCTTCACGGATTAAAAACTTGGAAAACTCCACTGAACCCATTTTTCGGAAAGGCTCCGGAATTTTTGACCAGACGAACATGGTTCCTTTAGGTTTTTCCATCTTCCAGCCGATCCGATTTAAACCCCTGATCAAGGTATCCCGTCTTTCCTTATACACCCCGACGATATCTTGAACGCAGTCTTGAGGCCCATTTAAGGCAATAATGGCGGCAATTTGGATCGGTTGAAAGACTCCATAATCCAAATAACTTTTAATTCGGGTCAAAGCATAGATCAACTGCGGATTTCCCACGGCAAACCCAACCCGCCAACCGGCCATACTATAGCTTTTGGATAAGGAAAAAAATTCTACTCCCACGTCTTTGGCCCCGGGGACTTGCAAAAGGCTGGGGGCTTTATATCCGTCGAAGACCAGATCGGCATAGGCAAAGTCATGGATGACTATCATTTTGTGTTCTTTAGCAAAGGCTACAATATTTTTAAAAAAATTCAAATCCACAACCATGGTTGTGGGATTATGGGGAAAAGAAATGATCAACATTTTCGGACTGGGCCAGGTCTGTTTAGTGGCGATCAACAGATCCTCGAAAAAATCCCGATCCTGACTTAAAGGGATACTCCGTAAATCCCCCCCGGCAATAATGACGGAAAAGGGATGGATTGGATAAGTCGGATTGGGGGCGAAGACGACATCACCGGGACTGGTCGTAGCCAAAACCAAGTGGGAAATCCCTTCTTTGGCCCCGATAGTCACAATCGTTTCAGTTTCCGGATCCAAATCCACTTGAAAACGACGCTTATACCAATCACAAATGGCTGTCCGGAGTCGCGTGATCCCTTTGGAGGCCGAATAACGATGGTTAGGTCCTTTCAGGGCGGCTTCCCTGAGTTTATCGACAATATGCTTGGGAGTAGACAAGTCGGGATTGCCCATCCCCAGATCGATAATATCTTCACCGTGCCGTCTAAGTTCCATTTTTAAGGCATTGACCGTGGCAAAGACATAAGGTGGCAATCGGGTCATGCGTCGAAATTCTTCCATAATCATCTCCTTGTTCGTATTCCCTACTCAAAAAGTATGTCCAGCCGGCTTTGGGAAGGCAAAACGATTTGAAAGTATGCCTTCTTGAGCTCCGACTGTTAATTGACTATAACTAAATAATATTTATAATAAACTAATAACTAAAAATTCCTCTAAAGTCAAAATTATTCCGTAGAAAATCTTGTAAGTATTGACAATAAACTGAAATAGAATTAAAATTCTCTCGAGTTTTTACCCTCCAGTCCATTTACCCATAGAACATAGAAGGGAGAGATCATGGCCGAGAAAAATATTACCGAAATAACGGATGAAAATTTTAAAAATGAAATATTGGAATCGCCGACACCTGCCTTAGTTGATTTTTGGGCCGCTTGGTGTGGACCATGTCGGGCTATAGCTCCAGTGGTGGAAGAATTGGCCACTCAATTCCAAGGCCAGATCAAAATAGGGAAACTAAACGTAGATGAAAACCCCAAAACCCCGGGACAATATGGCATTCGGGCCATACCCACTCTAATTCTCTTCAAAAAGGGGGCAGTAGTCGAACAGATCACCGGTGCGGTTTCCAAGAGCACCCTCGAAACAGCCATTAAAAAGACCTTATAAAAAAACCGTGGAAAATTTAGTTTACGATCTCATTATTATTGGCGGAGGACCAGCCGGACTCACTGCCGGGATTTATGCCCGGCGTTCCAGACTTAACACCCTACTAATAGAAAAACTCATTCCCGGAGGACAGATCCTGACGACGGACTGGGTAGACAATTACCCCGGCTTTCCCGAAGGCCTATCCGGTTTCGACCTGGTGGACAACATGCGTCGGCAGGCCGAACGGTTTGAATTGTCTATCATTAATGATGAATGCCTTTCCTTATCCATTGACGGCTCGGATAAAATTATCAGAGGCCACCAAAGGGTTTATAGAACCAAAGCCTTGATCGTGGCTAGTGGAGCCACCCATAAAAAACTGGGGGCACCGGGGGAGGAACGGCTTGGCGGTAAAGGCGTTTCCTATTGTGCCACCTGTGACGGTCCTTTTTTCAGAGATCAAGAGATCGCCGTGGTCGGAGGGGGGGATACGGCCGTTCAGGAAGCACTCTATTTGACCCGTTTCGCTAAGAAAATTTATCTTATTCATCGGAGAGATCAACTCCGGGCTACCCGCATCCTTCAAGAAAAAGCCCTGTCCGATCCGGCCATCCACCCCATCTGGAATGCCGTAGTCGAGGCCATCACCGGGACCGACCAAGTAGAAGCGATAAAGGTAATGAAAGTAGACGGCTCTCCCGGAGAGACCATACCCCTTCAAGGGGTCTTTATTCTGGTCGGCATTCAGCCCAATACCGAGTGGTTGAAGGGAACCCTGCCGATGGATCCTCAGGGTTTTATTCTAACCAATAGCGAAATGGAGACTTCCCTTCCCGGAATTTTCGCTGCCGGAGACTGCCGTCAAAAAGAATTCAGACAGGTCTCCACGGCGGTGGGAGATGGGGCCACAGCCGTTTTTTCCACAGAGAGATATCTCGGAACCTTATGAACGAAATGTATCTTCAAACAAGATTATGGTCTAAAGGCCTTCAAAGATGTCTGATCATGGGAGCGGTCTTTCTTGTCCTGTCGGGTTGCGGCTGGTGGTCTAAAAAAAGTGAAATAGCCAGGGAATTAGAACGAACTCCGGAATCATTAATGACCGAAGGGATTGATAACTATCAGCGGAAAAAATATGAAAAGGCCATCGAGGCCTTCCAGAAACTCAAGGACCGTTATCCTTATAATCAATATGCCATTTTGGCCGAACTGAAACTGGCCGACAGCTATTTCCTGAATAAGGATTATGAACTGGCCGCCATGGCTTATAGAGATTTTGAAAAATTACATCCTACTAATGAGATCATTTCCTATGTGGTCTTTCAACTGGGCATGTGCTACTTTAAACAAATGCCCACCATTGATCGGGACCAAAGCTATGCCTTCCGGGCCATTCAGGAATTCGGAAGATTAATTAAAAATTTCCCCCAAAGCGAATACGTCTCCCAAGCCCAAACGAATTTGATTGTCGCCAAGAAAAATTTAGTCTCCCATGAATTTTATATCGGTGAATTTTACTTCAAAGGGGAGAAATACGAAGCCGCTTTGGCCAGGTTTGAAAGTATCCCGCAACAATTTCCGGACACTCCTCATCCTCCAAAGTTAACGGAATATATCCGGACCTGCAAGGAAAAAATAGCCCGCCTGGAAGCTCAAAAAGCCAAAACCCCTTAAAGCAACAAATCCGTCAGGAGATAAAACCGGGAGCGAGATAATGGCGGAGAGAGAGGGATTCGAACCCTCGGTAGAGGTTTCCCCCTACACTCGCTTAGCAGGCGAGCACCTTAAGCCTACTCGGTCATCTCTCCGTCTTACGGTGGGCTCATGACGAACAGCTATCAGCAATCCGGGACAATCAAACGGAGGAAAACGTAAAGGGATACCGACAGCCTCCGGCAGATAAGAGTGGCGGAGGGAGAGGGATTCGAACCCCCGTTCCCCGGAGGGAAAGCGGTTTTCAAGACCGCCGCCTTAAGCCACTCGGCCATCCCTCCCAATACGTTTTTCTATCATTTTCTATTTTCCCTGTCAACCACAAGGTGGCATAAAACCCACTTGTTTTTAGAAGGAGGATCCCGTTTTTATGGAAATTCTTTCCGCTTCAAATCCTTCCCTCTCTTTTTGCCCAATCTCTCAGGAAAACCTAGTCCTCCCTCTTTCCCCATAGTCGCATTCCGATTAGGCCGACCTCGAAGAGCAAATAGAGGGGAACGGCCATAAGCAGCATATTGAAGGCATCGGGAGTTGGAGTCAGGATCGCCGAGAGGACGGTAATACCCAAGACCGCATAGCCTCGATAGCGAGACAAGAAACTGAATTTGACCAGGCCGATCCGGCCTAAAAGGACCATGGATAATGGCAATTCAAAAATAATCCCGAAGGCGAACACAAAAAGGAGACAAAAAGAGACAAACTTTTTGACCGATATAATTGCTTCGATATGCTCTCCCTGATAGCTTAAAAGAAATTTTACCCCGTAGGGCAGGGTAATAAACAGACAGAAGCCGGCTCCGAGATAAAAGAGAAAGACCGCCCCGATCCAGAATCCCACCAGCATCTTACGAGAAAAGGAAGGAAAGACCGATTTCAGGGCCGCCAAAATTTTATAAAGGAAAAAGGGCATGGAAACAAACATTGATGAAAATAAGGCAATATTGAGCAAAGAAAAAAAAGTCTCTGAAAGTCCATAATAGGCCAGGGTTACACCTGTATGCTTTTGCAGATGAGTTAGAATGGGTTTGGAAAAACCATACCCGAGAACAGCAAATATCAGGACCATAACCGCCAGCTGAATCAAAGATTTCCGCAGAGCTTCCAGAAAGGAGATTAGTTGATCCGGATTTTGAAGATATTCCCCTAAGGGACGCATAACCCACTCCAAGACCTATTTATAAATAATCGGCCAAAGCAATTAGGGTTATAGCACTATTTAGGTGTTCAGGCAATTAGGGAAAAAAGGTTTTCCCCTTTACTCCTTAAAAAATTTACGATACTATTCGGAAACTTTCAACTAAAGGGTTCACCCTTACGGAGAGGAGATGGAATGGAGTCTACAATAGAAAATCAAACACCTGAATATCGTCAGCTTTTAGAGAGGATGGCGATTGACCCCACTCCCCGCTTTAGACATCTGATCAGTCTGATCGTTTCTCCGGAAGAAGCCCAATTGCTATTGACCATGCCCGGTCAGCCGGCCTTTCTATCCTCCAAACTCGATCTTCCCTTGGAGCGTACCGAGGAAATGATCCATGACCTTTTTGTCAAAGGGCTGGCCTTCCCCAGTTCTAAAACCGATCCCCCTACCTGGCGGATGGCTCGGGATTTTGTCCAGTTTCATGATGCCTCGATCCTTTGGCCTCAAGCTCCCCAAACCTTCTTGGACCTATGGCAGGAAATTATGGAGAATGAATGGCCGGAGATGGCCCAAAAAGTCAGTCAACTTCTACCGCGTCCCTTTACCCGAGTCATCCCGGTCGGAGTGGCTGTTCCGGTTTCCCCACAGATATTAAACCAGGAAAATGTCCGTGAGATTATCGAAAAGGCCAAAACTCTGGCTGTGACCAAATGCACCTGCCGCCTGACGGCCCACAAGTGTGACCGTCCCCTTGAGGTCTGTCTTCAAGTAAACAAAGCCGCCGATTATAGCCTGGCCAGGGGGACCGGGAAAGCGGTTTCAAAGGAAGAAGCCATGGAACTGCTGAGGACTTCCGAAGAGGCAGGCTTAATCCATGTGACCATGAACAAAAACCAGATAGACCATTTTCTTTGCAACTGTTGTCCCTGCTGTTGTCAAACCATGCCAATCCTGATCAAAGAAGGGATCAGGGTCATCGATCCCAGCCGTTTCCAGGCCATAGTCGATCAAAGTCTCTGCACTTCCTGCGGGGCCTGTTTAGAGCGTTGTTACTTCGGGGCCTTACAATTCAACGGGGAAGAAAAAATAATAGTTGACGGGGAAAAATGTCTGGGTTGCGGATTATGTCGGGTAGTTTGTCCTGCAGAGGCCATATCCTTAACAGCTGTCCGGCCGGAAAACTTCGTCCCCGAAAAACTTTTCGCCTGATTAACAAGGGGACCTTCTTTCCCTTGGCTTTAGGCCAGGAGAAAAGAGAGACCGACGGTCATTGTTTTTTTCCCAAAACGGCTTGGGACGGTCTCCTCTCTCAAGATCCTTCGAGGATTTCCTCTTCCGGATCTTTTTTTTTCAACTGTCCTAATGATAAGCCTTGTATCCAAAGGGAAAAAAGTCCCAAGGAAGTAACGGGGACAAACGCCATGAACCAGACCAGCAGGGCAAAGCTTTTGGCCTGATTGGCCTCGACACCCAAAAAAATCATAGCCGCCGCACAGGCCCAGTGGAATGTCCCGATGAAGCCGGGAGCGGAAGGAATGGCCACGCCAAAAACCAAGACGACCACCAGGAAAAAGGCATTCATAACCGTCAGGTTGAAATGAAAGGCCCAAAAAAAGATATAATAGGACAACCCAATGGCGGTCCATAGCCCGATAGAGTAAGCGGTAACCACCAAGACCTCATTAGCTCGCTGCAAAATCTCCAGTCCCGCCACAAAGGATTCAATTTTTTTTTCTATCAAATGGGCCAATTTTTCGGGAAGAAATTTTAAAAAAAATACCATGAACCGATTGGTCTTCTCACTGCGAAATCGCAGGGCCAGGAAGATTCCCAGGATAAGGCAATAAATCAAAAAAGATGAAAACCCGACCATCTTGATATAATGATGGGAAATAATCTGGGAGGATTCCGGGGGAAAAGACATAAACAGGATGACCAGTAAAAAGATAAAAAGGACGATAAATCCATCGAACAATCGCTCCACGACGATCGTCGCAAAGGAAGCTGTTTTGCTTATCTTTTCCTTACTGCCGAGGACATAGGCTCGAATAAATTCTCCTATCCGGGCGGGCAAGATATTATTGGCCATAAATCCAATAGCCGTGGCATGAAAAAGGGGGGCAATTCTGATCGGTTTAATGGGGGCCAGCAGAAATCGCCATCGTTTGGCCCTAATCCAAATGGCGAGCAATTGGATTAAGACAAACGGAATGACATAGAGGTATTCCACACCCCTAAAGGCCTCCCCGACACTAGCCAGATCAAGCTTCCTGAAAAAAAATCCCAGGAATATGAGGCTTAAACCGAATCCAATCCAATAGCCATACTTATTCATACTTGCCTTGGTCTGCCCTTCTTGAAATCTATAAAATATTGACTAGAAGTATTTCTCTACTTTTTCCGGACAGGTTTTTATAATCGCCGATCACTCCGCTTGTTCCCTTTGGCTTTGATAAATATCTTCTATTTGTTGGCAGATATATCGGATTTGATCCTGGGAAATGGTCAGCCCCGAGGGGAGATAAAACCCTTGTTCGGAAATGGCCTCAGCCACGGGATAGGGCCCATAATGTCTGGAATTCTTTTTGCCGCGCTCAAAGACCGGTTGGCGATGCATGGGGATAAAAAAAGAGCGGGTCTCAATGCCGCGAATGCTTAATTCCTGCATCAACCTATCCCTGTCCAAACCGAAACCCGGTTCTACGAGGACCCCAAACATCCAATATACACTCTTGGCCCATGGCTGTTCTTTGGGGAGGATCAATCCGGGAATCTTCTTTAATCCATTGATATATTCCCGGGCGATCCATCTTTTCTTTTTGATATGGGTATTAATCTTTTTTAATTGAGCCACTCCCAAAGCGGCCTGTAAATTGGTCATCCGATAATTGAAGCCCAGCTCCGTATGCAGAAATCGCTTTCCTGGAGCATGGGCCAGATCTTTTAACCGCCTGGCTTTATCGGCCAAGGCCGGATCATCGGTGACGACCATCCCCCCTTCGCCGGTCGTAATAATCTTGTTGGCGTAAAAACTAAAGCAGCCAAAGGCACCGAAGCTGCCACAGCGTTTTCCTTTATATTCCGCTCCGTGGGCTTCGGCTGCGTCTTCGATAACCGTCAAGGCATATTTATCGGCTAGAGCCAGAAGGGGATCCATATCCACCGGATGGCCGTACATATGAACCGGCAAAATAACCTTGACCTTGACCTTCCCTCTTTTCTCCTGAGTCTGGAGATAAGTCGAGACCCGCTCTAAATCGATATTAAAGTTCTCCGGTTCGGAATCAATAAAGACCGGTCTGGCCCCGCAATAGGCCACGGCAAAAGCGGTGGCCACCATAGTAAAGCTGGGCAAAAGGACCTCATCCCCCGGGCCAACCCCCACAGCAGCCAAGGCCAGATGGAGGGCCGTTGTCCCGTTGGTCGTCGAAATCCCGTACTTTAAACCACAGAAACGGGCGAAGGTTTCTTCAAATTCAGAGATATATCGGCCCTGGGAAGAGATCCAATTGCTCTTCAGACCGGCAGCGACCTTATTAAATTCGTCTTGGCCTATCAGCGGCTCATTGACTCGAATCATATCCCGAAAAATTCCTTATCTTCTTTCCCGGCATAAGGCCCTTGTTTTACTTCGAGGATCTTACTGGGCTCCAAGATTTTTATTCCATGTCCCCCATAAGCCAATAGGATCGTATCACCCTTGGAAAGCAGCCGGGAGGTAATATAGCTTTTATTTTCCGTAAACAAAGTGATTTCAACTTTTCCTTCGATAATGTGCAGAACCTCCTGGGTCACCCGCACATCCCGGGCGATGACGTTGTGCACATGGGCCTTTACTTCGTGACCGGAGGGGTGGACCAGTATGCCCAGTTGCTGGGAAAACTCAAAGGGACTGAAAAAACTAACCCCCGGCTGATTGAAATCGCTCCGGACAATAATAGCGATGGGTTTATCATCGGCCTGGATGTGTTCGACCTGTTCCATTTTCGACCGCTCCTCTGATTTGGTCACCGGCTATTAACCTTGGAACCGTAGTTTTATAATGGTTAGGATGTATTTTCTGCCCCGCTTGAGGTACCCTATCAAATTGGTGGCTGTTTTGGATTCCCCGGACTGACGGGGCAGACAGGTATAAGGTATTTCCAAAATGCGATATCCTTTTTTAAACGCCCGATACAAGAACCCGATACAATATTCCCCATAGTCGCCCTCCAAAGGAAGGGCCAGCAGAATTTCTTTGCGCGTACCGACGTACCCGCTGGTGTAATCCTTAATAGTCGGGCTGAGCACCAGGGAGGCCAACAGACAAACCAGTTTGCTTAAAATAGACCCCAAGGGAGAATGCCCTTTCTCCGCCCCTCCCGGGACATAGCGGGAAGCCACCACAATATCATAATCCGATAACGCTTTGAACAATTCGGAAATTAATTCCGGAGGCTGAGAAAAGTCACAATCCATCCAAAAAATATATTGTCCGGTGGAGGCTTTAATCCCTTCTTGGAGAGCCGAAGTGAGGCCTCTTCGCCCGATTCGGCGGATCAAACGGACCCGGTGATCCTTTTGCTTAAACTCGTCTACCCGCTGCCAGGTCAGATCAGGGGAATCATCATCGACCACGACAATCTCACTTTGGTCGGGCAAATGGGCCAAAAGGGCCTGGATCAGAGGGCCGATATTTTCGACCTCATTAAAAGTCGGCAAGACCACAGAGACTTCCGTCATGGCAGCAACGTTATCGGCTTTCCCAGCGAAGGGCTAGGGTCGCCTTAATATAATCCACCAGGTATTTGGCAAAGTTGGTCTTGCTTTCCCCTCCTTGGCGGAATTCGTAGACCACCGGAATTTCCCGAAGGACAAATCCCGCTCTCCGGGCATAATGGATCAAGCGAATACAGTAGTCCCCATACCCAAAAAAAATCCCCTTGTTTTGTAATTTCGAAATGACCTCTTTTTTGAAGACGAGAAAACCGCTTAAATTATCTTTAATAGGAGAGCCCAAAACCAGACGAATGAAGACATTAAAGATCCAGCTTCCCAGGTAGCGAAAACGGGAAGTCTTCATCCCCCCCCCGGGGGTGTAGCGAGAGCCGATGGCTATATCGGCCTCCGGCAGCTGGGCGATCAGCCTGGGGAGATCTTTGGGATGGTGATTAAAATCCGTATCCATGACCACGATCAGGTCAGTCTGGGCCTGATCAATCCCGGCGGCAATAGCCGTGGCCAGTCCCCTTTCTTCTTTTCTCACAATTAAACGAACCCCCTCCTGGACGGAAAAGTGATCTTGGATGAGATCGGCCGTCCCATCGGGGCTGTTATCATCGACGACAATTACCCGGGGCATTATTCCCAGGGGAGTCAATACCGAAAAAATCGTCCGGATTAAGTCAACGATGTTGGCCTTTTCATTGTAGGTCGGCAAAATAATAGAGACTTCGATGACCGGGCTCCTTTATCCTTTAAGGAATTCCTGGATTAAAGAAATGACCTGATCCTGTTCCGAACGGGTCAGATTCCCACCGGATGGCAGAGAAATGCCTCCCCGGGAAATCCCTTCGGAGATCGGGTAATTTCCCTGACCTTGATAAGGAGGCATACTGGAAATGGGGTAAAAGACCGGGCGACTTTCCACCCCGGCCCGGGAGAGATGGACAATTAAGTCATCCCGTGTTTTTTGGGCTTCCGGTTTTAAAAGAAGGCTATAGAGCCAGAAAACCGATTTACCCCAGCTTTCCTCAATGGGCAGGATGATTCCAGGAGTCTGGTTTAACCTTTTATTGTAATAACCGGCAATTTCTCTTTTTTTCTCAATAAGCCGGTTTAGTTTAGACATTTGCCCTAAACCGATAGCCGCCTGGATATTGGTCATTCGGAAATTATAACCCACAACCGGATGCCAATATTTCTTCTCTCTGGACATGCCATGGTCTCGAAGCATACAAGCCTTTTCCACCCATTCCGCCTTGTTGGTGACGAGCATCCCTCCTTCCCCGGTGGAAATGATCTTATTTCCGTAAAAGCTAAAACAACCGATGTCCCCAAGGGCGCCAACTTTTTTCCCCCCATATTCCGCTCCATGGGCCTCCGCCGCATCCTCGATGACCCACAACCGATATTCTCGGGCCAACTTCAGAATGGGGTCCAAATCGGCAGGATGGCCATAAAGATGAACCGGAATAATGGCCTTGGTTCGGGCATTAATCAGAGGCCTGAGTAAGGAGGGATCCAGGGTCCAGGTCGTTTCCTGCACATCGGCAAAAACCGGCCTGGCTCCGACATAGGCGACCACATTGGCGGTAGCAATAAAGCTTAAAGCCGGGACAATGACCTCATCGCCCGGACCAATTCCCAGAGTCAGTAACGCCAAATGAAGGGCGGTGGTTCCATTCGAGGTCGCCACACCGTATTGGGCCTGACAAAATCCGGAAAAAGCCTTTTCAAATTCCTTGATATACCTTCCTTGTGAAGAGATCCAGCCGGTTTTAAGGCAATCCATAACCAGATCGATTTCTTCCTGATCGATCCAAGGCTCCATGATCGGAATCATAAACAATCCTTAGGCCAATAAATAATGAAAATGATTAAACTTGAATTTATAATCGAATTTATTTTTAAAGTCAAAAGGTTTCCTGGATTCCCAGTTCCGATATGAACTTGACAGGTTTGGGAGAGGATAACTAAAGGAAGTGTCTAGGGGAACCACTGGTTAAATGGAGAAACAAAGGGGCAAATATTAGCGGAATATTGGGGAAGGTTTGAAACGGACTTCTATTGATTTCCAACCGGTTAGCTCGGATATGGCCGAATAAGGTCCGACTTGTTATCCTATTGACCCTTTTTCACGGTCCATTCCGGATTAAACTTCAAATGCTTGCCCAAATACTTTCGGGTTTCAGTTTCAAAGGCTTCAATTTTCGCCGTCAGGACAAATTCTTCACCTAGGTCGGCCACCATTTTTTTCATGGCCCCTAAGGGACCTCTGTCCATTATCCGCAGGAGCAGGGCCAAATAATAGGGACGACTATTTAACAAATTAAACAAACGCAGGATAGAGCAATAGAACCGGACTTTTTCTTCTGGAAGATGATTAACATATGGATTTCCTCCCAAGAATGACCAATCCTGTTTAAATTCGTCATAGCTAAATAATTGGCTTCCATAGCAATCCGGATGCAGGGAATACTTGTCGATGTGCAAATGATCCTTTTCTTTTTCAAAGGCTTCGGTCCCGGGCATATAGCTGAGAGGATGGATGAGGCAGATATTCGGTCCTTTTGGCGGCAATTTCTGCTGATCCGTTTGATCGATCAATTGATAAATCATTTCCGATTGTTTTCCAGCGGCCCATTCCAGGGCATACCCCATCGTCCGGTCAAGTTCATCCTCGCTTTCGTCCTCAAACCCGGCGATGAAACTGGCGATCAGTTGGATACCCTGAGCATTAAAGCGTTGCATCATGTCAAAAGCGCTCGAGGGATTGATAACCTTTTTTATGCTTTTCTGGGCAGATTGATTGGGTGTTTCCGGACCGGTAAAGATTAATCGGCAACCTGCCTGGGAAAGAAGACCGGCTGCACCCTCAGACAGCCTGTCTAATCGGGAATAACATCCCCACTTAATATTAACCTGCTCATCAATCAAGGCCTTGGCTAATGCGATTAAAAACTTTTCCTCCAGGTTGTCTTGGGTGAAGAAGCTGAAGTTGCCTCCTTTCCCGGCCAAGAATTTCATCTCTTCAATGATATGGGAAATGGGGCGGTATCGCACGGTGCTTCCCCACATCTTGGCTGGGGCACAAAACGAACAGGCAAAAGGACAGCCTCGCCCCGATTCGATCAAAACGAACCCTGGATGGACATAAGGATTGGTTTTATTGTGCTGGAGATAATCTTCTATACATATCAGGGAATAATCCGGAAAAGGGATCGGCTCTTCCTGGCTTAAGAATCGCCTTTTATTTTCCAAGACCTGTCCCCCTTCACGATAGACAATGGAGGGGATATCTGAGAGTCTTTCCTGATTAAATATGGCCGGAATGAGGTATTTCAGAATCGGCTCTCCCTCCCCTTTAACGATGATGTCAATGCTTGGGCATCGTTCAAGAGCTTCTCGGGCCTTAAGGGTAGGACCCACTCCGCCGGCTATGATAATAGTTGAGGGGCGATTATTCTTAATGATTTCCGATAACTTTAAGACGATGATGTGATTGAGACCATGGACGGTGAACATGAAGATATCGGGTTTTTTTTCAAGGAGGAGATCACCGGCCTGTTTATAAAAACGGTGGTCATCGGAAAACTTCCCCTGCTTAAGTAGAAAATCAAGATCAACTACTTCATAGGAGAAGTCCAGACCTTCTTCCTGGATTTTTTTCAGGCAGGTTCCCAGGACCAGCAGAGGCAAGGGGGCGAAGGCTGTTTTGTTGACATAAATGGATACCGGCGGATTAATCAATACTATTTTTTTCCGCATATCTTCCAATCCTTCTCTATCTTCAAGCGGTTATTAACAGCTCGTGATCGATCAAAATTTTTTATCCTTTACCTTATCCCCGGAGGATAATCACTTTCCATCTAACCTGTCAACAGGATAAAGTATCGGAAGGTTTAGGTATCCTACTTCTTGGGGGAATCGACCTGAGTTTGATCGAGAGTTTAACAGGGTTCCCTTAGACCACGAATATTTCCTTAAAAATGAGATCATGGATCAACGGCCGGAAGGATTTAATCCTTTCGTTTGTTCGGCTGGAATGGACACGATTGGTCAGGAGAATAACCATCAGGTCTTTCTCTAAATCCAGCCAGAAGGATGTCCCGGTAAATCCCAAGTGCCCCACACTCCTGGGAGAAAAATATTGGCCGGCACTGGAGTCGGATTCCGATGGAGTATCAAAACCAAGGGCTCTAGTCGTTCCCAAAGGCCGGGGTTGTCTTTCCCAAAAGGTCCGAACCAGCTCTCCTGCGAATAAACCGGGGGCCTCAGGATGATCATAAGCCCTTTTTAGCTCCCGTAATAAATGAAAAATTTCCAAAGCCGGGCCGAAAAGTCCGGCTTGTCCTGATATCCCCCCCACGGCATAGGCATTTTCATCATGGACTTCTCCCCTGAGGACCTTCTGTCTCCAGGGACAATCTTCGGTTGCGGCATAGGCCTCCGGATTAGTCACCCCTGCGGCGGTTATAGGTCTAAAACCCAGCCGATGCAGGCCCAAGGGATCATAAATCATCGGGCGAATCCAGGTATGCAAATCTGATCCGGCAGCCTCCTCAAAAATGGATTCTAAAAAAATAAAACCCAGATCGCTATACAGGGTTTGTTCCCCTGGCAAGTACTTTAGAGATTCGTTCTTTACCCACTCCCGAAGAAGCCTCTTTTTATTCCCTTTCTCCTGGGTGAGTTCTAAATAATAGGGCCGATAGGCTTCAAAGCCGGCCGAGTGGGCCAAAAGATGGCGAATAGTAAACCCCCGGCCGTGACCTTCCAGAACGCCTTTCCCTTGGTCTTCTAACGGCTGATCCAAAGAAAGGCTGCCCCTTTGGATCAGGGCCATAATCCCCAAGGTGGTGGCCAGGGGTTTGGTCAAAGAGGCCAGATCAAAAATGGAGTCCGTCCGAAGGATCTGTTTTTCAGGGACCAAGGAAGCATAACCATAGGCCTGGTGAAGCAAAATGTTTTCCTCCAGGCCGATCAGTAAAACAGCCCCAGGGAAAACCCCATCCTCCACTCCGGACAGCATGAGATCCTCTATTTTAGGATAAGGTATAACCATTAATGGTCAGTCAAATCGGCTTTCCCGAAGGAATGCCCCTAACAATAAAAACAAGTTTTCGATGAACGGCGAAGGCTTAATTCCGGACTTATTTCCCGGACTAAATTTCAACGGACAGGCGCCCCTTTTGACCATCTAAAAAGGCTGGAGCCCCTATAGGGAGAGGAATGTTGTTGGAACCGTGACCAATAGGCATTCCGGTCCAGACCGGAATTTCAAGATCTCCCAACATGTTTTTAATGGTCTTTATGGATATTACTTTGGCATCAGACCGGGTAAATTGACCTAAAAGAACGGCTGAGACTTTGGAGAAACATCCTCTTAATTTCAGATGCATAAATAAACGATCCAGCCGGTAAGGTTCTTCTCCGCAATCCTCCAGGAAGAGAATGGCCCGATCCCAAACCGGTTCATAGGAAGTCCCGATTAAATGGGACACTAAGGTTAAATTTCCTCCGAGCAAGACCCCCTCAGCGCTTCCCGGGAATAAAGCCCCCTTTTTGTCCAAAGGAAGGTCAACCTGATAATGCCCTTTTAACGTTGCTTTTAACCGGCTCCGGGAGAATGGATTCAGTTGAGGCAGGGTGGTTATCATCGGACCATGGAATGTCATTAACCCGGCTTTTTTCCATAAGGCCATCAGTAAGGCCGTTATATCACTAAACCCCATAAAAAATTTGGGCTGGGCTTTGATTTTTTTGAAATCCAAAAGGTCCATGATTCGCATGGCTCCATACCCCCCCCGGGAGCAGATAACGGCCTTAATCTCCGGATGAGTCAGGAGGGCGTTTAATTCTTCAGCCCGATCCTCGTCGGTTCCAGCCAAATACCCTTTTGGTTTGATTTGTTTCCGTCCTAAGACCACTCGGAATCCCCAATCCCGGAGCAGATGAAGACCTTCTTGTAGTTTTTGGTGGTTATAGGGACTAGCCGGAGTGGTCACCCCAATGAGATCCCCGGGTTGAAGAAAAGGCGGAACGATTATCTTTTGTTTTTCAAAGGCCTTCATCTATTATTGACCAACGACTATCCTTCCTCCAGTATTTCCAAAGAAACGCGCCCTCCAAAATGGTCTTTAATCCTTTGATTAATCCGTTCCATCCATTCAAAGGAATCGGTTTCGACGATAAGTTGACCTTGATCGAAAACCTTGAGGAAACCTTCCGGTTTAATCATGGTGATGATTTCTTTCGGTTCTACCGTTACCCATCCTTTCATCCGGGAAAGCAGTTCCTCCCCCTTAAACGACCGTTCGATCGTTAAATCGATCCGACGATTCTTTCCCTCCCAACCAATAACCGCCGGCTGGATCAGAACCGGTGAAACGGCATCACCCATGGCCGCACATTGCATCCAAAGTCTGGCCCGAATCATAAACCCTACCCTCTATAATTTATAGCCAAATTTCCGCAGGATGTCCTTTCGCCAAGACCGGCCTTCTTCTCCTTCCACCCCCTTGGGAGAAAAACCATCCACAACACCCAGAACACCCCGCCCTTGTTCGGTTTGGGCCAAAATGACTTCCACCGGGTTGGCTGTGGCACAAAAAATCGAACAAACCTCCGGGCAGTTTTTAACCGCATTCAAGACATTAATAGGGAAGGCCTGCCGAAGGAGGATATTAAAGGTATGGCCCGCACCAATATTCCTGGCATTATGGACAGCGGCTGTTTCCAATTCCGGATCATTGCCCACCGCCCGGATCAGACACTCCCCTGAAGCCTCGGAAAAAGCCAGGCCAAACTTAATCCCCGGCACTGCTCCGATAAGGATTTCGTAGAGATCTTCGACCGTTTTAATAAAGTGGGTTTGTCCGAAAATAATATTAGCCCCTTCGGGAATCTCCAGTTTTTGCACGACCAATTCCATCGTCTTTCCCCTTGATCACCCTGACGCTAAAAAGCCTATTACCTTTTAGTTAATAATAAATTAGAGGAAAGTTCTTTCTTTCCCCTTGTCGTCTAACTAAGGGTTGTCCAGGATTTCTTTTACCTTTTGGGATATTTCTGAAACCGTATAAGGTTTTTGGATGAAGCCACTGCAGCCTCTTTCCAACAGGGTCGTCGCCAATCCATCAATACTATACCCGCTGGATAGAAGTACCCTCACCTTGGGATTAATATCTTTGAGAATATCATAAGTCTGACTCCCTTTCAAGTCAGGCATAATCATATCTAAAATAACCAAGGCAATGTCGCCATGTCTTTCCCGGTAAAGAGCGATGGCTTCTCGACCATTACTGGCCGATAGGACTAAATATCCCAGACTTTCCAAAATCTCTCGGGTCACCTGAAGGACCACCTCTTCATCGTCCACCAAGAGGATGGTTCCCTTCCCACGAACGGTTTCCTCTTTTATTATCTCTTCAGGAACTATCTTCTTATCCGATGCCGGCAGATAGATGGAGAAGGTACTTCCTTCCCCTTTATGACTTGTTGCAAAAATATTTCCCCCATGGCTCTTGATGATACCATAAACCATGGCCAGACCTAAACCCGTTCCCCGGCCCATCTCTTTGGTGGTATAAAAAGGCTCAAAGATTCTCGCAATTACCGACTCCTCCATGCCTTCTCCGGTATCCCGGATGGAAATTTTTACATATTTTCCGGGACCAGGCTGGTCCTGGCCGTAAGAAGTAAAAACGACATTTTTTGTCTCTAAATACAGAGACCCACCTCCAGACATAGCCTGCCAGGCATTGACAAAAAGATTTAAAAAGGCTTGCTCAATCTGTCCCTGATCAACTTCCACGGTCCAGAGGTCTTCTTGAAATTGACGGAAAATATGAATCTCTTTTTTCGTTCTTCCAAACATTTCGGAGGTCTGTTGTAAAATACTATTAATATCCTTGGGTTTTACTTCATATCTCCCGCCTTTGGCGAATCCCAGCAATTGTTTGGTCAGATCGACTCCGCTTTGAACCTGCTTATTGATACCGGCCAATTTTTCATAAAAGGGATGCCTTTCGTCAATCTTTAAGAGGATCAACGAGGTATAGCCCTGAATTCCCGTCATCAGGTTATTAAAGTCATGGGCTATTCCGCCAGCCAATGTTCCTATAGCTTCCATCTTCTGGGCATGACGAAGTTGGGCTTCCAGAAGAGTCTGATCGGTAATATCTCTTAATATGCCCACCAGGCTGTTCACATTTCCCTCCGGGTCAAAATTGGGGGCTCCACTGGCACTAAATATGCATTCTTTCCCGTTCTTGGCTAGAAAAACCCCCACCGTCTCTCGGATAATCTTTTTTTCCTTCCAGACCTGATCGAATAGATCTTGAAATTTTTCTGCACCTTCTTCTTTGATAAACTGGATGAATCGTTTGCCGATTACTTCAGAGGGAGAGTAGCCTAAAATCCTCTCCCAGGCTGGATTCACATAAGAAAAAATTCCATCTTTATTTAAGGTATAAACAATATCCGGGGTGTTTTCACTTAAAGACCTAAAACGTTCCTCGCTTTCTTGAATTTTCTTATAAAATACCGTATTGTTAATACTGATGCCGATTTGGGGGGCGATCCCCATTAAAAGACTCAAATCACCCTGGGTCAACGGCCTTTTGGAAGTCAAATTGTCTACCAGGAGGATACCCAAAGACTCTTCTTTGTAAACAATGGGCACACAGATAAAAGACTGTGTGCCGGCCCTTCGAAGAAACTCCATGCTTTTGGCTGAAAGTCTCTTTTCCACTTCTTCGGTGTTGTTGATTAAAAAAGGAATTCGCTTTCTAAACGATTCAATCGCTACTCCTTTGGATTCAGGATTTCCCAGATTAAATTCTATGTTTTTGAAATAATCCTCATCTTCTTGATCGTAGCCGAAACCGGTGGCGAAATGGAGACGGGTTTTCTCTTTATTGGCCAGCAGGATCATCCCCCGATCAAAGTCCAGCCGTTTACTGATGGAATCCATGATGGCCCGCAACGAGACATCAAGATCCAGTATCATGGAAAGGGTCTGGCCGATTTCCTTGACCAGCAAGACTTCATTCAGCCCTCTGTTAGCCTGAATCAGCAACGTTTGGGTGGTTTCACTTTCAGTGGTAATATTTTCTATCAGTTCTTTTTTTTCATAATTCTCCGAAAAGATAATAATTCCCAAGTTGACCCCGATGGCTATCTTAATCAGCCAAACCCAGGCATCAAAGGACAGAACAAAATAAGCACCCAGACATAAAAGAACGTTCAGGGGAAAGCTGTAATTCCGGATCATTTTCCAGTAATAGGATCGTGGTCTCTCCCAGGAAACAATATACTGACAAAAATCTCCCCCTTTGTGGATACAAATTGGATGGTCCACGTGGGCCATTTTTTTGGTGTACAGCTTGGCCAGGACCTCGAATAGTCCGATACGGTTTTCACATTGGGCGCTGGTTTCCTTGACCCCTGGTTTTGTTTGAATCTGAATTTCAACCTCTCGGACTCCTAACTTTTTCACGTTCCAGAGAATGGCCCGGTTTATTTTCTCCGCGGCCTTTTCAATCCGTGAATAACTTATAGCCGGGCTGATAAACCCGAGGACATACTTTTTTATCGGTCCGAAGGCACTGGCCGAGACCGAATACCGGCCCACTTCCCTGGAGAGATGGGGATTACTGGTAAGCTGTTCCAGCATATCATGAAAGAGGTCTACTTGCTTTTGGGAAAGCCAGTATCCGCTTTCTTCGAGTTCATATGACTCGATCCCGGCATATTCTAAAACAACCGTCAGATCTATTTGGGGATAGAATTTCCGGAGATATTCAATATAATTTTTGATTAGTCGACTGTTATAAAGAAGACGGTCTTCCGATTGGTATTCCCGTTGAATCATTAGTTTTCCCTTTGGTTCAATCCTGTGCTCCGGAAAGGACCAATTGTTCCACTCTGATCGCTTCCGGTCCCAGATAACTCTCCCTTTGAATCAATTCTTTGGAGAAATAGGCTTCCTTAAAGGCCTGTTGCATGATCCCGGAAACAGAACCTCCTTTTATAGGCGTTCTTCTTCCCTTCTTTAAGAAATAGCCGGTTCGAATTTCTCCGGAAAAGGCGCCGGTGACCGGATTAGGCTCAAAAGTAGAAAAACGCAACAATTGATAGCAAGAGCCCTCGGCTAATAAAGCCTCTAAAGAATTCGAACCGACCCCCACTTCCAAGTTGGAAAGATCTCCGGTAGCCTCTTCTTGTAAATAATCGGCATAACGCTTATTGTTCAGACGCTTTTTAAAAATATTATCTTGTATGACTTCGATCCGGGATAGAGGCAAACCATTATCATCAAAGGCTTTACTTTTCATTCCGCCGGAAAGACTTGGGTTGCTGGAAAGGTTGAGGGCCTCCCCTTTCAACTCACTGATCACCGGCTTGCCAATAGCCAAATGAGACCACTTTTGGAAACAAGCCGGGCCAGAGGCCTGCAAAATAAAGAAATTAAATAGGGTATCTAAAGCCTCGCCTGCAAAGACGACCGGGTATGTTCCCCCTATAGGAAGTTGGGCTTCTTGGGCCTCTCGGGCATACTGGGTATAGTTCTGGATCATTTCAGCCAAACAGAGATCTTTATAGAACCTGGCTCTTTTCGTCCCCTGACTTTCCCCTTCTAATCCCTGACCTTTTTCGGCTAATAGAATAAATTCTACACCTATCTCAGTAAAAGAAGATTCCATTTCCAAACCGTTGGAGTTTATTAAGAAGAGATCTTTGTCCTCAATAAAAATTTCCGCCGAGCTTCGTCTTACCTTTTCCAAAGGCGTGGTTAAAAAATCTTCCTGGATTCGGTCCAAATAGGCCAGCGGCCTTTCTCGGACATCCGAATCAACGGTTTGCACCTGATCATAGGCCAGTCCTTTTTCTGGCAAATGGAAAACCGGATTATTCACCAAGGAGGCCATCTCTAAGGTTAAAGCCAATCGCTCCCGACAATCATCTCCGGCAGAAAGCGATACGCTGGATTCGCCTAAAACCGTTCCTCCCTGACCTTCCTTTTTTTTATGGAGGGTAACCCAAAACTTCTCGGTTTCTACCACTCGCTGAGATTCGATTTGGTCAAAAATAAGGTACCGTTGAAAACTTTTATTCCGCAACCGGCGAATTTCCCAAGCCGAAATCTCAGATAGACTTAGTATTACCGAACGAATCTGGTCGATGGTCATGGTTTCTTTTTAATCCGCCATGCCCCGCCTTTTGGGGCGTGGCACCACCAAATATGGAAATAGGGTATGGCCCAAGGGAGGCCCAGAATCCCAACTTCGTACCAAAACATCCAATAAATTCTGTCCAAGATAGAGATACCCATCAAACTCTATTTTAAAACTCCTAGGGTCGAAGTTGTTTTCATCCTCCTTAATATTCCCGCCATCTCTACCTTGTCGGAATAAAGATACCTCCCCAAAAAATACCGCTGGTTCATCTAAAAAATTTTAATTCTTACGTAAATATGACTATTTAGACATGTTTGTCAATAATTAACTATATAGGATTATTAATGATATTGTTAAAACTCTTATTCTTGTGATCAATCCGGAAAATAAGAATTTAAGTTAAAGATAAACTCCTATAATACTAATAAAAGTTGTTGATGAGGGCTATTGGGATGATTCAGAAATTTTTCTAGCTACTCTTCTGGGATTGATGACCATTTCCGACTTAATGCCTGGAGGAAGCTTTAGATCAAAGAGATGAGGGTCTGGGCGAGGAAGGGGAAAGGATAGGATTTCTTATTTTCCGGAAAGTACCCTTCTAAGGACTTAAGCGTTTTATCAAGCATCCGCTGCCGAGGGGATTTCCTTTCTTATCCTTTATGACCCAAAGCGTGAGGTCCACAGAAAAGGGAGTCCCGTTTTTATGAACAAATTCTTTACGAAAAGAAACCTGCTCTTTTGTCATGGCTTCGGCAATCATCTCTGTATCTTTCCTATGCCATTTGAAAGGGGTAATCTTCTGGACAGTGAGCGTCTTCAATTCCTCGAAAGTATATCCCCCCATGGCCTGAAAAGCCGGGTTCGCCTCTAGAATATCTCCGAACATGTTTCTTAGAAGGACGCCTTCGGAGATTTTCTCGACGAGCTTCCGGTATTGGGCTTCATTGGCCTTCCTGGTCTCACGATTTAAGTCCAGAAGTATCTTGGTCTGGAGATCTTTAATCTGGCTAACCGGAAGAAAGTCGGGAGAAAGCGGTGGCGCTGTAGCACATCCGAAAAAAGTCAAGGTCAGACCCAAAATAATTAGGATAATTTTCGACATATTCCCACCTTAAAAAGTAAATCAAACCCAAGAGCCTTCTGGACTTAAAACCTCAAATGAACATCCCCGGCTAAAAACGTTTTTCTTCGGCCGTCCTCTAAACGAAGAATCAAGCCGCCCTGGTCGTCAATCCCCTGGGCCAAACCGGTCCAGGAGGTCTGGTTATTGATCAGGGTTACCCGGCGATTGTTCACCAAAGAGGCGCGGTTCCATTCTTCCCTTAAAAAGCCGACCCCTTCTTGATCTATCCTTTGATAAGCAGCCTCCCCATATTCTAAGAATCGAGTCAGGAGAGCAAGACGAGAAATTTTCTTTCCGGTCTCCTTTAAAATACTGGTGGCCGGCATTCCCCCTGGAGGGGGCTCTGCTGGGGCCCAATGGCAATTGACCCCCACTCCGATGATCATATACTCTATTCGATCCGGATCGGTGGTGAATTCAGTCAGAATGCCGGCGATTTTCTTCTCTCCGGCATAAAGGTCGTTCGGCCACTTTATCCGGACTTCAATCCCGGCATTTTCCTGAATGGCCCGGCAAAGGGAAACCGAGGCCAGCACGGTTCCATAGAAGGCCTGTTGTGGAGGCCAGGATGGACGGAGGATTAAAGAAAAAAGGAGATTTTTTCTAGAGGGAGATTGCCAAAGACGCTGAAGACGACCTTTGCCTTTTTCCTGATACTCCGCTACCACCAGAGTACCTTCGGGAAAACCTTCGGCAGCCAGGGCCTTAGCCTGGATATTGGTGGAATCGGTGCGTAGGAAATGAATGATTTGTTTTCCGAAAAAATGGGCACCCAACTGTTGACGGATCAAATCGGGGAATAAAACATCCGGCAGGGCTTTTAAAAAATAGCCTTTCCCTTTGCGTGATTCGATTTTATAACCATCTTGTTTTAATTGACCGATGCTCTTCCAAATGGCCGGGCGTGAAACATTCAGTTCCCGAGAAAGGGTCTCACCGGAGACCAGTCCACCTTGAGACAATGCCTTCAAGATGGATTCTTTTACTTTTCGGACGGACCTCTCAGGATTTTCCATCGGCAACCAGGGGATTGGGGTTCTCGCCAAAGAAAAGAGAATTATTTCTTTTTTAGAAAGTCTCGAACCACTTTGATCGCGCAAAATTCTCCGCACATGGTACAAACCTCGGACTCACTAGGAGGGCTTTCGGCCCTGACCCGACTGGCCTTCTCCGGATCCAGGCAAAGAGTCATCTGTTTTTCCCAGTCCAAGGCCTTGCGGGCTAAGGCCATTTGGCGGTCCTGTTCCCAGGACTTAGCCCGTCCTCGAGCCAGATCAGCGGCATGAGCGGCGATCCGCGCAGCAATGATGCCTTCTCGGACATCTTCCGGGGTGGGTAGTTTTAAGTGTTCCGAAGGGGTGACATAACAGAGAAAATCGGCCCCGGCCATCCCGGCCACCGCGCCGCCGATGGCACAGGCAATATGGTCATAGCCGGCGGCAATATCCGTAACCAAAGGGCCGAGGACATAGAAGGGGGCCCCCTGACAAAGCTGCTTTTGCAACATGATATTGGCCTCAATCTGATTGAGCGGGACATGCCCAGGCCCTTCGATCATAACCTGGACCCCGGCGGATAAGGCCTGGTCCCTCAATTCCCCCAAGTGAATCAGTTCCTGAACCTGGGCCCGGTCAGTGGCGTCGGCCAGGCACCCGGGACGCAGACCGTCTCCGAGGCTTAAGGTCAGATCATATTTCCGGGCTAATTCCAACAAACGGTCGTATTGGTCAAAAAGAGGATTTTCTTTCCCGTGATAGAGCATCCAAGTAGTCAGAAAGGCCCCGCCTCGGCTGACCACGTCGGTAATGCGCCCCTGCCGTTGGAGACGTTCCAAAGAATTGAGGGTCACCCCGCAATGAACCGTAATGAAATCAACCCCGGCCTGGGCCTGGTCTTCGATCACCTCAAAGAGCTTATCGCCGGTCAGGTGGATAATGGCCCCTGATTCCTTGACCGTTTCGACGACCGCCTGATAAATCGGAACCGTACCGATCGGTAAGGGCGACTGGGCCAACAGGCTCTGCAGGATCTTTTTTAAATCACCACCCGTGCTGAGGTCCATGACCGTATCGGCCTTGGCCTCGACACAAATTTTAAGCTTAAGCAGTTCCTGTTCCAGGTCGGCCTGATCAGAGGAGGTCCCGATATTGGCATTCACCTTAATAGATAATCCCTGGCCGACCCCGACCGGACGGGCCTTCTTTTTCTCCAGGTTGGCCGGGATAACGATTGTTCCTTTGGCCAGGCCTTCTTGGATCTGTTCCGGGGCCAGCCCTTCTTGCCTGGCCACTTCCTGCATTTCCGGGGTTAAGACCCCTTTTCTGGCTGCTTCAATTTGCGTCAAAACAATACCTCTTTCATACTTCAATTATTTTTAGACCACCTCTTCGGCCCATCTCTCAGGGCCCGAACAAAGGTTTATTCCCACTTTTTCCCGGTAAAAAAGCCCCTTTGTCCTTCTTCCCTTAGCCGGTTTTATACCCCGGAAATGGCCTCCCTCAGGTGTTTTCGCACATCAGCACACATCCAGGCATAGGGATCAGTCGGACCGTTACCATGCCCTATAGATTCAGCCCCGGCTATGGCTTGCGTAATAACTTCCTTAGCCTTTTTTATGGCTTCCGCCAGAGAAAGTCCTTGTCCCCAGAGCGTGGCGATGGCCGAAGAAAAGGTACAGCCGGTTCCATGGGTATGGCCACTTCGGATTCGGGGACTGGAATAAGTACTAAAAGAATACCCATCATAAAAAAGATCTACCGCCGCCCCGGATAAATGCCCTCCTTTGATCAAGACATTTCCTTTGGTCTTCTCCTTCAGTATTATAGCCGCTTTTTTCATGGTATTCAAATTCCGAACGGAAAGGCCTGTTAAGACTGACGCCTCATGGAGGTTGGGCGTTACCAGCCCGGCTCGGGGAAACAGCTCATCGATCAACGTCCGAGTAGCCGTTTGCTCCAATAAGAACGTCCCGCTTTCTGAAACCATAACCGGATCCACGACCAATTTCTTAATTTTAAATTTCTTTGCCGTTTTGGAGACCAAAGAGATGATCTCAGCTTGGACCAGCATACCTGTTTTGACTGCCTGGATTTTAATATCGGACAAGACCGACTGGAGTTGAGCCTGGACAAAATAAACCGGTATCGGGAAGACCCCTTGGATCCCCAAAGTGTTTTGAGCCGTCAAAGCCGTAATGACTGACGTCCCGTATCCTCCCAAAAGGGCGATGACCTTCAAATCGGCCTGGATACCCGCTCCCCCGCTGGAATCCGAGCCGGCAATAGTCAAAATGCGTGCTTTAATAAAACCCCCATAATAAAACAGGCCATACCCGAAGGGATGGCCTGGATACAGAGAGAATCATTCATTTTATTAGGGCAATGGGGACGGTCCAGAAAGATGGTTTCTGGATGAACGAATACAATACCCTTCTGCTACGGGGTAATTACTTGCCTCTCTTCTTACGCTGATGTCGGGTCTTCCTCATTAGCTTTTTGTGCTTGTGCTTCCGCATTTTCTTCCGTCGTTTCTTGACTACGCTACCCATCCAGTTCCCCTTTTGAGCAAATTCTGCAGCAATAAATTTAAAAGTAATTTATATAGCCGATTTGCTCTTGTTTAGCAAGAAAAATAATTTACCAAATAACCACTTGACAACACTCTTTATTTTGATTCAAGATAGGACTTAAAAATTTTTCGAAAGGAGATTTAACCATGGCTACGACAAAAAAACCGGTCGCCAAACCCGCTCCTAAAAAAGCCTCCCGGGTGGGGACCAAATATGCCTGTGCCGACTGTGGGCTGGTGGTCACTGTTGATCAGGATTGCGGGTGTGCCGTGGTCGATTTGGTTTGTTGCGGATTGCCCATGAAGAAAAAAAGGGAGGCTTGTAAAAAATAAGCTCTCTCGGTCAATCCACCTCAATCCCATTTTACCTTTCGACTTGGTCCGGAGAAGGCGTCCAGCCATGAGAGGAATACCCTATGTCCAAGGCCGAGGGAAATTGGAGAGCGCCCCATTAAAATTTTCCTTATACCCTTTCCTCTGTTACCAGGAGAGGGCCTGCCGGTCTTTCATGAGATTTGATCCTCTATGCTTCCATACCTAGGAAAAGGAATGCCATGAAACCCGAAACACTAGCCTTGATGGAACTGACCAAAGAACCGAAGATTGCCTATTTTTCCATGGAAATAGGGATTCAGAACGCTATCCCAACTTTCAGCGGAGGTCTGGGTGTCCTGGCCGGAGATACGATCAAATCCAGTGCGGACCTAAATCTTCCCATGGTGGCCGTGACCTTGATTTATGAAAAAGGATACTTCCGCCAGGAATTGGATGAAAAGGGTCGCCAGATCGAACATCCGGTCATTTGGGACCCGACGAAATATATGACCCTTCTTTCCCCCAAAATCAGCGTGGAGATTGAGGGCCGAAAAGTATTCATCCAAGCCTGGCATTATACGGTAAAAAGCTTTACCGGAGGGGGGATTCCCGTCTTTTTTCTCGATACGGATATAGCCGAAAATGCCCCGGAAGATCGAGAAATCACCTCTTTCCTCTATGGAAAAGATCAGGCTTACCGCTTAAAGCAGGAAATAGTCTTAGGCATCGGCGGAGTACGCATCCTTAAAAAACTGGGCTTTGAGGTTAAAAAATACCATCTCAATGAAGGACATGCCAGCCTTTTGACTTTGGAGCTTCTCCATCATTTCCAAAAGCCGATCGAAGAAGTCTGGGACGAAAAACTGGTCTGGGATGTGGACCGGGTTAAAGAGCTTTGTGTCTTTACCACCCATACACCGGTTGAAGCCGGCCATGACCGTTTTTCTTACGATTTGGTCCAACAGATTTTAGGGGAGTTTATACCTTTTGATGTCCTGAAAGGTCTAGCCGGCCAGGAGGTCCTGAATATGACCCTACTGGCCCTTAACCTGAGTGAATTTGTCAACGGCGTGGCCAAAAAACATGGGGAAGTCTCCAGGACCATGTTTCCCGGTTACAAGATTAATGCCATTACCAATGGGGTTCATTCTTATACCTGGACCGTTGACAGTTTCAAACGTCTCTATGACAAGTATCTGCCCGGCTGGGCCAACGAACCTGAAGTGTTTGTCCGCATCGGCCGGATCCCGGATAACGAGATCTGGGAGGCCCATATGGAGGCCAAGAAGGCCTTGTTCACCTATATCCGAGAGACGGCCGGGGTCGAGATGAATCCCGAGATTTTAACCCTGGGCTTTGCCAGACGGGCCACAGCCTACAAACGGGCCGACCTGTTATTCAGTGACCTGGATCGACTGATAGCCATAGGATCCGGCAAGATCCAAATCATCTATGCCGGAAAGGCCCACCCCAATGACGGACCGGGCAAGGCCCTGATCGAGCATATTTGTTCTTTTAAGGAAAAACTAAAAGGGAAAATCCCTCTGATCTACCTGCCCAATTATGATATGGACCTGGCCCTGAAACTGGTATCCGGTGTGGATGTCTGGCTTAACACACCGCTCAGGCCTCGAGAGGCCTCCGGGACCAGCGGCATGAAGGCGGCCCATAACGGGGTCATTAATTTCAGCGTCTTGGACGGGTGGTGGATTGAAGGGCATATCGAAGGATATACCGGCTGGTCTATCGGCCCGAGTCCAACGGAAACCAGACTGGTTGATGGTTTTGACAATCAGGATGCCGAAGATCTATACCATAAACTGGAACAGATTATCATCCCCACCTTTTACCGGGAACGAGGAATTTGGGTCCGCATGATGCAAAACGCCATCGGCAAAAATGCCTATTATTTTAACACCCATCGGATGATGCGCCGTTATGTGACCGAAGCCTATATTCGATAGAAAGGGACTGGAAGCCGGCCCTCTAAAAAAGAGAGGGAAAGAGGTCTATTCCGGGCTTACCGATCAGGAAAAGATGGACAGAAGGGCTTTTACCGCATCCTCAATGAACTGTCGGTTAATGATTTTCAGGATCGACGGGAACAGGTTGTCTGGGAGTTGATCGGTAAAACCGGATTAAGATCAACTGATCTCTGATTTTAAGATTCTGGGGCGGACCGGATGTTCCGATTTTGTCCCCGAGTTCCTATTTCACCGTTGAGATGTCGAGTTTGAGACTAGACAATCACTTCCACATTTTCTACCTGGAAGCGACGGCCCTTTCGCTCGGCGTTCGTTGTGGTAGCATACAGACGGACATGCAAACGCTCGGAAGTTGCTTCACGGAAGCTTAGTAGATGCTTTCCCAGGGGAACTACCCACTTATTTTGTTGTCGATTAATATCCGGGAAGATATTCTTTAGGAATGTAAGATTGCTTTCCAAATGCGGCACCATAACATCAGCCGATTCGATCCCGAGAATACCGTTCCTCTCGGAATTAGGCACCATGTAGTCTTTGAATTTCTCTCGCACACCGGGGTCATATTCAATGAATCCAATCTCAAAAGAGGTACCCGGAATCGGCGGTGTCGTCAAATATCGCCAAGGCATTTTTTTGCTGAATAATCCGAGGAGTATCTTGAACCTGGTTCTCTCTGGACCCAGGGCATTCACCCCACGCCCTTGCAGCGCTTGCTTAAGGGTGTCCATCTTCTGTGTTTCAATGAAAAGGCAGAAAATGCCCCGTGCGCCCTGGTTAAATTCATTCGCCCAACGTGGTACCCAATCGTTGTTAACCGGGTCAAGGAGCCGGACAATCTCAAAATATTCTTGCCCGACCCATATATTTGATACCTTGAACCCTTTTGACCCTTTTCCCCATTTCGGCTCAAAGGGAAAACCCATTGGCTCAATGGTCCCCTTGAGGTCTTGAAGCAATTGCTCGCTGTTGGACGTATGAATAACAAAATGATCCAGTCTCATTTGAATAATCTGCCCTTTCTAACGGTGCCGGAGGATACCGTTCTCAGGTAGCCGGACTTGTCGCTGGAAATTGGAGATGCTGGTTAGCTGGTCATCGGGTACGGCTGGGCTCCTTCTCTTAAGGTAAACAGGTTTAACATTTAGGTAAATACTACTGGGAAAATTTTGTGTTTTGTTGCCGTCACCTCCACTTATTTTCTGCTCTTTTGAACCTCGTCCATAGCGGCCCTGAGTTTTTTAGCCCATTCTTTAAAAGCTACGTCCACCTGGGTCCAGCGGCTCCATACATTGTGGAAGTCCCAGCTGCTTCCCTTTTTTAAAGCCACCAATTCGGACAAGACTTGGTTGGTTTGAGAGTCGATGAACTGGACTTCAATGGAGGCCTCGCCAACATCCAGGGGTACCCCTATAAAAACGGTGGAAACAACATTGCCTGCCGGCTCCACGGGTTTAAGATGAGTTAAAGCGGCTCGAATCCTGAGCACATCGGCACGGGGTGCCTTGGCCAAGGGATATCGGTCCTTCATGGCCTCAACCACGGCCTGACGCAGGGATGCGGCCATCTTGTTTGACTCTTCTTTGGATAACTCCACGACGCTTTTCGCAGGATCGATTTTAACTTCTATCGGATCAATCATCAGTCGGGTATATTTTGTCCAATCGACGCCCGGCCGTTCCCACCAAAATATCCCTTTTTCAGTCTGGTCGGGTTTTAGACGCTGGTAGTCGCTCAGAAACCCCGACGGGGATACGGTTAAAGAGGCACAAGCGGTCATCAAGATAAGACCTAACACGATCGGATAATGCCATAATCCCATTCTTTTTTGCTTATTCATATTCGGCCTCCTTATAAAAAAGATTGAAAAAAACATTGGATAAAAATAACGGGCTTGGTCGTCAATTGAATGTCACCTATCCTAGCCAGCTCCGAATGATCTTTCTCCAGCTGACAACCTGGCGTCGGGTTTGAGATAGACGATCTTGCCTCCGACCACGGTCAGGTCTACGAAATCGTCCATCTTTCCTATCTCCAAATCGTCAGTAATGAGAAACCACAGAGAGGCCACTTTCCTTATGTTGAGGTGGCGGTGCATCCCGACGTCAAGATCGAAACCAAGGCGATGGCAATAAGAAAAAAAACCATCAGGACATGAAAGGAATCTTTTACCATGATTCACCTCAATCTATCTGGTTTTTTTATATTTTTGAATATTCTTTAAATAATGGGGAGGGTATTAATGAAAAGAGCTTAGAGAAAGAAAAATGAAAGGTCAAGGAGAAAAAAGTGAAAGGGTCCCAGAGAACAAAAGGGTTCTGTAAGAACTGGGAAAGAGATTACTTTTCATTCCAAGCGGCTATCGTCGGTTGACCGGCTAGGAAAAGAGGCGGGCCAAGCGGGAGGTGGATTTTTTGGCCTCCAATTCCTCAAATTCCCTCAATAGCTCTTCCTGCCTCTTCGATAAATGGGTGGGGACTTTAATGGCAATCTGGATCAATTGGTCCCCTTTGCCCGATCCCCGGAGGCGCGGGAACCCTTCCGCCTTCAACCGAAGGGTATGACCGTTTTGAACCCCCTTGGGGATGGATAGTTTTTTAGGATTATTCAAGGTCGGGATTTCAACCTCCGCCCCCAGAGCGGCCTGGATCATGGAGATGGGGATGGAACAAACCACATCGTCCCCGTCTCGATGAAAGAAATCATGTTCCTCGACAAAGACGACCACATACAGATCGCCCGGCTGCCCTCCGTTAATCCCCCCCTCACCCTGGCCCCGGAAACGGAGCCTCGATCCATTGGAAATTCCGGGAGGGATCTTCACGGCCAGGGTTCTGGTCTGTTCGACCCGGCCTTGTCCGCGGCAGGTGATGCAGGGGTGACTAATAATTTGTCCCTGCCCGTGACACCGGGGACAAGGTGTGCTGATTCGGAAAAAACCCTGGCTCTGGACGACCTGTCCCCGTCCCCCGCAAGTAGGACAGAATTCCGGTTTGGTTCCGGGCTCCAATCCGCTCCCATGGCATGTGGAGCAGGTTTCCAGGCGGGGAATTTTAAGATCCATCTCTTTTCCCTTGGCGGCTTCCATAAAGGAAACAGAAAGATCATAGCGCAGATCCGCTCCATCTCTTGCCCTAGTTGTCCCGCCTCGACCTTTTCGACCCATCCCGAAAAAGTCCTCAAAGATATCCCCGAAACTGGAAAAGATATCCTCAAACCCTCCAAATCCGCTGAACCCGCTACTCTGCAATCCTTCATGGCCGAACCGGTCGTATAGATCCTTTTTTTGGGGATCATGCAAAACCTCATAGGCCTCGGCCGCTTCCTTAAACCGTTCTTCGGCCTCTTTATCTCCGGGATTTCGGTCCGGGTGATATTTCAAGGCCATTTTCCGGTAGGCCTTTTTGATCTCCTCTCCATTGGCCTGCCGAGACAGACCCAGTATTTCATAATAATCTCTTTTATGGTTGTTGGGCATATCGTTTTAGGACCTCAGCATTATTTGAATCTTTTCCATTTGTTCTTCATCCGGAACAGCCTTGAAGGCGGTCAGGGCCTGTTGAAGCCTTCCCTCGGCTAAGGCCTTTTCCCCGACTTTCCTCCAGACTTCCGGAAGAGGGGATTCTTTTAAAAATTTACTGGTCTGATACAGGAGAAAAGGATCCCCCTCAAGAATGCTCTCTTCCCGGATCCGGCGAATCCCGTCCAGATCCCGGGCCTTTTCAAAAAAATCGAGGGCATCAACGAGTCGACCTTCACCCAAATAATCCCGCCCGTATTGGGATAGTTGTTCCGGACTGACTTGGGGATTATGGAGCAAATCTCTTTTTTTTAAGCAACTGCGCAGTTTGGACATTAGGGGCCTTTCTTTTCCGAAGGGGGCGGGGTCGTATCCTCCCATTCTTGTGGACCCTTGGGTATTTTTTTAACTATATTCGGTTCTATCAAAACAACGTCCTGATGAAGGGGACTCTTGGCCCAATATCCTTTTCCCGGCTCTTCCTTACCCAAGGCCAAGGTTTCTTCCTTGGCCTCTTTTCCCTGAGAAATGAGCTTCAGCTGAATCGAGGACGTCTTTAGTCCCGCCTTCCTCTCCTTATTGCCCGAATCACCAAAACCTTTAGCCTGAAGCCAAAGCAGATCGGAAATAAAGGTTTCAACGAAGTCCGCTTTTAACCTTTTTCCCGGCAAGTCCCTGGAGGACCAGCCTTTTGCGTCCTTCTCCACGACAAAGACGGTTTTATCCGCCTTTATCTCCAGAGACTGAATCTGTTTTAGATCAAATGAAAAAACCCGTTTATCTCTTAAAAAGTACAGATCCCGGTCCAGGTCTTTAAGAATATAGTCCTCCAGTAAAAATATTTCAGGAGATGCAGCCACTTTCCCAAAATAGGCATTCCCAACCGTATTCTTATCCCCTATCTGAAGTTCAATCCATTTCCCGTCAATCAAAAAAAGGATCTTGAGTTTAGGGTCATTTAGACCGAACTCGCTGAGACCCTGCTTTCCTACTGAAAACCGCTGTCCCGGTCTGAGGGTAGAGAGGCTTTCGATCAGTCTATCCACTGCCTTGCCATCGGCCGGAACCGAGATAGGCCTTATGATCGACCAGGTCGGCTGTTTTTTCAAATGAATCACTTCGGAAGACCTCTGCCATTGAATCTCTGTGATCTTGCTCGGATTCAGCTTGGTGAAAAGGGGGGGATTTTTTTCTTCTTCCGTTTTTTTAGGAAAAAAAAGTTCCGCACCGCCCCACAATCCACAGACGACCGATAAAACAGCCAGATAAATCCAGAGCTTTTTTTTATTCAACGGGCTTCTCGCCTGGACCTCCAGACCCAGATGCCGGTCCCAATGATCAAACCGGGCAGCAGGACTAGGGGAATCAAAAACAGGGCTAGGGCCTGGGAAGAGGTCAGGGTTAACGGACGTACCGGAGTCTTAGCCGGACGGATAGCGATAAGGGCCTCCTCTTCGGTCAGATAATTCACCGCATTCAAAAAGAGGTCCCCGTTTCCGGACAGATTAAAGTAACCATTGCTGGCAAAATCCGAATCGCCAAAGAGGAGCAATTGCCCTTTGGGAGATTTGGAGTCTTTTCCCTGAGGGTCTTTGTTTTCCACCTTTTTTTCTGTCGAAGAAAGGGTCACTAAGACACCCAGATTCAGGGGACCTTTTTGATCTTGTCCGGGATCAAAAGCCGCCTGTCCTTTTTCCAGACCTTTCTTATTAAATTCGGCCCAACTCTCGGATGAGGAACGGACCAGCACATCATACAAAACTCCAGGTGGTGGAGTGGAGGCCGCGACGATGGATCGGGCTGTTGGGAAAAAAGTGGCCACATTAAACGTGGCCGTAATCGGATGGCGCCCATAGGTTCCGGCCATAGGGATCAGGTAATCTCCTCCAAAGACCCGGCTGATCTTGTCAATTATGATATCCTGCCCCAGGGTGATCCCCATAAAGGCCAGCCATTCCTTAAATCCTCCATCCTGATAGGGCTCCAATAATAAAATGATCCGCCCCCCGGCTAAAAGGTATTTTTTTAGATCCTCGATTTCTTCCGGAAAAAAGGATTTCTTGGGACCGGCGATGACCAAACAACGGATTTCCGATGTCAGGGCAGCCCGGCCCAGAAGATTCACTTCCTCTGTCTGGTAATTTTCTTTTTCTAATAATCCCTTGGCCAGAGAGAAACCGCCTTTTTGGGTATCCCGAGGGCTTTTCTCTCCATGCCCCGAAAGAAAAACCACTTTCTTGGACTTGGTTTGCATCAGACGCAGCAGGCCGTTGGTGATCCCTTCTTCATCGGCCACATTGACCGATTGCGTCTTTCCCCCTGATTCCAGGATTACCTCTCCGTAATTCCTCACGCCATATTGTCTGGCCAGGGAGGGCTGCCGGTCCGGATCAATAAATTCAAAGTGAATCCGGGGATTATAGGAGCAATATATCTCCAAAAGCCCTTGGGCCTTTTTCTGTCCGGGATTGCCCTTCTGAAAAAAGGCCTTGATCCAGACATCCTGCTGGATCGTTTTGACGATCTTTTGGGACTGGCCGGAAATGGAATACCGTTTGGTCTCGGTCAGATCCACCCGCCAAGGAAAACGATGAACCAGGAGACTGATCCCCACCAGAATGCCCACAAAGACCAGGGTCAGGAGGGATATGAGCGACCCTTCTTTCCATTTATTCATCTTTATTACGGAAGGCATGTGCTTTTCTCAGAAATCAAAACAGTTTTTTTATCTATTCGGTCATTGGTCATCTGAATTCCAAATTGGGAGATCACCTTCGAATCTTTTGGGTATCCAGATAACGGAGGGTTAAAAAAATAAAAAAAACCGAAAACGTGAGATAATAAAAAAAATCCCGGCTATCCAGAACGCCGCTGGAAAACGGTTCCAGATGGTTCAGCAAAGAAAGATATTGAACCACTTTGCCGACTCCCGGCCCGGCTACCGATCCGATCCAGCCGATAATCCAAAACATCAGGAGGGCCCCGAAGGCGATGACTGCGGCGATGATCTGGTTCTGGGTCAAGGCCGAGGCAAACAGGCCCAGGGAAACAAAGCCGGCTGCCAGTAAAATTAGACCGGTGTATCCGGTTAAAACCGGCCCCCATTCCAGTTTCCCGAATCCGGCCAGCATGATCAGGTAGACACCCGTCACGGCCAGCAAGATCAGGATAACCAACAAGGTAGCCAGATATTTTCCTAAAAGCACGGCCAGTTCCCGCAAAGGATAGGTCAGAAGCAGCTCAATCGTTCCATTTTTCTTTTCCTCGGCCAAAAGGCGCATGGTCAATAAGGGAACGATCAATAAAAGGATGATGCTTATGTCATCGAACAGGGGCTTAACGACCATGTCGTTCAAATTAACCTGGCTTCCCATCTGGGGATTTTGGGCGGCCTGGAAACTGATCAGGCTGAAATAGGCCACGGAGTTGTAAAAAAAATAACCGCTCAGGATCAGAAAGATGGTTCCCACCACATAAAAAATGGGAGAGGCAAAAAAAGTGTACAACTCCCGCCTGAAGACCGCCGTAAATCCCCTCATGTCAATTCCCCGGCTTCTTCCGTGACCAACTGCACAAAGACTTCTTCCAGGCTCAGCTCCTGACTGACCATTTCCAGTAATCCCCATCCTTTTTCAACTATCGATCGGGCCAAATCAGCCCGGATGTCCTCATCCTTGTCCATCTTCAGCTCATATCTTCCCGGGCCATCGGCCTGTCTCTCAACCTGCAACACCCCAGGCAGAAGGGTTAGGGTTTGGAGGACCTCTTCCTCAGGACCCTGGACGGTCAAACGGATTTTTCGCGAGGTTTGAAGTTGGGCCGTTAGGCTGGAAACGGAATCTCGGGCCACAATCCGGCCCCGGTTGATAATAATGACCTTTTGACAGACCTGGCTGACCTCGGGCAAGATGTGCGTACTTAAGATAATGGTCCTTTCCTGCCCTAAAGACCGAATCAATTCTCGAATCTCCACCACCTGCGTTGGATCCAGCCCAATGGTCGGTTCATCCAGGATCAAGACCGGCGGATTATTTAAAAGGGCTTGAGCCAGTCCCACTCGTTGTTTGAAGCCTTTAGAAAGGTGTCCGATGATTCGGCCTCGGACCTTTTCCAGTCCGCAATCATCACTGACCTTATCCACGGCGGTTTTGATGTTCCGGGAGTCTACTCCTTTGGCCTGAGCGGCAAAAGAGAGAAACCGGTCCACCGTCATTTCCGAGTATAAGGGGACATTCTCCGGAAGGTAGCCCACCAGCCCCCGAACCTTCAAAGAATCTTCCGAGACATCCCAGCCATTAATCCTGGCCCGACCGGAAGTGGGCGGCAAAAAGCAGGTTAATATTTTTAGAGTGGTCGTCTTCCCGGCCCCATTAGGACCTAAGAATCCCACTACTTCCCCTTGATTGACCGTGAAAGAGAGATCGGATATGGCTGGCAATAGACCGTAGGTCTTGCTTAATTGTTCGACTTCGATCATTTTGAATCAAATTATTCGGATTTTGACAACAATTCACCCTTACCCTGATTTGGGTTGGATATTCAATAATCATTTCATTCCGGGTTGTCAAGTTATTCATTTAGATTTTTACAAAGTACATCTAAGGATTTATCTATAACTTTTTTCCCGGAGTCAGAGGGTCTTGCTTTTGAGTTGTCCACCATTTACTCCGGTGCTTCTTTGCCGAGCCGACACTTTAACCTTCTTTAAGAGCAGGCCTACACCCAAGCAGGAAACGGGCTCCGATGACCGGGATGCTTCCCTTGCCCCATCCTTTTATGGGAATAGGGAAGCAATTTTCAATAATTGATAATATTCCTTACCGGGAAGCCCTGGCCTAGGCCAGGAGCTTCAATGCCCTGCTCTTAATCAATTTAGCTATTGAGGCCGGATTATCTTCGCAAGGAAACCTGCTCAGCCCCACTCCTTCGGAGCGGGTCCCCGTTTCCCGTTTTGTAACCTTTGGACAACTCAAAAACAAGACCCCCTGACTCCTAAATTTCAAATATTTCTGGCTAGGTTTTTTCGGTCCTCTTTTTTCTAAAATATGCTAATATGTCTTTTACTTCAAACCGTTCTTGTCAACTTTTTAAGGAAAACCGGTGAAGGATATTTATCACGAAATTTCAGAAGAACTCACCCAGGGCCGGGAAGTCATCCGGGCCACTATTATTCGACAAAAAGGGTCATCTCCCCGGTCCCAAGGCACCCAGTTTCTGATCCGTCCTGATGGGACTTTTCTCGGGACAATTGGCGGAGGTCGGCTGGAAGCCGAAGTCCTCTCTAAGGCCTCTCTGGTGTTCTCTGACCGGAAAGACCGAATCATATATTTCCGCCTAAAAGGGGAAGAGGTGGCTGAGACCGAGATGATCTGCGGCGGAGAAGTGGATGTTTATCTGGAATATCTGTCCCCCCAGGAGCCGGGGATAAAAGAGGTTTTCCAACACATCCTCGAAGTCCAAAAAAAGGGGCGTCCCTGCCTGGTGGCCACCCTGCTGAAGGAAGGTGATTCGGAGGACCAACCGCCTCATAAAGTCCTTTATGATCCTGCTGAAACAGACTTCAGGGAAGCCGTTTCCTGGATTGTTCCGTTCTTCGATCAACTCCCTCAAGTTTTGGAGAGCAAAAAGCCCGCCCTCTTATCGACCCCCTTTAGGGAGAAAGAATGGCGGATCTTTCTCGAACCCTTAATTGTCCCCTCCACCGTTTATATTTTCGGGGCCGGTCATATTTCCCTATCTCTGTGCCCCCTGGTCAAGTTGGTCGGTTTCCGGGTAGTAGTCCTTGACGATCGGGCTGAATTCGCCAATGCCCAGCGTTTTCCCCAGGCCGATGAAATTATCGTCCGGTCTTTTGACCAGATCCTCGAGGACACCTTTTTTGGTCCCCAGGCTTATATTGTCATCGTAACCCGCGGTCATCTGCACGACCATCAGATTTTAAGAAAGGTCCTAACGGGCAACCCCGGATATATCGGCATGATCGGCAGCCGACACAAACGGGAGGTGGTTTTTAAAGCCCTGAAGGCCGAAGGGTTTTCCGAGGAACGCATCCGCGCGGTCTATGCCCCCATAGGGTTAAACATTCAGGCCGAGACTCCCGAAGAGATCGCCGTTTCCATCACCGCCGAGCTCATTATGGCCCGCGGACAAGGAAGAAAAAATTACAAACCAGGTTTCGAGGATTCAAGGGTCAAAGTGACGGAGATAGAAAGGTAACCCCCTCTTTTAAAAGGATGGTTGCGGCAGGAGTCAAGAAAATATTCGCCGAACAACGAACGATTAACGACGAAAGATTTTAAGGAGGAGCACATGGGCTTTTGGTTAATTCTTACCCTCTTAGGCTTTAAGTTCAAAAAAGCGGCCAAGACCAATACACATTTCAAAAAATTTCTCATGGGTCATGAATGTTCGGTAGTCATCAAAACAAAGGATGGCAAAAAGGGGAAACGGTTCATCTTTAAAGACGGCCTGTTTTCGGCGGATAATGTTTTAGATGACTATGATACGGCCATGATCTGGGGAAATGCCCAAACGGCTTTCAAGGCCTTAAAAAAAGGAGAGGACGGAATCAAGGAGGCCCTTCAAAACCATGATGTGGGTATTGACGGGAAAGTACATTCGTTTACCTGGTTTGGGGCGGCGATTAAATTCGTCACCACCTGACTTTGCTCTGTTTTTTATTTTAGCCCTTTTGATCCCAATGGGATGACGAAGAATGAGATTGATTTTCGCCGAACGACGAACACCGAACACTGAACGGGTTTTCTTTATTTTAGGCAAGGAGGAATTATGAGCTACTGGTCACACGAATATTTACTGCGGACCTGGGGCGGACCCATGGTCCAGGCCGAGTTTTTAAAAGAAGTCCAGAGGCCTTTTTTTGTTCCCCGGGTCTTTTCCGGCCTTAATCTATTTCTGGAAAAAGCCGGGCTGCTTCCCGATGCCGTTGATTTGGTGGCCAGAGAGTGCAAGACCAAAAAGGCCTTTATCGTCACCGACGATTATGCCGTACGATTTACTTCCAAGATAAAGAGTCCCTATGAAAAAAGGCATGGCATTACCTTTGAAATCTGGGACAAGGCCAAACCGGATGCCCCCCTTGAAACGGTCAGAGAATGTGCCGAAAAGATAAGGCAGTTCGGACCGGATCTGATTTTTGCCGTCGGCGGCGGGTCGGCCATGGATACGGCCAAGGGCGCCTGGTTGCTTTATGAGCACCCGGAAGCCAATTTTGAGATCCTCAGTCCCCTGGTTCCTTTGAATATTCGCCACAAGGCCAAATTGGTGGCTGTTCCGACGACCAGCGGAACCGGATCCGAGGTCTCCGGGATCGCCGTCATTTCCTTCCCTGACGGAGTAAAGCTTGCCGCTGGGGGGGCCTTACCGGAATTCGTTCCCGACTTTGCCCTCCTGGATCCCACCTTGACCATGGGCATGCCGCCTCAACTGACCGCCGGAACCGGGGGAGACGCATTGGCCCATGCCGTGGACGGTTTTATGGCCCCCCGCGCGGATGAATTGAACCAGGCCATTGCTTTGAAGGCTATTGAGATGGTCTTTGAATGGCTGCCCAGGGCCTGTCAAGACGGGAATGACCTGATGCCCAGAATGAAGATGCAGCAGGCCGCCATGATGGCCGGAATCCCCTTGAGTAATGCCGGGTCGGGCATCTCCCACGCTTTGGGACACACCATAGGGGGGTTATTTCATATTCATCACGGGGCCATGGTCGTCTTATTTCTTCCTTATGAGCTGCAAGTCTATTCCAGGGCTACGGATCGATACCTGAAAATCTGTGATCTGCTGGATGTGCGGGATAAACACTCTGATGAGCAAAGCCTGACCAATCTCCTCGAAGCGATCCGCCGGCTGATGGTCAAGGTAACCCTTCCCGTCAGTCTCCGAGAGGCCGGTATTCTCCGGGAAGATTTCGACCGGCAACTGGACCATATTCTCAATCAAACCCCCACTGACCCGGCCTTTTATTTCGGCTGGTATGACCTGACCCGGGAACAGCTTAAGGACATATTCGTAAAAGCCTATGAGGGTCAATTCCTCGATTTGAATTCGGACATCTGGAGGTAACCCATGAAAGGATATTTTGGAAAATTCCTCAAGGTCGATCTGGGCACCCAAAAAAGCGAGGCCCTTCCCATTAGCGATGCCGATCTGAAAGACTATGTGGGAGGATCAACCCTGGCCGCTAAAATCATTTATGATTATGTCCAGCCGGGAATGGATCCCCTGGCCCCGGAAAACCCTCTAGTCTTTGCCACCGGCCCTTTTACCGGTTCCAATGTGCCGATGGTCAGCCGGGCGGCCATCTGCGGCATCGCTGCCGGGACAGGCCTTTGGGGGGAGGCCACGACCGGCGGACAATTTCCCCTGCGCATGAAAGGAACCGGATATGACGGTCTGATTATAACCGGAAAAGCCGAAAAACCGGTCTATCTGACCATTAAGGAAGGGCAGGCGGAGATCAGAGAAGCGGCCCATCTTTGGGGTAAGGATAGTTATCAGACCCAGGAGATCATCGCCCGGGAAGCCGGAGAAAAGGCCTCCGCCGCCTGTATTGGGATGGGTGGGGAAAAATTAATCCGCTTTGCCGGGATTATGAATGATGAAGGGCGTACGGCCGGGCGATGCGGCTTGGGGGCCCTGATGGGATCAAAAAATCTTAAGGCCCTGGTCGTTTCGGGAACACAAAAGACTGAGTCCGCTGATCCCGAAATGCTCAAAGGCCTCATCCAGGAGGCCCGGGAATGCATTCAGAGCTTTCCCAACAAAAACGGCTATCATTTATTCGGGACGAATATGTATATGGACCTGGGCATGCGTTTGGGCGATGTACCGACAAAATATTTTACTAAAAGCGTTTTCCCGGCGGCCAAACTCCACGGACCGGCCTTTCGGACCCGCTATAACATGACCCATTATGCCTGCAGCGGGTGTCCCATGGGCTGCGGCAGAGTGATCAAGGGATTCAGTGAAGAGATCAAACGGGTGGATGGACCGGAATATGAGACCGTAGCCGCCTTTGGACCCCTCTGCCTGAACTTTGACATCGATTCGGTCGTTCGGGCCAATCACCTCTGCAACGTCCATGGGATTGATACCATCTCCGCCGGCGTATCCATCGCCTTTGCCATGCACTTATACGAAAAAGGCCTCCTGACCAAGGAAAAGGCCGGCCTGGAAATCAAATGGGGCGATGGGGCGGTCATTCTCACCCTTTTGGATCTGATCATCCGGCAAGAGGGATTTGGCCTCCTCTTATCAAAGGGCGTCAAGGCCATGGCCGAAGAACTGGGGGCCGATCCCGAAGAGGCGGCCCAAGTCAAGGGCTTGGAATTTCCCATGCATGATCCCCGGGCCTACCAAGGCGCGGCCCTGGCCTACGCCGTAGGACCAAGAGGCGCCTGTCACTTAAAGGGAAGCTTTTATAACCTGGATGCCCCGGGAACCGAAACCGGATTGGAACTGGGCATTACCTTCTCCAATAAAAATGATCCGGCCCAAAAGGGAGCGCTGACGGCCAAGGTCTTGCATTTCTGCGAATTGTACAACAGCTTCACCTTGTGCGAATTTTCCCCGATCTCGGCCTCTCTGATCGCTCGAATACTTTCGGCCATAACCGGCACGGATTGCCAGACCATGGATTTGCTGACCTTTGGCGAGCGTTCCCTAAACCTCAAACGGGCGATTAATAATCGGCTGGGGGTGACCCGAAAGGATGACCGGCTGCCGAAAATCGCCAGCCAGGCCCTTAAAGAAGGGGCCACGGCTGGGATAGAACCGGATATGGATTTGATGTTGAAGGACTTCTATCGAGCCAGCCACTGGGATTGGGATACCGGTAAACCGGCCAAAGAAAAACTTCTCGAACTAGGACTTGATCAAGCGGCTCGGGATCTCTGGGGATAAACGAATTAACAGTTGCGGAAAAAATCGTTTTATACAGGTTGCTCAAAAAGGTCCAGATACAAGGCGCCCGAAATCTTGAGGAATGAGTCGTACGTGAAGTACGTCGCAATGACGAAAGATGAGGGCAACGAAGTAAATGGGCCTTTTTCAGCAACCTGTTAACTTGGCCGATCCTGAAAAGGGCCATTTCAGGATCGGCTTGTTTCTATCCATTCCAGGGACATCCATAGTCAGCAAATACCCTTTGGAGCGGGTTTCCATTTACCGGTTTTTATTATTAACCTCCTCCAGCCAACCACGAACCGGCGGCGGAGGGGGGGCTACGGTGCTCTCCTCCACCATTTTGAAGGCCAGCCCCTTCAAGGCCCGGACTATCGTCTCAGAGGCTTCCTCTCCGGTGGTTCTTATCAGCAGGTTGGAATAAACTTGAGATCTGGGTTCTACCGGCGGCTCACTGGTTTTTTGCCAGATCTTCCTTCCCCGATTAAATAGGGTCCCAACGACCTTTGCTTTGCCTCTGAATTCCACCAAGGCATAATAGGGTCGTTTTTCCCCATGATAGATATAAGTCAGCTGAAAGTCAAAGTTCTCCAGCTTGGGTTCAATTACCAGAGGATAGTTCTTGGCCTCATCAAGGCTACGAACGAGATGAACCTTCTGGAAGACTTGGGAAAAAACTTGCACAGACGCCTTCTCAAAAGCCTCTCCGATGGGAAGTTGGTAAGGTTCAATATAATAAGTGGGAATTTCATTGCTAAAATGAGGGGTGTTCGCGCTCATAAAGATCTGGGTCTTGGATTCTTCGGTGATGAGTAATCCCGCCTCCAAGGGAATGGGTTTGGGAATGGCCAACTTCTCCACTTTCGGACCCATGGTGACCTGATTGATATAGGTACACCCGATGACCATAAAAATGATTCCTAGGGCCACCAGTGATTTAAGAAGTTTTCCTCCATATAGACTGTTCAAGACGGTCAAAATCTTGTTCATCTTAGTCCCCTAACGTTGAAGTTTTTTTAAAGAGGTCAGATACTCTCTTTTAGCTCAGAAAGTCTTGGCCCAACAGCATACATCATATTCATATAATTTATGTATCAAAGCCGGGGCAAAAGGGTAGCGCCCCATCGACTCTTATTGCTGTTTTGATTGATCCATTTCCTGCAGCCAGCCTCGATATGGCGGGGAGGGCATCACTGTGCTTTCTTCGACCATTTTGAGGGCCAGTCCTTGCAAGGCCCGGATTATCCTTTCAGAGGCTTCCTCCCCCACGGTATTTTTCGCCAATTCAGTATAAACTTGGTATCGGGTTCCCAATGGCGGCTCAATCGTTTTCTCCCAGATTTTCCTGCCTTGACTAATCAGGGTCCCGCTGACCTTCGCCTGGCCCTGGATGTCAACTCCCGTATAGGGGGGCCACATTCCCCAATGGAAATAAACCAGACGAAAGTCAAAGCCCGTCAGCTTGGGTTCAAGAACCAGAGGGTAGTTCCTGGCTTCATCGAGGCTTCGGATCGGATGAACTTTCAGGAAGACTTGGGAAAAAACTTGTACGGCTGCCTTCTCAAAGGCCTCTCCAATAGGAAGCTGGTAAGGTTCAAGAAAAAATACCGGATAATTAAATTGGAATGCGGGATTGGGCCCGCTTCTAAAGATCTGCTTCTTGGATTCTTCGGTGATGAGTAACCCCGCTTCCAAAGGAATGGGTTTGGTGATTTCCAACTTCCCCACCTTCGGATCCATAGTGACCTGATTGCTATAGGTACAACCGGTCACCATAAAAATGACTCCTATGGCCACCAATGACTTAAAACGATGGCTAAGTTTGAGACCTCCTAAAAAAGTCAAATCCTTTTCCATGCAAACCTCCCCTTGCTAAGGCTTAATTTTCAAATTAAAATAACCATCCTCACCATTAAAATCAAGCCTTGGGGGAGGGTCAGGTCTATTCTTTTAGACTTTTCCTTTTAAATTCCATTAGAAAATAGGCCAAAAAAGGAGTATAAGAAAAGAGACGGGAAATAAAAATAGTTACTATGGTGGGCGATGCGGGATTTGAACCCACGGCCTTTGGCTCCGGAGGCCAACGCTCTATCCAACTGAGCTAATCGCCCATTAAAAGAAATAGCGACAGGATGGGCAGGATTTGCCCAACTCACATTTAAATAATATTTTATAGCAGATTAACGGGAAAAAGACAAATGGAAAAAGACGATCTCTCCCAACTGAAAATCACCCGGTCTGAACCGAATAGCTCTTTGACCAAGGTGCGCCTTAAGAAAAGAATTATTTTCATTACATTGGCGATCTTGGGGATGATGTTTTTCGGAATCCTCTATTGGCGGGGTTTTTTGGAACCGACCCGGGAGGTCGAAGGAACCACGGTCTCCCTGCTCTATCCTTCTCAGACCTTCACCGTCCTGAATGCCAGCGGGTATGTTGTCGCCCAGCGGAAAGCCGCGGTGGCTTCCAAGGGGACCGGCCGTTTGGAATCCCTGGCAGTGGAAGAAGGCAACCGGGTCAAAAAGGGACAGATTATAGCCCAACTGGAAAATGCCGATATTCAGGCTACCCTTAATCAGGCCCAGGCCAATGTCAATACGGCCAAGGCCAACTTAGTTCAGATCGAAGCTGAAATGAAAGATGTCCAGTTGAAATATGACCGATCGAAACGACTGATCCAATCCAAGGCCATCGCCCAGGCGGAATTTGATAGCAGTGAAGCCAAATTTCAGCAACTTCAGGCCGGCAAAACGGCCGCCCAGTCTCAAATCGGGGCGGCCGAGGCCGGTCTTAAAGCCGCCCAGGTGGCTCTCGAGTATACCTTGATCCGGGCCCCTTTTGATGGGGTTATCCTGACTAAAAATGCCGACGTAGGAGAAGTCGTTGCCCCTTTTGGTTCTTCGCTTAACACCAAGGCCGCGGTAGTTACCATGGCCGATTTGGGATCTTTACTTGTGGAGGCCGATGTCTCAGAAGTCAATCTCGAAAAAGTAAAAGTGGGCCAACCCTGTGAAATCCAACTAGACGCCTTGCCCGGCAATCGCTTTACCGGACTGGTTCACATGATCGTTCCAACAGCCGACCGCTCCAAAGGCACCATCCTGACTAAAATAAAATTCAAGGAACTGAATGATCGGGTCCTTCCGGAAATGAGCGCCAAAGTAGCCTTTCTTTCCCAGCCCGTTAGCGGTCAGGAGAAGCCCAAAGTAGTGGTTCCCCCTTCCGCTTTGGTTGAAAAAAACGGAAAGACCTTGATCTATCGAATAGAAAAGGATCAAGTAAGGGAAGTACCGGTTCAAAAAGGATCGGTTCTGACTGACTTTATCGAAATCAGTCAAGGGCTGAAGGCCGGAGAAAAAATTGTCCTTAAGGCCAATCAGGGCCTTCGTGATGGGACCAGGATCAAAATTGCTGAAAAATGAAAATTCCCTTCAGTTACAGTCTTCGGAATCTCTGGACTCGCAAGATCACTACTCTCCTGACGGTTTCAGGAATGACCCTGGTGGTCTACGTCTTTGCCGCCGTGCTGATGCTCTCCGAGGGACTCCGAAAGACCCTTAAAGATACCGGGTCCTTTCAGAATGCCATTATTGTCCGCCGTTCGGCTGATGCCGAAGTAATGAGTCTGGTTAAACGATCTGAAGCCTCCATTATTGAAACCCAACCGGAAATCGCCCAAGGTCAAAATGGGGCCCCCTTGATCAGTCGGGAGGTGATTGTCCTGGTGGCCTTGCCCAAAACAGGTACCGGCCAGGTGGGACATGTTACGGTGCGAGGGACTTCTGAACAGGCTCTGGCTTTAAGGACTCAGGTCAAGATTGTCTCCGGCCGACAATTTAAGCCAGGCACTTCGGAGATCATCATCGGCAGCAGTATTGCCAAGCGCTTCAAAGGAACCGGCCTGGGACAAACCACCCGCTTTGGACTCAGGGATTGGCGGGTGGTTGGTATCTTTGAGGCCCAGGGAACCGGATTTGATTCAGAGGTCTGGGCCGATGTGGATCAGATCATGAACACCTTCCGCAGGTCGGTTTATTCCTCACTGATTCTCTCTCTGCGGGACTCCTCTCTCTTTCAAATCCTAAAGAAAAGATTGGAGAATGATCCCCGATTAACGGTTACGGTTAAACGGGAAGCCCAATTTTATGCCGACCAATCAGAGATGATGGCCCGTTTTATCAGTATCCTCGGTTTGTCGCTGACCATCATCTTTTCCTTTGGAGCCATGATCGGGGCCATGGTGACCATGTATGCCGCCGTAGCCAACCGGACAACGGAAATCGGCACCCTCAGGGCCCTGGGGTTTACCCGAAAAAGCATTCTTTTCGCTTTTTTGATTGAATCTCTTTTACTGGGGGCCTGGGGAGGACTATTAGGCTTGGGAGCGGCTTCTTTGATGCAGTGGGTAAGTATCTCCACCATAAACTGGCAGACCTTCTCCGAACTGGCTTTCGGCTTCGTTCTAAATATCAAGATCTCCTGCCAGACCTTTGCCTTTGCCCTTTTCATGGGGCTTCTTGGAGGATTTCTACCGGCCCTGCGGGCTGCCCGGCTCAATATTGTTGAGGCCTTGAGGACTTCATAAAGTCGGGAGGAAAACGCCAGATGGATCAAAACCATTTCCTCGAACTGAAAATCCCGCCTCCGATCCTTTTCCTGGCTTTCGCCGGTCTTAGCTGGCTACTGTCGGTGACTGTCCCCTGGTTACATTTTTCCCTACCGTCAAAGTTGCTTCCTCTGGTCCTAATCAGTCTAGGTGGGTTATTTATTGGACCAAGCTTCTGGACTTTTGTTCGCGCCAAAACGACCATCCGTTCGGATAAACCCTCTAGAGCAACCAAACTGGTGGTTAATGGTGTTTACGCCCTAACCCGTAACCCCATGTATCTGGCCCTTCTTTTCGTTCTGAGTGGATGGGCCTTCTATTTAGAAAATTTCGCCGCTTTGATTCCCCATCCTATTTTTGTCGCCTACCTCAACCGCTTCCAGATCAAACCGGAAGAACAGGCCCTGACTGGACTATTCGGCCAAGAATTTGAAGCTTACACCAAAAAAATCAGACGTGGGCTATAATCGACAGGTAACATGCAAAAGGTAGGTGATTAGGATGAGAAGTCTGGCAGCAGCCACTCTCTGAACTGCACCTCGAATCTTTTTAGGGAGAATCCAGGCCGGCTGCCGGAACTCGGCTGATTAGCGCAGAAAATTGATCTCGCTGCACCCCGGCTGTCTTCAGCCTGGAGGCCAAGACCAACGTATTCTGTTTCTCCAACTCCTGGCCAACCATGAAACGAGACATCAGCAAATCGGCCAGGTAGACGATGTGCGTCAGGGCACCGGCCTTGGTATCTTTTTCCGGTTGATGATGGTATCGGATTGCCCCGCATAGGTTTTCCGGTAACGACCAGGTTTTGGCCAGTTGGGCGCCCGCCTCGGTATGGGCGATGCCGAACAATTCATTTTCCACCCGGATTAAGTCGACTTCTTCATCCTGGATGTGGCGATAAAACAGAGGCCGGGCGCTATGCATATATTGATCCAGAACGACCTTACCTATGTCATGCAACAGACCGGCCGTATAGGCCAAATCCACCGGAACCCGATCGGTAAACTGAGCCAGATCTCTGGCCATAGCCGCCGTTCCACAGGCATGATCAAAAAGGCCTCCTTGACACAGAGAATATCCTCCCTCCGGTTGAGTCAGAAAGTCTTCCAATGACGTCTTGATAATCATTTGAAGCAACCATTTTTCCCCAACAATAAGCAAGGCCTTTTCAATGGAATCCACCCGGGCCCTTCCCCCGGCATAAACCGAATTACAGAAACTGATTACCTTGGCACTGAGTATCTGGTCCTGCATGATTTGTTGGGCCACATCGCCCAGTTGATAGTCCTGCTCGGAGATCATCCGTATAACTTTAAGGGCAATCTGTGGGATGGGACGGACACTTTGAATGATCCGGTCCAGTTCCTTTAAATCCGGTTTTTCAAATTCCGTTTCAGCGGTTGTCCGATTAGCAATCCCGATGGGATCGATCCGGCTTTCTCCGGTTTCCAGATTGAGACTTAAGCGACAGGAAAAATATCCTCCGATTTCAGCCTTTTTAACCGTTATCTTTTCCTTGCGGAGGATTTTAACCGCGATATCGGCTGTCCGACCTCCAATGTCTAAAACCAGATCCCGGTTACTCAATGGCCCGACTAAGGCACCACCCGCCACGGTAGCAACTAGTCTATTTTTTCCGGCCCCCCTCTGATCCAACTCTCGAATGATCAAAGGTAACCCGGTGGTGGCGTATATCTCCGGTTGCCAAGGATTCCCTGCAGAGGGCGGCTCAGGCAGGAGCAGGTGGATTACCCCCCCCACTTTGGTTTGAGGATCATAGAGACTCACGCCCACACAGGTACCCAGATAGGCATCCAAAATCCCCTTCCGGCCTGTGCTGACAATATAAGATCCGGAGCCGACAATCGTTCTTCCCAAACCCGCTTCGTTTTTGAGCATAGCCTATCCCTGCTCTGGCTAAAAAGTTATAAAGAAAATGATGGAAAGGAAACTCTCTTGGGCGGATTGGTCACATTATCCCCAGAGTGGATCTAATCTTTGACCAATATGCTCCGGGGTACTCGGCCAGGACTGGCCACACCGGTCATGGTCATAATCCGTTTCAATTCCCCACTTATTCCTTCTATCACTCCCACGACCCCCTCGCGGCCGGCTGCTGCCAGGCCATAGAGAATCGGCCTTCCCACACCTACCAGGGAGGCCCCAAAGGCCAATCCTTTTAGGACGTCACTCCCTCGCCGGAATCCGCCGTCTACAATAATAACGACCTTACCTTTGACCGCCGAAACAATCTCTTCCATCACCTGGAGAGGATGAGCCAGATAATCCAGGGTATGCCCCCCATGATTGGACACCACGATACCGTCTGCTCCGGCATCGACTGATTTAACCGCATCGATGTCGCCCAGGACTCCCTTGAAAATAATCGGGATGGAAACCTTCTTGCGAATCTCCCGTAATTCCTGAAAGGAAAGGGGGCTGCAATCGGTGGCCATCATCCGGTCCCGGATTTTGGTTCCTTCTCCCGAATCAATCTCAATGCCCAACCAATTTACCCCGGCCTCCTGGATTTCTTCAATGGCCTGATACATCTTCCGGCGGTCATGGAAAGGCTTGACATTGGCGGCCAAGTGGACCCCTGTGGCTGAAATCGTCTTGAGATTCTGGGGGATGGGCGTCCCGGTCCACATGAGACTGCCGCAGGCTTTCAGACCGTTAGCCACTTCCAACAATCCATTCTCGACAATGGCCGGTATGGGCATGGTCATGGCCGACATAATAACCGGTGTGGCCAAGGTTAATCCCAGCACCTGACACTCCAGCGCAGCGGGGACGGCACTAATGCAACGTTCTCTGAAAGTGTATTGATCGAGTATTTTTCGGTCATGAGACAGAACAAACCCGGTTTCCACTCCGTCTAGTAAAAAACCGATGTCCTTTTGCCTCAAAAGGGATTCACCCTGTAGATAAAGATCGGTCAAGTCCATAAAAAAATTTCCTTCTCCTTTGCGGGGAAACCGATTAGGCTGGGCTATTTTGAAGAAGACTAAATAATTTTCAACTAGTCGCCAGTATAAAGTATCCAGAGAGTCGGGGTCAAGGGAATAAATCAAAGTTTAGGTTGATATTATCAGGAGAAGGGTGTAAGAATACTCCCTGGGATTTTTAGACCCTTTCACCGGAAAAGGGTTCTCTAAGACTTTTTTAACCCAACCTAAATTTCCTGAAGCGAATGACATCATGAACTTCACCTTATTGTCTTTTTACCGATGGTCCGATTGACCAAAAACCAAAGCCCCGTTTCCTTTTAAGGATAGGTTTTTCTCCATCTATAAAGTCTTCCTTAAATCAGGAGGTCTCCAGTCAGTGACGTCTAATGACGAAATTACCATCAGGCGAAAGAAACGATACAATCACGTTTTCATCAATCTGATGGTTAAAATCGGGGATCGGTGGAAGAGGATCAGGGCGGCGGACTGGAATGATGGGGGATTTAATTTCCTTCTTGATCAAGAATTGATGGAAGAATTCATGCTCTTCAGAAAGGGCACCGTGGAATTTAGCGGCCAGATCGTTTGGAGCCGCCAAAAGATAGATGAGAGCGTTCAAATAGAAATGGTCTTGAATACATTAATCATAGGTCGATTGAAACAGCTTGCCCGGGATAAAGAAATGGCCCAACGGATTATCAGACTGATCCGCTCTTACGGCCGGATCGATCAAAAGAAAGAATTGTTACGACTCGCCGATGGCCTTCCGCAAAACGATAAAGAGTTGGAGAACTTGATTCGGCAACAACGATCGGATCATCATTTCTTTCATTATGGGGTTAAGGTCGACTCTCCAGAATGGACAGGAATCGTTTATCAAACCCTCGAGGCCAGTGACGTGGTCTTGAAGTTGGGGAAATTGGGAGAGGAGTTGTCCGGCTTTTAAGGGAAAAGGACATTCCCTTCTTCTTCAATCTTAAACTGGCTTAACCCGGTAGCTTTTTTTCAGAAACGGTTGAACCTTTCTCTTTAGCTTCCCCGGCACCAATACTCTAAAGGGTTATCGTCAAAAACCCTTCCAAAAGAAAAAGACCAATTTTATCTCTTGCCTCTCCCCTCGTCACGGCTGAAGAAGGGGATTGCCCTGGATTAGACCTATAGACCCCTCCAAAATTTATGTCCCGTTTTTTATAGCGGCCTGGGCAGCAGCCAAGCGGGCGATGGGTACGCGAAAGGGGCTACAGCTTACATAGTTTAAGCCGGCCAAATGACAAAATTCAATACTAGAGGGTTCCCCTCCATGTTCACCGCAGATTCCCACATGGAGATCGGGACGGATCCGGCGGCCCTTTTGAACGGCTAATTCGATCAATTGCCCAACCCCCTGGCGATCTAATTGCTGGAAGGGATTGTTGGGGAGAATACCCTCCTCCACATATTGAATCAGGAACTTGGCCTCGGCATCATCCCGACTGATCCCGAAGGTCGTCTGGGTCAGATCATTGGTCCCGAAACTGAAGAATTCGGCCTCGGCGGCCATTTCATCAGCCGTCAAGGCCGCCCGGGGCACTTCGATCATGGTCCCATACTTGAATTCAACCGTCAGTCCCGCCTTACTGAAAACCTCCTTGGCTACGGTGTCAACGATCTCCCGGATACGCTTCAATTCATTGACGTGACTGACCAGAGGGATCATGATCTCCGGATGGACCGAAAGGCCTTCCTTCTTGACCCGCACAGCCGCCTCCAGGATAGCCCGGACCTGCATTTCGATGATTTCGGGCATAATCAACCCCAGACGGTTCCCTCGCAGGCCGAGCATGGGATTAGCCTCTCTCAGAGCCACCACCCGATTAAGGATATCTTCCTTCTGGCGCACATCGGCCAAGGCGTTATCGATTTCACTGATGGTATGAAAGTGCTGCAGACGCACCTTCAAATCCGCCAGGTCCTGAACCAGGTTTTCATAGGAGGGCAGGAATTCATGCAAGGGGGGATCGAGCAGCCGGATAATTACGGCCTGGCCTTCCATGGCCCGAAAGATCCCTTCAAAATCCTGCCGCTGCATGGGCTGCAACTTTTCCAGGGCGGCCACCCTCCTTCCCTTGCGGTTGGCCATGATCATCTCCTGGACAATCGGGAGACGTTCTTCCTGAAAAAACATATGTTCCGTACGGCAGAGGCCGATGCCTTCGGCCCCGTAACGCCTGGCCCGCTCGGCATCCTTCGGATAATCGGCATTAGCCCAGACCCCTAGCCGACGGACTTTATCGGCCCAACCAAGCAAGGTAGTCAGTTCGACTTCCCGCTCGAAATCCGGGTCCTGGGTCTCCAATTTCCCCAGAAAAACCTCGGCCGTACCCCCGTCAATACTGACCCAATCCCCTTCATGGACCTCGATTTTAGTCAAATCTTTTTGCACCGCGAACATCCGACGTTCCACATCGATCTGGAGTTCTTCAGCCCCACAGATGGCCGGTTTACCGAACTGCCGGGCCACTACGGCCGCATGGCTGGTGGCCCCACCGTGACTGGTCAGAATCCCTTGGGAGGCGATCATCCCATGGACATCATCCGGCTTCGTTTCCGGACGTACCATGACTACCGGTTTTCCCTCCCGGCCCCATTTTTCGGCTGTATCGGCATCAAAAACGGCCAGACCCACGGCCGCTCCAGGACTGGCATTGACTGCCTTATCCACCAGCAAGCGTCCATCGGTAATGGCCTGGGTCTTGGCGGCGGCATTGAACTGCGGATGGAGCAGCATATCCACCTGTTCCGGTTTAACCCGCATCAGGGCCGTCTTGCGATCAATTAATCCCTCATTGGCCATATCGACGGCGATCTTGATGGCTGCTCGGGCGGTCCGTTTGCCGTCCCGAGTTTGGAGCATCCAAAGTTTACGGTATTCAATGGTGAATTCCACATCCTGCATCTCATGGAAATGCCCTTCCAATTTCTCACAGATGACCTTGAAATCGCCAAAGACATCCGGCATATCTTTTTCCAAATTTTTGATCGGCAAGGTATTGCGTATCCCGGCGACGACGTCTTCGCCTTGCGCATTTAAAAGGTAGTCCCCATAAAGTTCCTTGTCGCCGTTGACTGGGTTGCGGGTAAAGGCCACACCGGTACCGCTGCTGCTGCCGCAATTCCCAAAAACAACCATTTGAATATTGACGGCCGTACCCAAATCATGTCGAATACCGGTGGCATTGCGGTAATCAACAGCCCGCTTACCGAACCAGCTGTTGAATACGGCCCGGGTGGCCATCTCGAGCTGTTCGTACGGATCCTGGGGAAAATCCCGGCCCGTATAAGATTTGACCTGTTCCTTGAATCGGTCGGTTACCTTTTGCCAATCCTCCGCGGTCAACTCAACATCCAGATGGACTCCCCGCTGCCTTTTCATCCGGTCTATTGACTCTTCAAAAGGTTCGTCCGGTACCCCTAAGACCACCGCCCCGAACATCTGAACCAGGCGCCGATAGGAATCATAGACAAATCGAGGAGCCCCGGTTGAGGCAATCAGCCCCTTGGCCGTCTCATCATTAAGGCCGATATTCAGTACCGTATCCATCATACCCGGCATGGAAAATTTAGCCCCCGAGCGGCAGGAGACGAAAAGAGGATTAGCCGGATCACCGAAACGCTTTCCGGTTTTTTCTTCCAGATGATGCATCGCTGCAATTTGTTGATCCCACTGACCGGGAGGGAATTTTCGATCATGGGCCAGATAGGCGTTACAAGCCTCGGTAGTCACGGTGAATCCGGGAGGAACCGGAATTCCCAGACGGGTCATTTCAAAGAGGTTGGCCCCTTTGCCGCCCAACAGGGCTTTAACCTCGTCCCAATTTTTTGGTCGAAGATAGGCCTCCACGGCGGCAATCTCGTTGAAGAGATACACCCATTTGGGAGTTTTTTGATCCTCTGCTCCATTTAAGGGATTTTTTGCTGCTTGTTCAGATAATGAAGGGGCCATGTTCGTCACTCCTTTTTTTAATTGAACAATTCGGCTTGTTCGGCTGAGCCGACCGGAAGTGAACACCAGAAGAACGTCGGAAACCTGGAACAGGACACCGTCTTAAACTGGGAATTTCTTCTGGGTGATTAAGATTATAAAAGGTCGGAAAACCAGGGTCAAGAGGGAAATGGATTAGTAGTTTGGTTATTAGGGCCGCCCCAACACGTAAGCCTTTCTTCAATAAGGCCTCTCGAAAGCCGATCTTCTCGTTCGATGACCGACAAGAGGGGTGGGAGGTTTAATCCTTCAGTTTCATTTTCCCCATAAAAACGATGAATTTCCTGAGCAGATCATCATCAAAACAGGGAATCATCCCTCGATCACGGTCCTCGGTATCCGGATCGGACTCCCCTGACTTGTGAGCAGGATTTCCAATCATGATTTTTAAGGCCTTCATCGGAGGCATGGGTTCTTTATAAGGACGTCGCGAGGTCATGGCCTCAAAAGCGTCTACGATCCTCAAGACACGGGCCAAAATGGATATATTCAGCCCCCTCAGACCCATGGGATAACCCTGGCCGTTAAAATCCTCATGATGTTGCATGGTCGCTTTCTTGACAAAATCAGGTACACCGGTACCCACAAACATGGCCAGGCCGGTCAGGGGATGGCGCTTCATGATTTCCCATTCCACCTCACTCAGCGGGCCGTTTTTATTGAGGATCTCCTGAGGGATAAAGACCTTGCCGACATCGTGTAGCAGGGCGGCCACCCCGCATTGGTGAAGAACGTCCCTTTTCTGCTTTTCATCAAAGGAGGAATAGTTCGGCTCGATAATTTCAAAAATAGAGGGATTATCTCTGAGAAAACCCACTGAAAACCAAAGGACCTTGGTGGCATGTTCATAAGTCTGGTAGTCGTGACCAATCATATCGGCCAGGGCTTTCAGGGATTTGGTTTCGGTTAAAAACAGAATGGCGTTTTTGACTAAATTTTCAATCCGTTGCAGGGAATTAGGACCGATAGTGCCTGCGCCGAAGGAAGTTTCAAAGGCATTCTTAACTACATTGGTTGATATCTTGGTGAAAATGGCGGCTTTCTGATCGACCGAGCCTGCTGGATTATCGAGGATCATTCCCAGGTTGGTTTCCAGATATTCTTCATACTTGAATTGTTCATCCAGGTCGACATAAACCTCCTTGAGGCTGCCTTCTGTCAGTTTGGCCAGTTGCTTTGAAGTGACTTTATGGCCTTCCGCAGCCCAGAGGGTATAATGCCCTTGGGGGGAACGAAAATAGATTTTAAATTCCGGCATAGCCCCCGGGACAATGGCATTCGGAGGGATGGCCAAGTATTGTACATCATTCATAAACAAGCTCACCAGTAGGGGATGCCGGGCCCTTATGGTCTAAACGGCCGGGAGGCATCCGTTGACTGTCGAAAAGCATAATTACAAAATTTCCGGTTGTCAAGAAAAGGGATTCTTTCTCCCTTATTTTTCCTCCATCCTTTGAATTGACCGGGGACTTTTCAGATCAGGCTGTCCCTCAATCCGGACCTGAAGGAGAGCCCTAACCCGCCTATAAACCGGTGCGGAAGGCGACTCGGCTCACCTTCAACATTCAGCGACCTTATTCGTGGAGATTCAATTTGCCTAAAAAGACTATGAAATTCTTCAGCAGGTCTTCATCGAAGCATTCTTTCATACCCTGATCGCGATCACCGGATACTAAGGATGAATCCACCTTCTTTTTAAGCGGTGCTCCGATCATGATCTCAATCGCTCTCTTGGGGGGCACAGCCTCTTTGTAGGGACGGCGAGAGGTCATGGCATCAAAGGTGTCAATAATACGCAAGATACGGGCCAATTCAGATATACTCAGTCCTCTCAGACCAAAAGGATATCCGCCGCCGTTAAAATCCTCATGATGCTGCAGAGCGGCCTTTTTGACAAATTCCGGGATATCGGTGCCCAGAAACATGGCCAGACTGGAAAGAGGATGACGTTTCACCACTTCCCATTCCACTCCGGTCAGAGGACCGTTTTTATTCAATATATCCAATGGAATAAAGACCTTACCGACATCATGGAGCAGGGCTGCAACGCCGCAATGAATGAGAACGCTCATTTTCTGACTTTCACTCAGGGTCTTATATTTCGGCTCGATGACCTCCAGAAGTTCCGGGTTATCTTTAAGAAAAGCCACTAAAAACCAAAGAACTTTGGTGGCATGCTCATAGGTCTGGTAGTCGTGACCAACCATTTGAGCCAGAGGTTCCAGAGCCTTGGTTTCAGTTAATAAAACCAAGGCGTTTTTGATCATCTTCTCGGTCCGCTCCAAAGACTCCGGTCCCAGAGAACCCGACCCAAAAGAGGTTTCAAAGGCGGCTTTAACCACACTTGCGGATACTTTACTGAAAACATCGGCCTTCTGTCCAACCGACGCCCCCGGGTTTTCTAAAATCCTTCCCAGATTATCTTCAAGATATTCTTCATATTTAAATCTCTCATCCAGATCAACGTAAACCTCTTTGACCCCGCTCTTGCTGAGCTTGGCCAGTTGTTGGGTTGTAACCCGATTACCCTCCAAGGCCCAAAGTACAAACTCTCCTTTGGATGAAAATAAAAAAATCTTAAACTTAGGCATAACCCCCGGAATAATGACCTCCGGAGAGATGGACATATATTTTCTTTCTTTGATCATAAGTTCTCCACTGGGTATATATATTCTACTCATAAAATTTGGCCGCCCATATGATTCTTTTCGGACATTTTATTAAAAAAATAAAATAAAAAGTGCTTAGAGAGTCCTGTTGAGACTTTTTTTCATTAATCCACCATGCCCCGCAATGGGCGTGGCACCACGAAGGATGAAAATGGGTTTTCCAAGAAGACCGAACAAAAGTTCATTAATCACCATTGAGCTACAATTCGCACTACTCTAGGTCAGGTACGACCGGAGAGAGTTACCTGACAATCAAAAGGGTTTCTTGAAAATCATGTCAGGGAGCCTGATGGCACCCTGACCTACAAATCTATTTTCCTACTAAGCCGTCATGTCCCGTCAGGGACGTGACACCAGCCGGTTGGCCAATCTGCTCCTTTTCGGGAGCCGATTCAAAAGCTCGGCCTGGCCGAGCGGCCCAACCTTTTGGGCTTCCATCCGGAAGCTGGGATGAAAATAGGCTCAGAAGGCTCCGAAGCCTATTTTCGGATTAATCCGCCATGCCCCGCCTTTGGGGGCGTGGCACCACGAAACAAGAAAATAGAGATGGACCCATGAGAGGCCTCGAATTCTATTTTCGTTTTAAACAAGTTTGAAGATTGCAGAGTAATGAAAAAAAATTTATAATGAAGTAGTAAACAGATAACCGCACGGGGATAAAATCTTCTTTCATTCCCCGGCGATGAGGAAACCTAAACGTCAGACCACGGCAAAGAGGGGCAGCCGCCTTCAATCATGAACGAAACCGGAAAAAGACGGCCTCAACGGAAAGCCCTGTCGCTTTCATCCGCCGAAAAACTAATCAGCAGGCCGGGGGAACCTTCGGAGTCCGGAACGGGAAAAAGGACCGGAAAAGGGGAAAAGGCCCCTATCCGGTCTGGGGGTAAAGATGGCCCTCCCGAACGGACCAGGGAGAATCTTAGCCGAGCCGGGGACTACTATCAGGTAGCCATTGAAAACTCTAATGACGGGATCGCCATAATTAAAGAGGGTAAATTCCTCTTCGTCAATAGGCAGTTTGGCCTAATCTTTGGCCATGATTATTCGGAAGATCTTGTGGGCCGCCCCATTTCCATGGTTATCCATCCGGATGATCAAACTCGGGTCCTCAATATCAGTCAGCAACGACAGGAAGGCCGGGTTGCTCCTTCCCGCTATGAGTATAAAGGGATAAAAAAGGATGGCCGGGAAGTATCCGTTGAAGTGTCCGTGGCCGTAACCAGTTACCGGGGAGAAACAGTACACCTTTCCTTCCATCGGGACATTTCCGAACGAAAAAGGTTGGAGTCCCTGCTCCATCAGGCCCAAAAAATGGAGGCCATCGGCACCTTGGCCAGCGGCATCTCCCATGATTTTAACAATCTTTTAGCTGTAATTTTAGGCGGAGTGGAGCTTTCCCTTTTGGAAGTACCCAAAGAGTCCGCCGTCCATAGCTATTTGATAGAAGTGCTGAGGGCTACCGAGCGGGCCACCGATCTGGTTCACCAGATCCTGACCTTCAGCCGAAAAAAGGAATTGGAAAGGAAACCCTTACAACTGGCCATTTTATGTAAGGACGCCCTTAAAATGCTCAAGGCCACCATACCATCCACCATCGAAATTCAACAGGACATCGATCCGCACTCGGGTATGGCCTTGGTCGATCCGACTCAAATCCATCAGATTATCATGAATCTTTGTGCTAACGCCGCCCAGTCCATGCCGGAAGAAGGCGGCCTCATCCGTTTCAGTCTAAAAGATATTGAACTCCGGTCGGGAGTAACGTTGCCGGAGGTCAACTTGAAGGCCGGACCCTACCTTGAACTCTGCGTCAGCGATACCGGAGAAGGGATAGAACCAACCATCCTGGGACGCATTTTTGATCCCTATTTCACGACCAAGAAGAGCGGAGAGGGTACCGGCCTAGGTTTGGCAGTCGTTCAGGGGATTGTCAAAAGCTATAAGGGAGCAATCCGCGTTTCCAGCCTCCCGGGCAAGGGAACCACTTTTACCATCTATCTTCCCAGGATTTCAAGGGCGGAGAAAATTCAAACAGTCAAAAAAAAGCAAGATCTCCCCAGAGGGACGGAGAGGGTCCTCCTGGTCGATGATGAAGAATCCATTGTCCGGCTAGCTAAAAATATGCTCGAACACCTCGGGTATGAAGTAGTGGCCTCGACTAACAGCCTGGAGGCTCTGGAAATATTTAAGCGCGATCCGGGGGAATTCGATCTGGTCCTGACGGACCATATAATGCCCAATCTGACCGGAACGGAGTTGGCCAGACGGATTCACTGGATCAACCCGGAGATACCCGTCGTGATCATCACCGGGATGGGCGACCTTATTCCGGATGAACAAAAAGAATCCTCCCCCATCAAAACATTTATCATGAAGCCCCTGGTTATTCATTCTTTGGCTGAAAAAATCCGCCAAGTCCTGGACCAAATGGAGGAACCTGGATAATACCATGGCCAAGGTCCTGATCATCGATGACAATAAAGGGATGTGCGTTATCCTCTCTTCGACCATAACCCGGGAGGGACATGAAGTCACCTGCGCCCATACCCTGTCCGATGGGCTTAAAGAGGCCCTTTTCCGATCCTATGATGTCGTTTTTCTCGATGTCATGCTGCCCGATGGGGACGGTCTGGATCTTTTGCCTAAGCTCCGCGCTACCCCTTCCAAACCGGAGGTGATCATTATCACTTCAGGAGGAGATGCCGAGGGGGCCGAATTGGCCATCAAAAACGGGGCCTGGGATTACATCAAGAAACCCTCCTCGATCAAGGCGATGCTTTTCCCCTTCCTCCGGGCCCTCCAGTACCGGGAGGAGAAGAAAAGCCGAAAACAGCCTTTGGTTTTAAAACGGGAAGGGATTATTGGAGCCAATCCTCAAATATTCGCCTGTCTGGAATTGGTCGCCCAAGCCGCCGGCAGCCAGGCCAACGTCTTAATCACCGGGGAAACCGGTACGGGTAAAGAGCTTTTTGCCAGGGCCATCCATATCAACAGTCCTCGGGCTGATCATAGTTTTGTCGTGGTCGACTGCGGGGCCTTACCTCAAACCCTGATTGAAAGCCTGCTCTTCGGCTATGAAAAAGGGGCCTTTACCGGAGCGGATCGGGCAACCACCGGGTTGATCAGCCAAGCCGACGGCGGGACCCTCTTTTTAGACGAAGTCGGCGAACTGCCCTTGTCCATTCAGAAGGCCTTCCTTCGGGTCCTTCAGGAACGGCGCTTCCGTCCGTTGGGCGGGAAGCAAGAAATGGAAAGCCATTTTCGATTGGTGGCCGCCACCAACCGCGACTTAAATGCCTTGGTCCATAAAGGGCGGTTTCGAAAGGATCTCTTCTATCGTCTGAATTCCCTAACCATTGACTTGCCGCCGCTCAGAGAACATCGGGAGGACATCATCCATTTGGTCAGACATTTTCTGGCCAAGAGCTGCGATACGTTGGGTCTGGAGACTAAGGGGTTTTCCCCGGAATTTCTACAGATGCTCTACGAATATGACTGGCCTGGCAATATTCGTGAATTGGAAAACAATCTGGTAGAATCGCTGATCAAGGCCCAAGAAGACCCTATTCTTTTCCCCATGCACCTCCCCGCTCAGATCCGTATTAAATCGGCCAGTGCCCATTTAAGCCCGCAGCGGAAATCCTTTCCGGAAAATATCTCGGACCTTAAGGCTGAAAAAAATCAGAAACTGGGCACCTTCCAGGAAGTACGGGAAAAAACGCTGGCCGATATGGAACAAGCCTATTTTCAAAAACTGATGGAAACCGCCAAAGGAGGCATAAAAGAAGCCTGCAAGATATCCGGTCTAAGTCGCAACCGCTTATATATTTATCTGAAACGGCATGATATCTCGCGATTCGGCTGGGACTGACCTGCCTGCTCCTTTTCCCCTTAGACCCGAGGAAGGTAATCCTTTCAGATACATTTGTTAATATTTTAAATACAAATGTCCTCTTAAAGAGAAACCAAAGATCTTTTCCTGCATCCTCATTCTTCCCCCCCAAGCAAGTTAACTTATTAATTTAAAAAGAAATAATAACCGGACAAAACAATTGGTATATTTCTTGGATGTAAGTCAATTAATCGGTTCACAGGAAAAAATCGCCAGAATTCTTGAAGGGGCCTTGTCCCCTTCCGTAATTCGAAATAGGGAACGTGATGAACATCTTGTTTTATACTCCAAACAAACAAGAAATCGGTAAACAGCTCCAGGATCTTATCCTTTCTCTTATTCCCCCCAGCGGCCTGGAAGTCTTCCGGACTCCAACGGATTTCATTAAAAGGCTTCATCAGCCCATCTATTTTGTCGATGTGGCCCTCCTTATCTTCTCAAACCGTGAAGAACTTCGGGAGATGGTCTCGTTGAGCTATTTATTCAGCAACCTCCGCATCATTCTTATCCTTCCGGATCATCAACCGGAGACCATCGCCCTAGGCCATAAGCTTTATCCGCGATTCATCAGTTTTGTCGACAGCCATTTAGAGGAAGTCCGGATGGTTTTGGAAAATTTCAATACGTCTAATCAGTCCCGAAAAATGATCAAGAGTTCAGCCGGGGAAAATGTATTAAGAACCGAAAAGGAACTATCGGGTCTTCCTCCGTTGATTCCGGTCAACGGGGGATTTGCTTTAACACCGAATAAAATAAAAAATAGAAGGCGCCAGGAATAGCAGAAAGGATCGTTATGAAAAAAATCAAATTAAGCATGAAGTTGATCGGCGGCTTCGGGATGGTATCTCTGATCACCCTGATGGTCGGTTTTTTAGGATGGAACGGCGTTTCCGATTCTGCAGCCACTTTAAAGAAAATAAGTACCGCCCAAGGGGTGGCCAAGGAGATGCTCCAGCGCCAGATTGATCATCTCAACTGGGCCAGGAAAGTCGATCAGTTTCAACTCAATGAGACCGCGGCGGAAATTGCCGTAGAAAAAGATGAGCACAAATGCGGATTCGGCAAGTGGTACTACGGAGAAAACAGGCAACTGGCCGAGCAGGAGATCCCCGAAATTAAACCATTACTGGCCCAGATTGAAGACCCCCATCGGCGGCTCCACCGTTCCGCCCAGGAACTGGAGAACATCTTAAAAAAAGGACCGGAATTCCGCAAAGAAGCCTTGGCCTATTATCAGTCCGAAACCATCGAAATCCTTAAAAAAATCCAAGTTATTTTTAATGAGATGGGCCCCAAGGTGAACCAGCATATCACGACCATTAATCAGAAAGCCGAAGCCCTGGGCAGCCGCATAAAATGGCTTGCCCTTTCAGGGATGGCCCTGGGAACGATCCTGGCCCTGGCTTTCGGGTTGTTTCTCAGCCGGTCCATCACCAAACCGATCCAACAGGTCGTCGAAGGGCTGACCAAAGGGTCCGATCAGGTGGCTTCGGCCTCGGCCCAACTTTCTACTTCAAGTCAGTCCCTGGCCGAGGGGACCTCGGAACAGGCCGCCGCCCTGGAAGAGACCTCCTCGTCCATGGAGGAGATGGCCTCCATGACCCGGCAGAACGCCGATAATGCCAACCAGGCCAAATCTCTCATGGACCAAACCACCAAGGTGATTGAAGAGGCCAACCAAGCCATGAAGGAATTGACCCACTCGATGCAGGCCATCTCGGGGTCCAGCGAAGAGACCGGAAAGATCATCAAAACCATTGATGAGATCGCCTTCCAGACCAATCTCCTGGCCCTGAACGCCGCGGTGGAGGCCGCTCGGGCCGGAGAGGCCGGGGCCGGTTTTGCCGTCGTGGCCGACGAAGTCCGCAATCTGGCCATGCGGGCCGCCGAAGCGGCCAAGAACACCTCCAGTCTGATTGAAGAAACGGTGGATAAGATCAAAACCGGTTCGGATATCGTCGGCAAAACCAACCAGGCCTTTGAGAAAGTCTCCGGCGGGTCCCAAAAAATCGCCGAACTGGTCAATGAAATTGCCGCCGCCACCGGCGAACAGTCCCAGGGGATCGAGCAGATTAACAAAGCGATTTCCCAGATGGACCAGGTTATTCAGAGGAATGCAGCCAATGCCGAAGAATCGGCGGCCGCCTCCGAAGAAATGAACGCCCAGGCCGAACAGATGAAGGAATTTGTCGGCGATCTGGCCGGGCTTATCGGGGGAAAACAAAATGGGGTTCAAGGACCTTCCCCCACCTATTCTCGAAGCCCGGGACAGACCGGCAAGGTCTTGGGCAATCCGACCAAAGCCTTACCCCATCGTCCCCTGGCTCAGGTAATCGGAAAGGAAAGGGGACGGAAAAAACTGCCGGGAAAAACCACAGAGAAGAGACCGGAAGACCTTATTCCTTTTGATGACGGGGATTTTAAAGATTTTTAAAATATTTCAGATTCGTTCACATCCGGAAAGGTCCTTTCCGGATGGAGACAGATTCGTTTTTCTTCCGATCCCTCGCGGGGTCAGCCTTATACTCCCTCCCCCCTGTTCAGGAGTCTCCGGGCTTATCCGGGCTCCTGAACACCTCCTTCCTCCCAAAGGAATCCTTCGGATCACCCTATGCTTATACCTTCTGCTATTCAGCTTTGTCGGTCAGGGTGCCCTGCGGGCTCCCTGACATTTTAAATAAAAATATCTGATTCTTCTCCCAACAAGTTAATCGAAAGGGGTCAAGGATTCGATCATCGCCAACTATTTTGGAGATGATCCTAATTTAATCTCCTTTTTGCACCACCCACAATAAATATCATTGTTAACTGTACCGCAAAAATAACAAGGCGCGGTGATGAGTGTTTTTTCTTTATGGACATTCCCGCATTTTGGACACACCCATTTTATAGACATATTTATCCTTTTTTGGCAGCTTGGACATTCGGCATAAATATCTTTGTCCGTCCTTTTTTCAATTAGCAAATAAAAATAACCGCAGATCAAGGGAATGAAGTATAATTTCCATCCGCCATCAACCTGAAAATAGACTAAATCCAGAAGCATAAAGCCGACAAACCCGATTGCCAGAAAAATGAGAATCTTTTTAATATGACTCAGAATAGTATCTCCTAATTTAATTGCCATTTTAATTTCATCTCCAATCGACGCTGTTCATTAAATTTCCTATTATTTTATCACGCCCTATTCCATGCCAATAAAATTGAGGTTTTTTAATAACCGACTTCTGCACTGCATTAATCTACCCCAACCCGGACCGGCCGGAACCATAATGGGATATACGAAACGAGTTAAAATCCTTTATTGGGCCGGGGCAAAGGTTTTAATGACTCCGTCCAATTATTCTAAAACGTGAATATTTCTCTTCCGGCACATGTCTTTGAGGATCTTGGGCCAGACGGTGACGGTGACCTCTCCCAGATGGGCCTTCTTCAGCAGGGACATGAGGGTGCGGGCCTGGCCGATCCCTCCGCCGATGCTCAAGGGGATCTGGTTTTTGATGATGGCCCGGTGATAGGGCAGTCTCAGCCAATCGAGCTGTCCGGTGATCTTCAACTGCTTCTTCAGGGATTGGCCGTCCACCCGAATGCCGCCGGACATCAATTCATGACGCCGCTCGGTCACCGGATTCCAGACCAGGATATCCCCGTTCAAGCCGTGCATCATTTTGCCGTTTCGGATGATAGTCTCGGTGACCCAATCATCATAATCAGCGGCCCGCATCTCATGAGGAAAGCCGTCTTCCAGGGTCCAGCCTATGCCGGTGATGCAGACCGCCGGAAATTCCTGCAGGAGTCTGGTCTCCCGCTGTTTCCGGGGCAGATCGGGATACCTCTCCAGGATCTCTTCGGCATGAAAGAATTTGATCTCCTTGGGCAGATCCGGATAGCGGTCGCTCTTTAGTTGGGGGAAAAGGCGCTGGAGGTGCTTTTCCGCCCCGGTGATGACCTTCCAGATTTTTTTGATTGCCCCTTTCCAGGTCTCCAGATTCCGGTCATCGGCGGTGATAGTCTTTTCCCAATCCCACTGATCCACATAGGCGCTGTGGTCATGATCCAAAAAATAGTCCTTGCGCACTGCCCGCATATCCGTGCAGATCCCTTCCCCGACCCCCAGGTCAAACTGCTTAAGGGCCATCCTTTTCCATTTGGTGGCCGCCTGGACAATCTGGGCCTCCACCGGATGGCGGTCATAATCATTGGGAATATGAAACTGGATGGGGGTCCGCGACCCGTCCCGGTCGAGCATATCGTTGACTCCGCTATCCACATCGACAATCAGGGGGACGGTGACCATCATCAGATTGAGTTCCCGGCAAAGATGGGCCTCGATATAATTTTTGGCGGCAAAAATAGCCTGCTGGGTCTCTCTGGGGGTCAGCAGGGAATGGTAGTCCCGAGGTAAAATCTTTTGAAGCTCCCGGTAATCGCCGATTCCCGGTCCGGCCAAATCCGCTTTCTTGTCTAGAGATGCCTTTCCCATTTTTCCCGTCCTCCTCATTTTTATTGATTATCAAATCTTATAACAAAAATATCCATTTAAGACACTTTCTTTTTAAGCCGTCATGTCCCGTCAGGGACGGGACACCAGCCGGTTGGCCAATCTGCTCCTTTTCGGGAGCCGATTCAAAAGCTCGGTCTGGCCGAGCGGCCCAACCTTTTGGGCTTCCATTCGGAAGCCGGGATGAAAACAGGCTCAGAAGACTCGAAAGCCTATTTTCGAACTAATTCCCATGCCCCGCCTTTTGGGGCGTGGCACCACCAAACATGAAAATAGGCTCAGAAGGCTCCGAAGCCTATTTTCGGATTAAAGGAAAAAATCATTGTAATTTCCCCAGACCGCTCAGATAATAATATTAGATCCCTTCCACCAAACAATGGATTAACTCATTTCAAACCACCATGGCCGAGGGCAGGACTAATGTTTTGAAAAATCTTTTCTCTTGTTTTTTCCCGATCTGGGTTTATATTTAGATCCAAAAATAAGTCTAAATAAGGAGCCGTCCATGAAACCCATCTCCATTGCCAATGATATCGTGCCCATTGGCGAATTTAAAACAAGCCTTTCCAAATGGTTTAACACCGTCTCCAAAACCGGGCACCCCTTGATTATTACCCAGAATGGAAAACCGGCCGGGGTCTTATTGTCCCCGAAGGATTAGGATGAATTGATTGATAAAAAAATTTTTTTAGATTCGGTGGAAAAAGGAATTTCCGAGGCCGCCGGAGGAAGGACCTATCAACTCAGAGCGATAAGAGAGGCCTTGAGGAAAAAGGGATAAGAGCAATGGAAATCCGCTGGACCCAAGAGTTCAGGGTTTGATGTGAAAAAATTGCGGGTCAGGATAGCCGAAGAGCTCCCTGACATTTTTTTCATAACGACCTAAAATTGTCAGATAACTCCCGTTGGTCGTAACTTGACTAATAAGTCTTATTCGGCACGGGTCGGGCCGAGCCTGACACACGGATTAACACGGCAAAATGTTTTATTGCTCTCGGTCCTATCCGTGTTATCCGAGAAATCCGTGCTAAAAAAAATTATTTTCGAACTTACCTTTTAGAGAGGTTTTATGTCCGATCATCCGGAAACCACCAAAGCCAAAATCCTCATCGTCGAAGACGAGGCCCTGATTGGCCTTGACCTCAAAATACGTTTGACCAACTTGGGCTACACGGTCGTAGACCATGTCTTTTCCGCCGAAAAGGCCCTGGAACGGATCGAGCCGGATCCTCCCGATCTGATTCTGATGGATATTATTACTCAGGGGAAGATGGACGGGATCGAGGCGGCTGCAATTATCAGGGAACGTTGGGGCATCCCGGTCATCTTCACCACGGCCTATGCCGACAGGGAGCGGATCAAGAGTGCCAAACTGGCCTACCCCTTTGGTTATCTGCTCAAACCTTACCAGGATCGGGACATCGAAGTGACCATCGAAATGGCCCTTTATGTGGCCAAGGTGAATGGGGAAAGAAGGAAGGCGGAGAAAGCGCTTCGGAAGAGTGAGACGGACTTGGCCACGGCACAACGCATTGCCCATATTGGATCTTGGGTATGGGATGTGACTGCGAATAACGCTCTCTGGTCCAATGAAACATTCCGGATCTTCGGGATTCCCAATGAACAACTGGAAGAGCATCGACGGAATTTTCTGGATCTGATACACCCGGGGGATCGGTCTAAAGTGGACCAAGCCCTGAGCGATGCTTTGTCCGGAAGTAAAGAATACGATATTGAATATCGCATCATCCTGCCGGATCAAACACAGAAGATTATTCATGCCCTGGCCGAGGTCTCTCGAAATGACCGGGGAGACCCCGTGTTGATGCAGGGAACGGTGCACGATATTACCGAACGTAAAAGAGCGGAAAGGGCTCTTAGGAAAACCGAAGAACAATACCGCCTGTTAGTCGATCAAGCAGTGGACGGAATTTTCATATTGGACGCCCAGGGAAACTTCACTTTCGTTAATGGCGCTATCTGCGAGATGCTCGGGTACAGCCAGGAGGAATTGTTGAGCCGCAGCATCTTTGACACCTATCGGGAGACGGAACGGGAAATGGGTCAGAAACGGTTTGCGATGATTCCGTCCGGAGAAAGTATTTTCTTTGAGCGGGACATGGTGCACAGGGACGGCAGCACATTTCCTATCAGTGCCTCCGCCGTTAAACTGGCGGACAACCGGGTGCAAGCCATCGTTCGCGACATTACCGAGCGCAAGCTAACCGAAGAGAAACTGGTTCAACAAAACAACTTCTTAGAGACGTTACTGGAAACCGTTCCTGATCCCATCTTTTATAAAGATCAGGAGGGAAAATATCTGGGCTGTAACCGGGCTTTTGAGATTTTTTTTGGAATATCCCGTCAAGAGATCATCGGTCAATCGGTCTATGTTATAGGACCGAAGGAGATTGCCGACGAATATTTAAAAAAAGACGGGGAGCTATTCGACCATCCGGGAGAGCAGCATTACGAATGGAAAATGAAACGCTCAACCGGTGAAATTCGGAATATTGTCTTTCATAAGGCGACCATCATGGATGAAAAACAACGCCCCAACGGCATTGTCGGGGCGATTTCCGACATTACCGAACGCAAACGGATCGAGGAGAAACTCCGGAGTAGTGAAAAGAGATACCGCCTGATCGCGGATAACTCCAATGACTGGATATATATGATCAAACCGGACCGGACTTTTGAATACGTTTCCCCTTCTTGCGAGAAAAGCACCGGCTACACGTATCGGGAATTCATTAACCAGCCGGGGCTCATGCTGGATATCGTCCATCCGGAGGATAAAGATCTCTTCATTGCTCATATAGAAAATGTAGGCCAAGAATTCCAACCCCACAATATGGAATTTCGTATTTATACCAAAAGCAGTAAGCTTTGTTGGATTAGACATTCCTGCCAGCCAATCTGCGATGAAGAAGACCAATACCATGGCCGGATAGGAACCAACCACGACATCACCGAGCGCAAACTGGCCGAAGAGTCCCTGCGGGAGAGTGAGGAGAAATATAAGTGGCTTGTTGAGAAAGCGCCTGTTGGGTTTTATCAGATAAATTTATCCACGGGAAAAATTGAGCAAGTGAATGATGTCATGATCTCCTATACCGGGTATTCGTTTAAAGAATTTATAAACCTAACCCCGTTTGACCTGCTTACCTCGGAAAGCGCCGGAGTCTTTCTGGAGAGGCAAAAGAAAATTGCCAATGAAGAACCGGTTTCTTCTTCGGTAGATTATCAAATAAGGATAAAAAATGGCGATTTGAAATGGGCCGAGTTTAGTAACTATTTTTTTCAGAAGGACGGGGAGTCATTTTCAAATGTTATTTGTCGGGACATCACCGAGCGCAAGCGGGCCGAGGAAGCGTTAAAGGAAAGCGAAGAACGGTATCGGACGATCTTTGAGCAATCCAACGACGGGATTGCCCTGGTCAAAGGGGATCGGCACCTTTATGTCAATAAAAAAATGGTCGAGATGTTCGGCTATGACCACCCCGAAGAGATTATCGGCCAAACGGTTTCCCTCATGGCCCATCCGGATGACGCCGAGCGGGTAAGGGAGTATAACCGCCGCCGGCAAGCAGGGGAAGCAGTCCCCGACCGATATGAATTTAAAGGCCGGAAGAAAAATGGAGAAGAGATTTATGTCGAAGTCTCGGCGGCTAAAACGATCCATCAGGGCAACCCTGTTTCCCTGGCCTTTTTGAGAGATATTACCGAGCGCAAGCAGGCCGAGAGGCTGACCCAAACCTCCCTCCACGAAAAAGAGATTCTGCTTAAAGAGATTCACCATCGGGTGAAGAACAACCTGGCCGTCATCGGCAGTATTCTAAGCCTTCAATCCGCCAATGCCCCGGATAAGACTTATCAGGATATCTTTCAGGAATGCGTGAATCGGGTCAAAGCCATGTCCAAGATTCATACCCAGCTCTATCAGACCAAAGATCTGACCCATATAGATTTCAAGTCCTATCTCCAGGAGCTGCTCTCGGAACTGTACCAATCCTACCGAGTTCGGTTAAATAATGTGGCCCTTAATCTGCAGATCAAGGATTTCACTCCCGACATCAATACGGCCATTCCTCTGGGGCTGATCGTCAATGAGCTGTTATCCAATTCCCTCAAGTATGCCTTCCCGGAAGGGAGGCAGGGGGAAATCAAGGTCTCCTTAATAAAAGACAATTCGCAGACCGTCCTGACCGTAGCCGACAACGGCATCGGCTTGCCGGAGGACTTCGACCTCACCCAGCCCCAATCCCTGGGCCTGCAACTGGTCACGGCCCTGGTTCGGCAGTTACATGGGACCATGGAAATGAAAAGAGAACTGGGGACGATTATTACCATTAGGTTTCCCCTTTAGTCGGCTGAAGATCTTGGTTTTCATCCAGGCTTTGGGCTCCCCAATCGGTTCGATGAACAGGGACCAGGGATTGATTCGATTTATGTCTATTTTCAGTAGAATACCAAAGAATACTTTACAATTGACCGATTTTTTTTTAAAATATAATCCACAGTTAAAGAATTCCCCGGTCCAATCAAAAAAGGCCAAAGAAATAGAGGAGAGAAATTGATGAAAAATATGGGCAATATTTTAAACCAAGCCAAAATGATGCAGAATAAACTGGCCCAGATCCAGGAAGAAATGGGAACGAAGACCGTCGAGGCTTCCTCCGGCGGCGGGATGGTTTCCGTTACGGCTAACGGCCGCCAGGAAATCCTGGCGATAAAGATAGAACCGGAAGTGGTCAATCCCGATGATCTGGAAATGCTCCAAGACCTGATCCAAGCCGCGGTTAATGATGCCCTGCGCAAAGCCCAGGACATGGTTTCTCAGGAAATGGCCAAAATTACGGGTGGCCTGAAAATTCCCGGCTTATTTTAACCATGGGGCTGCCGATCTATCCCGCTCCCCTGGCCCGTTTGATCGCCGCCCTTTCCCGCCTCCCGGGATTAGGTGAAAAAACGGCAGCCCGTCTGGCCCTCCACCTCCTTCGACGTCCCCAAGCGGAAGTGGCCGAACTGGCCCGGACCCTGATAGAGGTTAAGGAGAAGATCCAGACCTGTTCGATTTGTTTTAATCTGACCGAAGCCGATCCCTGCCCCTTGTGTCAAAACAACAGTCGGAGTTCGGAGGTTTTGTGTGTGGTCGAAGGGCCCGGGGATCTCTTGGCCCTGGAAAAGGCCGGGGGATTTAAAGGACGGTATCATGTCCTTCAGGGGACCTTGTCTCCCATAGACGGGGTTGGCCCCAAAGACCTCCGGTTCCGGGAGTTGATGGAACGGCTTGACCGAGAAGACGTTTCCGAAGTGGTCTTGGCCATCAACCCTACCAGCGAAGGAGAGGCCACCGTCTCTTTTTTAGTAGAGCAGATTAAAGCCCAAAAACCGGGACTGCGCCTGACCCGTATTGCCTACGGGATTCCCATGGGCGGCGATCTCAAGTATATGGATAATTGGACGATCAAGATGGCCTTAGACAGCCGAAGGGAAGCGTAAATTCAGCGATCATCTCCAAAAAGACCGGAGATGATCTAAGGGTTCAAGTGATTTAACTTCCGCGCCTTTCACTTGAATCCTATGGTCGTTTTAATTTTTGATCAGGAGCAAAGAATCACATGTCGTCAGGAATGAAAAAGGGTTCAGAAATTATTATTGAGGTGCTCCAGGAAGAGGGCGTAGATGTCCTTTTTGGATTTCCGGGGGGCTCGGTTATCCCGCTATATGACGCCCTCTATGATTGCCCCATCCGCCATATCCTGACCCGGCACGAACAGGGGGCGGCCCATGCCGCCGATGGCTATGCCCGGGTCACCGGAAAAGTGGGGGTCTGTATTGCCACCTCCGGCCCGGGGGCAACCAATTTGGTCACCGGACTGGCCAATGCCTATATGGACTCCGTGCCCATGGTAGCCATCACCGGACAAGTACCGACCTCCATGATCGGCAACGACAGCTTTCAGGAAGCCGACATCTACGGCATCAGCATCCCCGTCACCAAATACAATTACCTGGTTAAAGATATTCATGACCTGGGTCGAGTCCTCAAAGAGGCCTTTTATCTGGCCCGGACCGGACGGCCCGGACCGGTGCTGGTGGATGTGCCCCGGGATATTCAGGTGGCGCAGATCAAGTATAAGCCCATCAAGGAAATCTATCTGCCCAGTTATCATCCCATCATTAAAGGCCATCCTAAGCAGATTGAGACGGCCCTGAAAGCGATCAAGGAAGCCGAAAGACCCGTGGCCTACGTCGGAGGGGGGATCATTTCGTCCGGGGCCACCGAAGAATTGCAGGCCTTTATCCGGACCACCAATATCCCCATCACCAACACCTTATTGGGTAAGGGCAGTTTTCCGGAAGACCATCCCCTGGCTCTGGGCATGCTGGGGATGCACGGGTCCCGTTATGCCAATTACTCTATTTATAACTCCGATCTGATCCTGGCCTTAGGGGTGCGTTTTGATGACCGGGTGGCCGGTGATGTGGCTAAATTCGCACCCAAAGCCAAAGTGATCCATGTCGATATCGACCCGGCCGAAATCGGCAAACGGGTCAATGTGGATATTCCCATAGTCGGAGACGTCAAAACCGTCTTGGGCCAACTCCTGGCCAAGGTCAAACCGATAGAGCGCAAAAAATGGCTGGACCAGATTGCTCACTGGAAAAAAGAGCATCCTCTGCGTTATCAAAAAGAGGGAGGGCTCAAACCCCAGTATATTTTGGAATGTGTCAATAACATCAAAAACCGGGATGTGATTATCAGCACGGATGTGGGTCAGCACCAGATGTGGGCCGCTCAATATATTCAAACCAAATCAGCACGGTCTTTTATTTCATCAGGCGGATTGGGGACCATGGGTTATGGATTTCCCGCAGCCATTGGAGCCCAGGTCGGCTGTCCGGACAAAACGGTCATCCTCATTTCCGGAGACGGCAGCTTTCAGATGAACATCCAGGAACTGGCTACGGCCCGCTGTTATAATATACCGGTTAAAATTTTCATTTTTAATAACGGTTATCTGGGAATGGTCCGGCAATGGCAGGAGTTATTCTGGAATAAGCGCTATTCCCATACGCACTTTGAATTTAATCCCGAATTTGTCAAAGTGGCAGAAGGCTACGAGATTAAAGGCAGGGTTGTCCGGAGCACCGAAGAGGTTCTACCTGCCATAGACGCAGCCTTGTCCGTTAAAGAACCTTTCTTGCTTGATTTCCGTATTGCCCCGGAAGAAAACGTCTCTCCCATGGTCCCGCCCGGCAAAGGCATCTGTGAAATCCTGGAGGAGTGTTGATTATGCGCCAAGTTATTTCCGTTTTAGTCCGAAACCATCCCGGTGTCCTCTCCCATGTGGCCGGGTTATTTACCCGCCGAGCCTACAATATTGAAAGTATCGCCGCCGGGGTAACCGAACGCCCGGAGGTTACCCGGATCACCCTCGTTGTTTCCGGTGATGAGTCCGTTTTGGAACAGGTCACCAAGCAACTCCGGAAACTGATTGATGTCATCGGGGTCATTGACTTGAAATACTCCCAATCCGTCACCCGGGAACTGATCTTGATGACCATCTACCTTCCGGCGGAAAAACGGGTGGAACTCATTCAAGTGGCTAATTCTTTCGGGGCGGCCATTGTGGATATCTCCGATCAGACGGCCACCTTGGAGTTTTCCGGCAACGAACGACGGATCAATACCTTACTCATGGCCCTGGCCCCCTTTAAAATAAAGGAACTGGCCCGCACCGGCCTGATCGCCTTGCCCCTCGAAAGTTCCTTTGGAGACAGCCGGGAATTCCTGGCTTAGGTTTTATCTAAGGGGTTCATCCATAGACCTAAATCTTCTTGCCCAAGGGTGGTCTCATCGCCTTATATACATAAGCCAAGAGCCAGGAAAATGTAAATGACCTTTCCTGCCGCCCAGTCCGACCTATTCCGGAAGTGAAAGGATCGCTCAATGGTTTTTTATTCAAAAAAAATCTTTTTCGGACTCCTGATAATTCTATTTGTTTGCTCCTGGTGTCTCTTCCCAGCTCTTTCCTGGGCGGATAAAAAAGCAGTCAGACTGGGATTTGTCGCCGATGTAACCGGTCCGGGTTTTCTTATTTCCCTGGCCCAGAAGAATGCTCTGGAATTGGCTATTGAAGAAATTAATTCTTCCGGCGGCTTCCTGGGACGAAAAGCCGAGTTGATTATCCGGGATTCTCAGATGAAGCCTGAGCTGGGTGCTTATTTGACCAGGGACTTAATTCAGAAAGATAAAGTTGATTTTTTAATCGGGCCGACCAGTCCGGCCGTGGCCTTGGCCGTCTCCCAGGTCTGCAAAGAAAACAAGAAATTGATTTTTTTTCACGCAGCCAATAGTGAACGCCTGACTACCGAACAAGGACACCGTTATCTCTTCCAAGTCATTCCCAATACCTATATGGAGGGTCAAGCGATCGCCTCCTTTCTGACCAAAAAAGGTTTCCGAAAAATCGCCATTATCGGTCCGGATGTCGACTTTGGCCTCAGCCAAGCCAAGGCCTTTAAAAAACGATTAGCCGAAGTCAATCCCGGCGCACAAGTCATCAAAGAACTCTGGCCGAAATTAGGAGAGCAGGACTATTCCCCCTTCATTTCCACCCTGGCTGCCAGTAAACCGGAAATCATTTACGCCATCCTCTGGAGTGGTGACCTGGCCAACTTTTTCAGGCAATCAAGGGCTTCCGGACTGTTCAATAAGGGTGTGTTACTTATCGGATTGCTGGATTATGACCTTTTGAAAGGGCTGGGGGGAGACATGGTGGCCAATCTCTACGGGTTTGATCGGGCCCCTTTTTATGCCCTGAATAATCCCCAGATAAAGGCCTTTGTCGAACGATATAAACTCAGAACCGGAGAATATCCCTCCGCCTGGGCCATCACCGTTTATGACGGCCTGGTCGCCTTGAGGAAGGCCGTGGAAAAAGCCAAGTCCCTGGAAACCGAAAAAGTCCTTGAGACCCTCGAGGGTTTACAGTGGGATTCGTTACGGGGGCCTCAGATGATCCGTCCTGTGGATCATCTGGCCAACGGTGGAATGTATTTCGGGGTCACGTATAAAGACCCCAAATATTCATTTTATATCATGAAGAATATCTCCTATGTTCCAGGGCAAGAGGTCTGGCATACACCGGAGGAACTAAAAACATTACGAAAATAAAGGGGATTTATGAAAGAACTGGAAAGGCTAATCGAGCGGATCATCAACCGGGTCAATATCAACCTGAGGAAACCGGCCTTTGATGTCCGGCCCTTTCTTCGTGGCATCATTTCCCCTCAACAATTCGGAAAATTCTACGCCTTTTACGGCCTCACCCCCCATCACCCCCTTTTTTTCCGCTTTAACCATTCCAGCCTGGCCGGGAGTTATTTTCTAGGCAAATGCATCGTCGACTATTCGGTGCTTTATAAAAGTGATATCCGGGGCGACGAATTGAAAAAAAAGGGGACCACCCACCGTTTTCAGGATCTGGACATACCCCTCCATGACGATGAAGTGATCCATATCCAGGACAGTTTCCTCCTCAAAACCCTGGTCCATAGCTTTTCCCATGATCCGGAGAACCTGGAGGAATTCCTTATCCGGAATACCATCGCCTTGCATTATGCCAATATTCACGGAGCACCTGTTGCCGGTTGTTTCCTGGCCCCTTTCAGCACAGTGGACTTAACCTCCCTCCATAACTGTGTCATCGGCCCTATGGCCTATGTGCAGGTGGGGGAACTATCTCATCAAAAGATAGAGGCGGGAAAAATCTGGATTCAAAAAGGTGACCTTTTTGATTTCAGGTATACCTTTCCCCGGGAAGAGCTTAAAAACTACATTAATCTTCAACCCGGGCAGGCTCCGCAGGGCATCTTAATGGATTTTATGGAGAGCGGCAAATCGGATTTCCAAAAAGTCTTTGACGGTATCCCTCCCCAATCCTCAGTCAAAGTTCCCCGGGAAACAGCCCTGAATCCCTTTGCCGTAATTAAAGGCCAGACCAGCATCGGGAAAAATTGTCTGGTGGCCCAAAGGGCTTATCTGGAAAATGCCTTTTTAGGGCCGGGAGCTAATGCCCAGGAGAACTGCTTCATTATTGATGCTCATCTGGAAGGGAACAATGTAACGGCCCACGGAGGGAAAATTATTCAGGCCACTCTGGGGAAAAAGGCTTTTGTCGGCTTTAATGCCTTTTTACGCGGAAGGAAGGAATGTCTGCTGAAAATCGGGGCTGAGAGTATCATTATGCCTCACACCATTATTGATCTGGAGGAACCTTTGGATATCCCTCCCGGGAGTCTGGTTTGGGGTTTGGTAAAAAACCGTCGAGACCTCAAGAGACATAGCCTGCCCTTAGAATCTTTCTTCGGAATAAAAAAGAAATTCACTCAGGGGAATATGATTTTTCAAGGTAAAGGGGCCGCCTTCGTCCTGGCCTTCAAGAACCGGATCGACCATATTCTGGCGGCCAACGGGGCTTTTTTTAACGGAATCTCTAAACGAGGGCATGCCCAGAAAAACCAGGATATTATCTTTAACATTATCCAGCCTTACTCAACAGGGAACCTTAAAGGCCTTTATCCCTTCATCATAATTCGTCCCTAACCATGGCTGAGGAGATATGCTCGAATTGCAGAAGGTTAATGCCTCGTACAAGGCTGTTCAGGTTCTGAAAAATATTTCCCTAAAAGTGAATCCCGGTGATCTGGTAGCCCTTCTTGGCCCAAAAGGGGCCGGGAAGTCCACTTTACTGAAGACCATTGCCGGGGTCATTAAAGCCCAGGGCGGAGCAATATGGTACCAGGGGATCGATATCCTCTCCTCCTCTCCGGACAAAATTGTTGCTATGGGGATTTCCCTGGTCCCGGAAGGCCGACGGGTGTATTCCGAAATGACCGTTTTGGAAAATTTGAAACTGGGGGCCCACTTCTATGATAATCGAAAATTTAAAACCGACATCAAGGAACAGTTGGAGCGGGTTTATGCCTTTTTCCCAATATTACAAAAACAACCCCAAAAGTCGGCCGGAACCCTGAATACCGTTGAACAACAGATGCTGGCCATCGGCCGGGCCCTGATGGCCCGCCCGCGTCTCTTGATGTTGGATGAACCCTCTCAAGATCTTTCCTCCCCGGAGTCGGACGAGCTATTCGAGGTGATCCGTCGAATCAACAAACAGGGAACAACCATACTCCTGGCGGAGCAAAATGCTCACGCCGCTTTAGCCATTGCCCACTACGGCTATGTGCTGAAAAGCGGCAGCCTGATTTCGGAAGGACCGGCCCAAGATCTGAGGAGACCCTTTTGAAAAAAATCGTCATACTAGTTACCTTTCTTTTCCTCTGGCTCTGGGGCTTGACTCCGTCTGGAATAAGCCTGGAGACGCCTAAACCTTTACCATCTTCGGATATCCTGATCGTCTCCGGTACGATTAGCAATATTCAGGGAAAAGGTCTCAAGGATGTGGGCATTCGGTTTTATCTAAACGGACGAGGCTGGAATCCCAAGACCGATGTTTCCACTTCCAAAGATGGACATTACAAGGCGGAATTGTCTTTTCCATCCGGTACCCTGGCCAAGGAGAGCGTTACGTTTCAACCGGGAAAAAAATTTTATAAAAATCCGGGACAAATTCCTTTGAGTTCAATTATAAAAGAGAAGACGGATGATCAGGGCAACAACCTCTATCTGGCCCATCAAAACATCTCTTTAACCCGAACCGTCTCTCCGGCCTTTTGGATCAGTACCTTCATCTTGCTGGCGGTTTATGCCCTGATCGCCTTTGAGTGGATGCATCGGACCCTGGCCTCCCTGCTCGGAGCGGCTGTTTTGCTCTTTATCTCTTATACTGCCGGGAATTACGATCCCGATTACTTTATCCTCAGTTTTGAAGAGGCCATGAAGGCCATCGATCTGAACGTTATCCTTTTGCTCCTGGCTATGATGATCATCGTCGGGATAACCAAGAAAACCGGGGTCTTTCAGTGGCTGGCCTATAAATCCTTTCAACTGGCCAAGGGAAACGTATTGGTCTTGGCAGCCATGCTCATGTTCATTACCGCGGTTACTTCGGCTTTTTTGGACAATGTGACCACCATGCTCCTGGTCATTCCGGTGACTATTGAGATCGCCGTGACCCTGAAGATCAATCCGGTGGCCCTGCTTTTGCCGGAGGCCTTCGCCTCCAATGTGGGCGGTACAGCCACCTTGATCGGCGATCCGCCCAACATCATGATCGGCTCTTATGCCAAGCTAACCTTTATGGACTTTGTCCGCCACCTGACCCTGATCAATCTCCTTGCCCTGGGAGTAATTATCGTCTACTTCCTTTATTGGTACAAAAAGGAATATCTAAAGGCCCAGGTTGGCGATGTGCAGAAGTTGATCGTCCAGCTAAGAGAAGAATATAAAATCACCGAGACCAGATTGCTTATCTACTGCGCCGTCATGCTGGGCATCACTATCTTTCTCTTTATCATCCATGGGGCCCTGCACATGGAACCGAGTATCGCCGCCCTGACCGGGGCCTCCATTCTCTTGGTCATCAGCCGGGTGGATATTGTCGAGATGCTTGAGAAAGAGATCGAATGGCCGACCCTGATCTTCTTTATGATGCTTTTTGTGGTTGTGGCCGGGGCTGAGGAGGCCGGATTAATCCAGGTTATTGCCGATTCGGTTAAAAAATTCTCCGGAGGTTCCCTGGTCGTAGCCATCCTCTTGATCCTCTGGGTTTCGGCCCTGGCCTCAGCCATCATCGACAACATCCCTTTTACAGCCACCATGCTGCCCATTGTGGCCTACTTGACTCAGGTCATTCCCGGGGCGCAGAGCGGGGTGCTCTGGTGGGCTTTGTCCCTGGGGGCTTGTCTGGGAGGAAACGGGACCATGATCGGGGCCAGTGCCAATGTGGTCACCGTAGGGATGGCTGAAAGGGCCGGGTATCCTATTTCGTTTATGGCTTATCTCAAGGCCGCCTTTATTCCCATGCTCATCACTATTGTCCTTTGTTCTTTTTGGTTGTTGTTAGTGGAAAGGTGAAAAAGCAGGCACGAGACAGGAGGCAGGAGGCGCGAGGAATAATCGGATCTCTAACCCAAAACTCGCCACCCGTAACTGACGACCTGGAACAAGGAGCTATCTATGAACTATAAAAAAATCGTTTGTGGAGTGACCGGATCGGCGGCATCTCAAAAGGCGGCCTTAAAAGCTGCTCAATTAGCCAAAGAAAATGAAGCCGACTTGATTTTTGTCTATGCCGTAGACATCTCCTTCCTGAAAGGCATGACCGTGGAGTTGACCTCTCAATTTGCCCAAAAGACCCTGGAACATTTGGGCGGCCATATCTTGGATCAGGCCGAAGAGGTTTCAGCCGGCGTGGGAATCACTCCCCGAAAAGTGTTAAGACCGGGAGAAGTCCTGGAGGTTTTAAAACAAGTCCTGAAAGAGGAAAAAGCCGATCTTCTGGTTATCGGCCATGAAGAGAGATCCTTTTTTGAAAAAGTCCTTTTTAAAGGGGTGGTGGAAGACCATCTCCAAGAATTGATCCTTCAAACCGGCGTTTCCGCCCAAGTGATTAAATGACCCAATCAATCCTTGCCAAAGCAAGTTTTTTTTCATAAAATCTATGGAAAATAAAAACTTTTCCATCCAACCTGCCCATCAATGAATCTTTTTCGCCTTTTCAAAAAAGAAGAGCGGACCAGAGCGTTAAAGGGATCGGCCTCCCTGGAAAAAATCCTTAATCATTTTACAGAATTACTTAAAGAAAACAATGAGACCCTGGAATTAATGGCCGATCTGGAGGAAAAGGCCAGTGGCTTTTTCCTTTTTGATATGCCTTATCTTCGTTCTACCTGTAATCAAATCAGCGGAAAAGTCAAACTGATTACCAAGTATTTAATAGCGATTGCTCCCAATCGTTATGAAGAGCTCCAAGAGATATTTGGGCGACTCAATCTGGAGATCCAGGAGATCCTAGAGAAAAAAAGAGGCGTTCCCCAAACGGATTTCACCCTCAATCTTAATCGCCTTTCCGCCGGGATGGTTCTTGAATGTGGGGGTAAAAATGCCAATCTAGGAGAGGTGAAAAACATCCTGGGCCTTCCCACTCCTGAAGGGTTTGCCATCACAACCTATGGTTACTTTCATTTTTTGTCCGCCAATCACCTGCCGGATCAGATCCTTTCCCTCCTCAATGATTCTCCCTTGAAAGACCAGCACAGGCTCCAGGAAGCCGAAGAAAAGGTCAAGAAACTGATCCTGAAGGCCCCGCTGCCCAAAGACCTGGAAGAAGCCTTGATCGATTCCGCCCGAAACATCCGCGTTCAGGAGGCACCTCCCTCGGGGTTGGCCTTACGCAGCAGCGCCCTTATGGAAGATACCGCTTTTAGCTTCGCCGGTCAGTACGCCACCTTTCTGAATATTTCGCCGGAGGACGTGCCTCTAAAATACAAAGAGGTCGTGGCCAGCCAATTCAGCATCCGGGCCATTTTCTACCTGAAAAGCAAGGGGATGGTGGAAGAAGAAATGGCCATGCCCGTAGCCTGCCAAAGCCTGGTTCCCTCCAAGGCCAGCGGGGTCCTCTTTACGACTCATTATTCTCCTGATTTTGGAGAAGTCGTTTTAATCAATGCCCTTTGGGGCTTGGGGAAATGGGTGGTGGATGGGACCATCAGCCCCGATCTTTTTTTTATTGACAAAAAAACCGGCCGGATCTTGCACCAGCAGACCCCGAAAAAAACGAAACGATTATCGGCCGGCGAAGTGAACCATCTTTTAGAGGAGGCCGTTCCGGAAACCTTGCAAGAGGCTCCCTGTTTAAATCCCGATCAGTTAAAGACCCTTTGGACCTGGGCCGGTCAGTTGGAAACCCATTTCCAACATCCCCAGGATGTGGAATGGGCCTTGGATCAGGAGGACCGACTGGTCATCCTCCAAACCCGAAACCTGCGTGAGCAGGAGAAAGGCGAGAAGAAAAAAGAACTGCTTCCATTATCCGCCGAGTATCCCCTGCTCCTGGAAGGAGGGGTGGTCGGGGCCTTTGGGATCGGGGCCGGACCGGTCTTTAAGATACGAACGCCCGAGGATCTGATCCACTTTCCCAAAGGGGCCGTCCTGGTGGCCTCTCAAACCTCTCCCCGGTTTGTTTCCATCATGGATAAAGCCGCTGCCATCGTTACCGATGTCGGCAGTGCCACCGGTCATATGGCCATCCTGGCCCGGGAATTCCAGGTACCTGCTTTGGTGGATACCCAAAAAGCCACCCGGACTTTGACTCAAGGCCAGGAAGTCACCGTGGACACCTATAATGCCAGGGTTTATGGAGGAAGAGTGGAACAACTGCTGGCCCATATTCCCAAGAAAGATCCCCTCTTGCTCCATACTCCGGTCTTTGAACGGCTTCAGGAGGTCATCCGCCATATCGTTCCCCTGAACCTGGCTGATCCTAAATTGGAAACCTTCACGGCCCGTTCCTGCCAAACCTTCCATGATATTATCCGTTTCGTCCATGAAAAAAGTATTGAAGAAATGTTCAGGCTCTCCGAAAGAGAAGACCTGCAAAAAATATCGGCCATTCGGATTAAAACCACCTTACCATTCAACCTCCATCTTCTGGATTTAGGCGGCGGCCTGAAAAAGAAAACCAATATGCGTTTTCTGCCTCCGGAAGAGGTCATTTCCATCCCCTTTATGGCCCTTTGGAAAGGGGTGACCTTCCCCGGAGTCCAGTGGGCCGGGCCTATCGGGGTGGATGTCAAGGGACTTCTTTCGGTGATGGCCCAATCGGCCACCCAGTCTTCCGATGATTTCTGGGACCGGACCCTGGCCCTGGTTTCTCTTCATTATCTAAACTTCAGTTCCCGCCTGGGGTATCATTTTGCGACGGTCGACTCCTATTGCGGCCCGGTCCGCAATAATAATTATATCACCTTCGTCTTCAAAGGCGGGGCCGCTGATGCCCTCCGTCGGGGCCGGAGAGTGCGCTTTATCGGGATGGTTTTAGAAGAATTAGGGTTCGAGGTCATGATCAAGGAAGATTTGATCAAGGCCGAATACCGTAAATATCCCGAGTTAATGACCGAAGAGAAATTAGAACATCTGGGGCGTCTTATGGGCTGCGTCCGGCAAACCGACATGGCCATGTCCGATGAGGGTATGGTCAACTGGTATGCCCAAGCCTTTCTTTCGGGGAATTATAGCTTTAAAAAAACTTGATCCAGCCGGGATATTAGATGGGGCGATACAGCGCATTAGAAAAAAGGAAACGGTTTCCACCGCCCCAATCGTCCTTCTTCAAAAATAGAAAGAGATTTCTTCCCATGTTCATTCAAACCAAAAAATTTATTCTGGGTATAGGCATTTTAACGGTCGCCTTATTGATTGTCGGACTAATCGTCGGTTTTTATTCCCTGCGTTACATGAAAGAAATTGTCAGCGACCAATTCAATCAACAGCAACTGGAACTGGCCAACCATGCCGCCCGTCAGCTTGAAAATAAGTTTTCCAATATCATACAGGAGTTGACCACTCTAAACCAATCTCCTTCCGTCCAGTATTTGGAAAAAGTCTCCTGGGCCAACCGGATCAAGATTACCCTCTCCACCATGCCGGGAACCGGGGTTTTGGAGATCGGACGGGTCAACGGTTCCGGGAACACCCTTACGGCCGTAACCCAGAAGCAAGAGACCCGGCTGATTCCCGGTTCTTATGCCAAGGAGGAAGCCTTTATTTGGTCCAAGGCCTCGGAGCATAAGAATAAGATCGCTTTGATTCCCACCACCCAAGAAGAGGGAAATGGCAAGAATCAGATCATGAAAATCATCCTCCCCACCTATCTGGAATCGGTGGATGATGCCCACCCCTTGGCCAGCCATCAATTTGCCGGCTATATCTATGTCCTTCTGGATATGCGCTACTTTGTCAAGGAGATGCTTAAAGATATCCGTTCCGGGAAAACGGGGTATGCCTGGGCCATTGATCACGAGGGCAATTTTCTCTATCACCCCGTTCCGGAATTTATCGGCAAAAATGCCTTTGAGGTCCGAGGTCAGCGGGAGGCCAAGATCTCCTTCGATCAGATCAACCGCATCCAAAAAGAAAAAATGCTCCGGGGGGAACAAGGAACAGCAACCTATATCTCCGGGTGGCACCGGGGTGTGCGCGGAAACATCGATAAATTGATTGCCTATACGCCTATTCGCCTTCAAGGCCCGACCCAACCCTTAAACTGGGCCTTAGCCGTCGTCGCACCCCTGACGGAAATCGATGAGGTGGTTCATTCCGCCTTCGTCTGGCAGTTTATTATGCAGGGCTTTATCATCTTCGCCATCATTCTTGGGAGTATTTCGATCATCGCTTTCGAGTGGCAGTACACCAAAACGTTACAGACCGAGGTGGAAAAGAAAACCAAAGATTTGCAGCTTTCGGAAGAACAATATAAAAAATTGGTCGAAGGGGCTCAGGACATTATTTTTTCCTCCGATCGCCAAGGCCGATTCCTGTCTTTAAACCGTTATGGAATTAATTTTTTAAGCGGGAAATCGTTTGACCCGGAAACAAATGACTCTCCCCAAACCCGTCATTATGATAGCAAAGCCCAGACCTTCGTTGGAAAGGGTCTGGTCGAATTCTTTCCCCCGGATGGCTCCTTTCACCCCCAATTAATTGAAGAGATTTGGCAGACCGGAAGACCAAAGGCCATCGAACATAACTTAAAAATCGGTCTTAACGATATCTGGTTGAATACCCAATTGATCGCCATTAAGGATGATCAGGGCCAGGTTCAGGAAGTCTTGGGGATCTCTCGGGACATTACCGAAAAGAAGAAAATCGAAAAGCAGATGATCAATACCGAAAAGCTGGCCTCCATCGGACTTCTGGCCGCCGGAGTGGTCCACGAAATCAACAACCCTTTGGGGGTTATCCTGGGGTATTGTGACTATATGTTGGACAAAGTACCGGAGGAAGACAAAGTCCACAAGATCCTCAAGAAGATCGAGAAACAGGGGAATCACTGTAAAAAAATTGTCGAAAACCTGCTCAGTTTTTCCCGATACACCGAACATTCGGATACCATCAGCGACATTAATGCCAATCTGGAAAATGTCATTGCCGTCGTTGAAAATAACCTGATGATCAAAAAAGTCCATCTCAAGAAGGAACTGGAACCCAATATGCCGAAAGTGCAGGGGGATCCGGTTCAGCTGCAACAGGTCTTCTTGAATTTGATCAACAATGCCGTGGCCGCTATGCCGGGCGGGGGGAATCTGACCATCAGGACGGCTTGGAATATCGGAAACGATAAAGTAGAAGTCCTCATCACCGATACCGGCAGCGGCATTAAGAAGGAGCACCAGGGGCGGATTTTTGACCCCTTCTTTACCACTAAGAAGGTCGGGGAAGGGACCGGCTTGGGCCTGACCGTCAGTTACGGGATTATCAGCCATTATAAAGGAAACATTACCTTTGAAAGTCTGACGAAGGAGGAAGATCCGGAGAAACACGGAACCAGTTTTATCGTCACCCTTCCCGTTTTTCATACCAAACGGGTGGCGGAAAAGAAAGGGGAGTAACATGGGCGAAAGGATTCTTGTCGTCGATGATGAAATCGACATTCTGGAACTATTGGAAATGATTATTACCGACCGGACGGATTATGAAGTGACCACGACGAACAACCCGGTCGAGGTCCCGGAGCTGCTGAAGAAGGCTTCTTACGATTTAATCATTACCGATCTGCGCATGCCAGATATAGACGGCATTGAATTGATTGAGATGGTCAAACAGATCGACAATCAGCTTCCGTTTATTATCCTCACCGCCTATGGCACCATCGAGTCGGCGGTAGAAGCCATGCGCAAAGGGGCCTTTGATTATATCACCAAACCCTTTCGCCAGGAACAGATCCTCCTGACCATCGAAAAGGTCATGAAACTGCGAAGGCTGCAGAAGGAAAACATCGCCTTAAAGGCCGAGTTGGCCAAGATGAAAAAAGAGGCAGAGGAATAATCCCCGGCAGGCCCAAAAACCCTTGAAGAAAGAGGCCTTCCCTATGGCAGGGAAAATTCTTATTGTCGATGATGAAATCGATCTTCTGGAACTCCTGGAGATGATCCTGGTGGAAAAAACCCCTTACCAGGTCACATTACGATTATCTAAGTATTTCGGACAATCGGAACGATTTTGGATGAATATCCAGACCCCTTATGACCTTGAAATAGAAAAAGACCGGCTCGAGGGACATCTTGAACATGAAGTTAAAATTCTTCATCTTAGCCGGTTGGCTCAGGCTCCGGTCTGATACTAATGATACCGTGGAACGGATTTTTTCCAGTGACGAAATGTGGACAATAGATTTTCCGGGTTTCCCAGATACAACGGCAGAGTTCTAAAAGAGGCTATCGATCATAGAGAAAATATCTCCTCAGGATTTTAGGGATACCGAAAACGAAATCTTCGTGGGCCAAAAGGGCCTTTATGGAATAAATATCCTGTGAATTCAATCTGTTCAGCCGGTAAACGCTTCCGCTTTAACCGATAGATGGGAATTCCCACTTGACAGGATTCCCACCTTTTGTCTATCATGGGTGAAAAAAGTAAGGAGTGTCGATCCATGCCTGGCATCAACTTGACGGTTGACTCAAAAAAACGTATCTCGCTCACTAAACTCCTTCCCCCGGGAAACATCCGTACTGTTCAGGCTTACACGGAGGGCCACCGAATTGTGCTCGAACCAATGTGGGAGGTTCCGATCGAAGAGGCTTGGCTTTTTGAAAATAAGGAAGCCTTAAAAAAAGTACTGACCGGCCTTACACAAAAGGGATCTGTCAAACGCGGTTCTTTTGCCAAATATGCCAAGTGAGGGATTAATGTTTGAATTATCCTTCACACCTCAGGCCGACAACGACTTAAGGGAACTCGAAAAAAACCCTTCAAAGCAACAAATACTAAAAGCCGCCCGAAAATGCTTGGGGTGGCTTGAAACCAACCCTTCTCATCCCTCCTTGAACACCCACGAATTCCGGTCCCTTCAGGGGCCTAACGGGGAAAAAATCTTTGAAGCCTACGCCCAGCAAAAAACACCAGCAGCCTACCGGGTTTTTTGGTATTACGGTCCCAGGAAGGGGATGCTTACAATCGTTTCTATAACACGCCATCCCTGATCTGGGGTTTTTTCAGCCCCGGTTCTTTTCCGGTTTATTCCAGACTTTCAACCCCACCCAAAAATCCAATGTGCGCCGGTCTATGGCCCTGAGATTGCGGGAGCCATAGGCCCATGCCTGAAAAGGCCATCGTGTTCCAATGGTTGGTTGGCGGTGATAAAGGCGAGACCGGCTAGGACATGGACCCAATAGAGGCAACACCCACATTCAGGTACTGTTGTCCTCAGGTCGACAGCCACCTTTAATGACAAGAATCTACTTTTTAGAGGAAAGTATAAATGGAGAAAATGGGTTCAAAAAAATGGAGGAACAGGACGCTTTCAAACAGAATATAAAGGGATGGGGAATAGATGACCCATATAGGGGTCAAAAGAAGGAAAGGGAAGTTTAACGGCCCCAAATTTGACAAGACCTCTTCCTCTCGGCTCCAACTTCTCTTTAACCGATTTATCTTTAAATTTTACAACAGGCTTTAGGAATACCGGCCGTTCAGCTAACCAACGCAGAAAACGGTTTCCGGTTTTTTTCAAATGGAAAACAATCTTTCCTGGTCACCCCGGCCTACCAATGGCTCTCCAGACTTCCTTGAATAGTCTTTAAATCTGAAAATAATTTGGTTTTCCACATCCTGTTAAAGCGCTAATCGTCAGGTTTGGTGTTATGACAAATGGTGGGCAAAGAACTCTAGGGAATTTCATAGGGATAGTCCCCTATTGTGCTCAAGTGTCACCTGAAAGATTCTCTTTCACTCCTTCTCCTTTCCCCTGACTTGTCCCTCAATTTCAAAACCATCTTATTTTATTATATTTTTCGGACAAGGATCCTTTGGTTTTCCCTCACAACAACTTGGCATATTTTTTGATTTAACAATTAAAGCCCAAACCGTTTGATCGGAAGGGAGACTGGATTTCAAAATCCTTCAATGATATTTTTATTATGCATTTCCCCTTTAAAACCGAAAAACTGCGCTCCCTTTTTTGGAAAATATATCTTTTAGGAGCCATCACTACTCCCTTCTTTTTCTTTTTCGGTTTTTTCAAGCCCTATAAAGAAGAACTCCCCTGGCTTTTTCTCTTTGTTGCTGTTTATGTCTTTTTATTGTTTTTTATCTTTTTTTATTTACGATCGGTCTTCTCCAAAGAAAATCTAAATGAAATGGCTGAACTGAGTTCGATTGCCGAGGATATTCAAGCTGAAAAATTATCCTCCTTGGAAACGCTGGTTGCCGGGATTGCCCATGAGATCAATAATCCCGTGGGAATCATTTTAGGTTTTAGTAGTCTGCTTATGGAAAAAATGGATCCCGAAAGTCAGACCTATAAAGACATTAAGACGATTGAACGACAAGGGCTCTATTGCAAACAACTGGTTGAAAACCTCCTTCACTTTTCCAAACTTCGAGCCGACTTAGAGGGGACCGTCGACTTAAATATCGTCATTGAGAAGTTATTGGCTGTTGTCGGTCCGGGACTGAAGGCCCAAGGCATCTTTTGGAAGTACTCTTCCTCTACTGAATTACCGCCGGCTCCAGGGAGTGTTCAGAAATGGCAACAGATTCTCTTGAATCTGATCAATAATGCCAAAACGGCCATGCCTACGGGAGGCACCCTGGAAATCTGGACAGGGAAGAAGGACCACGGCCAAAAAATTGAATTGGGTTTTCGGGATACCGGCAACGGCATTCCCAATGAATCCATCAGTAGAATTTTCGATCCTTTCTATACCACCAAAAAAGAAGGGCGTGGAATTGGTTTGGGACTTTCCGTGATTTATGCTATACTGAAAAGTTATGGAGGGTCCATCACCTGCCAAAGCAGGACCAAAGATACCCCGAACCACCCCAAGGGTACTACCTTCCTTATTTCCGTTCCCTCGGTTTAATCCCTCCTTCCGGAAAGGGGGCCTCAGGGCAATTTTTCGGGAAACGGATGCACTCTTAAACATTGAGAAATATCCTTAATTGAGTCAGGACTAATCCATGGCCGAAAGAATTTTGATAGTCGATGATGAAGTCGACATGCTGGAACTGCTTAAACGCATAATTGAAGATAAGACCAATTATCAAGTCGTTATCACTCCGGACCCCCTCGGTGTTCCCCGTATTTTGGAAGAAAATGCCTTTGATTTAGTCATTACCGATTTGCGGATGCCCGGTCAGAGCGGCTTGGAATTGATGGAATCGATACGCAAAAAAGACGAACAGATTCCTATTATTATTCTAACGGCCTACGGAACCATCGAATCAGCGGTCGAAGCCATGCAAAAAGGAGCCTTCAGTTACATCACCAAGCCTTTCAAAAAAGAGGAAATCATCTTAACCATCGATAATGCCTTCAACTTTCAACGACTAAAGAATGAAAACCTGCTCCTTAGGCATGAGCTGGAAGACAAGCTTAAATTTCCCTATTTGATCGGCTCCAGTCCGCTCATGGAAAAGGTCTTTCAACGAATCATGCAGGTAGCCAGAACTTCGGCCACCATTCTGATTACCGGTGAATCCGGAACGGGTAAGGAACTGGCGGCCAAGACCATTCATTACCATAGTCAGCGAAAAGACCGAAATATCGTGGCGGTGAATTGTTCGGCCATTCCCGAGACATTGATTGAAAGCGAACTCTTCGGTCATCTAAAAGGATCGTTTACCGGGGCCATACGCGACAAAAAAGGACTGGTTGAAGAGGCGGACCGGGGAACATTGTTCCTGGATGAAATCGGAGACTTGAATCTGGTCATGCAGACCAAATTGCTTCGTCTCCTTCAGGAAGGGGAATATAAGCCGGTGGGAAGTTCAAAAACCTTCACCGCCGACATTCGCTTTATTGCCGCCACCAATCAGGATTTAATGGAAAAGGTATACAAAAAGGAATTTCGGGAAGATTTGTTTTACCGCCTGAACGTTATCCAGATTGTTTTGCCTCCCTTGAGAGATCGAAAAGAAGATATTCCCTTATTGGCCCAACATTTCCTGGAAAAATATAATAAGATGAACCAGAAAGAGATGAAAGGATTCGCCCCGGAGTCACTGGAGATCCTAACCACCAGGGACTGGCCTGGAAATATCCGGGAATTGGAGAACGTCATCGAACGGGGTGTTATTTTAAGCCGGTCGGACAATCTCCAGATTGCCGATCTTTTTCCGGAAGACCAGCCTATTTCCTTCCCCTTCCGGATTCAGGAGAATATCTTTCTCTCTCCTTTTAAAGAGGCCAAAGAGCAAATCATCAATAATTTCCATATCGAATATATACGCCGAGTCCTGGCTAAACACGGCGGAAATGTCTCCCTAGCCGCCAAAGAATGCGGCCTCAAACGCCCCTATCTCCATCGTTTAATGCGGGAAAACGACATCAAGTCGAAAAATTATCGGCAGTCAAAATAAGTCTATCCTATTGACCGTCTTATCCCGATACGGAAACCCCTAAGTCGGTGAAACCGACCAGCTGGTGCCACGCGCCAAAAGGCGGGACATGACGGCTTAAAAAGGAAAAAGGATAGACAGCTTTGTCGATTTATACTCATTATCTTTTTTAACAAATCACCAATTGAGGCTTTGTGAAAATTTCCTCAAGTGTCTTATCGAGAAGACACATTGTATCCCTGGAGGTATCCTTTTAAATCTATTTTTTTGGCTTAATAGTTAAAAAGTCCTTTATAATTGACATGTTTTTTCCAAGAAGACAACTGGCATACTATTTGATAAAGATAAATAGTTTTTTTAAATACCCCTCTAAAAAAGATTGTGAAATATTTCCGAAAAGACTAAGTTGCCTTATCCGGTATTGTTTAAACAATTAATTATATATAAGGAGGATGGATTATGAGCGTAGGTAGGCAAGTCTTTGAGTTTTTAAAGGCCGGAGCAATCGCCCATGCCCAATGGGACCTGGAAGTCTCTTTGAGCATCATGAAGAATCGCAAGAAACTGTTAATCCTTCTCTGTATGCTTTTGCCCATTTTTGCCGTGGCCCTTTGTGAGGCGGCCAACATTTTGGGGGGTAAAACCGCCTATGCCCCGGCCCATTACACCACCACAATTTTTGTAGTATCCATCTCTATCGGGCTTTGTGCCGGGCTGATCACCGGCTGTATCGGAGCCGGCGGGGGGTTCATCATCACCCCGGCCCTGATGGCCGCCGGGGTCAAAGGGATTCTGGCTGTGGGAACCGACCTTTTTCATATCTTTGCCAAAGCCATCATGGGAACAGCGGTGCACAAAAAACTGGGGAATGTTTCCGTTAAGCTGGCCCTGGCCTTTTTGGTCGGTTCCGGGGTGGGAACCTTTATCGGAGGGTTTATCAACAAAACTCTCTATAATATCGACCCGCTCCTGAGCGATACCTTCATCAGCGTTATTTATGCCATCCTCCTGGGCTTTCTGGGGTTCTACGCCCTGATTGACTTTATTAAATCCTCCCGGGCCGCCAGTTCCTCTCCCTCTTCAGGCGGGGGACATGACGCCCATGGCGGTCCCTCCGGGGTGACCGGAGTGGCTATTAAAGTTCAGAATATTAAAATCCCACCCATGATCGGTTTTGATGAAGATTTGGGCGGACGCAAGATTTCCGGGGTGATTGTCGCCTCGGGCGGGGTCATCGTCGGGATGCTGGCCGCCCTGATGGGTGTCGGCGGCGGTTTTATTACCTTCCCCATGTTCGTGTATATCTTCGGGGTTTCCTCCATGACCACCGTCGGGACCGACATTCTGCAAATCATCTTCACCGCCGGATTGGCCGCCGTGGCCCAGTATGCCATCTACGGTTATGTCTTTTATACCCTGGCCATGGGCATGCTGATCGGGTCCCTGATCGGGATCCAGCTCGGGGCCTTGACCACCAAGGTCGTTAAGGGTATCCATATCCGGGGCTTTTACGCCGTTTCCATTCTGGCCGGTTTTATCAACCGGGCCGCCACCCTGCCGAAAAAATTAACCGAAATGGAAGTGATTAACATCCCTCCATCCATCAGCGGAGCCATTGATTTTGTCGGAGCTATCGTCTTCTGGGTCGTCGTAGGATTCTTCGGCCTCTGGGTCATCAGTAAGTTCTTCATTAATCTGAAAGCACTGAAGGAGGGCTAAACATATGTTGATTACCAATAAAGGTCCATTTACAATCGGGTTGCTTCTGGCGATTTCTTTTCTTGCCGTCCTGGTCCTGATGTTTGCCCCCATGTATGGAGAAGGCATGAACGGACTGGATTATGCCGATGACCTGTTCAACAAACTGTCCAAAGGCTCTTCTTATTTTATCCCTAAATTAAAGGAGTCCAATAAAAAGGCCCAGGGAAAACCTTTTAGCGTCACCCTGGGGATTGAAAAACCGAAAGATCTGGAACTGGTTTCCAAACTTTTCACGGCCGCCGGCTGCAAGGTGGAGGCCCAGGGGAACAACCTGAAGATTGAAGGGGACCTGGGGAAAACCGTGGATAACATCCTTCGGGATTCCGATTTTATGTTTAAAAACCAGGGCAAAGAAGTCAAGACCCTCTATTCTTGGGATGAACAGGAAGTTATGAAGGCCTGGTGGCTGGCGCTCAGCAAAATGGATAAATTCTTAAAGAAGAATTTAAAGATTGAAGAGGCCAATTTGCTTTCGGAAGTTTCTAAAAAGGGGATCGAGCCGGCCTATAATTTCTATAAAATCGAGCCTCAGCGTGTGGTGGATCGGGCCGGTCTGATGATCTTTCTGCTGGCTTTTTATGTCTTTTACACCATGTGGTGGGGGTATGCCATCTTTTACCTTTTCGAGGGATTCGGCTTGACCATGAAAAAGGCCAAGGTGAAGAAAGAGGTCTAACTTCAGGTTAAAGGTGTAAGGTTCAATGTTCAAATTCAAGGTCCAAGGTTTTGTTCTTACCTTGGACCTTAGACCGTAAACCTTAAACCGTTACGTAGGAGAAACGACCATGAAAATTTTAGTAGCCATTGATGGTTCTAAAGATGCTCAAGAAGGGGTTCAGCTAGCCTTTAACATCGCCAAAGCCCAAGAGGCAGAGATAATCCTCTTGGCCATAATCCCTCTTTATCCTGATATTGATCTGGAAATATCGGCCAGAGCTCGTGGTTCGTTGGAGAATAAACTGAGCGCCCAGGCTGAACAGGCCTTAGGCAGTGCCCAAGCCATTTTTCAGGCCGGAGGCATTTCTCCCAAAGCCCAAGTCATCAGCTCGGGAGCCGTAGCCGATGAAATTCTCAGCCGGGCCGAAGAGGAAAAAATCAACCTCATCGTCCTCGGCAGCCGTGGACTGGGTGCAACCGGGCGCTTCAGTCTGGGGGGAACGGCCATGAAAATCATCAACAACGCCCCCTGTTCGGTCATGGTGGCTAAGGCCGCATAAAATCAGGTTCAAGGTGCATGGCACATGGTCCTAACCCTCTTTTTTGAAACTTAAACCTTATGCCTTACACCTTGAACCTGATACCTGGTATTTATCATTTATCCGGATCGAAGGTATAATTACCTCTTAAAAAAGCTTCAATGTGCCAGGAGACAATCGATTCATCATTCATGACCATGTCTCGCTGGCGGATGCAGCCCATTAATCTACCGATGAGATCCAAGTTGTTTTCCGTAGAAGCCCGGTCATGGCCGATGAACCGGCCGTTGACATAATCCTTTTGGACAACGACTTCAAAATCCAATTTCTCTAGAACCACACCGATAAAGCGGGCCCTCCGCGCACGGCGGATGTCATCAGCCGCGCCGCCCTTGAACATAAAGCGGATATGGTTATTCTTTTGGTTTTCACAAACATAAGCATCCACTGAATTGTAATGATATCCCAAACGAGAATTGTAATTCATGTATTCCCCGGTCAGGAGGACATAAGTCTTATCCCAGAAGTCTTCTTCCGGGCGGCTGGTACTTTGGGCCATGATCACCATGAGACCTTTCAAGTTGACTCCTATGGGACCGGACCAGGAAATCCCGGGATAATACATGCCCTTAAACATCGCATTCAGGGGATTGGAGAGGATTTCTTCTTTTTTAATCAGCTTTTTTTCGGCCTCCGAGGCCACCCCTCCACCCAGGTCAATGGCATGAAGGTTTATAGGGAGACCGGTTTGAACTCTTCCGGCTTTGGACCAATTCGGGTCAAAGCGGTCCAGAAGTTCAAACATCCCCTCAATGGCCAGTTCGTGGGTATAATTAAATAGGTCCCCCAGGGATGCGAACGGTTTCATCGGGAAGGGCTCCGGTTTAGGCCAGGTGTCCGTTTGAAAGGTGAAACAGTCCAGGCTTTCCGGAGCATGGTTTTGGAGCCAATCCTGCATTTCTTTCACTTGTTTAACCAGATCTAGAGAACACTGATTGGATATCATGTTCAGCGAGGAGATGATTGATCCAAGGGCCTGGGCGAGAAGTTCTTTTTGCTCCGGATCGTTTCCTTGGATTAATTCCAAGGCCCTCTGCCTGGACTGGAGGAGGGTTTGAAAATGTCCATAGATACCCTGAAAATTTTCCAACAAGGTATTTTTGGGTTTGGAATCCACCTTGATGATTTTTTTTATCCAGTTTTTCATAAGCTAAAAACTGTCCGGGAGTTTTTCCGAGCAATTATTTAAACAAATTTTCTGACTTGCTGATTCATTATTTTTACTTTATTATCCTTTAATCTTCAAGACAAAAAGGGAAAAATTCATGGGACCTTTGGAAGTAGTGATTAATAGCGTAATCGGAACAGCCCCGAAACAACCGGGCGTTCAAACCAGCTTCCTATATATTCTCTTCAATCTGGCCATCCCTATCTTCTTGGGCATTATCCTGGTCTGGATCACTAAATTCATCGAAAAAGGCCTGACCCTTCTGTTGGGGAATAACCGCTGATTATGGACGACCTTTCCTCTTTTTTTCCCATAGCCGCCTACTGGGCCCATCTTCAAGGGCTGACCCTTCATCCTCATCTTCTCGGTTTGACTATTTTCGGGTTCCTGGTTGGGGGAATCACCGGATTCTTCGGGGTTGGCGGGCGGTTATTGATGTCTCCTCTGCTGAATGCCCTGTTTAATATCCCTTACAATGTAACGGTGGGAAGCGATCTCTCCCAAATGATGGGCACGTCCACTTTAAATCTTATTCGGTTCAAAAGGATGCGAAGTATAGATTATAAACTGAGTGCCATCATGCTGGTTGGAACGATTGGTGGGGTTGAAATCGGGGTACAGGCCCTGGAACTTCTGAAGAAGGCCGGCACCTTTCATCTCTTTGGGAAATCCATCGGTTATCTTCCCTTGATTATGAGTCTGGTCTATAGTGCCCTTCTTCTTTGGATTGGAATGATTGTTTATCGGGAAGCCAAGGCCTCGCAACAGGATGGATTGGTCCAGGGGCTGTTAACTACCCAGCAACCGGCTATGACCGCCAGGCTTCAACATATTCATCTGCCGCCCATGGTCTCCCTTCCCGTGTCCGGGATCGAGGTCATTTCCCTCTGGGTGATTCTGGGTGTGGGGATGGCCACCGGCCTGCTGGTCGGGTTCCTGGGTGCCGGAGGTGGATTTATCCGCATGCCCGCCCTGATTTATGTCATCGGCTGCCCGATGGTGGTTGCCATAGGAACGGACATTTTTGAGGGTTTTTTTTCCATAGGATATGGGACCTTGAGCCATTCGCTAAAGGGCAATATCGATCTTCTCCTGGTTGTGGTTCTCTTAACCAGCAGCACTCTGGGAAACCAGACCGGAGCGGTCTTAGCCAAAAAAGGCGGCAACCCTAAAATTCGGCAACTCTTTGCTTTTATCGCTTTCGCCGTAGTCTTCATCTTGATAACTAAATTTGCCTTCTAATCTTTAATAAAGAACTTCTGCCCCATTGGGCAGCGACGAATTTGTGGAAATTAAAGAGCTTATAGATGGATCGGGGGCTGGAGGACAGCCTAAATGATTTGAGACCCCTTACGCGCAAGGCTTCTGTCTTGGTCTCAACTTTGAAATTATTGATGGGATTTTTCTATGTTCGACTTAAAACACTTTTTTAAAAAGCGTCAGGAAGGGAAAATTCGGGATGCCGAAAGGGCCCGGGACAAAATCCGTCTGGCCTTTACCCAGCGTTATTTGAATTTCAAGACGCTGCTCAGTCTAAACGATAAAGTGTTAGAGATCATCAATGAGATGGAACAGGCCCTGATTGAGGATCGCAGTTTCGGAATGGCCTTTGTCAGGGGGCAATGCACGGCCCTGTCCGTTAATCTGTTTAAAATTATTCAAAGCCTAAACGAGATTACCGGAGGACAACATCAGGCCCTTTTTGGGGCCTATGATCGTATCTGGGGAAAAATTGATCAAGAAATTAAAAAGAAAAAACCCCCGGCTCAGGGGGATTGGGTTCTTCCCCTCGAGGCCATAACCCGGCAAATGGCCGATCAGGTGGGCAATAAAATGGCCAACTTGGGAGAGATCAAAAATCACGTCGGGCTGGCGGTCCCGGAAGGATTTGCCATCTCCGCTTCGGCCTACGATTATTTTCTAGACCATAACAAGTTACAGGATGAAATCAATCGGCGGATGCAGTTTCTGGATCCCGCCAATATTGCTCAGCTCCATGAAACCAGTTCCGAGATCCAAAAATTATTGACCAACGCCGTTTTGCCGATCCCTCTGGAAGACGCCATCCTTTCAGCCTATCATCAATTAATCAAAAAGCTCGGAGAAGGGGTCCATGTCTCCATGCGCAGCAGCGCCCTGGGTGAAGACGCCCAAGAGGCCTCTTTTGCCGGCCAATATCGATCGGTCCTCAATGTGAGCCCGGAATATTTGATACTGTCTTATAAAGAGATTTTAGCCAGTAAATATTCGGTACCGGCTATCACCTACCGCCTAAACAAGGGCTTTTTGGATGAAGAAATTATCATGTGTGTCGGGTGCATGGCCATGGTCCAAGCCGAGACCGCCGGGGTCATGTATTCCACCGATCCGGGCGGCCTTCGCCGGCAGGATATCTTCATTAATGCCGTGATGGGCCTGGGTAAATCGGTAGTCGACGGGAGTATCATCCCGGATCTGTTCATCGTTAACACCAAAAATTTAAATCCTCCTTACGAAAAAGAGATCCAGGAAAAAACCAAAAAAATCGTTTGCCATCCGGAGGAAGGGGTCTGTCTGGAAGTCGTTTCAGAGACGGGGAGCCGGATTCCCGCTTTAAGGGATGCCCAGATCCGCCCCTTAGCCGAAATCGCCCTGCGGCTGGAAAACCATTTCGGTTCTCCCCAAGATATTGAGTGGGCCATTACCACCGACGGGGCCATTCAGATCCTCCAGAGCCGGCCTTTACTGGTCTTAAAGCAAAACACCGCCGAAGAAACAGAATCATCCCATCCGGAAATTGAACAACCCTTACTCTTTAAAGGTGGTATTACGGCCAGTCCGGGGGTCGCCTGCGGACCGGCCTTTCGGATCGAAACAACCGTTGACCTGCTGCAATTCCCTCCGGGGGCCGTGCTGGTAGCCAGGTATCCTTTACCCCAATGGGCTGCGGTCTTAAATACGGCCGTCGCCGTGGTGACCGACCAGGGGGCCTTGACCGGGCATTTGGCCGCCGTGGCCCGAGAATTTAAAATTCCGGCCCTTATGGGCACCCAACGGGCTTTTGAAACGATAAGGCCGGGAGAAGTGATTACAGTTGATGCTAACCAGCAGGCCCTCTATGCCGGGCGGGTCGAATCCCTCCTGGCTAAATCCAAGGTAAAAACCAGCCGAATGAAAGGGAGCCCGGTATACCGGTCCTTGGAAAATATTTTGAAGACCATCGCCCCCCTGACTCTAACCGATCCTGAAGGGGATAATTTTTCTCCGGAAGGTTGCCAGACCTTACATGATATTATTCGATTTGCCCACGAAAAGTCTCTGAGGGAACTTTTTGAGAGTGAGGCGGAAGCGGACCTATCCGAAAAATTCGCCAAAAAGTTGGTCTCTTCCCTGCCCATGCAATGGTGGATCATTGATCTGGAAGGGGGAATCAAAGAAGATATCGCTGGAGCCGCTGTTCGCTTGGAAGATATTCTCTCCATTCCCTTGTTGGCCTTATGGGAAGGCCTTTCCGCTGTTCCCTGGAAAGGGCCGCCCCCTGTGGATACCAAGGGTTTTCTCTCCATCCTGGCCGAATCCACCATGGACACTTCCCTGGAACAAGGATTGGGCTCCGGCATGGCCGCAAAAAATTTTGCCCTTGTTTCCGAAAATTTTTGCCACCTGAGTACTCGCTTGGGATTTCATTTCTCGACCATCGAGTCTTATCTGGGGGATCTGGCGGCGGAGAATTATGTCTGGTTCTATTTTAAAGGGGGAGCGGCCGACCGGCAGCGCAAAGAACAGAGAGGACATTTGATCAGGCTTATCCTGGAGAAGTTTCATTTTTGGGTCCAGATGAAAGGAGATTTACTTTCGGCGCGGCTGGAACGGCAGGGGAAGGAGCTTCTCAAAGAGAGATTAAAGGTATTGGGCTATCTGATCCTCCATACCCGGCAACTGGATATGATTCTATCGGACCAAGGCCGAGTCAACTGGTATTTGGATGAAATGCTCAAGGAAATTTCCACTTTTACAACCCTCCCAAGCTGAAGGCCTTTATGCCTTATAGTTTTCAGCCGGGCGAATGGAGATTAAAAAACAGGAGGCACCTATGGCAGACATTAAAATATTATTAGTCGATGATGAAGACGATTTTCGAACAACCCTGGCTAACCGGTTGCGGAAAAGACGCTTGGAAGTCCGGGAAGTGGAAAGCGGATACAAAGCGGTCGAGTTGGTCAGGGAAACCCCTTTGGACATTGCCATTATTGATGTTAAGATGCCCGGGATGGACGGTCTGGAGACGTTGAAACAGATTAAACAGATCCAGCCTATGCTTGAAGTGATTATGTTGACCGGCCATGCCTCCGTAGAATCGGGCATCGAAGGCATGCGGTTGGGGGCCTTCGACTACCTCATGAAACCGTGCGACATCAACGAATTGGTCCTCAAGATTGAGGATGCCTATCAACGAAAGCTGGTTCAGGAAAAATCTTAACACCATGATTCCCTATCGGATTGGGCCTGGAGATCTTATCTTTGCCCATGGGGCTTTACACCGTGTAAAAAAAACTGGCAGTTTTTCTTGTAAGATTTTCCCCCAAACAACCTCTCCCGATTATATTTTATTATTTTTTCAATTAGTTATCAGACAAAGAAATATTTCTTTTTTTGGCATAATAGTTGCCCTATGATTCTCTAACCGGGACCTGTCTACACCCTGTCTTCCCTGATCAACCATTGAGATCAATTCCCCACGACTGCGATTCCAGAGATCAGGGTTCGTAAACCGGGGAAAATATGGCAAGAGGAATTGATCGACTACTCCTGATGAAAAAAATAAAAGATTTGTTCCCGGTTTCTTTTCGATCCCGCACAGGAGAAAGGGGTTTTTTAGAAAAAGAATGGGGCATTGTTCAATCATTTAACAAGGGGTTCATTACGGTTTAATAGAAACAGTTAAAAAGTCAGGGTTGGAGGACAGGCCATGACCAAGGCTGAAAGCAATCAATTGCCAAATGAAGAAAAACAGAAGGCCGGGCATTATAGCCGGCTCTATCGTAAATTTGTTTTTCTGACTTTGATCAGCTCCCTGGTTCCTCTGCTTTTAGTAGGCTGGGGGATCTATATTTATTATTCCGATTTCTCCAAAGACCGGTTGAAGACCTCCTTCCAGAACCAGGTTGAATCCCACCGCAAAATTATTGAACTGTTTTTGAAAGAAAGAACGCACGACCTGCAACTGGTTGCCTTAAATCACAAGTTGGAGGAAATTCAAAAACAACCCAATCTCATCCGCGTTTTGGACAGCATCAACCGGGAGGGCCAATATTTTACGGATTTGGGGATCATCAACGACCAAGGAAAGCATCTAACATATATCGGTCCTTATGATTTGATGGATAAAAATTATTCCCAGACCTTCTGGTTCAAGGAGGTTATGAAAAAAGGATATTTCGTCAGTGACATGTTTACAGGCTTTCGAGGTTCACCCCATATCATTATTGCCTCTTTGCGGATAGAGGGGGAAAAGCGATGGATCATCCGGGCCAGTATCGAAACGGAATATCTCCGCTCCCTGGTGGAGAATGTCAAAATCGGGGCCACCGGCGAAGTCTATCTCTTGAATCAAGCTGGAATTCTTCAGACCAGCCCCCGTTTTGGGGGAAGAATAATGGATAAAGCGCCATTACCGATTGAGCAATTCCGTGAAGAAAGCGGGATCCGCACCTTGACTCTCGCCGGAAGCAACCCCACCAGTATCTCATCCAAACAGATCGTCGCCCATGCCTGGATGAGAGACCCTCATTGGCTGCTGGTGGTTAAACAGGAATATGACGAAGCCTTTCATGATGTAAATCATGCCAATCGGGCCACCCTTATTTTCCTTCATTTAAGTCTTCTAGGGATTATCATCATTACGGCTATCATCACCCGAACCATGGTCAAAACGATTGAAAAAAGGGACCTGGAATCCGAGCAGCTAAACAAACAACTGATCCAGGCCGGCAAGCTGGCCTCTTTGGGAGAACTCTCCGCAGGAGTAGCCCACGAGATCAATAATCCCTTGGCCATTATTTTAATGGAGAATCAAGTTGTCCGGGATACGGTCGACGAATTTCCTGAACTGGATGCGGACTTTAAAGAACAGTTGATCGATTCCCTGTCTCAAATCGATTCCCAGGTCCAGCGCTGTAATCTGATCACCCATAATCTTTTACGATTCTCCCGGCGGACCGTCTCCCAGATTGAAGCGGTCGATATTAACGCCTTTCTGAATGAAGTCATTCAACTGATGGCCAACCGGGCCAAGGGAATGGGTGTCCATTTTAATACGAACTTGGAGGAGGGCCAAAAACCTATTTATTCCGATCCCTCCCAGTTGCAGCAGGTCTTTTTGAACCTGATCAATAATGCCATCGATGCCCATGAAGGAAAACCCTATGGCAGTATCACCATCAGCACCCGGTCTGATTTCCAAAAACAAGGAGTAATAATTGAGGTAGCCGATACCGGTTCGGGTATCCCGAAAGAAAATCTGGAGCGCATATTTGATCCTTTCTTTACCACCAAACCGGTTGGGAAGGGAACCGGTTTGGGACTTTCCATTTCATATAGCCTCATTAACAAATTAGGAGGAGACATTTCGGTCCAGAGTGTCGTTGGTCAAGGGACTCATTTCACCCTCTTCCTGCCCTTTAATCGACCGGAGGATTCTGAAAAAAATGATGAGGAACACCCCGGGCAAACCTTAATGCCGGAGTCCAAGAAGGAAACCAAACAATGAAAAGAGCCAGGGTATTGATCGTAGATGATGAGGAGGCCTTTGCCGACAACATTGCCAAACTTATCTCTAAAAGGGGCTATGATATTAAAGCGGTTTATAACGGACAAAGCGCCCTCACGGCTCTCGATGAAGACGATTTCGACGTCATTATTCTTGATCTAAAAATGCCGGGCATGGACGGCTTAACCACTTTAAAGAATATCAAAGGGAAAAAACCTAGTGTGGAAGTCATTATCCTAACCGGTCATGGATCCATGGAATCGGGGATCGATGGCATCCAATTAGGGGCTTTTGATTTTATCATGAAGCCGGTCCGCTTTGATGAATTGTATGACAAAATAAGGCAAGCCTATCAAAGGAAATTGGTCCATGAGGAGCCTGTTCAAGGCTCGCCAACGGACAAGGAGTAAGCCGTTTCTATGTCTAAAGCAATCCGTGTTCTACTGATCGATGATGAAAGACTTTTTGTTCAATCCTTAACCAAGGTCTTGAAAAAGAGGGGGATGGATGTTCTGGCCGCTCATGATGGGTTGGCCGGTCTGGAACTCTTTAAAACAACCAAAGCGGACGTTATTGTCCTGGATCTAAAAATGCCGGGATTGGACGGTCTGGCTACCCTGGAAAAAATTCGAGCCCAAGATACGGTTACTCCGGTGATCCTGTTGACCGGTCACATCGATATTGGAAGGGTAACCCAGGTGTTGAATAAAGGTGCCGCCGAAGTGTTGCTCAAACCCTGCCCGGCCGAGACCCTGGTTTCGGCTATTGAAAATGCCTGCGAATTTTGTGCGATTACCCAGGAAGTAATCGACACGCGCACATAGAACACCAAAAAAAGGATTCAAGGGGTCAAGAAAAGGTTCAAGGTACAAGGTGTAAGGTTAAAGGGAAACCCTAAACCATAAACCAAACACCTTATACCGGCTTTTATTGAACCACCTGAATCCTATAATCCTCGAATCCTTTTTTTACATCAAACATTTTGTCCGAAATCGTAATCCCCTCGCAAAAAAGCCTCTTTGTATTGATCGACCATTTCCTCACTGACCATGGCCGCATCCATCTGGCGGAAGAACTGAAAAAGACTCCCGAGCATCTCTAGATGTCGGATGATCCCTTCCCGGTCTTCTTTCCCCAACCGGGCATTGACCACATCATAACTCAACTCGATATGGAATCCATATTCCTGCAGGATGGCGGCAATAGTCCGGGTCCGTCTGGCCCGTCGCACCAGATCAGCCGCTCCGCCCCGAAAGGTCAGACTGATATAGTTCTTATTGGGAGAATTGCTGCAATAGGTGTCGACGACACTGAAGTGATACCCCACCCGGGCCGTATAATTGAGATAATTGTCGGAGATAATAGCATAGCAGGGATCTTGAAAAGATTTCTCCGTTTCCGGAGCATTGACGGCATGTCGCATCATAATCGAAAAGAACCCTTTCATATCCATGGATTTGGCTCCGTAACGGGGTATCTTTTCATGGAGCATCCCCTCCAGCAGGGCCTTTAAAGGAACGGAGGTCACTTCCGACCGTCTGACTTTTCCTTTTTTATTAGGGTTCTTTAATCCCCCGCCCAGATCGATCAGGTAAAGATCGATGGGCAAAAAGACATCCAACTGGGTAGCCGAGGCCCGTAAATCCCCAACCCGCTCCCCGAGCATGAACATCTCTCCATAGGATTTTTCATGAATAAACCTGGCCATATCGTGGAGGGTCCGGCAATTTTCGACTGCAAATTGCCGGGATTGAGGATCCGTCAGATTAAGAGGCTGAACCAATGGGATCACTTCTATTAGCATCCGAAGCCCTGAAGAATAAGGCCTAGCCGATTCGGAATCATCCCTATTTTCAACCGTGGAAGACTTTAAGGTCTCTAAAGGGACTTCACCCAGGTAGACCAAACCGCTGGTCGCATCAACCGTCACCAGCGTTCCGCCCGGTATATTCTGTGTGGCCATTTTAGTATTTAGCAGGGCCGGCAGGCGCAATTCCCTGGCCAGGGAAGCCATATGACCGGTTGTGCTGCCGAAGTCGGTGACAATCGCCCGGGCCTTATTCATCAGCCGGACAAAACGGGGAGAGGATCGGCGAGCGATCAACACACCCCCTTCAGGAAAGGATTGCAGATCGTCATCCTCTGTCAGATGAACGGCTGGGCCGATGCCAACACCCGGACAGGCTGTTTCTCCTCCCTGGAGCAAAACCTCATAACCCGGCAGGGGCTCTCCGGCTTGCCCTTTAAAGGTCAAAAGACGCAAAGGACGTGATTGTAAAAGGATCAACCGCCCTTCCTCATCCCGGGCCCATTCAATATCCTGAGGGGATCCGAAATGGTCTTCCAAGGATAAGGCCCATTGGCCGAGGCGGATCACCTCTTCATCACTCAACCAGGATTCTTCGGATTCTCCTGGTTCGATTACCTCTTCCTGTATCCCCTTTTCGGAAGTAAGAACCAAACGGGTTTTCTGTTGAGAGGCAATCCGAGAGATAGACGGGGAGGCAAGATTGTTTGAAATAGAAATCATCTCCGGGGAGGTCCTTCCATCAACCAGGGTCACCCCCAGGCCTTGAACGACCTGGATCAAGATTTTCCCCGAATCGGGGAGGGTTGGATCTTTGGAAAAAATCACCCCGCTGGCCGAGGCATCGACCATAGGCAGAAAGCAAACGGCCATTTCGGCCGACTGGCCGGGAATGCCATGGAGCAGTCGATAGTGAATGGCTTCGGGAGAATAGAGGCTGGCCACCACCCGCAGATAAGCTTGTTCCAGCCCATCGGGACTTACGTCCAGAAGAGAGAGAAATTGACCGGCAAAGGAAAAGCCGCTGTCTTCACCCAGGGCACTGGAGCGAACAGCCAGAGATACACTTTTCTTTAAACGACCCGTCAAATGAACATACGCCTTCTGGATAGCCTCTTTCAAAGGGGCGGGGACCGTCAGGTTCAGGATTTCTTTTTGCAACTCTTGACTGATTCCTTCCACATCCTGAGAGGAGAGAAGTTCAATATCTTTATCCTGAATCCAGGATCGGAGCCCCCCTTCTTCCATCAAAAGCCGAAAGCCTTCGGTGGTGACGACGAACCCTTCGGGTACCGGGAGTCCTAGATTATTCCCGATCTCTCCAAGATTAGCCGCCTTGCCTCCGGCCAGATCGGCATGGCTTCGATAGATGGCAGAAAGAGACATTACCAGTTCCAGAGAGTCTCCCTGACCGGACTCTTCCATCATCGGCGCCAGGGTCTCGGCGATCCCCGACAAAAGTGCACGCAGGTTTTGGTAGCGACCGTTGGAAATAACGATCAACGTCTCCACCATGGTGTGGATATCGGCGATGGCCCGCAAGACCCTCCGTTTGATATAAGGCGCATCGACAAATTCTCGATTCAACAGTTTATGTTCCAGATCGGTCATAGTTTCCAGAAAGCTATTATTGGCGGAAATGAGCTTGCGGAATTCGGCATGGTTGAGCTTCAAACGGGCCACTTGGGCACTTTGATCAACCACCTCCCGGCCGTTACGTAACCCGATGATTTCTAAAAAAAGGAGAAAGTATTGGAGGACCTTCCGGACCGCTGATGCAGGATTGGAATCCGACTGTGTGGCCGGAGAATTGGAGAGGGGTTCTTCCATATCTTCATCATACCAAAAAAATGAGGATTCTACAGTTAAAATTAGCCCGGCTGAACTCTCGTTTAGGATTGGGCTCAGCTAATGAAGATAAACGTTGAGTAAAAAGTTGTCAAAAAGACCATTTTCTTACGGGTTGGTCAAAAAGGTCCAGATGCAAGGCGTCCGAAACCAGGGACCCATCCCGAAGGGATGGACCTAAGCATCCTTCGGATGCGAAGAAATCATAAGGAGTGAGGCGTATATAGAAATACGCACATTAAGCCTGCCCCGCTGAAAAGCGGGGAAGGATGAGGCAACGCCGCAGATGGGTCTTTTTCAGCAACCCGTCAACTTTGCACAGCTGCCGAACTGATGACTCCGACCAACTTGGTAATGGGAACGGGTTTAAAGAGAAAAGCAAAGGCCCCTTTCTGGATGCCCTTCTGCTCATCCGTTAAGGAAAGGTGCCCGGTAAGCAGAATAACCCGGGTCTCCAGAGCCATTCTTTTAATCTCACTCAAAACTTGCAGCCCGTCCATACCCGGCATTTTCACGTCCAGGACAATAACATCAAAAGGCTCCTGGGCAATCCGAGCCAGGCCGGTCAGACCGTCGGAGGCCGATTCGACAATAAACCCCCGACGGCTGAGCACCTTGCCCAGACTTCTGGTAAAATCCACTTCATCATCCACCAGGAGGACCCTTTTCCCTGTCATGCCGGACCCTTTCTGACCTGAAGAAACTGGACCAGATCACGGGCGCTCCGTTTCCTCAGGGCATAGATCGGGATCGGCTCCAGAGGGGGATTAGCGGACCCATTAGCCAATATTTCGATCCAACGAGTCGGCATAAGTAAACCATGAATCATTCCGGCCACACCCAAGCCGATCAGAAAAGGACCGGTGAGGGAGAGATAGGAGGCGAAGAGGAGAGCAAAGACCCCCATAACCGCTCCCACACCGATCTCGCCCCAGCGTATCTGCCTGCGGGTTTTCAAGGAGGTAATCCGTTTTAAAGGAATTTCCTCAACTGCTGTCTTATCCTTTTCATCCCCTGTGGGCGGACTTTTCGGCATTAAAACCGAGTGAATGCGAAAAAGGCGGCGATCGGTGGTAAAAAGACTGATGGCCTCCTGTTCCGGTTCCCTCAGGATGGATTGGGTCAGTTTAAAGTGAGCCCGCACCACATGATGCTCTCGGATAATGGTTTCTCCTTTGTCCAGACGGTCCTTGATGAGGGCCCGGTATAATTCCACCGTGCGCTCAACCAATTCCCGTTGAAAGGCCTTTTCGTTCAGATCCCCTCGTTCCCGTTTGGGATAGAGTTGTCGGATCTTCTGGCGGATGGCTTCTGTCTCAGTCGGCATAGGGATAATGTCCCGGTGACGTTTTCGAGGCATGTAGCGACGGCATAAACGAAGTGACAATGGCCACAAAGAGTACAAAGAGCACCACAAAGGCATCCCAGGGATCCCATTCATGGATGGTCGTCCGATAGAGGTACCAGAGCAGATAGCCGTAAAGTCCTATATTGATCAAAAGCTGCAGGAATTTCATTTTTCCACCTCCCTATATGTTGCCGCGGAGCCAGACTTCATAAACCACGGCCGCCGCCCCCAAGGAAATTGCCAAAAGCAGGATCCAATAACCGATCATTGAGTTAATAAACCATTTCATCTGAAAACCTCCTATATCCAGTCGTAATTTATTTTTTAGCCACTACTAAGGCCGGTACCCAATCCGGAACGTTCTTTCCGTTGGTATAGCGCACCGAAAAGTAGACTAGAGAGATAATGAACAGACATAAGAACAACATCTCTCCCAGGGTAAAGACCACGGCAAAGAAAGAAAGGATCTCATACTTCTGTCCGGTCATCATATAGATAAGCCGCAGAAAGGCCCCTACACAGGCCAGGACCAGGGAGTAGCTGAGGATATAGCGGATGGCCGGTCCCCGGACATAGGCCGTGGCAATGCTGCCGAACTGGGCCCCGAACATGGCCCCGACGATCATGAAGAGCACGGCGATCATATCCACATTACCCATCATGGAATGACGCAAGGCCCCGTATCCGCCGGAAACGGCGATTTCCAGAAGATCGGTCCCCACAGCGATATGGGTGGAGGCCCCGACGATGTAGATCAAAGCCGGCACGCGGATAAATCCCCCGCCGACCCCCAGGAATCCGGCGAGGATCCCGGTAACGATGCCTACGACCACGATGACCCACATGGAGACGACGATTTTGGCCGTCCGGCAGCGGACAATGGGAAACAAGGGGATCCGTTGGAAAAAGGCCGGGCCTTTGCTGACGGTTAATTCCCGACCGACCTTCTCACCTTCTTGAGCCATTTTGGTCATTTTTTTATGGGCCTGGGCGGTTTCGATTTGGGTATAGACAAATAGAACCAGCATGATGACTACCGAGGCCGTTAAAAGTACGATCCCGGACAATCCCAGTTCCTTGGTCCAGGTCAGCAGGCGGACCCCTTGTTCCACCCCGAGCATGGTCCCGCCGATCATCGCCAGTCCCAAAACCCAATCGATATTACCCAGTTGTCTATGTCGAATAGTGGAGACCACCCCTTTGCCGGCGATATGGGTCATATCAATCCCCGATGCCATATAGCCCGGAAAGCCGAAAACGATCAGGGCCGGGGTGACCATATACCCCCCGCCGACTCCGATAAACCCTCCGACGATACCGACGGTAAAGCCGGTTAAAATCAGTAAGAACAAGGGCGCCTGTATGCCCGCAATTGCAAAATCAAACATATCTTTTCCCTCCTTTATCCTTCCTTAATGTGCGCCTTCAAAGTGTTCTATCTTCTCCAGCTTATAGCCCATCATATCGGTAAATCCTTCGGCTGTCAGACCCAGGGCAAAGCCGATGGCCAGGATCAGTAGGACATTCCAGACTCCGGACCAGGGATTGGTCTGCACTTCCTTATGCATGAAAGTATCTTTATACTTAAATCCCTTGGCCTCCCGGATCCTCATGGGGACCATCACTTTGAGCTTATCGTTCTCCAGGGTGGCCCGTTCCCCTTTTTTGACCTGAACCGCGGTAATCACGCCGTTGGCATTGATCGGAAGGCGGTCGCCTTTCTTCACCGGAACGGCCTGCAGCCCTTCTATTTTTTCAAAGGGGCCGATTTGTAACAGGGCCGGTTTCTCCTTGGAATACCCCTTCAGGACATCGGCATTCACGGCATACCCGTCGGCCTTGGTCTTATAATAATACCAGGAAATCATCTGCCCATTGTAATAGGTATGGAAGGCATAATAAAAAAGCCCTACCCCTACCGCCAACCAGAAAAAAAATTTTATCGCTCCTTTTCCCCTTGATACTTCTGCCATACACTTTACCTCCTTGCTTTACATTTCGCTGACAATGACTGCTTTAGAGGGGTATTCGTTCCCCTCACAATAGATACAAGTTACCCTTTCACCTCCCTCCTGTACTAGCTGGTCATTCTGTTTTGCAAGGTCTATACCAAGGGGCAAAGCAAGGGAGGATGGCACTCAACTGGGGGAAATTGCGTGAAAATTCACAAAGAAAGAAAATTTGCAGAAAAAAATCAGGGTTGGAATCTCAAAAGAAAGGCCGGAATTCTTTACACCCTGTAAAAAATGTTGGCGGACTCCCCTTGAGGGATCTTAAAAAATAATGGATCTAGGTCTATGGAATTGGGTCAAGGAAAGTCTAAAAGTGGAAAGATCCCTTTAAAGTACAACTAATTTCCTTCGCTTTTGACCGAGGTCTCCATCTTGATCCGGTACTTTTCAATCTTCGATTGGAGAGTTGGTCGGGAGAGACCGAGCAATTTGGCCGCCCGGCTTCGATTCCCGTTAGTAATATCCAGGGCTTCACTGATTAACAGGCTGGCCAGTTGGTCGATCAGGGTATCAAACTTTTCCTCACCGCTCTCGCTCAACAGGGCCTTCCGGGCCCATTGCCGAATCGCCCCATGATTCTGGGGCTCCTCGTCTTTGGCCAGGGACTCTCCGGCTATGACCTGGGAGATATCTTCCGGGCGGAGCGGGTATCCGCGGCTGAAAATTAAAGCTTTTTGAATGGCATTAGCCAATTCCCGAACATTTCCGGGCCAATGATACCCCTTTAACATCCTCTTGGCCTCTTCAGTCATTCCGGGATTATCAATATCCATCTCCCGGGCAAAGCGGTCTAAAAAATAATCGGTCAAGCGGGGAATATCCTGGAGACGCTCCCGTAGGGGAGGGAGGCGGATCGTCACCACTTTAAGCCTATAATACAAATCCTCCCGAAATTTTCCTTCGGCCAAACCGGCTTCCAGATCCCGGTTGGTCGCCGCAATGATCCGTACATCCACGGGGATGGGCTCCCGTCCGCCAAGGCGTTCGATACTTTTTTCCTGAAGCAACCGCAAGATTTTGGCCTGAATGCTGAAAGGCATATCACCAATTTCATCCAGAAAGATAGTGCCTCCATGGGCCTGTTCAATTCGACCCATCCGTCGGCTGACGGCCCCGGTGAAGGCCCCTTTCTCATAACCGAACAATTCGCTTTCCAGTAAGGTTTCCGGGATAGCCACGCAATTGATGACCAGAAAAGGCTTATTAACTCTCAAACTGTGTTGATAAACAGCCCGGGCCACCAATTCCTTCCCCGTCCCCGATTCTCCGCGGATCAAAACAGTGGCCTCAGTCGAGGCCACCCGGCCAATGGCCTTATAGATCTCCTGCATGGGAGTGCTCTGGCCGATAATAACCTCATGGGAAGCGGTCCGGGGATGGATATCGATATCCACCTGGGAGCGCATGAATCGCCCCGCTTCCAGTGCCTGATTGATCTGCTTTAAAAGATCCGGAATATCAAAGGGCTTGAGCACGTAATCAAAGGCCCCCAATTTGGTCGCTTCGATGGCTGTTTCCGTGGTTCCAAAAGCCGTCATAACGATGACCGGAAGTTTGGCTTCGATTTCTCTAAGGGCTAAAAACGTTTCCAGTCCGCTCATTCCCGGCAGGCGCACATCCAAAAGGACCAGATCAGGTATAACGGACCGGATAACGGACAAACCGGATTCACCGCTGGCGGCGGTCAGGACTTCATGCCCTTCTTCGGTCAAAAGTTTCTCAAAACTTTGTCTTATTTGATAGTCATCATCTATAATTAAAATTACGCCCATGGATTCTTTTCCTCATTAGGCAGAGTTATCACAAAAGTAGCCCCCTGCCCTTCCTGAGAACTGAGGGACAACGTCCCGCCGTGTTTTTCCACGATTCGATTGGCGATGCTCAAGCCCAGACCGGTGCCCTCTTCTTTGGTGCTGAAAAAAGGCTGAAAAATATTTTCCTGGAGGGTTTCCGGTATTCCCGGCCCATTGTCATTTATCGTTATGGTTACGGAAGGACCGGTCGGTCCATCTGCTTTCACCCCTTCCGAAATCCGGATTATTCCGCCTTGGGCCATCATCTCGCAGGCATTGACCAGCAAATTCACTATAACCTCTTTTAATTGATCCGGATCAGCCCAAATTTCCGGCAAAGGATTTTCTCGGATCAGTTCAACTCTAACTCCAAAAGATTCCAGCCGATGATGAAGAAGGCGAAGGGCCAAATCAACTACCTCGGAAGGATTGATTTTCTGCATGACCAGTTTGGGAGGTCGGGAGAATTGAAGAAAACTGCTGACAATGGATTCAATATGGCCGATTTCTTCCGAAATCACTTCCAGATCTTCTTTTTGGGTTGGGGACAAGCCGACCGCCCGGCCCATGGAAAAGAGACGGATCTTGACCGAAGTGAGAGGATTGCGGATGCTGTGGGCGACGCTGGCCGCCAATTTGCCGGTCATGGCCCATTTCTCCGATTGGAGCAGATGCTCCTGACTACGGGCCAGTTTGCTCTGGGTCTGATCGACATCCTCAATCAGACTGTGCACTTGGTGGCTGAGGGTCCTTACTTCATTCGAATAAGTCGCCCCTTTTTCCATTATTCCGGTCTCCATGGTCAATTGGCGAATCGGCCCTAAGACCTGCTTAAAAAGGATTATAGCTAAAAAAACACCCATCATGGCCGCCACTTGAATGGCGATCAAGGCCCCGGTGGTGATATAGCGAGTCCGTAACTGGCTCGTTTCCTTGGCCTGCTCAATATTCTTTTTATAAATCTCCTTAAATTGTTCACAGAGATCATGAATGATAAAAAACTGACGGCGACTCTCTTGAAGCAGTTTAAGAGCGGCCTCCTTCTGACCGTTTTGATAGAGATGGATGACCTGGTTTCGGGAGTTTTTATTTTTGAGGTATTCCGATTCGATCCGGCTTAAAATTTTCCAGACTTCATCCATTCTGGCATATTCCCGGGCCTTTTTCAGTTTCTCCTCAAAGGATTTTTGGTAGTGAGCCAATTGCCTCAGCCAATCCGAGTCCCCATCCTGGAAATAATAAGAGGTCAAGCCTTTTTGCATCACCAAGGCCGATTCCAGTTCCTCGGCCAGTTCAAAAGAGGCCACATCCCGGTCAATGACCGAGGTAAAGAGGGACCCGACGGTATCGGCATACCAGATTGTGGCCAATCCCCCGCCGATGGTGGTGGCGATCAGGGCAATCAGGAGGAACATGATTCTGGCCCGTAAACTGAACTGATTTACTTTAGCCATAAAACGTTGCATGATGGATAATCCTCACTTAAAAGCTTAGTCCCCCGTTATAAGGGGACCTACTATAACACAAAAAAAAGGGCAGGTCTTGCTTTTTAAGCCGGAAGAATGTATTGCCTTCTCTTTTTTGCTTAGGTATATTAAACGGATCGAACAGGCGATTTCAAATAAAAGACCGAAGGCCTTATCAGGCCTGGGTGTCTACATCTTGCAATGATCATAGATAATCTTAAACAACTTTTTTCCTGGAAAGCCCGGAAGAAAATCCCCTCCAAGGACTATCAAGCCCTGCTTTTCCGTTTTAAATATTCCTCATTTAAGATGCTTCTGGATTCCAACAGCCAGTTTCTGAAGGTCATCACCGATATGGAGGAAAAGCTCCGGGGGCAGCAGGTTTTCGGCATGTCCTACGTCCGGACTCAGTCGGCCCGGGCCATCTTTCATGTCCTACGCATGGTTAAAAACCTGGACGATCTGTCCAATCACCGCTACGGGCAATTGTTCCAGGTCCTTGAAAAGATAAAACTGAAGATCAATGAGGAGTTGGGGCATAAAAAAGAAGCCCCGACGATTGAACTGACTCTGCCCTACTCCGAAATCAACAAAGAGATGGTCGACTGGGTGGGCGGGAAAAATGCCAACCTGGGGGAAATCCATAGCCGATTACATCTGCCTATTCCCGAGGGGTTCGCCATTACCACCAGCGCCTTTGCCCTTTTTATTGCCCACCACGACTTAGCCGAAGAAATCAATACCAAAAAGATGGATATTGACCCCAACAGTCCGGAGACCATCAATCAAGCCAGTCAGGAAATCCAACAATTGATTCTATCGGCCCAAGTCCCTGCTCCTTTGGAAGAGGCTATTCGATCGGCCTATGATCAAATGGTCCAACGGATCAAACATAAGGGTTTCAATGATCCCTCCCCCAAGATTGCCATGCGTAGCAGTGCCATAGGCGAAGACAGCGAACTCTCCTTTGCCGGACAATATCGTTCCGTGTTGAATGTGGGACCCGATCAGCTCATAGCGACCTACAAGCAGATTGTGGCCAGTTTGTATACCCCCAGGGCTATCGCTTATCGTCTGAATAAAGGGATCCGGGATGAAGACATCGCCATGGGGGTAGCCTGTCTTCAAATGGTCGAATCCCAGGCCAGTGGCGTCATGTATACCCATCATCCCCTGAACCTTTTGGAGGATACTATAGCTATTTCGGCTGTCTGGGGTTTGGGACCTTATGCCGTAGAAGGGAGAATTACGCCCGATGCCTATACCGTCTCCAAGGACGGCACCTTGACCTTATTGTCCTCGGAAGTTTCTCATAAACCGGTTCAATTGATCAATGATCCGGAAGGAGGAGTCAAGGAATGTTCCGTGCCGCCTGAACAACAGGATTCACCTTGCCTTTCCCCGGACCAGATCACCGCCCTGGCCGAATATGGCCTGCAACTGGAAACCCACTATAAAAATTCTCAGGATATCGAGTGGGCCGTAGACCCAAACGGGCATTTCCTTCTCCTCCAATCCAGACCCCTGCATCTCTACTCCGCTGAATCATCGCCGAAAGTGATTCCCCTAATCCCTGATTATCCCCTGCTGGTGGAAGATGGGGCCGTCGCCTTTCCGGGAATAGGGGCAGGGCCGGCCTACTTAGTCGATTCGGATGACGATCTGGCTAATTTCCCTGAAGGGGCCGTCATGATTGCCAAACATGCCCTACCCAAGTATGTCATGGTCATGAAAAAGGCCGGGGCTATCCTGATCGATCTGGGCAGCGTCACCGGTCACATGGCCTCCTTGGCCAGGGAATTTGGCGTACCTTGCGTTCTGGATACCAAGATTGCCACCTCCGTTATCTCTAACGGTCAAGACATTACCGTGGATGCCTATTCCGGCCGGGTTTATCAAGGGGTAGTCCCGGAGTTATTGTCTTTTCAGAAAACATCGGAATCCCCCATGAAAGAAACCCCGGTCTATCAATCCTTACGGCAGGTGGCCGATCTGATCGTTCCTTTGTATTTAATAGATCCCAAGGCGGCAAACTTTGTCCCGGTTCATTGTCAGACCCTTCATGACATGGCCAGACTGATCCATGAAAAGTGTTATGGTGAAATGTTTCAATTAAGTGATCTGGTCTCCGGCAGAGAAGGCTTTGCTTTTAAACTGGACGCCCGGATTCCCTTGGACCTCCATGTCATTGACCTGGGAGACGGTCTCGCCAAGACCAAGGAACAGGAAATCTTAAAAAAAGTGGGGGTGGAGGGGATCGCCTCAGTGCCTTTTAAGGCCCTTTTAGTCGGAATGACCCACGAGGCCTTTCAATGTCCCCAATTGCGTCCGGTCAGTATTTCCGGGTTTTTTTCAGTCATGCGCGAGCAGATGCTGACCCAGCCCCACTCGTCCAATGAACGGTTCGGGGAACGCAGCTATGCCATCATTTCCGATAAATATCTCAATTTCAGTTCCCGGGTCGGCTACCACTACAGTGTCTTGGATGCCTATTGCGGACCCGTGGTCAATATGAATTACATCACCTTCTCTTTCAAAGGCGGGGCCGCCGATGACCTCCGTCGGAACCGTCGGGTCCGAGCCATTGCCTTGATCCTCCAGGAACTTGATTTTCTTATCGATGTCAAAGGGGACAGAGTCGATGCCCGTTTTCAAAAATTTGAATGTCCCCTGATTGAAGAAAAATTAGACTTTTTGGGCCGCTTACTCTTATTTACTCGGCAAATGGACATGTTAATGCACAGTGAGGCCAGCGTCGAGGCCCTGGCTAAGAATTTTTTAGCCGGAAATTATAACTACGATCACATTCAATAGAGAAGGAGGCCCGGCAGGAAAACCGGACCTCCTCAGGGGAGGGAGAGGAAATTTTAAAAGCTAGAGATTACAAACGACCGCCACAAGGACCGGAATCGGGACCAACCCCCCCACAGGGTCCATATCCGCCGCCGGGACCGCCGAAACCGCCTCGCCCCATTTTCCAGCCACCGCCCATGCCCCTTCCGCAGGGACCGCCAAAACCCATTCCCTGACCACAAGGGCCAATCTGAGCCGCCTGTTCAGGGGTCAGGTTCTTACGGGTTTCCAGACGGAAATCGGTGGCCTTCGCCTGCATCTTATCTCGAAGATCATTTAATTCCTTTTGCTTGGCCAAAATCTTATCCTTATCAGGATTCGAGGCGGCCCAGAGGGTCCGAAGTTCCAAACGCTTGGTCTGCATTTCATTACGTAAGGAAACCGTCTCTTTCCATTGTTTTTCCTGTAATTCAGAGAATTTTGTTTTTTGCTCCGGAGTAAGATTCAGTTGATTAAACCCGGGGCAATTTGCGTTTCTTCCCCACCCATATCCCGGGCCGGCAGCGACTGCCACCCCACTAATGGCCACCAGAGCCAATCCAATCATCCATACTTTCACTTTGCCTAACATGTTTTGTTCCTCCTTGAAATTTTTTGTTGGTTGACAACCTATTTATCAAGAAGTGTGCCAAAGGGCCAATAATTTTCAATATATTGATTTTACTTATAATTATAATACATCTAGGCAATCCGGACAATCAGGCCCATTCGACATTATTGTCGACAGCCAATCCATTCCAACAAGGATAGAAATTGCCCTTAGTTAAAATTATTCTAATTTATTTATTAAGTTATCCTTATTGGAGGGACCAGGGGCGGATCTATGGGAATTCGACAATTCTGGTCTTAGTTGTTCGGGCGATTTTCAATAGCCGGTAGGGGAGGAAAGGATTGCAAAAAGGCTTGGATTGATTGGTCCTTCTTCTGATAAGTTAAAAAGTCAATAAACAGGTCCACACACTCCGGGCAGAGTTGGGTCCCTCGGACCTCCTGAATAATACTTAAGGCCTTCTCTGGCTTCATGCCCTGACGATAAGGCCGATCGCTGACCAGGGCATGGTAGGTATCCAAAACCGCCGTCATCCGGGCCCAGAGAACAATTTGGTTTCCTTTAAGGCCATGGGGATAACCTTGGCCGTCATAGCGTTCATGATGATGGAGAATAACCGGAAGGATGGGTTCGAGACTGGGGACCGAGCCTAAAATAGAGGCCCCGGTGATCGGATGTTCTTTGATTAAGGCGTATTCTTTATCAGTAAGACTGCCGGGCTTAAGGAGGATGCTGTCGGGCACACCGATTTTTCCCAAATCATGAAGCCTTCCGGCAATGCCCAGGGATTTTATTTCTTCCTGATTGACTTTCATCCGGGTGGCCATTTCGACTATCAGACCGGCCACGGCCTCTGAATGGCCTCGGGTATAAGGATCCCGAGCCTCCAGGGCCACCACCAGACTGGTAATGCTGGCCAAAAGCATTTTTCGCTCCGTGTCCAATCGTTCCCTTTCCTTGAGTAAGATCAGAAAATGATCGGAGAGCAGTTTTTCAACCGTGATAACGACTTGCTCTAAATTGAACGGCTTAACCAGGTAACTGGCGGCCCCCCATTGAAGCAAGCGACGCATAACAGCCCGGTCATTATTGGAGCTCATGATCACAAAAGGAATAGTGGCCAAAGCCGGATCGGCGTGTACCGCTTTACAGAAATCAATCCCATTCATTTCCGGCATTTCTATATCACTTAGTATCAGGTCAGGTCTGATGTCTTGCATTCGGTTCAGGGCCTTTTTACCGTTTTCGGCTGTAACGACTTGAAAACCGGCCGCTTCCAGACCTTGTCCTAAAATTTGACAAATGGTCTTGGAATCATCCACGACCATTATCAGACGGCTGTGGTGAAATTTGGATTTCTTTAAAACCTTATCAATAGTTTCTTTTAGCTGGAGATGGGCTTCTGATTTGGAGATATACGCGGCTGCTCCGACTTTAAAACCCCGCTCAATATCCTTATTGGTCTCCAAGGTGCTGAGGATGATTACCGGCGTACCCCGAGTCAGGGGATCGTTTTTGAGTCTTTCACAAAGGTCAAATCCATTTAGGTTAGGCATTTCCACATCGGTTATGATTAGATCAAACCGTCCCTCCAAGGCCGCCTTCAGCCCTTGCTGGCCGTCTTCAGCCTGGGTTACATTGGCCCCGATTTCTCTGAGCTGTTTGGTAAGGGCTTTTCGAATGCTTGGACTGTCATCAACGACCAGGATGTCGGTTTGATTCATGGGAAGATTTTCCTTAACTATGACTTGCCAAAGGGCCGGAGAATAAGCTTCTAAACTCTTATCGACCAGTTTCCCCATTTTCTTTAATAAAAATTTAGGCCTGTATTCGATCAAGATATACCCTCTAGGGAACTGCCTTGACAGGCCGACCGCTTCCCCCTATACTCCCCGAATAAACTGAAAAACAAACCTTTGACAACGGGTTAAAAGAAGGAAACAAATTGAATAGTAAGGGAAAAATGATCGAAACGGTTCGGGTACCCATCCTCTATTATCACCAAGTGGACGATGGCCTTTCCCCAAAACAAGGGGTTTCCCCGTCTGTTTTTCAATCGCAGATCGATTATTTATCCAGGAAAAGATTCCAAACCATCGGGTTTGAGGATTTGGCCGACTACTTCCAAAAAAGCTGTCCCTTACCCTCCCGGCCGATCATCATTTCCTTTGATGACGGATACTTGAACACCTTTAAACAGGCCTATCCGATCCTCAAAAAAGCCGGTTTCACGGCCACCACGTTTCTGGTCTCGGGGTTTATTGGGGGTCAAAGCTCCTGGGAAGGGACCGGTGAAAATGTCGCTCCCTTAATGACCCGGGAAAATATTTTAACCATGTCGGCCGATGGATTTCACTTCGGCGGCCATACCCGGACCCATAAGAATTTAATTTCCCTCAGTCCGGAAGAGGCCAAGTGGGAGATAGAGGTGGGGAAAAAAGATCTGGAGGACCTCCTCCAGAAGCCGATTCATTCTTTTGCCTATCCTTACGGAGATTTTAATGCCCAAATCATCGACCTGGTCAAAGAATGCGGATTCATAACGGCCCGTACGGTCCACACGGACAACACCCATCGCCGGGAAGACCTCCTGAAATTACGATGCGTTAGGATTAATGGTCTGACTCCGCCTTGGAAATTTAAATATTACCTCACTCTTTTCTATCACTGGGACATCCTCTGGCAGGAAAGGAAGAAGGCCAACAAACAAAGATGAAGCTGTACCGTCCATGGCACTCTAAGGGCCTGGCTCCATGCTCGACCTGTTCTCCTTCCCGGCAGAATGGGATATTTACCTATTTTCGTTTCCTTACCCGTGAGGGAGGAATCACCGTTGCTATTGGACGGCCCGTACTTCAAAAGAAAGAATGATGTCGACCTACCCTCTTTAATGGAAGGGGAAAGGAGAAAAGATGGATGATCTGAACAACATCTATTTAGGAAAAAAGATCTTGATAACCGGCGGCCTGGGGATGATCGGGAGTTCTTTGGCCCATAAACTCATCAATTATGGGGCAACCGTTTTTTTGGTTGATGCCTTTATCGAACCCTTCGGCGCCAATATGTTCAATATTGAGGACATAAAAAAATCAGTTGAAATAAATATTTCCGATATTAGAGACAGAGAGTCCATGAAGCATCTGGTGAAGGGAAAGGATGTTATCTTTAATCTGGCCGGTCAGGTATCCCATAACGACAGTATGGAAAATCCTTTTTTGGATGCCGACATAAATTATTTCGGGCACTTAAATGTCTTGGAATGTGTTAGGAAGAATAATCCGGCGGCCATCGTTTTTCATGCCGGATCCCGTCTCCAGTTTGGCTCGATCGAGCGTATCCCGGTCGATGAACGGCATCCCTTAAAGCCGAGAACGCCCTATGCCTTGAATAAGACCGCCGCTGAAAATATGTACCAATTTTACCATGAGATGCATAAGATTCGCTGTGTCTGTTTTCGGATTGCCAATCCGTATGGCCCTCGATCACAAATGAGACATTCCAAGTATTCTATTATTAATTGGTTCACCAGACTGGCTATGGATGACCGGAAAATAAGCATATTCGGCACAGGGGATCAGATTCGGGATTATATTTTTGTCGACGACCTGGCCCAGGCCATGTTAACCACGGCGGCCAATCCGAAATGCCATGGCGAGGTCTTTAATGTCGGATCAGGGGTAGGAACGAAATTCAAAGAGATGGTCGACCTCATCCTTAGGATTACCGGAAAAGGGTCTGTGGAATATATTCCTTGGCCGGAAAATTATCAAAATGTTGAAACCGGAGATCATATCACGGACATCAGCAAAATATCCGGTCTGACCGGCTGGAAACCACTGACGAATCTGGAAGCCGGGATACGAACGCTTTTCGATTTTTATTCCAAATATAAATCTTTTTACTGGTAATCGGTTCTCCCGGCACAGCGGATGATGTCCGGGAGGATTTGAGGATGGATTGAGACCGTGGCTGAATCGAAAAACGAGGGACCTAAAAAGATAAAGATCCTCTATGTGTTTGCCGCCCTTCCCGTGGGTGGAGCGGAAGAATTGTTGTACCACCAAGTAGAGGGTTTGGATAAAAACCGCTTTACTCCCCTGGTCTGCGTTATTTCGGAAAAAGGTCCCATCGGTGAACTGATAGAAAAACTGGGCGTCCCGGTTATCCCCTTACATCGAATGAAGTCAAACCGCTTTGATTGGAAAATTATTCGGGATATTTATAGGGTGATCAAAAGTGAAAAGATCGATCTGGTGCACACCCAACTCTATGATGGCAATAAGTACGGCCGGTTGGCTGCTTGGCTGGCCGGAGTTCCGGGCATCGTCTCCAGTTATCTGAACGTCTATGCCCGCCGGAGGATCAAGCATCATCTGATCAACTGGGCCTTGTCCTTTACCAACCACCGGATTATCGCCGGTTCCCAGGCCGTCAAGGAAAGTGCCGTTCAGTATGACCGGATCACTCCGGATAAAATCGTGGTTATTTATAATTGTATTGATCCCTCCAAATTTAAAAGGGATGCCGACACCTTGAGGATCCGGGAAAAGTTTGGCGTTAAACCGGACCATTTTCTTCTGGGTGTCATCGCCCGCCTGGAAGAACAGAAAGGGCACATTTATCTTTTAGAGGCCTTGAGGCAACTAATCCCGAAATTTCCCCAAATAAAATGCTTAGTGGTCGGTGACGGCAAGCTTCGGCCTCACTTGGAGGAAAAGACGTCCGAAATGGGTTTATCCGATTCCGTTCTATTTGTGGGAACCCAAAAACCCACCGCTCCCATCCTAAGTATCTTAGACCTTTTTCTCCTCCCTTCCCTTTGGGAAGGACTTAGTCTGGCCATGTTAGAGGCCATGGCTATGGGAACCCCTGTTTTGGCCACTGCCGTGGGCGGAGCGGCCGAAATAATCCACTCCGGGGAAAATGGAATGTTGATTCCTCCCCGTGATGTGGCCCAATTAGTCTCCTCCCTGGAAGAAGCCATTTTAAATCCTTCCAAAATTGTGGCCATCGGCGAAAGAGGAAAACAAACCTTTCATCAAAACTTCACCAAGGCCCAGCATGTACGTAGGCTGCAAAGTCTCTACCTGGAAATCTTGGGAGTCTCTCTAAGCTCCCCGGCAAGAGAAGAGCGATGAAAAAAATCGCCATGATTGGTCCGGAGCTCTATCCGATTCCGCCCATTCGCGGAGGGGCTAGTGAACTCTGGATCGAGAAGGCCTCCCGGGCCTTAAAAAAATACCGGACCTTCATCTTTTCTCCAACCGATCCCGACCTGCCTAAACAGGAACTATCCGGAGACATACAATATTTCCGAATTCCCGTTCCGCGGTTTAAAAGAACCGTTTATAGCTGGTTCAAGGCTTATCTGGCGGATTACGAGAAAAAAATTTCTCCGCTTCTCATAAAGATCGACCCGGATATCATCCATGTCCACAATAGACCTCTCTTGATCCCTTTTTTTAGAAAACGTTTTCCGGAAAAGAGAATTGTTTTTCATATGCACAATGTCTATGAATATCTGGGACGACTTGAAAAGCCTAATGGAGACTTTGAAATCCAAACCGATCTGACCCTGGCCTGCAGTCGGTTCCTCTTGGATAGAGAAAAGAATCGCTTGGGTCAGGGAGCCAAGCGGCTGGACGTAATCTATAACGGGGTGGAGCCGGAAGTCTTTCGACCCTCCTGGGACAACCCAGCCGAAGCCGATGGACTGCGTCGGCAATACGGCCTGGAGGGGAAAAAAGTGGTCTTATACACCGGTAAGATACGGGAATCCAAGGGGGTCATGGTCCTTTTTTCGGCCATGAAACAGGTCTTTTTGAAGGACCCGACAATCCACCTGGTTCTGGCCGGAGGGACCGGATTCGGCTATAAGAGGACGGACAAAGCCACCGACTTCTCCGAAAGGCTTCAGAAAGAGATAAGAGCCTTTCCAGATCGGGTCACCTTCATACGGTTTACCCAACCCCGGAACATGCCCCGAATCTATCTTCTGGGGGATATCTTCGCCGCCCCTTCCCAATTGGAAGAAGCCCTGGGCATGGTCTTTTTAGAGGCCTCGGCCTGCGGCCTACCAGTAATAGGAACGTCTCAGGGGGGTATCCCCGAAGTGATCCGGGACCAAGAGACCGGCCTCCTATTGAGGGAAAAAGACAATGTGGAAGAGTTGTCGGATAAAATCCTTTTTCTGCTCCGGAACCCTGATCTAGCCCGAAGAATGGGGGAAAAGGGAAGACAGCTTATGATGAATTATTTTTCCTGGGATAAGATTGCCCAAAGGCTGGAATCATCATATGATGATCTTCTTGCCCAATAGTTCGAATTATGGCCACCCGCTTTTTTGAAAAAATTGTTCATCGCCTCATGCGGGAACGGGCCCGTCGCCGAACCCTGCGTCCCTTTGACCTTGCGGCCCTGGAGGGGATTAAGCGAATTCTTTTAATGACCACTACGGCCATCGGAGATACCCTTTTTTCCACCCCGGCCATCAGGGCGGTCAAAGAAACCTATCCGGACAAGGAAGTTCATATCCTGGGTCATGTGCGCAATCAATTTCTCTTGCAGGAAAACCCTTATATCGATCATCTTCTGCTCTATCACGGAAAAAGAAAAAAGATAGCGACCCTCTTTCGCCAATTGAAAGAACAACGGTATGATCTGGTAATCATCCTGCACAGTAACGACCCGGAGGCCCTTCCTCTGGCCTGGGCCACCGGGGCCCCCTTTATCATCGGTCCGGGAACCAGCCGGTTTGCCGAGTTCCTGACCAACCGGGTCTATTGCACCGAGGGAACCCGGCATGCCATTGAGCAGCGCCTGGATTTCGTTCGAGTGATCGGAGCCGATACGATCAATAAAAAAATGGACCTGTTTTTGCCCCCAACCTGGGCAGGCAGGGCCGGTCAAATATTAGGAGAAAAATGGTCCGAAGACGTCCATCCCTTAATCGGCGTCCACCCCACGGGATCCGGATCCTATAAGTGGTGGCCTCACCCTTATTTCAAATTCTTGCTCCAGGAGCTCCACAACCGCTATCAAGCCCGCTTTGTCCTTTTTTCCTCCGGGAAAGAAGCCGGGGCGGCTCGTTCAATTTCGGAGAATTTGGAAGAGTTCGTTCTCCTGACCGAAGGGAAATATAATTTACTGGAAACAGCCGCCCTGATGAAAAAATGTCGGCTCTTTATTGCCAATGACAGCGGTCCCTTGCATATGGCCCTGGCTTTAGGCCTGCCCACTCTGGCTTTGATTGGAGCCGACAGTCCTTTACGGATAGGGCCCTATGAGGCCCCTAACAGCGCGACGTTCTACCGGAAAGAGGAAGTCTGTTCCCATTTGCACTGTCTAAATCAAGGTTGTCGGGACAACCGCTGTCTGCAGGCCATTTCTCCGGAAGAGGTCCTGAGTGTCATCGAAAGCCGGTACAGTAACCTTTTCGGAGAAGGGAATATTTGAGATGCCCTTCAACCCTTTTCACTGGATCATCCGTAAATGGTATAATCTCCTATTCCTGGGGACCTGGGAGGAGAACATCGATCCGATCGATCCGTTGCAGGTTAAAAAAATATTAATTATCCGCAACGATAACATTGGAGATGTCATTTGTACGACCCCTTTGGTCGAGGTCTTGCGTCGCCTTTATCCGCAGGCCTTTCTGGCCATCCTGGTCTGCCGTCTGACGGAAGAAGTCGTTCAAGGAAACCCCTTTTTAGATAAAATTTATGTGTACGACAAAGCCAAGCATGGTCGTTATAAAACGGTCTGGGAGGCCTGGTGGAAACAATTTGAGGTATTGAGGGAAATCCGTTCAAAGGGGTTTGATCTGGTTTTAGGGGTGCGCTGCGGCTTCTCAACTCCTCAGGCCTGGATGGCTTTTTTCAGCCGGGCCAAATGGCGGGTCGGAAGATCGCCGGATCCCAAAGAGAAAAAATTCTCCTTCTTTTACACCCACCTTCTTCCCCAGGCCTTTGACCAGCGGAATGAAGTCCTGAAGGGAATGGATTTTCTCTCCCCCTTAGAAAAAGGGGATGAGGATTTGCGGCTTTATTTTCCCATTTCTCAAGAAGCTGACGAAAAGGCCCTGGCCTTTCTGCAAGGTCATGGGCTGGACGGACATCATCCCCTGGTGGGTATCCATCTGACCAGCCGGGTGGAAGATAATCGCTATTGGGCCGACGATAAATATGTGCATCTGATCAAAACACTTTCCAGTCGTCCGGGGATAAAAATCGTCTTCAGTTTCGGACCGGATAAAAAAGAAGAAGCCGAGCGGATCCTTCGTGCCCTACCCGTTGAATTGCCCCGCTATTGCCCACCGGATTTGAAAACCTTCGGGGCCTTGGCCAAGGCCCTGGATGTGATGATCACTCTGGAAGGAGGGCCGATGCATGTAACGGCTGCGGTGGGGACCCCTTTGGTGGCCTTGTTCGGGAAGACCGACCCGGTGGAATGGGCCCCTTGGGGTAAGGGGCATCTGGTGCTTCGAAAAGGGACTCAGGAAAACGCCATCACCGCCGAAGAGGTCCTTTCCGCCGTGGACCAACAGTTGGCCAGGCTCTCAGAGCGGAGTTAAGCAAATTAAGGAGTTTTCTGGCCATTTACTTTTTTCTCCTCTATGACCTTCCGATAAATCCCCAGAAGACCCTCGAGGTGACCTTCCCAGGTATGGCGGATTAACATGTTTTGATTCACGCCTTTGATTATTTCCTGATCTAGCTTAAGTCCCTGGATCAGCAAATCAGCCAGGGTCTCCCGATCTTTCGGTTCCTGAAGCACATAACCGTTCTGCCCCGGCAGGATATCTTCCGAAGCTCCGTTCATTTCCGTCGTCACCAGAGGCAGCCCACTGGCTAGGGCCTCCAGACAGGCATTGCTGAAGGGCTCATAAATACTGGGAAGGACAAAGGCATCGGCCTGTTGATAGAAAGGAAGCACTTCTTTTACCGGTCCGGTGAAAGAAACCCTGTCCAGGATTCCTAATCGATTGGCTAAGGCCTCGGCCCTTTTTTGATCTCCCTGTCCGACGACCAGGAGACGCACATCGGCCTGTTTCAACACCAAGGGCAGGGCATTGATGACAAAAAAAAGACCCTTTCGTTGAAATCCGGAGCCCACAAAGAGGAGGACCTTCTCTTTTCGCTTCGCTGGCCCGACCTTGTCCTTTAAGGGGAAAGGGCCTTTAAAAGGAACGGCGCTGTATATAACCTGAATTTTTTCAGGGCTGACCCGGTAGTGGGTCAGAATTTCTCTTTTCCCCCGCTGGGAATTGGCGATAAAGAAACGGGTCCGGCTTTTTTCAAACAACTTCCGTTCCATCATCAACGTCAGCCAATGGAAAGGGTTGAGGCGCACGCCCAGGGTTTTGAACAAGGATTCATATTTCCTCCGTTGAAAAAGCCATTCCCGATGACAGCCCTCCCCGGCCCGATAGACATCCTGGCACCAGGTTTTTTCAAAGCTCTGCACGACATCAAATGATTGATTAACCAGGAGACGCTGAACCCCGAGGTTAAAAGACCATAATTTCAGAAGCCCCACACCTTTCAGCATGGGAACAGGATGAATGGTTATCCCGGCCGCTTCCGGCCAATAATGGCTGAAGAGGTGGACTTCATGGCCGAGAGCCGCCAACTCCCGGCTGAGGTTTTCCACATAGCGTTCGGCCCCTCCATGAGGGGTATAGTGGCGGCGGATGAGGGCGATTTTCATTGTCCTACGCAGAGGTGGGAGGGGTTGAGGTTTTAAGCAGGGTTTCCAGACCGGAGATCACTTCCTCCTCGGTGATCTCTTGGAGACATCGGCTGATCTTACTCCCTTCACACCCGTCCTGCCCACAAGGGCGGCAAGACCAGTCCTTTTTCAGGACCAAATGGCCTTCCCCCCAGGGACCCCACATATGGTCGCCCGAAGGGCCAAAGAGGGCCAGGACCGGCCTCCCCACGGCGGCGGCCATGTGCATGGGTGCGCTGTCTACCCCGAAAAAGATCTTCCCCCCGGCAATCAGACAGCCCAGTTGTTTAAGACTCAGTTGCCCCGACAGATCTATCGGCTTGGTCCGGCATTGGCCGATTATCTCACTCACGGCCTTTAATTCCTTTTCCTCCGGACCGCTGGTGACCAGAACGGAATAGCCCAAATCCCCCTGGAGATAATCAATGACCTGGGTATAGCCTTCTAGACGCCAGGTTTTGAACATCCAGCGGGAGGTCGGATGAACGACGATATAAGGGTTTCCCATTTCCTGGCCCTTTTGAGCCAATATTCGGCTCAAACTTTCCTGATCAGTAATTGTCCAATAAAATCCTAAGGGATGCTTCGCCGGGTTTATCCCCAGCTCACGCAGGGCATCCAGGTGATGCTCGACCACATGGCGGTCATCTCCGGGTGTTTGCACCGTCCGAGTAAAGGCCTTTTTCCACCACCATTGTTTTCCCTTTCGGGGATGATAGCCGATTCGCTCTTTCGCCCCGGAAAGCCAGGAGAGAATGGCTCCCCGGTCCCCGCCGCTGAAGTCAATGGACAGATCAAATCGTTTTTCACGCAACTGGGCGATCAGCTTCCTCTGATAGCCTAATTCTTCCCAAAATCTTTTCTGTGGTTCTCTCTCCAGGGTAATGACTTCCGCCAGGCAAGGATTATCCCGGACCATGTCTTCCGTCCCCTGATTGACCACCATGGTGATCTCGGAATGGGGATAGGCCACTTTCAGAGCGGTTAAACAAGGGGTGGTCATTAGGACATCTCCAAGATGCCTCAGCTTTATGACTAAAATTTTCAACTTCGCTGCATCTCTTTTAGCTTGGTATATTTCACAAAGGTATAATAAGAGTAAAGGACCGCCAAGACAAAGCCATTTGCCCCATCCAAAAACCCCCTTTGGAGCAACCACATTTTGAAAAAGGTATACTTGGTCCGGAAAAGGATTTCCGGCCAGGAGACTCTTTTCCCTTCCGCCAGATACTGTTTGGCCGACAAATCGGAATAGCGGTCCATCCGCTTGAGATAATCCGAGATCGAATCATAGGTGTAATGTTCCAAAGGGGATTGTAATATCCCCACCTGACCGCTGACCACGACCTGCTCATGGACTTCTCTCGGGGCAAAGGAGCCGGACTCTTTCCGATAGAGCCGCAATTGAAGATTAGGATACCACCCGCCGTGACGGATCCATTGACCACAAAAATAATTCTTCCGGGGGATCTTAAACCCGGCCGAAGAAGATTCCTGGTTTATGGCCGAGAGAATCTCTTCTTTCAGTTCCGGCGTAACCCGTTCATCGGCATCCACATTCAAGATCCAGGGTCCCCGGGCCTTTTCCTGGGCCAGGTTTTTTTGACGGGCAAAACCCTGCCAGGGTTCTTCGAAAACCTGATCGGTAAACTCCCGGGCAATGGCCTGGGTGCGGTCTCCGCTTCCCGAATCCAAAAGGATGATTTCATCGGCAAAGGCCACGCTTTCCAGACACCTTCGCAGATTTTTCTCTTCATTTAAGGTAATGATGGTAACCGAGATCATTATATTGGTTCTTTCACCTTAGCCCTTCCTCGTCCATGAGCTTGGCGAATCAGTTTTTGATCAAACGTATAGAACATTCGACATTCCTGGGATCCAGCCAGATGAAGAGCGTCGGAAAAATCCATCCCCTCGGCATACCATTTCAGGGCCATCTTCAGGCGATGGGGATGGGCAAAGGACACATTAGGAAGACCACAAAGCTTTAAGAATGCCCCATGGATAGCTAAGGCGGAGAATCCATAGGCGTGCCGAAGCACCCATTCAGTTTCAAGAAGGACCGTCTCAGGAATAAAAAGACGATTATTCTTAAATATCAAATCTGCTTTGGCTGCCTGCCCAGGGTCATCGTGGGTTAAAAGTCGGACAATGATGTTGGTGTCAACGCCGGTCACGTTTTGCTCCCCTAGCGCCCTTTGTTATGGCTTCCTCCATTTCCTTAAGGGATTTGGCCTTGCCCGAATAGGGAAGACATGAAATCACTTCTCGGAGGGAGGTTTCCGGAAATGGGGAAAGAGGCTTAAGAAGAAGTCCCTCCTTGGTCTCAATGGTTTGAAGCTCTTGCCCCGGTTCCCAACGCCGCCGCAACCGTAATTCTTTGGGAATGATGACCTGTCCTTTACTCGAAAGTCGTGTGGTTTGCATGCTCCACCTCGCAAGTAAGAAATAAGTAAGATATAGAATAGCCGCTTAGTTGGGAACCTGTCAAGAAGAATTAAGGGTGAAGAACGATAATGTTTTATCTTTTGTGATTGTTTAATCGTGGTTGACGTGAGTAAGACAAAGTGGAAATATAAGCCACTCACCCATTCTTACCAATCCACCATTCGGGATATTTCCGTTTGAGCGGTTAACAAATCCTCGGGAGTTGTTCCCCGGCCAGCATGTCCATCAGACGTCGACCGCCAATGGCTGTTTTCAATACCACTTTGCCCGGATGGTCGGCTTTCACCTCTCCGATCAGGGCGGTATTCTGCCCATAAGGATTTCTTTTCATGGTCCTGAGGACCGCCTCGGCTTGATCGGCCGGAAGAATGGCGATCAGTTTCCCTTCATTGGCAATGTAATAGGGGTCCAGGCCCAGAAGTTCGGCAGCAGCCAGAACAGTTTCCTGGACAGGGATGGCTTCCTCCCACAGTTCAATCCCCACCTGAGATTGCCGGGCAATCTCATTGAGGGTCGTGGCTAAGCCTCCCCGGGTGGGATCGCGGAGAACATGGATATGAGGAGAGGTCTGCAGCATCTCCTCCACCAAATGATTTAAAGGGGCCGCATCGCTTTTAAGGGGGGAATCAAAGGAGAGGCCTTCCCTTTTGGAAAGGATGGTCAGGCCATGATCTCCTACTGTTCCACTGATTAAAACAGCATCACCCGGTTGGGCATTCTGGCCGGCGATGTTTATCCCTACTGGAACCAAGCCTACTCCGGAAGTATTGATAAAGATTTTGTCGGCTGCGCCTTTCGGGACGACTTTGGTGTCTCCGGTAACGATTTGTATACCGGCTTCTTCAGCCGCCTTTCCCATGGACAGGAGGATCTGTTCCAGATCTTGCAGGGCGAATCCTTCTTCGATGATGAACCCGACACTCATAAAATAGGGACGGGCCCCCCTCATGGCCAGGTCATTGACCGTGCCGCAAACGGCCAATGAACCAATGTCTCCCCCGGGGAAAAAGATGGGGTCCACCACGTAACTGTCCGTAGTAAAGGCCAGCCTTGCTCCATTCAATTCAAAGACGGCACTGTCGTTCAGATCACTTAAGAGCGGATTTTGAAAGCGGGGCACAAAGACCGTTTCGATCAATTCATGAGAGGCCCGTCCCCCGCTGCCGTGATCCAGTAGAATTTTATCTAAGGCCATGAAAAATTCCTTACAGAGTGAACTGTTGTCCGTGAACAGATGAAAGTGCAGGAGCAATTAAAGCAGATTTCCTGTTCTGCTGCCATATGACTATAGACTATTCACTGTTTGCTATTCACTGTATTTATAATACGCCGCACAGGTCCCCTCACTGGAGACCATGCAGGGACCGATGGGTTTGTCCGGTCGACAAACGGTGCGGAATAACCGGCATTCAGGAGGCCTCTTAGCCCCCAGCAACACTTCTCCGCAGGCGCAACCGGGATGATCCTGGGCCGGAGGAACCCGAAGATCGAAATGATCCTCGGCGGCAAACTTCCGATAGATGTCACGCAATGTTAATCCGCTTCCGGGGATCGGTCCTAGACCCCGCCAGGTCGCGTCACAAGGCACAAAGACCTGCTCCAGGATAGCCATAGCCTTGGTATTTCCCTCGGTGGTGACCACTCGATTATACTGAATTTCCACTCGGGCCTGGCCGGCTTCGATTTGTTGGACCAGCATCAAGATGGTTTCCAAAATATCCACCGGTTCAAATCCACAAACCACACCGGGAATTCCATATTTCCGGGCCACCTGTTCATAGGCCGAGGTGCCAATGATCGTGGTCACATGACCGGGGTAAATAAATCCCTGGATATTCAAGGTCCCCGACCCCAGTAAAGCCTCCAAAGCCGGGGGAAGAAGCTTATGGGCCGAGAGGATAAAAAAATTCTCCAGCCCCAGCCGTTGAGCCTCCAGAATGGCGGCAGCGATAGTCGGGGCAGTCGTTTCAAAGCCGATGGCCAAAAAGACGACCTTCTTATGGGGATATTCCTGGGCCAGCTTTAAGGCCTCGAAAGTGGAATAAACCATCCGGACATCCGCCCCACCGGCCCTTTCCTGCTGTAAGGAGGAATGGGATCCGGGGACCCGAACCAGATCTCCGAAGGTGGTAATCATCACCTCCGGGCTTTGAGCCAGCCTTATGGCCCGATCGATCTCTTCCGTAGCGGTCACGCACACCGGACACCCCGGTCCGGAGATGAGTTCTACGGTTGGGGGCAGCACCTGACGGATTCCGTGGCGGAAGATAGCCACCGTATGGGTTCCGCAGACCTCCATCAAACGGATCGGCTTTCTGGACCGGGATCGGATCGCCTCGACTAATTTTCGGGCCAGGTTTTTATCCCGATATTCGCTTACATGTTTCATGGACCTTCGTTCCCAATTCCTTATTGATTATTACCAATTCTTAATAAGACCCGAAGAAGTCACCCCGGCGAAAGCCGGGGTCTAGGTTAATGATCCAGTTGCGAGAATTACCCCTAGACTTAACCTGGATTCCGGCTTCCGCCGGAATGACGTCAAGACATTTAAATAAAAATAGCATAGCCGTATCGACCTGATTACACCCCAGTTCCACAACCTATTTCCTTCAGCCAGCGCTCGACCGCCAGCTCAAGCATGTTATAAAACCGCATCGATCCGCCGAGTCCTTTTCTGCCGAAATAATAATTGATTTCCAAGAATAAGGGAATAGAAGAGTTGGCCTTTTGGTCGAACAACAGGTCAAATCCGGCTAGATTGATCCCCGTCAGGTTACAAAAGGCTTTGACCGCTTCAACGGCCCGCTGTTTTAAGACCTCGTCCCCCTCCGGAACGATCTGCCCGCCTTGACTTTGGTTTGTTAAAAAATGATCCCCTTCGGGCTGAACACGCCAGTAGGCATAAAAGGTATCAAAAAGAACCACTACCCGCAAATCTTTTCCGCCATGATCAATCCGTTCTTGGAGAATAAACCCTTCGGAACCCCAAGGGCCCGCCGGTAACAAGGCCAGTTTTTCCAACAACTCCTCTTTGGAATGAACCAGAAAAACGAAGAAACCTTCCCCGCCCTGGTTGGCCTTGAGGACCAGGGGATACCCGGATAATACCGATGCCGGAATGTCCAGATCCGGATAGCCCTCTAAAAGGGCTTCCCGGTTTTTAAATATCAACGTTTTAGGGTGGGGGACTTGATAATACTCAAAAAGCAGGGCATCACCCACCTTGCCTTCTAAAGGAAACCGCAGGTCATAATTAGGAAAAACATAAGGAACCAAGCGGCGGCATTCATGATAAACCTCAGCCGTTACTCCTTGGGAAACAATAGCCGCCTGGGCTTTACTCAATCGTTTCTTTTCCCTCTCGGTGAGGGAACGACCGGCACAGAGGATATTAAGGTCTTTGGTTATGCAGGGGTGGAGAGAAGCGATCATAACAAAACTTAGAATACAGGAGACAGAAGTCAGAAGCCAGAAGAAATACTTTTTTTCAGTGAGAAGGACCTTCTGCGGGGTTAAAGGGAACGATTCTCATTTGTAAGCTATGCTGAATTCTGGCTTCTGGATTCTTAATTCTTAGAGTTTTTATCTATATAGTGGGCCGCTACGGCCTGGCCCAAGGCGATTCCACCGTCATTGGAAGGAATCAGGGATTTGCTGTAGACTTGAAATCCCTCTCTTTGCAAACGGTCCTCCAACCCAGACAGAAGCGTCCTGTTTTGAAAAACGCCCCCGCCCAGAACGACCTTTTCCAGGGCCAAATCATCACGCAGTATAATACAGGCCTGGGTCAGGACCTCCATCAAGGTCTGATGAAAACGATGGCTGATCCGCTCCCGCGAAACCCCTTTTCGAATATCGTCCACCACTCCCCGAATGATAGACGAGGGCTGGATTAAAACCACCCCATTTTCTTTAACGATCTCCCCAGGATAGCCAGTGGGTTCGTGACCCCCTTGAATCATCTCCAACTCCATGGCCGCCTGGCCTTCAAAGGCCACGGTTTCTTTCAGGCCGATTAAGGCGGCCACACCGTCAAAAAGCCTTCCGCAGCTGGAGGTCAGGGGGGCATTAATCTCCTGCTGAATCATCTTCAAAAGGGTTTCGATTTTCCGGGGGTCCTGCCTTTGCAGAAAGGGCAGAGGAAGGTCCAAAAATTGCTCTCCATAGGCCTGATACAAATAGCTCACGCCCATGCGCCAGGGTTCTTTAATGGCCTTGGCCCCGCCGGGCATGGGCAGATAGGCCAAATGACCTTTCCGTTCAAAAGACCCTACATCCCCGACGAGGATTTCCCCTCCCCAGATCCGTCCGTCCAGGCCGTAGCCCGTGCCGTCCAAAGAAAGCCCGATCACCTTTTCCTGAAGCCCATGTTCGGCCAAACAGCTTACCATATGGGCAAAGTGATGTTGAATGCCGATCAGCCGCACGCCCTTTTGTTCCAGGGCATACCGGGTACTCAAATAATCCGGATGCAGATCATAGGCAATGATCTCCGGTTCAATCTGGAGGATCCGCTTTAAATGGTCGATGGTCAGTTTAAAAAAATTCAGGGTCTCCAGATTTTCCAAATCTCCGATGTGCTGACTTAAAAAGGCCCGATTATCTTTGGTCAGGCAGATGGTATTTTTTAATTCCGCCCCACAGGCCAGGATGGGAGAAAGAGGTTCTTTCAAGAAAACCGGGACAGGCACAAAACCTCGGGATCGCCGTATCTGCCGGATTCGTCCGGCAACCCGTTGGACGATGGAATCATCGCTGCGCAAATAAATCTCTCGATTGTGAACCAGGAAATAATCGGCAATACCCGCTAATCGGAGAAAGGCCTCACCATTTTCAAGGCAGATCGGTTCTTCCGAAAGATTTCCGCTGGTCATGACCAAGGCCAGAAATCCTTGATCTAAAAGAAGGTGATGCAGGGGCGTATAGGGCAGCATAACGCCGAAATACTGATTTCCAGGGGCCACCGAAGGGGCGATGGGATTGGGAAACGTCTTGGTCACCAGGACAATAGGACGTTCCTGGGAAAAGAGGATTTCTTTTTCCTCTTGGTTGATCGAGACATAGCGGGTTAGGCTCTCCAGGTCCCTGGACATAAGAGCCAGGGGTTTTTCTTCCCGGTGTTTCCGGGCCCTCAAACGTCGGACGGCTTCATCCTGGGTGGCATCAACAGCCAGATGAAATCCCCCCAGGCCTTTTATGGCCACAATCCACCCTTCACGAAGCAACCGGGCGGTCTCCCGGATCGGCTCCGGAAAGTCCAAGATCCTGCCCTGGGCATCATGCAAGGCGATCCGGGGACCGCATTGCCAACAGGCATTGGGCTGAGCATGAAAACGCCGGTTTAAAGGGGAGTGGTATTCTTCCGAACACTGCGCACACATGGTAAAGACGGCCATGGTGGTCTGGACGCGGTCATAAGGGATGTCCTTGATGATCGTATAACGGGGGCCGCAATGGGTGCAGTTGATAAAGGGATAGGCAAAACGACGATCCCCAGGGTCTTTCAGTTCCCGCAGGCAATCCGGACAGGTGGCCATGTCCGGGGAAATCAGGGCGGATCGTTCTTCCTGGACGATGCTTTGGCGGATGTGGAATTCCTGGTCATGGAGTAAAGGCAGAGGCTCAATGTGGAGATCGGTAATGCGGGAAAGAGGAGGCGGGTTTCCTTTAATGACCTTGAAAAATTCTTCAATGACTTCGGCCCCCCCCTCGACCTCCAGTTCCACCCCTTGAGACGTATTGGTTACATATCCGGATAGGCTTCTAATTGTGGCCTGCTGATAGATAAAAGGTCGGAATCCAACCCCCTGGACAATCCCCCGGATAGTAACTCGATACCTACTTCGCATCATTCACGTTGACCATAGTGCTCGAAAAAAATAGTAAAAGGACCCAACAAACATGGCTGAAGGTGCTTTATCAAAAGCCTTAAACTGACCATCATGGGTCCTGCTTAATACCTCATTCATGGCTTCTTGAATCTTTTTTATTCCACAGTGGCCTTTTAAACAGGCCCCAGGGCTTAAGAGAGCTATTCTATTCGATGGCCGGAGTATAGAATAATGGCAAGACGGGATCAAGGGGAAACAATAGAATAATTTTCATTTATTTGAAACAAGTTAGGTACACGATTGTCTTTGAAGATAAAGCAATTTTCTTTCCAAAATCTGTTCCAACAGCCGGGTCCGTTTCTGAAACTCACAGGCAATCATGATTATAGGTCGATTCTCCGGGAAGATTAATCTTTTTATCTCGGCTTCCAGATCAAATTTGTTTTCATCAATGTTTAAGGCTATCTTGACCATTTGGCCCACCTCAAACTGACCTTCAAGCTCCTGGCTGATCGTCATGCCCAAAAGAGTCCCTCCAAGAGAAATATCGATAATGTTGCCCGGCTGACCGGATACGGATATCTGAAAACCGGAATTTAGAGGGGGAGAAATACGGTAATACATTCTTAAGTTGTAGGGTTTTGGAAGGCTAATTTGTTCCAGGAGGATGGCTGGTTGTATCCCGGAAGAAGCCATCTGGTAATCTTCGATCACGTTGATAATCTTGGCCTGAAATCCATATCGATGTTGGATGCCCTTTTCCATAGTTAAAAAAGAAATGATGAGGCCTTTGCGGCCATGGGAGATCGAGAGACGGGGTTCGGTTTGGGCAATGACCACTTTTTTGCCCACAATGTCAAAAACGGTTGAAGTTCTGATATCATTGACTCCTCTAAAAGTATCAGGCTCAACAACAAGATCGATAGGTGAACGGGGTTTTAAACGGTCCATTGATTTAATTTCTCCAGAAGATACGGAGCCAAGCTCCGCCGATTCAACTGATTGCACCCCTTTCCGAATAAGCACCGGGAATATTTATCCACCCTCTTGACCCCGGTGGCGGTGAAGGAGGGAGATGTTCAGCCTGACCGTTAGGCGGAAAATAATCTACGTCAAAATATCCCGCCTGGATTTAGGCTATTTTAAAACCCCGGTCCAAACAGCCTGGGGATCCTCCCTACTATCCAGTAAATATCTAGGTCCTTCGACGAGTGTGGATTATACCAGGCCGGGAAAAAAAGTCATTCAAAAATTTAGATAACCGACTATCCTCTTTACCTTATTCGATCAAGTAAGGATTAGCCTTTCTCAGACCCTATAGCTTTCAATTGCAGTAACGGCCCTTCGGCCTTTTTTACCCTGTTCTCGACTTATTTTCAACCCTGTCCGAGAAAAAACAATTTCAGATTGACAGCCTAAGGCTCTCGGACAAAATCGGTTATCGTCCTTTAAGGACTTTTCTGATAATGGGGTGTCCTTTGGAGAATCCAGCTATACCAGGGTTCCAGACCGGTTCGATTCTGGCAGGAAATTTCGAAAATTTCCAGTTTGGGATTGATTTCCAAAGAAATCTTGCGGATTTGTTCGACGCTGGTATTAATGTAGGGCAACAGGTCTACCTTATTCACTAATAGCACACTGGATTTGGCGAACATCAAAGGATATTTAAGAGGCTTGTCATCCCCTTCGGTGACGCTCAGGATCATGACTTTATGGTCTTCACCCACCTCAAATTCCGCCGGACAGACCAGGTTGCCCACGTTTTCGACAACCAGCAGATCCAACTGGGAGAGATCAAATTCTTTCAGGGCCTCCTGGATCATCCGGCTGTCCAAATGACAGGCCCCCCCGGTATTGATCTGAACGGCCAGAACTCCCTTTTGGGCAATCCGTTCGGCATCATAGGTGGATTGGATGTCTCCTTCAATCACGCCGATCCGGATTTTATCTTTCAAGGCCTCGATGGTCCGTTCCAGGAGGGTGGTCTTTCCGGCCCCCGGGGAACTCATCAAATTAAGGACCAGCAAACCCTCTTTCTGAAAGAGTCGTTTATTTTTTTCGGCCAATTGTTCATTGGCTTCCAGAACATTTCTGACAACCGGGACTTTTATAGTCATTTCTTTCCCCCGCTTTCACTCCGTTTCGATTTCCTTGACGAATAACTCTTTACCGGAAATCGTTTGGATGTCTTGAGACTGACACTTGGGACAGACAAAGCGATACTCCTGAATAACAAATTCCTCCCCGCACTTGTCGCATCGCCCGGCAAGAGGCACGGGCTCCATCTCCAGTTTAACCCCCTCCAACGGGGTGTCTTTAGTGATGATTTCAAAACAGAACGTCAAACTTTGCGGAACCACGGCCGTAAATTCCCCGACCACCAGGCGAATGGTTGTTATTTTGGTGATCCCGTGGCGGGCCATCTCCTGTTCGACAATCTCAACAATATTTTGAGCGATTCCCATTTCATGCATCTTGTTGCCCCATTCTTGCCTTTTCCCCTAGGATACCCTTTCTTTTCGAAATAATTCGGATGGTCGGGAATGATACACCGGGAGATCCCCCTCCGTCAAGGTAGTTTAGCCGCCGTCTGGAAGCCGCTCCATCCCTTTGGGTTTCCAGTATTATACTCCTTGACCAAGGACCTGTTTTTTTATACCATAATTCCGTAATCATCCCGTTTTTTTATTGTTTGATACCAAACCCATCCCTAATAAGGAGAAAGCTCATGGAGAAACAGCCGGACAAAAAGGTAGGGGGGAAATATGGCCAATACCGAGGCAGTTTGGTGGATCGGCGGGAGTTCCTTAAAAGGGTATCCATCCTCACCGGCAGTGCCGTGGCCACAAATTCGGCTCTCGCTATACTTGAAACCAATTATGCCAAGGCCGATCTGATCCCTAAAGATGATCCCCGCCTTGAAACGGAAGATACCGCCTATCCAGGGGCAACGGGTCCAATCAAGGCCAAGTTGGCCAGACCTAAAGGAAAGGACAAACTACCCGGCGTTTTGGTCATCCATGAGAATAGGGCCTTGAATGCCCATATCGCCGATGTGACTAGACGGATCGCCCTGGAAGGATTTGTCGCCCTGGTCCCTGACGCCCTTTCCCTCGTGGGCGGCACCCCTCCGGAGGAGAGCAAGGCCATAGAGCTGATCGGCAAGCTGGACATGCCCTCGACCATCAAAAACTTTGTTGCCGCCGTTCAATATCTGAAGACCAACCCCATGACTACAGGCAAAGTCGGGGTCGTCGGTTTCTGCTGGGGCGGGGCCATGGCCAATCAGATGGCCGTGCAATCTCCCGATGTCCAGGCGGCTGTGCCCTACTATGGCCGGCAGCCTGCGGCTGAAGACGTCCCCAAGATCAAAGCCTCTCTGCTCCTCCATTACGCCGGGAACGATGAAGGAATCAACAAAGGCATCACGGCTTACGAGGCAGCCTTAAAAAAGGCCTCTATTGACTATAAACTGTTCATGTACGAAGGGGCCCAACACGCCTTTAACAACGATACCAGTCCAAGATACAACAAGGAGGCCGCTGACCTGGCTTGGACACGGACCATTGCTTTTCTCAGGGAAAAACTTAAATCTTAAAAAAGTTGTAACATTTTAGTGCTTTGAAAAAGGTCTAGTAAAGCATTTGTTAGGCCATCCAACGGTCAAAATCCCTCTCAAGCCCCCTTTCCTAAAGGGGGAAGTCTTTCTCCTCCCTTTGGAAAAGGGAGGTCGGGAGGGATTTAATAAATTATTTTCAAGGAACTAAGGTGATACAGAAAGTTTAAACTTCAGCATCAGGGAGCGGACTGAGAAAGGGCGACCAGTTGGGAAAGGAAGGGCTGGCAGTGGAGAAAGAAGCGTTTATAGCCGGCGCAAAGATAGTTTAATCCCCCTTGACCATCTGCCGGTTGGAGAAATCGATCCTTGGGACATCCTCCGTAACAATAGCTTAAAACTTCGCATTCCCGGCAAAGTCTCGGCAGTTGGTCTAATTTAGCCTGACCGAAGGTCCTTTGCCGGGGACTTTCCAGCAGCTCGACCAGGGCGGTTTCTCGGATATTTCCCAACCAGTGCTCGGGTTCGACATAATGATCGCAGGAAAAGAAATCTCCATTGTACTCGATCACTGGTATATCCCCGCAGGTCGGCCGAAAAATACAGAGCCCTTCTTCCCGGCCCAAGGCGCGCCCGATAGTCTCTTCAAACATTTGCACGCTAACCCGGCCGATGTCTTCACGTAACCATTCCTCAAAAATAGCGCAGAGAAAAGCACCAAAGGCTTCGGAAGGTACGGTCCGGTCGCTGATGGTGCCGTCCGGCAATCGTTCAACCAGGGGGAGAAATCCGAGATAGGCCGCCCCAAGGGTCTTAAAAAACCGGTACACTTCTAATGGATATTCCACATTTCGGGCATGGACCACGCAGAGGATATCATAAGGAACCCGGTGTTGTTGTAAGAGTCTCAACCCCCGAAGGGCTTGGCTATAGGTTGGCCCCTGTTGTTTATTTAAACGATATTGGTCGTGCATCGTTTCCGGGCCGTCCAGACTGAGTCCGACACCGAACCCTTCTGCCGCTAAAAAACGGGCCCAGTCATTATCAAGCAGGGTGCCGTTGGTCTGGAGGCCGTTGATAATCCGCCGATCTGACGGTTGATGCTTTTTTTGCAAGGCCACAATCTTTTGAAAATAATCCAGACCCAGGATGGTTGGTTCCCCGCCATGCCAGGAAAAGCGGATTTCCGCAGTAGGCCAGGCTTGAATGTGCTGGATGATATATTCCTCCAAGACTATATCGGACATGCGCATCGAAGCTTCTTTCCCAAAGAGCACATTTTTTTTTACATAGTAGCAATATTGGCAGGCCAGATTACAAAGGGGACCAGCGGGCTTGGCAAAGACCTGAAAATCTCTGGAGGCTTGGGCCATTTCTCAATTCCCTTTAGGTGATGTTCCCTGGCATCTTTTTTAAGGAATCGGACAAACGATCCATCCGGAAATATTGGATCAAATCAAGAAAAGCCTTATTTTGAAAGGGATTGAGGCTAAAGCCCAGGAGATGGCTCGGGCAGCGGCAATCGGAGCAGCCGAAACCGGAGATGGACCATTCGGCGATCTGAGCCGCCTTTTCAGCCAGGGCACACTCCAGAGAGACCGATGAGCGTATAGGCAGGACCGCCAGAAACTCTGCCTCGGCCCGGAGATAATCGATATGCCAGTGTTTGGTTTTCAGAAGGCGGCGGTGCCGTTCCATCCGGGCGGTCAGGGTACCCATAGCCGAACCCACATAAAGATAATAACCGGCCGGGAAGACGATCGTCCCCAGTTGGCCGATGTCGATCTTTCTGCCCTCCCTTATCCTCAACATTAACAAATAATTACCTCGGTCCTGGGCCTCCTGTTCGATGACCTTCCAGGGGATGGTCAGAAGTTTTACCCGTTTCCCCAGAGAGAGGTCCTTGGTCCATTCCACGGAGACCGGGAAAAAAAGGATGTCTTCCCGGCATTCCAGCATGGTTCGGGCAAAGGTCAGATCGGTATGATAATCAGGCAGAAAAAAATCGACCTTGGGCCAGTGGATGACAAACAAGACGGCCGTCTTACGGCCCTCTCGGGCCAAGTCTGCCAGCTCGCGCAGGTGCCGACTCCCCCGTTCCGTCACCGCATCCGGAAACATGGCCGTTTGCTTCCCCACCAGAGTGCAGGACTTCACCTCCAGGAGGATCTCCTGCCCCTTATGGCTCACCAGGAGATCAAAGCGGGAATGGTTAACCGGGATCTCCTTACCCAAAATCCGGGTTGCCTCCAAACCAGGGATTTTATTCCTCTCCAATAGATAGGCGGCCACCTCATTGGTCTTGTGGGTATGCAGCATGATGGGCCGGCCGTCCCGTACCACAGCCGCCACCGTATGGGCATAACGTCGATGGGGTGTCACTTTTTGGCGAGTCAGGAGCAACGGGGTTCCCGGCAGGAACAATTCCTGAAGTCGGCCGGGATTGGGGAGAAAGGCCTGTATTTCCTTCCGACCTTGACGGCACCGCACTAGAAATCGATTGGGGCGCTCCAGGAAGAAGGCCTCTTCGACCCTATCAAAAAAGGTCATTTGGTTATTCCGGCCAGCTTGATCTCTTTGATATAGCTGTCAATGCCCCGAACGAGGCCTTCTACGATTTGATCCAGATAGTCCTCCTTGTGCAAACGCTCTCGTTCCCGATCGTTGGAGATAAAGGAGGTCTCCACCAGGATGGCCGGCATACGCGCTCCGATGAGCACATAAAAGGGGGCCTGTTTGACCCCCAAATTTTTGACCAAAGGAAATTTTTCATTTAAGGCCTGAACGACGTTTTGCTGGACATGACTGGCCAGACGGGAAGATTCATCAATCTTGGTGTTGAGCATCAGATCCTTGAGTATCTTCTGCATGTCGCTGATCCGTTTGGTGGACGTCGCATTTTCCCGGGCGGCCACTCGAATGGATTCTTCATCCGTGGCCAAATTGAGGAAGTAGGTTTCAATTCCTTCGGCCTGGGTATTTGGGCTGGAGTTGATATGGAGGGAGACAAAAAGATCGGCCTGTTTCGTATTGGCTATAGCCGTCCTTTCCTCTAGAGGAATAAAATAATCCATCCCTCGGGTCAGCAAGACTTCCAATTTAAGATCTTTTTGAATCCGTTTGGCTAATTTTTTAGCCAATTTTAAGGTCAGCTTTTTTTCATAAAAATTTTTCTGGCCGATGGCTCCCGTATCTTTTCCGCCATGGCCGGCATCGATGACGATCCGTTTCACCCCCAATCCCAACTGTTGGGCCAGAGAGAGTTTCTTGTCCCGGACGGGAGGTTCGACTAAACGATCGGGCCGTTTTTCTTTTCCGGAAACATCGACAATCAGGCGAAAGGGATTTTCCAGAAAAAAGACCTTATAATTCGTGACGCTTTCTATATCCAGGACCAGACGAACGGTGGTTTGGTCGAATTGTCCGATTCGGGCACTTTTTAAAAGACCGTCTTGAATAGATAAAGGAGGAAGTTGTCCTTCGGCTAAGCGGGCCGGGTAAAGATCCAGATACAACCGTTCCGTATTATCCTTGGAAGGGTCTTTTTTGATCATTTTTTGCCGATAGGAAATCTTTTCCTCTACATTGACTACTATGCGGGTATATTGGGGTGTGGACCAATGGCGCATTCCGGTTATCAGCGGAAGAGTCTTCGGTAACCCCTCGGCCCTGGACTGAGACTTGGGGCTTTCCCCTTGACTCTCCTCCTGGGCTCGGTCCCATCTTTCGGCCTCTGTTCCCGGGGAACTCTTTTCAATCCGGGTCAACAGGTCCTCGGCCTTTTTCTTCATATCACTATTAGGGTAACTCTTATCCAAAATCATGATATTCTGGCGGGCCTTTTCCGGATTTTTTTTGTACAGGAAATAAATTTCGGCCGAATAATAAAGGGCGTCATCAGCCAAAGGACTTTGGGGATAATTATTGGTTACCCGAGAGAAGTGGTCTAAGGCCGAATCCAGATCGCTTTCCGGTCCTCCCTTTTGAAAAAGGAGATAAAAAATCCGGCCCACCATAAACATGGATTTTTCCCCCCAACTGCTCTGCGGATTCTGCCTATAAATATCAACAAACCGGTCGATCAGGGGCTGCCAATTTTGTCGGACGATCTTTTGCGGAGATTTTTCCAAGGCCTGAAAGGCCTGTCGATTCTGATTGTATCTATACTCTAATTCCTGTTCCGTTAATGCGGCCTTTCCGAGAGAGACCATTCCTCCCCAAGACCAAAGGGCCAGGATCAGTATAAGAATAATGCGGATCGGGAAAGATCTGCTTTGGAAAGGGTGTTCGGAGTTCGGAGTTCGGAGTTCGGAAAATTTCATTTTCGTGACAGGATGGTTAAACCTGATAAAAGCTTACGTTTCCTCTAAAAGATCTTTTAATTCCTTCAAGGTCATCAAGGCCTCAAGGGGGCTTATTTCCTCAATGGAAAGGGCTTTCAAGCGTTCCTGAAGCTTTTGCTCCCTCCCGGAAAAGAGTTCCATTTGGGCCGGATGAAACCCTTTGGTTCTGGGAGAGAGGGCCAGGGAAGGGAAGCCCCATAAATCCAACTCTCCCTTTTCCAAATTTTTAAGCACCTCCCGTGCCCGTTCAATCACCGCTGGAGGAAGACCGGCCAACCGGGCCACCTGAATACCATAACTTCGGCTGGTGCCCCCCTCCTGCAATTTTCGTAAAAAGATGATCTGGTGGTTGTATTCCTTAACCGAAACGTGAACATTTCTGACCTTTTTTTTGGTCTGAGCCAAGTCGGTCAATTCATGATAATGGGTAGCGAAAAGTGTTTTAACCCCCTTCCCTTTTAAGTCATGGAGGTACTCCGCTACCGACCAGGCGATACTCAACCCGTCAAAGGTACTGGTGCCTCGACCGATTTCATCCAGCAGAACAAGACTGCGCTGGGTGGCCTGATGAAGGATCTGGGCCGTTTCCTGCATCTCCACCATGAAGGTACTTTGTCCGGAAGAAAGGTCGTCCGAGGCCCCTACACGGGTAAAGATCTGGTCTACCAACCCTATTTCAGCGGCCTCGGCTGGAACGAACGATCCCATCTGGGCCAGGAGACAAATCAGGGCAGCCTGACGCAGGATAGTGGATTTTCCGGCCATATTGGGGCCGGTGATGATGATCATCTGACGCTCTTCATTATCCAGCTCTATGGTATTGGGAACAAATCGTTGAGCCGGCAGATTTTTTTCAATAACCGGATGTCGACTCTCTTTCAGAAAAATAGCCTCTCCTTCATTCAGGACGGGTTTTTGATAACGATTCTCCTGGGCCACCTGGGCTAAAGAAGTCAATACATCCAGATCGGATAAAAGCTGAGCGGTCTTTTGAAGGCGGGCGCTCTCCTGCCCCACCTTTTGGCGGACCTCATGAAAAAGCTGCACTTCCAGTTCCCAACGCTTTTCTTCGGCCTCCAGGACCATCACCTCATATTCCTTCAGTTCCGGAGTCAGGAAACGTTCTCCGTTGACCAAGGTCTGTTTTCGTTGATAATCAGGCGGAACAAGGGGAAGGTTCGAACGGGAGACTTCGAGGTAATATCCGAAAACCCGGTTAAAGCCTATCTTTAAATTATTGATCCCGGTCCGTTTTCGTTCTTTAGCCTCCAACTGGGCGATCCATTCTTTTCCTTCCCGGCTGACGGACAGATATTGGTCTAAGGTGGAGTGAAAACCCACCCGGATGATCCGGGCTTCTTTGTCTCTCCAGTTCAAGGAAGGCTCATTCAGAATGGCCCGGTCAATCAGAGCGGTCACCTCCGGCAAGGCATCCATCCCGGCCCCTATGGCTTTCAGGGTTTGATCAGGACTTTCCTGAAGTAATTGGCCCACAGCCGGTAAATGGCTCAGGGAATTTTTTAAGGCCACTAAGTCCCTGGGACCGGCCTGATTAAGACAAACCTTGGCCACCAGCCGTTCCACATCATAGACCTCTTTCAGATGGGCGCGGAGGGCTTGACGTAAGATCGGGGCTTCAAAAAAGGCCTCCACCAAAATATGGCGCCGGTTGATCTCCCTCAAATCGAGCAAAGGGTATTTCAGCCAGTGTTTCAGTTTTCGACTGCCCATGGCCGTCATAGTCTGGTCAAGCACTGAGATTAAAGATCCTTTTCGAGTTCCCCGGTATAAGGTCTCGGTCAGTTCCAGATGCCTTTGGGTCGTCTCGGTCAAGACCATGTAATGGGAAAGATGATAGACCTGCAAGGTCTGAAGATGGGAGACCCCGCCTTTTTGGGTTTCCTTCAGATAAAAAAGAAGGGATCCGGCCGCCCGTATCCCTTCGGTCAAGGAGGCCGCCCCAAAACCGGCCAGGGAATGGACCTGGAAATGGTGGCTTAACAAATCTTCGGCCCGTGCCTTTTCAAAAGGACCCTCCTCACTGAAACTCAGGAAATAAACGGAGAGCCTTTCCAGGATGGCCTGGGCCGAAGGTTCCTCTTTCAAACGACGGGAGAGGAGGATTTCAGAGGGATTAATCCGGCTGATTTCCTCTAAGGCCTCTTCCGGGTTGGAGACTTCCGTCACCCGAAATTCGCCGGTGGCCAAGTCCACCGAAGCCAGGCCGATACAGTCATCCCGCCATGACAGGCCCAACAGATAGCGATTGGTTTTATTGGAACCGTCGTCAATATAAAGTCCTGGGGTAATCAGGCGGGTTATTTCCCGGCGGACGATCCCTTTAGCCTGAGTAGGATCATCTACCTGTTCGCAGAGGGCCACCTTGTAGCCGTTTTCGACTAATCGGGCCACATACCCGGGGGCGGCCTGTATCGGCACGCCGCACATGGGGACTTGGTTCTGATCCCCTTTGTGGCGGGAGGTCAGGGTGATCTCCAAGACCCGCGAGGCCAATAAGGCGTCCTCAAAAAACATCTCAAAAAAATCCCCCAATTGATAGAAGAGGATATAATCCGGGACCTTTTCCTTGATCTCCAGATACTGTTCCAGCATGGGGGTTATTTTGGTCATGACCAAAGAAGGGTCAGGAAGCGGGAGAGATTTTGGAGTCCGGCTGGGCATCGCTTTTTCCCCCGGCCAAGACCGAGGGACCGTTCAATTCCACCATCGGTCTGGCCGCTGGTTCCGCCTCCAGTCGTCCGGCCTTTAATTGTTTCAGCTCTTTTGACAAACGGCGCCGTTTGAACAGACCGATTAAGGTGGCCAAAAGTACCCCGGAGAAGAAAAGGAGCGGGGCAATGATAAAAAAGGGCAGAGGAACCGACTCTAAATCCAGGAAGCCCAGATTTAATCGAATGGAGACGCTATAGGTTAAGGTGGCGTAATTTTGAATGACAAAGAGGACGATCAGCACGGTCAACAGTCCATAAAGAAATAATTTAACCGTTTTCAAAAGGACCCTCCGTCACCTCTTTGAAAAAGGGCAACAGTCTTTGATAGGTTTGCTCCATGTGTTCGGGAATGACCCTGATGTCTCCGAAGACCGTCATAAAATTGGTGTCGCCATTCCAGCGAGGGACGATATGAAAGTGGAGGTGATCTTCGACCCCGGCCCCGGCCACTTTCCCCAAGTTCAGACCCACATTGAATCCTTCGGCTTTCATGGCCTTTTTAAGGATGGTCACTGAATAGCTGACCATGTTCATCAAAACGACCTGCTCCCGACCGTCCAATTGATCTAAAGAGGCTATATGCCGTAAAGGAGCCACCAACAAATGACCGTTGATATAGGGATACTTGTTCATGATCACCAGCGACGTTTTCCCCTGGAAAAGGAGTAACCGCTCGGTAGGGGTTTCCTTGCTCTCCGGACAAAAGATGCAGCCCTTCTCTCTGGTATGATTTAAGATGTATTCCATCCGCCAAGGAGCCCACAAATTCTTCATTCCTTAATCCTTTCTAGGACACCCCTATGTGGTCTATCGTCTATCCGTTAGAAAAGGAAGCATGGTCCTTTCCCTCTCTCGCCTCGAGCCTCATGACTCTGGCCTGCCTTATTTATATCTCCAGGATCTCTCCTTTTAAACCGGCATCAAGATAAAGAATCCCAATGGTCGGCTTTCGAAAAAAACTACTCCCGGCAGCGGATCCGGGATTAAAAAAAAGGACCCCATTAGACCAATGGTTGGCCGGTTTATGGGAATGTCCATAGACCAGGCAATCGATATTGGAAAATTCAGGGGCTAGGCGATCCTCCAATCCTCCAGCCGGCCCCCAGCCATGGGTCAGACCGATGGTAAAACCTTCCAAGGTCAGGGTTTTTTTAACCGGTAAAATGGCCTTTAAATTCCAATCATCCATATTCCCTTGAACCGCTTCCACTTTCTTTTCCTGGAGAAATTCATATACCGGAACGCTGACCATGTCTCCGGCGTGAAGAATAAGATCCACATCCTGAAAATGGATCTGGAGAACTTTCTTTAACTCCGTTGTTACCCGGGTTAGATGGGTATCGGATAATATGCCAATTTTCATTTCGATGTTTGTGGGGATTATGAATTTTAAATGTCAACCCGCCTTAATTGGTGTAATCATAATAAAGTCAAGGATTTTGTCAAGATAAAGTTTGTTCTGGACGGTCTTCCCGACCTTCCGCCAAGAGGATAAAATTCTTGTTTCCTTTCTAGACCTCTGGTATATTTTCTCTGGCCGAAGAGCCGGGAAATTGAAAGGGTCAGGGGGAGCTATGGATAAGACAAAAAAGGAAAAAGGTTATGGGGACCTCTTGGAAAACATGCAGGACTATGCCCATACCGCCGAAAAAGATTTTTTAGACGGCATTACCCGTTCGTCTGGTCAAAAAGAAGAAATCCCCATGTCTCTTTCAGTAGGGGCTAAGGTCAAGGCCTTCCGCGAGAACAAAGCCCTTTCCCTTCAGGACGTGGCCCAGCGGACCGGTTTTAGTGAATTGCTTATATCCCAGATTGAAAGCGGAGACGTTCTCCCACCCTTAGGAGATTTAGTCAAGCTGGCCAGGGCTCTGGAAATGAAAATGGGTTATCTGCTGGCCCAAGGCGAATCCAAGCCTTATACCGTAGTCCGCAAAACCAATCGTAAGCCGGTCTCCCGCTATGGGTCCCAAAAAACCATACGCTACGGATATTCCTATGAATCCCTGGCTCCCGAAAAACGCGACCGAAATATGGAGCCCTTTCTGGTCACCCTGGAAGCCACCTCCAAAGACGAGCCTCAATCTACTCATGATGGGGAGGAATTTATTTTTGTTTTAGAGGGCGAAATTGAAGTCCTCTTAGGAGAAAATCGAGAAGTCCTTTCTCCCGAAGAGTCGATTTATTACGATTCATCCCTCCCCCACCGAGTCCGCGCCCAAGGGGACCGAAGCGCTCGGATACTGGCGGTTTTATATACTCAGGAAAAGTAAAAACCAAGGGGTTAAGGGATCAAGGATCCCAGGATTCTAGGATTCTAGTGAAAGACAAGCCGGAAAAGCATTCCAACAATTTAAAGGGGTTTATTTCCTGACTCCTCACTCGAACCCTCGACCCCTGGTATCCTTGAATCTTTTTACCTAGATCTTAGCAAGGAGGTTGTCTGATTTTCTTATGCCGAACTCAATCATTACTGGCAGCGGATCTTATATTCCAACCGTAAAGATTTCCAATGACCATTTCATAGGCCATGAATTTTACGGAGCCGACGGAAAAAAAATCGAGAAACCGAATGCGGAGATCGTTCAAAAATTCCAGGAAATAACCTGTATTAATGAACGAAGGATTGTCACCGATGACCTTAATGCCTCTGATATCGCTTTTTTTTCGGCTGAACAAGCCTTGAAAGGAGTGGATCGGGAAAGCCTGGACTATATTCTGGTGGCCCATAATTTTGGGGATGTCCGAGCCGACAATCCCCGAACGGATATGGTCCCCACCTTGGCTGCTCGGGTAAAGCATAAACTACGCATTAAGAACCCTTATACCATTGCCATGGATCTCCCCTTTGGCTGCCCCGGGTGGCTGCAAGGGATGATTCTGGCCGATTATTACATCCAGTCCGGCGATGCTAAAAAGATACTCGTTATCGGGGCCGAAACCCTCTCCCGGATTTCAGATCCCCATGATATAGACAGCATGATTTATTCTGATGGGGCCGGGGCGGTCCTGGTTGAGGCCACTGAACGGAAAGTCGGGATCCTGGCCCACCTGTCCCGATCGGATACTTATACGGAAGCCCACCTCTTATGGATGGACCAGTCGTATCATCCGGCGACAACCGAAAATCGCCTATTTCTCAAGATGCATGGTCACGAAGTTTATAAGTATGCGGTTAAGACGGTGGCCGATGTAGTCAAAAGAAACCTGGACAAAGCCGGGTTTACCTTGTCCGAGGTAAAAAAAGTCCTCATCCATCAAGCCAATCAGAAGATGGATGAGGCCATCTTGAAAAGGCTTTTTAAACTTTATAACCAGGAAGGCCATCCGGAAAACATCATGCCTATGACCATTTCCTGGCTGGGTAACAGTTCTGTGGCAACCCTGCCCACTCTGTATGATCTCTTACAGAAGGGTCAGCTAGGCAATCATACCCTGCATTCCGGAGACTTGGCGGTCTTCGCCTCCGTGGGGGCCGGAATGAATATCAATTCCATGGTTTACCGGATGCCCTGATCCATTTGCCCTTCTGCCGCCTTTGAACTTTTCCAGTCAACCCTGCCCGATGAAAAGGTTTAAGCTATCCCTTTATCCCGAAGGGATTAGAATTCATCAAAAACCGATCTTCTAAGCCGGCGTTAAACTACGTTCCGAATATCAACTCCATAATACTGTGAGCGATATTAGAAACCTTGCACTTACTGGTATTGAAAATGGCATGGTAATACCGCCAGTCGGAGATCGAACAGTTCAGAAAGTTTTCAATGAATTGTTCGCTCTGTTTCTGAGTTTCAAGAACCAGCTTTTTGGCCTCATCAACGGGGATAACCAACCGTTTATGGATGGAATGGATCCGGTCTTCGAGTGTCGCCTCAACCCTGAAGTGGAAGCAATGAGGAAGGTGTTGGGTCAGCACGGCACCGCCTCGCCCGACGATGATGGCATTGCCGTCCATGGCAATCCGGATAATATGCCGGGCCAGGATCTGGTAGACCTCACCATGAGTCCGCATGCCGGGGACTATGGTAGCCAAGGTGTCAAAGGCCTTTGAGGCATCTCCGAGGTTGGTGAGCAGATGTTTGGATAGGTTCGCCTCTTTACTGACGCGTTCGATCAGGGCCTTGTCAAAAATTGTCCAGGTGTCCTTGGTCTTCTTTTCCAGGTGGTCTTTTAAGACCTCGGCCAGAGGGAAGCCCTCGGAGCCAAACTGTCTGGAAATGGTTACGGTTGGTTTTTGTTCCCGCCGAGGACCTTCCTTTAACCGCTCTTGAATGGAAACCCAGGTCGACAACCTGCGATCAATGTTGGGAATCAGTCTCTCAATAGGCATAGCCATTCCCTCCTTTCTTTTTAATAAAGAACTCTTTTGGGATAAAGACTGATCAATACTCAATCAGAAAAAAATTTCCGTTAAGTCCCTCCGCGATCAACTCTATTCTTCGTCGGCCTTATTTGTGAGGAAATGCTGTAGGCGGCAGCTCTCTGCTCCAGACAAAAACCCGATTGTATTACTTTAGGTTATATTATAAAAAGAGGGGAAAAAGAGGTCAAGGACAAAAATGACCAGCCCTTTTTCATCCTCAACTTTCCGGGTTATAGAAGGGTCTTTTCTGGGCCCGTCTTCCTTATTTCTAGACCGTCAAACGGATCCGGGGATTATCCTGAGAAAGTATTTCGTAGCGCATCCGTCCGCCGCAAAAATCGGCCACCAGGTCGCCGATTTCCGTGCAGGCCTGTTCAATCTCCGCCCGAGGTACGGGAGGCAAACCATCCAAATTAAACTCAATGGCCCGGGTTTCCGGAAGGGTCAGGGTATGATTGGCCTGCCGCCAGGTCCATCGGCGGGTCAAGACGGTTTCCTCTTCGACAAAAATGATCTCCCCGGGAAGAGGATGCTCCGTCTGCTCCGAACCGAGGGGGACGAAAGTCTCCGTTCCCTTAGCCGTTCTCAGGCTCAGATTCCCTTGGAGGACATCAATGGCATGACCTCCGGCCGGAATGAGATGACGCAGGGATATGACGTTACCGATATCCACTAACCTGTTAATCGAAGGGAGAGGTTCATGCCGTAAGGCCCGGCGGGCCATGGCCTCGATAGAGGAGCGGTATTCGCTGGGCTTGGCCCCAAAAGAGCGATACGCCTCTCTCCAGGATTTGATCCGCGGTTCTTCGGCCACCTTCTCGATTCGCAGTCGGCCGCGCACATCTTCCTCCGCCTTCCGCAGCATTTGCCTAAGCGATTCAGGCGAGGGTCCGTTCGTCACCTCCTCGGCGATGACCACTCCCCGCACATAACCCGGAAAGCGCTCGAAGATTTCTTTTGAAATAGCATACGTCCACTCTTTCATATTCACACCTTAGATTAAGTAGTTGGTTTGCTGTTTTTGTTAGACCATCTCTAGGCGGAGCTACTCTGTACTCTGCCCAGAGAGGTTGACGATCAGGCTGGTTGGGGACCGTCATAACCCTCAATGATGATCAAATCGATGGTGGAAGCCGGTAGTCTTAGCTTCATCGCCTCTTGGTATTCGGGTGACTTCCAACAATCGAGAGCGGCCTGGTAAGAGGGAAACTCGATCACCACATTGCGAGATCGGCAGGTTCCCTCCGGGTTTTCAAAACGACCCCCTCTTACTACGAAGCGGGCCCCGAATTTCTTAAACGGCTCGGCATTGGCGGCAACATAGGTTTTGTATATCTCTTGGTCGAAGACATCAACCCTACCGATCCAGTACCCTTTGGCCATTTGTTTCTCCCTTCATGAAAAAAATGGGATCCAGGGGATCCCTGACGACGTCTTGAACCGTGTTTCGGAAAAAATAACAAAACAGGTCAACGGAGGCAATGAAATTGAACATGGCCTAAAACAAGTAAAGGTTATGGCCTGGTGATCATTCCCGTCTTGTTCTGGACTAGGATTAGAAAACCACTTTGCCGGTCAGGGACAGATCATAGCCTCCTAAGGCCTCAACCGCCTCTTGAAAATCTTTTGACCTGATCACGGAAAGCAAGGCTTGTATCTTTTCCTCTTCCCAATATTTTTCCGGAATGACCAGGTCGTATTCCTCCTGGACCACCGGAATAAAGGCCAAATCCAAAGCCCGGGCCGCGGCATAAATCCCCAGACCCACATCGGCCCTGTTGCTTAACACAGCCACGGCTACGGCCATGTGGGTAAACTCATCTTCTTCATAACCTCGGATCAAAACCGGATCAAGTCCTAATTCCTTGAGGCGGAAATCCAGCAGGATGCGGGTTCCTGATCCGGCCTGACGGTTGATAAAAGCGACTTCCGGCCGCACCAGATCCTCCAGCCCTTTAATGTTTTTAGGGTTCTCTTTAGCAATGATCAGTCCCTGTTGACGCAAAACCAGATTGACCCCCTTGACCGGCACGTCCGGGATCAACCGTTTGATGTAGGAGGTATTGTATTCCCCCGTTTGCGGATCCAGCAGATGAGACCCCGCCAGGTGGGCGATTCCCCGTTTGAGGGCCATCAAGCCGCCGGTACTGCCGACATTACTGGAGGTCAAACGAAACTCCGGGAATTTCTGGGTTAAAAAATTCCCCAGGAGGTCCAGGGTGTTGTCATGGCTGCCGACAATAACTACGGTACGCGGCAGAATGGCCTCTTCCCGCAGGAGTTCGGCCTGGACCCGATCTTCCATATTGATGCCTTCTGAATTCATGGGGACCCGCAGGAGGCCATCGGCCCGGGTCAGCGAGGTGATGGTTCCGGCCCCCCGGGGCAAGGGATTGGCAATGATCTTTTCTCCAACCTGTCCCAGATTGACCCGTAAAAATTCTTCTTGACCTAATTTTGAGGGAAAAGAGCGGGCCGGGGAGACCAGAACCTTTTTCCGTTCCGGGGCGACGATTCCCTGCATTTTAAAAAGCACCGGCCGAGCAAACTGTTCAAAGGAGATCGTAGCGGAAACCGGATAGCCGGGATTACCGATCACCGGCTTGTTCCCGATGATTCCAAGAATGGTCGGTTTTCCGGGCATAATGGTTACCCCATGGACCAGGACCTTGCCCAGACTCTCGATGGCCGTCATGCTGTAATCCTCGCTGCCCGATGAAGACCCGGCATTGATGATGACCATTTGGCAGTCAGAGGCCACGGCCTGGGCCAGGGCCTCCTGGATGGCTTCCTTTTTGTCCCGGACAATCGGTCGGCGAAGCGGTTCTCCCCCGCATTCCTGGACCAGGGCCGAGAGAATCAGGGTATTGTATTCCGGCACCTTTCCGGTAGGCAGCGGCTGATGCCTCACTTCTTTCCATTCCACCAGTTCGGAACCGGTGGGGATCAGGACCACTTTAGGTTTCCGGACAACCGGGATTTCAAAGATTCCCCCGGCCATCAAGGCCCCCAGATCGTAGGCGGTGATCCGGTGGCCTTGAGGCAGGAGAAGTTCAGTAGCCACCAGGTCTTCCCCGATTTTGCGCACATATTGCCAGGGATAGGCGGCTGCTTGAAGCTCCACCAGATCCTCGTCCAGCTGTTGAACCTGCTCGATCATGATAACGGCATTGGTTTCAGGGGGCAGAGGGTGGCCGGTGTTAATCCAAAACGCCTGCTCCCCCATTTTAAATTGTCTGGGCTGATCTACAGTAATCCCGAAAGTGTCTTCGGCCCGCAGGGCAATCCCATCCATGGCCGCGGCATGAAAGTTGGGAGAAGAAAAACGGGCAAAAACCGGTTTAGCCAGGATTCTGCCCAATCCTTCCGGGGTGGTGATGATTTCCTGATCCAGCATCCGGCTATAGTCCAGGGCCTTTAAAAAAAGAGCCCGTGCTTCCGGCAATGTTTTCATATTGAGATAAATCGTCCGTTTCATAAAATCTCCTAATACAAGGATTCAAGGGACCAAGTGGTCGAGGATTCAAGTGAAAGGCGTGGTAGTAAAACCACTTGAACCCTTGAATCCTGGAGTCCTTGAACCCCTCTTTTTTAAAACAACCAGACCTCCACCTCTTCGCCTTTTTCCAGACCTTCGCAATGTTGTTCAATTTGGATCATCCCATCCGCCCGGACCATGGTGGAGATCAACCCGGATTTTCCCAGGATGGGAAAGGCTTCCCAACCGGCTTCCCCACAGTGCAGGGCCACCCGGACATAATCCTCCCGTCCCTGGGCAGAAGCGATATTTCGGATCAATCGGGCCTTGATTTTGGATATTGGTCTGGCCTCCTTTTCCCCTGCCAGATGGTTTAAACAAGGCTTAACAAACAGGGAGAAAACGATCATGGCTGAAACCGTATGGCCAGGCAGACCCCAAAGGATTTTCCGGCCGATCCGGGCCAGGATAGTCGGTTTTCCCGGACTGATGGAAACGCCGTGGGCCAGGATCTCCGCATCCGCAAAGCTGTGAATAACCTCCACAGTAAAATCTCTTGAACCCACTGAGCTTCCCCCGGAGATCAGAATAAGGTCAGCCTTATCCAATCCCTTTTGGCATTGGGATTTTAAATCCGCAAAATGGTCCTTAGTCCGGCCTAAAAATTCCGGAACGGCCCAGGCCTCTTTGGCCAAGGACATAATGGTCAGGGAATTGATGTCGCGAATAAATCCTGGATCGGGTCGATCTTCAATCGGAACGATTTCGTCTCCGGTGGAAATGACGGCCACTTTGGGTATGGTATAAACCGGTATATCCCGGATTCCTAAACCGGCCAGGAGTCCCAGATCCTGAGGCCGGAGACGACGCCCAGCCGGCAGAATGGTTTCCCCTTTTTTTATATCTTCACCCACCTGAATGACATGATCCAGCGGAGAAACCGGCTTAAATATCTCAATGGTCTGCTGATCAAGAGGCTGGGAATGTTCGATCATGGCCACGGCATCGGCTCCCGGAGGAACCATGCCTCCGGTGGCAATGCGGAAGCAATGGCCTGGCTCCACCGGGACCTTCATGTCCTGCCCCATGGCAATTTCTCCGGATAAGGTCAACAGAGCGGGAACGGCCTCTGAAGCCCCGAAGGTATCTCTGGCCCGCAGGGCAAACCCGTCCATACTGGCCCTGGGGAAATGGGGCAGATCTTCCGGTGAGAGGATATCCTCACCCAAGACCCGGTTCAACCCCTCAATCAACGAAATCCTTTCCTGATCCAATAACGGAAAAGTTTTAATGATTTCTAATAATTCAGATGACGTTTTAACTTGAAAAAATGGTTTCATGCGATTTCATTCTATTTTTCTTTTTAGTACTTGCTCATTCCGGCCAAAAGCCGCTCTATCTAACTAATTCCCATGCCCCGCCTTTTGGGGCGTGGCACCACCAAACATGAAAATAGGCTCAGAAGGCTCCGAAGCCTATTTTCGGATTAAGCAATAGGATTCAAGGGGCCAAGGGGTCAAGGATTCGAGTGAAAGGCTAGGATGAAAATCCACTTGAACCCTTGACCGGGATGCTTCTCGAAGGCCTAATTTATTGTCCAGAGAGAAACGAATTTCAATCAATAGAGTTTTCCTTGCCGGGAAGCAACTGATTCTAGTCTGGTTGCTTGAATCCCCGAATCCTAGAACCCTATTTTATTTATAGGGTTGACACTAGTCTTCCCAAGACCTATATATACAGAAAACGATTATGTTTATTTTGACATATTTTTGCAACAGAAAAACAGAAATTTATTTTCATGCTCCTGGATTCGTTTAAACGGCAATTAAACTACCTCCGTATCTCCCTGACCGACCGCTGCAATCTCCGCTGTGTTTATTGCATGCCCGATCAAGGCGTTCCGAAAATTTTTCATGAGGATATCCTGACTTATGAAGAACTGTTAAGACTGGCCCGTTTAAGTGTTGGGTTAGGAATTGAAAAAATCCGGCTCACCGGAGGGGAACCCCTTGTCCGGAAAGGCCTTTTGGATTTTATCCGTTCCTTAAAAGCCTTTTCAGGGATTAGGGATATCAGTTTAACGACCAACGGGGTCCTTTTGGCGGAAAAGGCTCAGGCCTTATGGGAAGCGGGAATTCGTCGGCTCAACATCAGCCTCGATTCCCTGGATAGGGAGAAATACCACCGCATCACCCGCTTTGATTATTTCGATCAGGTTTGGGCCGGTATTCTGGAGGCGGAACGAATCGGATACTCTCCGATAAAAATCAATGTGGTCGCTATGAAGGGCATTAATGACGATGAAATTCTGAACTTCGGCCGCCTGTCGATGGAAAAGCCCTACCATATCCGTTTTATCGAGTTTATGCCCGTAGGCGAAGAAAACGGCTGGAAAGCCGAACGATTTATCTCCTCAGGAGAAACATTACAAAAATTACAAACCCTTGGCCCCCTTTCCCCGATTAACGGAAAAGGGCTGGATGGCCCGGCTAAACGCATGGCCTTTTCCCAGGCCAAAGGTGAAATCGGTCTAATCAGCCCCATCAGTGAACATTTTTGTCCCTCCTGCAACCGTCTCCGTTTGACCGCTGAAGGGCTTTTGAGGGTCTGTATTTTCTCCGATCGGGAAACCGATCTACGCACGCCTCTTCGCCAAGGGGCCACCGATAATCAACTGGCAGCCGCTATTCACGAAGCTATCCTCCAAAAACCAAAGGAACATCCCGTCCAATTGAGTCCTATCCCCCGAAAATGCCAGCGACAAATGTCTAAAATTGGGGGTTGATTTTCTAATCAACTCTTGTTAAGGTCTACTTTGTTATTTGAACTAACAAAGTAGAGTCCAATGATTTTTTCTCATCTTATCGCCGAACGAAAGATCCAGGAAGCCATTCAAAACGGCGAACTGGACGACCTGCCGGGAAAAGGAAAACCCCTAAAACTGGACGATGACAGTACTATCCCTGAGGAATTGCGCCTGGCCTATAAAATCCTAAAAAATGCCGATTGCCTCCCCCCGGAGGTGGAACTAAAAAAGGAAATCGTCCGCATGCGGGATTTGCTGGAGGGTACCGAGGATCTGGATGAAAAATATCGAATCATGAAAAGGCTCAATTTTCAGATCCTGAAGCTCAACATGATGCGACCGGTTTCCCCCCTCCTGGAGGAAAATGAAGCCTATTACGAAAAGGTCGTGGGACACCTTTCTCAGAAATAAGCCACATAGCCGACAAGGACTGTTTTTATGGACATGAAACGTGATTATTATGAAGATATCCAGCTTTTCGAAAGCGGGGTGGTCCTTTTCTGGACCATTGTCCTGCTGGGATTTCTTCTGACCTTTCCTCTTTACGCCCCGTCCTATTATATTTTCCTCTTCAACCTGATCATGGTTCATGTCATCATGGCCGTTGGGCTGAATATTCTTATGGGGTTTACCGGGCAGATTTCCCTGGGACACGCCGGGTTTTTTGCCATTGGGGCCTACGCCTCGGCCCTGTTGATGGCCAAACTCCATCTCCCCTTTTTTCTGGCCCTGCCTCTGGCCGGTTTTATCGCCGCTTTTTTCGGTTTTATCCTGGGCCTGCCGGCCTTGCGCCTGGAAGGACCCTATTTAGCAATTGCCTCCCTGGGTTTCGGTTTGACCATTATGCATATCATCGGCCGGTGGGATGTTTTTGGAGGCAGAATGGGCATTCATGCCCCTCCCCTGGATATCGGCATCCCCCAGTTGGGCTTCAAATGGGTCTTGGAGACCGATGTCAGTAAATATTATTTAATCCTGCTCATTACGATCTTCATGGTGGTCTCGGCCCGGAACCTGATGAAAACCCGGGTGGGCCGGTCCTTCATTGCCATCCGGGATAGTGATATCGCCGCTGAAGTCATCGGCATCAATCTGACGTTTTATAAAACCCTTTCTTTTATGGTCAGTGCCTTTTATACCGGAATTGCCGGAGGGTTGTTCGGCTTCGTTTTGGGTTTTTTCGATCCTTTTACTTTTACCCTGATCCTCTCCATCATTTTCCTGGTCATGGTAGTGGTGGGCGGACTGGGTTCGATCATGGGTTCCATCTGCGGCGCCGCCTTGATTACTTATCTTCAGTACAACCTTTTAAAAAATGTGGCCGAGAAACCGATCATCGGCGACTTGCTGGTATCCATTTCCAAGAAATGGTTTACGGTTATCGGCCTGGAAAATTTCAACAGCATCATCCTCGGTCTGATTATGGTCGGGATCATCATTTTTGAGCCTTTGGGCATTTTCGGAATCTGGATTCGCCTGAAAAAATATTGGAAAGCCTGGCCGTTTTAGAACGGATTCAAGGTCTAAGGTTTAAGGTTTAAGGAAACTCAATAACCATTAAACCTTCTCATGATGGGATATTAATTAGAGAGAGACAACCTATGCTGGGACAATTGATTATTGAAGGATTGGCCATCGGAGCCTGTTACGGCCTCTTTGGAATCGCCGTGGTCATCATTTACAAAACCTCCGAAGTGGTCAATTTCGGCCAGGGTGAGATGGCCATGTTTTCCACCTATATCACCTACCATCTCTTGACGGCCTACAACGTTCCCTTTTGGCTGGCCTATATTCTGACTATGATCTTTGCCGCTCTCCTGGGAATGCTTATTGAATTGCTTTTCCTCAGACCGGCCAAGAATCCCAATCTCCTGGGATTGATCGTCATCACCCTGGGGGCGGAGATGCTCCTCATGGGTTTGGCCAGTTGGAAATGGGGCGCGGAGCAAAAAGAATTTTCCTTGCCCTTTACCGTCCTGAAGACCCATGAACCGATCAAAGGACTGATCATCAACGACTGGTCCATTGCCGTCTTCGTCACCGCAGCGGTTCTGATGATTCTTCTTTTTATCTTTTTTAAATACACCAAGCTGGGTATCGCCATGCGGGCCACGCAACAGAATCAGCATGCCGCCAAGATCATGGGTGTGCGGGTGGAAAGAGTCTTTTCCTTTTCCTGGGGGTTTAGTTCTTTTATTGGGGCCACGGCCGCCATGTTTTTCGCCGGAAGAGCCACTTTGGATCCGGCTTTTATGATGGATCCCTTCATGCGGGCCTTTGCCGCTTCGGTGCTCGGCGGGCTGATGAGTATTCCGGGAGTCGTCATCGGGGGAGAGCTTCTGGGATTGATCGAGAATCTCTTCGGCTATCTCTGGCCCGAATGGAAGCCGATTGTAGCCTTTATCGTCATCGTTCTGGTTTTATGCATCCGTCCGAGCGGGTTGTTCGTGAAACATTATGTCAAAAAAGTATGACATGGACGGCGTTGAAATGAACGGAGGCCCAGTGTTTATTGGTCGAACATGGACCAAGATTCTGGGGCTTGGATTCCTCATTCTCCTGATTTGTTCCATATCCTCCTGGGCAGATGATTTCAAACCCGCCCCGGATGAACGCCAACAGGTTGAACAGGCTGCCCGAGCCTATCTGGAGGCGGAAGTAAACCGGGATTTAACGGCGGTCTACAAAAGCCTTTATCCCGACTCCGATTATTGCCGGGCCAATGATTTTCAGGCCTATCTGGCCGAGGCCCGGTCATCACCGGTTCGGATAAAATCCTTTACGATCAGACGGATATTGATTTTTGAGGAGAACCCGGAAAAGACCAGATTCCCCAGGCTGGAAGGCTTTGCCCGGGTGGAGGTCGACCTGATGATCAGCTATACCGACACAAAGGGACATTCAGCGGTCAATTATGATTTCCCCTTCGTCAAGGAAAAGGGGGTCTGGTACAAATTGTGAATCAGGTAAAAATCAGAAAAAAATCTTAAAATCGTTTGAAAAATAATAAAAGGAGGAAAATGAAATGAAAGGAAGAATTGCATTCACGGTTTTCGCGGTCTTGTTGTCACTGGTTGTTATCGCACCCTCTGGATACGCCAACCCGCCGGGGTTTGATGATAAGGAAATCCGCATCGGCCAGTGGGGACCTCAAACCGGTCCGGCCGCCCCTTGGGGTTCGGTAGCTCGAGGCAGTGGCCTCTTGTTTAACCTCGTCAACGACGAAGGGGGAATCCATGGGAGGAAAATTAAATATTTCATCCGGGATGACATGTATAATCCTGCCCAGACCAAGGCCGTGGTAAAAGAACTGGTGGAAAAACACGGCATTTTTGCTTTTGTCGGCGGAGTGGGCGCCGCTCCCGGTTTGGCGGTCAGAGATTATCTGGTCCAAAACAAAATCATCTGGGTCGGTCCGGCTACCGGCATCAAAGAATATGTCGAGCCCAACAATCCCTATCTCTTTGCCGTCTATCCTCTCTATGATGACGAGGCCAGCATTCTGACCAAATATGTGGTCGATAAATTAAAGGCCAAAAAGATCGGTTTTATCTACCAGAACGACACCTACGGTAAAAACGGTCTGGACGGGACCAAACGAAGGCTGGCCAAATATAAGATGAATCTCGTGGTGGAAATCCCTATTGAGCCGATGGAAAAAGATCTTTCCTCTCAGGTCCTGAAGCTGAAGAATGCCGGAGCCGAAGTAGTTATGATGTATGTAAACCCTACTCTGGCGGTCATTACCCTGAAAACGGCAGCATCCGTCGGTTTCAAGCCTCAATGGGTCTCTTCCAACACCCTGTCCGATTATCCTTTGATGTTCAAACTCTCCGGAGGTCTTTGGGAAGGGGTGATCACCGGGGCCTTCGGCGAGACCCCCGATTCCAAGCATCCCCTGATGGTTAAATACCGGGAGGCTTCCAAAAAATATACGCCCGATGAACGCTGGGGCACTTTTTATTACGCCGGGATTCTATTTGCCGAACCGTTGGTGGAGGCATTGAAAAAAGTTGGCAAAAATTTAAGTACCGAAGCCGCTCTGAAGGCCTTGAATTCTCTGAAAGGTTTCCAGGGCATCGGTCCCAAGATCACCTGGACGGAGAAGGAACACCAGGGAACGGATTCAATTATGATCCAGAAATGTGGTCCCAACGCCTCCTATATTACCTTGCAAGACTGGGAATCGAACGAATTGGCTATTTGGAAAAATTAGACTCAAAAATATAAAAAATAAGTCAAGGGGCAAGGATTCAAGTATCGATGGATAGAAGGGTTTTAGACTCTATCCTTTATTCGACCCATTGCGAGTAGACAGAGCACTTGAATTCTTGACCCCTTGAATCCTTGAATCCTTTTTTAAGGTTTATGCTTTATGACCACCCACTTCCAAATTGAAAACCTGACCATCCGGTTCGGCGGATTGGTGGCAGTGAATAACATCAGTTTCCAGGTTGAGAAGAACACCATCTTCTCCATTATCGGTCCCAACGGATCCGGGAAAACGACAATCTATAACCTGATCAGCGGGATCTATAAACCGGACAAAGGCCGTATTATCCTGGATGGAGAAAACCTGATCGGCCTGACACCGGACCGCATCGCCCGCAAAGGCATCGCCCGGACCTTTCAAAACATTGAGCTCTTCGGCAATGCCACGGTCATGGACAACTTGATGCTGGGCCGACACATCCATATGAAAACGGGCATTTTCTCCGGGGCCTTCATGTGGGGCAGACGGTCTCCGGCGGCCCGGGAAGAGATCCAACATCGGGAAGTGGTCGAGCAGATCATCGATTTCTTGGAACTCCAGTCGGTGAGGGATCAGTTTGTGGGAAATCTGCCTTACGGCAAGCGAAAACTGGTTGAACTGGGACGGGCCTTGGCCCTGGAGCCCAAAGTCCTCTGTCTGGATGAACCCTCAGCCGGAATGAACACCGAAGAAAAAGAGGACTTAAGCATCTGGATCAGGGATATCCGTGAAGATTACCAGGTGACTATTTTGTTGATTGAACACGACATGAATATGGTCATGGGCATCTCCGACCGCATCCTGGCCATCAATCATGGGGTGCATTTGACTGAAGGGACCCCCGGAGAAGTGCAGAACCATCCGGATGTCATCCGGGCCTATCTGGGAGAGGAGAAGGTATGCTGAGCGTCAAAAACATCGAGACCTGGTATGATCTGATCCGGGCCCTTCACGGCATCTCTTTCGAAATCGAAGAAGGCAAGATCATCGCCCTCTTAGGCTCCAACGGAGCCGGCAAGACCTCAACCTTGAAAACGATCATGCGGCTCCTCTATGATCAGAAAAAAGAGCAGCCGGAAAAAGGGACCATTGAATTTCAAGGGGTGCGCATCGACCGCCTGGATACGGATCAGATCGTCAAGATGGGCATCAGTTATGTGCCTGAGGGCCGGGAGGTCTTCCCCGAACTGACGGTAATGGAAAATATCCGCATGGGTGCTTATGTCCGCAAGGATAAAAAACAGATCCAGGAAGACATGGAACGGATCATGGCCTTTTTCCCGATCTTAAAAGAGAGAAAGGACCAAGAGGCCGGACATCTGAGCGGCGGAGAGCAGCAGATGCTGGCCATCGGCCGGGCCCTGATGAGCCGCCCCAAACTGCTCATGCTCGATGAACCATCTCTGGGCATGTCACCCCTTTTGACCACCGAGATTTTCAACATCATTAAAGACATCAACGAACAAGAAAAGGTGACCATCTTCCTGGTGGAGCAAAATGTCAATATGGCCCTGAACTATTCCCATTTTGCCTATTTAATGGAAAACGGACGGATTGTCCGGGCCGACAAACCGGAAGTCTTGAAGGAAGACGAAGACGTCAAGGAATTTTATCTGGGCATCGCCAAGGAGAAATCCGTTAAGGGCTACAAACGATACCGAAGGAAAGTCCGCTTCAGATAAATAAAAGGCATAAGGTCCAAGGCACAAGGGTCAAGATAAGAATAGAACAAAAAATTATGAGTTTTGTGCCCGCGGTCCTTCGGCTTTTGCCGTTACCTTAAGCCTTGTACCTTACACCTTATACCTATTTTAGGAGTAATTTGCAGATGAGCGTTGATACCTTACCCAAGGCCTTAATTGAGATGGTCAACCACCAGCCGACCCGGATAGCCCTGCGGGAAAAAGAATACGGTCTCTGGCGGGATATCACTTGGGCGGAATACATGGCCAAAGTCCGTCAGGTGGCCTTGGGGCTTCATGCTTTAGGGGTAAAAAAGGGCGATCATGTCGCCATTATCGGGGAAAACAGGCCGGAATGGTTGTATTCGGCCTTGGGAACCATGTCCAATGGGGCAACCTTTGTCGGGATCTACACCACCAATCCCATTCCGGAATGCGAGTATGTCGTCGGCCACTCCCAGTCGGTGGTTTACCTTTGTGAGGATGAAGAACAACTGGATAAGGCCCTTTCCTTCCGGGAGCGCACACCTGATTTGCGTAAATTGATCGTCTGGGACATGAAAGGACTGAAGCATTTTCAGGACCCCATGTTCATGAGTTTTGAAGACCTGCTTGAGCTGGGCCAGAAAACCGATCAGGCGAACAAAGGGCTTTTTGAAGAGCTGGTCGCCCAGGGGCGGGGAGAAGACGTGGCCGGGATCGTCTATACCTCAGGAACGACCGGCCCTCCGAAAGGGGCCATGCTCTCTCATGAAGGGTATCTTTGGATCGGTGTGCAGGCCAATGCCATTTCCCAGGGATCCAGGGATGATGAGAGCATCTCCTTCTTACCGCTTAATCACGTCTATGAACAGATCTATGATCTGATGATTCATTTGACTGTCGGCCATATCGTCAATTTCACCGAAAATACCGACACCGTCATGTCCGATATGCGCGATGTCTCTCCGACCCTCTTTCATGCCGTCCCGAGGATCTGGGAAAAATATTATTCCGGCATCGTCCTGAAGATGAAGGACGCCACCGCCATGAAAAAACTGGCCTTTAAGCAGGCTCTGAAAATCGGCACCCGTTATAATGATGCCAAACTGGCTGGGGAAGCCGTTCCCCTGGGTGTGCGGCTCGCCTATTTCCTGGCCCATTTTGCCGTCTTTCGCAAGCTCAAAAAAAGACTGGGATTCGACCGGGTGCGCATCGGCTTTTCCGGAGCGGCTCCCATTTCGCACAACATTCTCAAATTTTTCCAGAGCATCGGCATCCCTATTCGGGAAGGTTACGGCATGACCGAAACGACCGGGATCACCCACATGTCCGACGAGCGGAATTTCAAGCTGGGGACGGTCGGCCGGGCCCTGCCGGGCACCGAAGTGCGGATCGCCGAAGACGGCGAGATCCTCGTCCGGCACAAGGGAATTTTTAAGGGTTATTACCGGGATGAGGAAAATACCCGCGAGGCCCTCTCAGCCGATGGCTGGCTGCACACCGGCGACGTGGGCGAGGTCGATGGAGAAGGGTATCTGAAGATCACCGACCGGAAAAAGGATCTGATCATTACCGCCGGCGGGAAAAACATCGCCCCCCAGTATCTGGAGAACCTGCTCAAATTTTCACCTTATATCAATGATGCCGTAGTCATCGGAGACCGGCGCAAGTTTCTCTCGGCCCTGATCGTCATCGACGAGGAAAACGTGGTCAAATTCGCCCAGGATCAAAAGGTCCAGTTTACCACCTTTGCCAGTCTGACCAAGGCCCCGGAAGTGATCGAGCTGATTCAAGGGGAGATCAACGGCGTCAACAAACAGGTCGCCCGGGTGGAGAATATCCGTAAGTTCCGGATCCTGGACAAGAAGCTTTATACCGAAGACGGTGAAGTCACCCCCACCATGAAGGTCAAACGAAAGGCGATCAACGCCCAGTATAAGGACCTGATCGAGTCCATGTATAAGGAATAAACTAACGACGAATATGAACCTATGGGTCGGCTTGGAATAAATTATTTAAGGAGGTCTTCGATTTCGTTATCTGTAAATCCGAATTGTCTTAAGATTCTTTATACGTACGGAGGTGAAAGTTCTCCGGCTCCCATATCGATGGGGACAGTTCTTTTTATCCCGCCTAAATACCGCATGTAAATCCGATGATCACCTTTACCTTCTCGCAGGTAAAAGCAGCCTCCCGATTCTAAAATTTTGATTAGTTCTTTTGGCCGTAATGCTGGGATATTTTTAGGCATACACCGCTCTTAGTTCAAAAGAGTCGGTCGTAGGTTCTCTTCCCTCAACTGTTAAAAATTCGTGGAGTTCTTTAATCGAAAGAGGGGCATTATAAACATCTTGGTCTATACGAGCGATTTCTTCAAAGGAATCGATCGCTTCTTTTAATTTTTGAACAGCTTTTTTCTTGCTTTTTCCCTGGCCTACTAACCCGTTTTCAAGGCATAAAGCCACCCAATAATCGCCACTTTTTCTTAACACCGTTGTATAAAATTCCATACTTTCCCCTTTTGCCATATAGGACAGTGCCCGAGGCATGGTGTTTAAGAACCTTTTAAGATCACTATTTGGTAAGATACAGGGGGAATCGAGCGTTGGCAAGAGATAAATACACAGAGCCGGCTCTTTTCAACTCTTGGTCGCGTTTAAACCCATTGTAAATCTTCCCCTATTTGTATTTTAGTTCCATTTCCTTTATTCCCTTTTTTCAGGAGGAGGTCCCACTCCAAAGACCCAAAGGTTGCATGCAGGGAATGATCGTCTTCCTGGACATGGAATGTTAAATTCATATAGTGCGCCTCGGCAATAGCCCGCACCTCCTCCATCGGCACCACCTCGTCCTGCCGGCCGTGAAAGATAGTCACGGGTAAAAAAAGGGTTTTCTCCAGATAGGGGTGATACTCTTCCAAATGCAGGGCCGGCGCCAGTAAAATAAGTTTTCCCACCCGATCTTCATGCAGACACGCATACACGGCGGCCATCAGCCCCCCATAGCTGGACCCGACGAGGATAAGCTGATCTTTCCCGGTCAGGAGTCCTTCGAGTTTCTCCATCCGCTCTGAAAATGACCCAAGAAAATCCTCGATGATCATTTCGGGATACCGTTCTCTAAAAAATACCCCTTTGGTCCCCTGACTCGAACTTTCCAATCCGTGAATGAACACCCGTGTTGGTTTCATGATTTTCTCTCCAAAGAATGCTGGGGCTTACTCCCAAATCCCTATCTGCCCCCTACTCCTCCTCACCGCAAAGGAGCTGCCTTAGTCTTTCGCTGAGGAAAATAATGGATTCGATATCCAGATGCTCGACGATGGTCTGATCAAAAAGCAGCTTGATCCGGGCCTCGAAACCTTCAGCTTCCTCTTCATCCCAGAAAAGGAAAAGAACGGGGATCCTGGGAAGGGGTCTGAAGAGCAAAGCCGCATCCGCTGACGGGTAAGCTTCCTTCGCCTCCACGGCTCCTAGGCTCCTTCCGGCATCAATCAATTCTTGGACTCGCCCTTTGAACCGTTCAATAAGGGGTTCTTCCACTCCGTCTCGCATGGATTTGACCTTGGAAACCGTATTGGGGATTTCCTCCAACCCTTTCCAAATCCCCGTAGGTTCGCGGCTCCCTCCCTGGGCCAAATGGTTGTAGAGAAAGACCTGCTCCCATCGATTCAAGGTAGAGCCGTCGCCTTTGGTCATCCCTTCCTTGTGGATGCGGACAGTTCCGTTAAAGTAGGGCAGTTCGAGGAAAAGGGTATGGCCTTCCGGTCTCAGTGCGCCGCCTATCCGTTGAGGAAGGTCTTCCAGGTCCATGGAGGCGGCCCTTTCCTTGGCCCATTGCAGGGCATCCTGCGCCAGATCCTTTTTGGTCCCTATACCTTTCGCCTGCTGCTCATCGAGTTCGAGCTGGGTCTGTTCAACCACATCCGGAGCCAGATGGGGGCATTTTTTCAGTTTCAATTTTTCGGATATAACCATGCCGGCAAAGGCCATACAGGTAGGCAGACCGCAGTCCTGGCAGTTCGTCTTGGGAAGCACCTTCTGGTAGAGGCTGAGGATGGTTAAGGTCATTACGGCTGTCCTTTCTGGTTTCTTTCGGGTCCTGTTCCCGCATCTGTGGAGGTTATTAAGCCATATTGCACCTGCATTGTAAATACCATTTCTCTTTGCCATCTTATCACACCAGGATAATTGAGGGGGAAGCCGGGCGGTCCGTTCCCCGGATTGAAACGCATAACGGAACAACAGTAAAGGTCTGTCTATCCTAAAAAATAAGAGTTGAATATTTTTAACTGGATAAGGTAGTTTAATAAAATTATTTTTCGGACGACTTCGGACAAATCCTAGAGGCGAAAATTGTAAATCGCAATGACCGGGATTTTACACTCGACAGAAGAACAAAAATGAACCAGTTTCTGGGTTTTATTATCGGTCTTTCCGGCGGCCTTTTCGGGGGATTGGTGGGGATTGGCGGCGGCGTTATTATGATCCCATTGATGACCCGTCTAGCCAAGTTATCTCAGATTCAAGCCCATGGGACCAGCCTAGTGGCTATCGTCTTCACCGGACTGATCGGGGCGGGCACCTATTTTCTTCACGGTTCTGTGGACTGGTTCGCGGCCCTACTTCTTTCCCTTACGGCTGTTCTGACGGCCCGGTATGGGGCCCTCTATGCCCACTCCTTACCAGAGAAAAAACTTAAAAAGGCCTTTGGGGTTTTTTTGATTACGGTTTCCCTGATTCTTCTGGCTAAAAATGCTATTTTGGGAATTGTCCATCGTCCTTCCTGGTGGGTGCAAGGGGCCGCCTATCTTTTCAACGGGGCCGTTGCCGGTTTCATTGCCGGCATGATGGGGGTCGGTGGAGGCGGGATCATGATTCCCCTCATGGTCCTCCTCGCCGGTCTGGATCAGCATGCAGCCCAAGGCACCTCTTTGCTGGTCATGTGTCCTGCCGGGTTAATGGGCGCTTTGACTCATTACAAACTGGGAAACGTTGGGACCCGGATCGTCTGGGGTTTGGCAACTGGAGCCATGGTCGGCGTATTTCTTGGGGGGACAGCGGCCAACCTGCTCTCCGGATCAACCCTAACGATCATCTTCTGCGGGTTCGGCCTCTGGATGGGGGCTCGATATGTTAGGATCTGAAAGGAATTAAGAGACTTTACGGCTTTCGCTTCAGGCCAAAGAATCTATGTGCATTCTTTTATTGCCTTAAAAAGTTAATTGAATATAAGTTGTCCTTGAAATCAACCACTTGAACCCTTGAATCCTCGAATCCTTGACTCCTTTCGACCAATTTGTTGGAAGAAGGACCAATTTTATTTTTACACCTTTTTTTAACTCTGCTATTATTCGGCATATTCTTATGACGAAACTCTTCATCATCGGTCTGGGTGGATTTATCGGTTCAGTACTCCGTTATCTGATCGGTGGACTCGCCCAGGACCTCTCTAGAAGTATATCTTTTCCTTATGGTACATTAACAGTCAATGTGCTCGGCAGCTTTTTCATCGGTCTGTTTGCCTATCTTTCCGATGCCCGGGGGGTCTTTTCCGATTTATCCAGGGCGTTCGTTTTTGTCGGTATTATGGGAGGGTTTACGACCTTCTCGGCCTTTTCCAATGAAACCTTCAACCTGTTACGGGACGGAGAATCATCCCTGGCCCTTTTAAATATTTTCGGCCAGGTGACTATTTGTATAGGCTCCGTCTGGCTCGGCAGGGCAGTCGCTTTTTGGATATGGAGGTAGATTATGGTGCTTCCCGAAGAAGGATATTTACTAAGAATATTCATTGGTGAAAGCGACAAGCGTGACGGTAAACTTCTGTATGAATGGCTTGTCTTAAAAGCGCGGGAGCTGGGTCTGGCCGGGGCCACGGTTTTAAGAGGCATGATGGGGTTCGGTGCCCATAGCCGTTTACATACCTTTAAAATCGAGCGCCTGTCAGAAGACCTGCCCATCATTGTTGAAATCGTCGATACCAGGGAAAAATTGGAAAACTTTCTTTCCGTCATCGACGGTATCATTCAAGAAGGCCTGGCTACTCTGGAGAAGGCAAATGTCCGCTTCTATCGAAGTGGAACAATCAAACAACCCTAGGCTTCCCTAATAATTCTTGGTGGTCTTGTCGGTCGGAACGCTGGACGGTGTACTCCCTATCGGTCTCCAGGGAACCTTCCCGGATGGAACGGCCACGATCCGGCTGGCCGGCCGCCCTTTTCTTTCTTTTTTTTCTTGTCGAAGAAAAGAGAATTTCTTATCCTAACGGGTGGAAGCCGATATAACGATCTCTATCCACCATTGGAAACCAGGATTAGCATATGGGTCATTCTAAAATAAAACGGATAGCTAAACACTGGCTTCCCGAGATGATCCCGGTCTTTCTGGTCTTCCTTTTTTCCATCCTTTTCTCCTTCTATGTCGGCGAGCATTCCCTTTCCGGAGCCTGGAATATCATCTACAGGAATGGGCAGCGATTTTTACGTCTGGCTATTCCCCTTCTCCTTCCTCTATATCTCATAAGGCCCATCTTTGGGTTTATCCTTCAAAAAGGAAAAGGAGTGCTCATCCAAGTGGATCGGGAGCAACCCCTAACCTTACAACCGTTAAGGCACTGGCTCTTTCGCCCCTTTCAGGGTATCGGCATCGGTTTCCTCTTTACCACCAAATTGTTGGCCCTGCTCCAAATCATCAGCGGCCCGTCTTCGGATTCTTCCCCCTTGGTTATCCCCGGGCAGTTTCAATTCGGACGGTTCGTCCTGGTTTCCTGTATCAGTATGGCGATCTCCCTTCTATTAACCACCCTCTGGACCCTGGACGACCTGGGGATCCGCTATCATAACCGGCGGGATCGGGAACTGAAGATGATCGGCAAATATGTCGGGACCCTTATGCCCCTTGTCTTCGGACTCTATGGTCTCTTCACCCTCCTGATCCATATGCCTAAGGAAAGCGCCCTGATTGATCTGATTAAAATTGTCCTGGCCCTCTATCCCCCTATGGTCCTTCTGGCTGTTATTCATCACCATTTCATTTCCGGCAAAAGAAATATTTATTTCCAATGGGAGGGATTAAAAAAAGGTGGGATCTGGCAGAAATAGTAAGGGATTAATATCAGGATGGGATAATTTGGGCAGGAGATCGGTTCCATGAGCAAAAATTTTTTTCGCAAACTTTTTTCCAGAGATCCCCAACTGTCCTTTTTCGCCTGGCAGGTCGAGCTGACCACCCGATGCCCTCTCCGCTGCCGGATGTGTGTCAGGGATTCATCGCCGGACTGGGTCAGCGCTGATATGCCTATCGACAACTTCCGAAAACTTTCCCCATATTTTGAAAAGGTAAAAAACGTAGTGCTTGAAGGGTGGGGGGAACCCCTGCTTTATAACGATCTCCCCGAAGCGGTGAGAATCGTCAAAGAAGCAGGGGCCCAAGCAGGCTTTGTCACCAGCGGTTGGGGCCTGGATCGAACCCGTATTGCTCATCTGATTGAAGCGGGCCTGGATTTCATCGGCTTTTCCCTGGCCGGAGCGACCCCGGCCACTCACCAGGCCATCCGCATCCATTCTGACTTCCCGACTGTTATTCAGGCGATACAGGATGTCAACCGGATTAAAGCCGATCGGAAACTGGAGAGGCCGAATTTGCACATCGTCTTTTTGATGCTCAGGGATAATTTTTCCGAAATCCCTTTGCTCCTAGACCTGGCCAAAGAAGTCGGCATCCGGGTCATTGTTCTGATCAATTTGGCCCAGGTGACCAATGCCTGGCAGAACAATCAGAAGGTGTTCACCTGCAACCCGGAAGAGGAGGACCTCCTTTTCCGGGAAGCCGAGATCAAGGCCAAGGAATTAGAGATTATCTTAAAAAAGCCCGGCCTTTCACCTGAGATCATAGATGTGTGCGAAGAAGACCCCTTGAGAAATCTCTATATCTCCGTTGACGGCCAGGTGGCCCCCTGTGTTTTTCTTTATCCGCCGGCTCCCTCGCCCATCACCAGGATCTTTTGTGGCCGGGAACAGGCCATCGAAAAGGTATCCTTTGGAAACATTTTCAATGAACCCCTGGAGCAAATCTGGAACAATCCGGTCTATGCGGCCTTCCGAGAAAAGCTGAACAGGCGGAAGAAAAAGTTTGCCGAACGGTATTCCCTGACCGCTGCGCGGACCTTGGATACAAAATCACTTCAAAAGTCCGGCGAGACGGCTCTTCCCGACTTCCCCGAACCCTGCCGAACGTGCCACCGCATGCTGGGCCTTTAGACGACCGAAGCCTACTAATGGTCAGGGACCTGTTTTCCCGGCCAGCCCCGGACTTGGAAATTATGCCCTTGTCAAGCCAGTAGTAATAGACTATATAACCATATAGTTATTTATTTACTTACCCTTTCGTCGCCAATAATCAGACAATAAAGAAAAAGGAGACTAATTTCCGGGAAAGTATGGGTTTAAAAAAAAACAAAATTAATCCCAAAATCCTGGAAGGCCAGGCGGCCGTTCTCAAAGCCTTGGGGCAGCCCACCCGGCTGCAAATCCTGGATTTGCTCAAGGACGGCGAACGCTGCGTTTGTGAAATTTTTCCGGCGATTGATCAGGAACAGGCCAACGTCTCCAAGCACCTGTCAATACTCAAGCAGGCCGGTATCCTCGAATCTCGAAAGGACGGCCTGCGCATTCTATACCGGATAAAACACCCCGAGATCCTTAATCTCTTAACCGGAGTCACCAAGTTGCTGAAAGCCCAGGCCCGGGAGCAGCATCACTTAATGACTCAGTTGTAAAATGTAATTCTGTAAGGCCTGACAGGCGGAGAAGTCCAGAGTCCTCAAATCCCTATATCTTTGAGCCAGGTGGCTATTTTCCCCCGGATAGCCTCCCGGACCTGCCTGGTCTTTTCCAGTTTTTCTTCGTTGGTTCCGGTAAAGCCGGAAGGATCGGCGAAGCTCCAGTGAAGACGGGTCATCATACCGGGGAAAAAGGGACACTGCTCGGCGCTGGTCTCATCGCAGACTGTGATCACATGGGTGTACAATTTTCCGTCTTTAAACAAATCAAAGGCGCTCTTGGTTTTATTCTTGGAAATATCGATGCCGATTTCCTTCATCACCTCGACGGCCAAGGGATTTAATTCACCCGGCTGCAGACCGGCGCTCTCCGCCTCAAAACGGTCCCCGGCCATTTGTTTAAGCAGGGCCTCAGCCATCTGGCTCCGGGCGGAATTATGGACACAGACGAACAAGACCTTATCTTTCTCCATGGAGATTTCCCCTTTACTCTGGATTAATTAAACATAATTCTTATATTTAAGCCGACTGGGAGAAAAAATCAAGTTCAGGATTACCCAATATTGGAGAACCATGTCACCAGATGAGAAAAACCGGTCCAAATCGAAGAACACGTTTGAGGGGAGGGTTGAGTCCCTGAACCGCCAAAGGTAACCAGAACACTTCAAAGGTAAGAGGATAAGATGCTCGAGCCCGTACCCAAAAAACTATCTTTCCTGGACCGCTTCCTGACCCTCTGGATTTTTTTAGCCATGCTGGTCGGTGTAGGCTCCGGCTATCTCTATCCCCGGGTCGTTCAGTTTTGGAATCTTTTTCAGTACGACACAACCAATGTCCCCATTGCCATCGGCCTGATCCTGATGATGTACCCGCCCCTGGCCAAGGTTAAATATGAGGAACTCGACGAGGTCTTCAAAAATTATCGGGTCCTCTTTCTTTCCCTGATCCAAAACTGGGTTATCGGCCCGATCCTGATGTTCTTCCTGGCCATCTCCTTTCTCTCCGGCTACCCGGAATACATAGTCGGCCTGATCATGATCGGGTTGGCCCGTTGTATCGCCATGGTCATCGTCTGGAACGAGCTGGCCTCCGGCGACACCGAATACTGCGCCGGCCTGGTGGCCTTTAATTCCATCTTTCAGGTCCTTTTCTTCTCGGTCTATGCCTATATCTTCATCACCATCCTGCCCGGCTGGTTTGGCCTGAAAGGCACGGTAGTGGATATCTCCATCGGTCAAATCGCTAAAAGCGTTTTTATTTATCTGGGTATCCCTTTTATCGCCGGGATCATCACCCGCTTCACCCTGATCAAGATCAAGGACAAAATCTGGTATCAGGAAAAGTTTATCCCCAAAATCAGTCCCATTACCTTGATCGCCTTACTCTTCACCATCATCGTCATGTTTTCCCTCAAAGGGGAATATATCGTCCAATTGCCTTTGGATGTGATCCGCATCGCTATCCCCCTAACCATTTATTTCGTCATCATGTTCTTTATCTCCTTCTATATGTCCATGAAGGTTAGGGCCACCTATGAACAGGCCACCACCCTAAGCTTCACCGCCGCCTCCAACAATTTCGAACTGGCCATTGCCGTGGCCATTGCTGTTTTTGGAATTAACTCCGGGGCGGCCTTTGCCGCCGTCATCGGCCCCCTGGTCGAAGTTCCGGTCCTGATCAGCCTGGTCAATGTGGCCCTCTGGTTTAAACGGAAATATTTTCCTTTTACCAAAGAAACGACGACCGGCATCTGTCATGTCACCTGCAAACCCTAACCCGGACAAACCGGAACCAAAATTAAAAATGCCCGACAGGATTAATAAGTATTTTTTGTGTCCGTAGGACGATTAGATTTGTGCCTTTCTTCTGGAAAGGCACAAAAATCCAGGATATCCTGTAAATCCTGTCTAAAAATGATTTTGAATTTCAAAAAGCAAAATTGATCCAGAATTTATATCCAATTTGACCAAGAAGACGTTTTCCACTAGATTCACTAATTTCACTTCTTCGCCCGGCCATACCGGACCTGCTTCTCTTTCAAATCAAACCCAATTTTTCTTTTGGGTTTTACAGGCGGCATCATAAGCTGCCTGATGGCTTCAAAGACAACTTTAAACTGTTCATCATACTTTTTCTCTAGGGCCTCAAGCTTCCGAGCCAATTCGGCATGCGTTAAAAGTAGTTGCCTCAATCTAACGAACGTCCTCATGATTTCTACATTGACTTGCACTGCCCGCGGGCTGTTTAATACACCGGAAAGCATAGCCACGCCCTGTTCGGTAAAGGCATAGGGAAGATATTTGGAATGTCGCCCTTTTTCTAAGATTCCAAATTGGAACCTTAGAGAATTATATTCCTCCTGACTTAGTTGAAACATAAAGTCTTGAGGAAATCGATCCAGATTGCGTTTTACGGCCTTATTCAAATTCCCGGTTGTAACCCCGTAAAGTTCGGCCAGATCACGATCTAGAATGACCTTCTGTCCACGAATGAATAGGATAATGTTTTCGATTCGACCAATTGGAATTACAGATTTCTCTTGCATCGTTATTATTTTCGAATACCTTTCCGGCTATACCCGGCCTGCTTTTCCTTAAGCTGAAAGCCAATTTTTCGTTTGGGCTTAATCGGCGGGGCCATGAGCTGCCGGATGGCCTTCACGATGTCAAGAATTTGTTCATCATGAGTGGCTAGTTTCTTTTCCAAATCCGTTAGTTTCTGTGCGAGATCTTTATGGGTGGATAACAAAGCACGTAATCGGACAAAGGCTCGAACGACAAATACGCTCATTTCAACC